>Ga0335083_10000064_pt1:0-182500 | contig 184106 bp, 136 predicted proteins | sample Lox_Sample_42_FD_206716 | JGI IMG/M metagenome (GOLD analysis project Ga0335083, IMG submission 206716) | Soil microbial communities from Loxahatchee National Wildlife Refuge, Florida, United States - Lox_Sample_4.2 | ecosystem: Environmental > Terrestrial > Soil > Wetlands | place... | reverse complement strand
TATTCGGGGATTGGATTACAATCCGGTCTCGGGATCAGTCTGGGCATGGCCAAACTCAAAGTCTCCGCCTTCTCTCTCTCCCTCGACGGCTTCGGCGCGGGTCCGAACCAGGACCTCCAGAATCCTCTCGGCAGCCGCGGACTTGAACTCCATAAATGGTTCTTCCAAACCGAGCTTTTCAACAGAATTCACTCGCGGTCCAGAGACTCCGACGCCACCGAAGCCGCGCACGCTTCCGCCGGCAGCGCCACCGGCACCACCGGCATCGACAATGATTTCGCCAAAGCTTCTTTCGACAACGTTGGCGCATGGATCCTCGGCCGCAACATGTTTGGCCCCGTTCGCGGTCCCTGGGCTCCCGATCCCAAAACCGGCGAGCTCTGGAAAGGCTGGTGGGGTCCAAGTCCTCCCTACCATGTGCCCGTTTTCGTCCTCACGCATCACGCGCGCCCGCCGCTCCAGATGGAAGGCAGCACCACGTTTTACTTCGTCACCACGGGTATTGACTCTGCCCTCCAGAAGGCGACCAAAGCTGCCGGCGAAAAAGACTTTCGCATCGGCGGTGGTGTTTCTACCATCCGCCAATTTCTCCTCGCCGGCCACATCGACGAGATGCACCTCGCCATCTCGCCTGTTCTCCTCGGCGAAGGCGAGCATCTCTTCCAAGGAATCAATCTCCACCAGCTCGGTTTCAAGCCTGTCCGTGTCGTCCAGAGCGAAAATGCAACCCACATTGTTTTAAGGAAACAGTAAGCGAAAGTCGGCTCCGCACGAAGCCATCACCCAGCTTGACAAGGAAAACCCACGGCTTCCAAGGCTGCCAGCATTGCTTTGCGTAAGTCCCGAATCCGCGATCTCCCGCCGCAGGTTCTCGTCTGTCAGCGCGGAACTGTGAAAGACAATCTTGCAGTCGGGATGGAACCTCAAGATCTCTCGTGCCTCAGCAATGCCATCCATCCTTGGCATCATTATCCCAGTCACGACGCAATCGGGGAGAAAATCTTTGGCGACCGCGACCGCCTCCGCTCCATCATAGGCGACGCAAATTTCATATCCACACTTCGCGAGCATCGCCGAAATAAACTCGACGATAAGTGGCTCATCGTCCACCACGAGTATCTTCGGTCGCATTGGCAAGGTTGGGCACTGCTGCCTATTGCCCGAAGTATACCTCCACATCATTGTCCGCGTGAGCACGCCATCACTCTATTTCACGAGCTCCGCCAGCGTGGCCTCCGCCGTCTGATGCAGATCCGGTGGCGCTCCATAAATCACGCGCGCGGTCTTGCCTGTACGATCGAACAAAAACATCGTCGGCACCGACGTGATGTCCCCAAACGCGGCCGCAGTCGGCGCATCCGCAATTCCCCATCGCAAATCCGGGCTCAGCGCGGCAACCGTTGACTTCACCCCCGCCTCCGGAGACTCCACCGCCAGCGCCACCACAGCCAGGTTGTCACCGTACTTGTTCTTCAGCGCGCCCAGCCATTCCAGCGTCGAGCGGCACGGCGGACACCACGTCGCCCAGAACTCCACCAGCACCACGCGTCCACGCAAATCCTCCGCCGACAGCGCATGCCCCGCCAGATCCGTTATTTTGAAATTCGGCAGCGCACCCAACTCATGTGTCGCCGTGGTTCCGGCCCGCTCCCGCGCCACAATGTCTTTCTTGCCTGCCAGGATCAAGTCGATCATCCGAATGAGATCGGCCTTGAATTTCGCCTGTTTATCTGCATTCTTCCACGGCGCGTACCGGCCCGTTCCATCGACCTCGCCGAAATATCCAAAATCCCGAGGCACCGCTACCAGCACGTCATCTACAAACACCGCCGGATATCCCTTCACTCCGTACCGCGCGGCCAGCTTCGATGCGCCAAAGTTTTCGCTGACGAACGTCACCTGTCCCGGATACTTCGCCGCCGCTTCCTGTACCAGCAAACTTGCTGGGTCGGAGATGTTTCATGTGTAGGGCCAGCGCACTAGAGTGATGTCGACCGTCTTGCCACCGGCTTTCGTAACCAAAGTCGCCGGCTTTAGTGCGGCCTCATACGCGGGCATCACCTGATCGACGATGATCTGCGCGCTTCTCCACTCATCTTCGGACGGAGCCGACCCGTCAGCGTGCACCGTATACGACTCGGCTCGCTCGACAAAAAGCTGCGCGATCGATTCGTCTTTTTCTGCCGATGCCAGCCTCTTCCACTCCATCGGCAACTGCCGTGCCAGTTGCACCTTTTGGTCCGCATCCAGCGGACGCTGTTCCAGCATTCCGTAATGCCGTACCGCCTCCAAATACACATACAGCGCCCCGGTATAAAAGCGCGCCGCATCCAGTTCCTCGGCCAGTTTGATCGTTGAATTCAGCGCGATGAAGCGCGAATGCAAATCGATCGACTTCGGCGGCTGGAAGGCCGCATTCGTTTTCACTTGGAGCGCATGCAACTCCGGCAACATCGAGCGCAGCGCGAACGCCGGCGTCTTCCCGCCTTCAAATTTCAGCGACCACGAAAGCGAGGCAAAATTCGCCTCACCCTCGGCCTCCCCTACATACATCAGCCCGTCTTTCGGCCCGTTCGCGGTCGCAAACCCGAGTCCGCCTTCGAGCAAAGGAACCGCCTTCGTATCCGCGCTCTCTGCCAGCGCCCGAATCGCCAGCGGGGTCACTCCCCAATTGTGTTCGCGTTCTTCCTTGTCGAGCGCCGCGAGCCGCACGCTGACCTTTCCCCACTCCGCCTGAAACGCATCCAACCCGCCTTTCTCGACTGCCGTCTGATCGACCGCTCGCCGCGTCGCTTGCAGTAAGTCCTCCGCGTGCGCAAGCTTCTCCATGCTCAAATACAAATGATCTGCATCCAGCGCCTCGGTTGCCGCGCGCAGGTCGTCGCCCGCAGAAGAAAACACTTCCGCCCAGTTCTTATCGGTGATTGGGTTTTCTTTTCTGGATTGCTGAAGACGAGCAATCTCCGCCTTGACCTGTAACGCCGCGGGGCTCTTTTCAGCAAAAGCAGGCGCGGCACCAGCGGAAGCAACAAGAGGAGATAAGATCAAAGATGAAAAGAGAGGAAGTAGTGAAGTCTGAAGTCTCATCGCGCCTCACTTCAATAGACGTGGCGAATATCCAAATGTAATCCGTGGAGTGTAGCGCGGGCTCCCTCGCCCGCGGCCTTTGATTTTGGTGTCGATTTTGTTTTTTTCTGTTCCCTGCGGTTGGTCGCGGCCCGCCCACCACTCGTCCACAGTTTTGGGAAGTTCATCACAGCCAACAGCAAAGGCCTCGGTTTCCCGAAGCCTTCGACTTTTCAGGGCTTGCCGAGTTTTACGCCGCAACTTGCTCGCGATACGCCGGCGCGAATTCCTCCTCTACAAACGACTCAAACGACGTCGGCGTCGAATTTTCCGCCATGCGCGACTCGAGTGCCTTCATATGTCCCGAATTCAGTGCCCCGGCCATCTCCAGGATCAGGCCTGCCATGTTCGCTGACATACCCATCTGCGTGAGTGCCGCGCGGAATTGGTCATCTGGCACCTGCACATATCCCATCGAAGGCTTGTCGATCGCCTTGCCGATGACTGCCGCCGCCTCGACATAAGTGAGGTCGCGCTGGCCTTGCAGTTCTCGCGTTTGTTTTCCACGAAAATCGGCGCCCACCAGCGCCTTCGCCGCAGCCACGCCAATGTCGTGCGTTGCGATCATCGGCAGCTTTAAACCCGGAAGCACTGGACCAGCTACGCTCCCCAGCATGCGCACCACCGCCACTTGCGGCAAGGTGTTTTCCATAAAATATCCGGCGCGCAGATAGAGAACGTTCACGCTCTCGATCTGATTGAGTTTCTGTTCCAGATTGTGAAGGCCCACCACCGGTCCCGTCCCGTTCGCCTTATCTGCTCCAAAACTGCTCAGCGCAACCGCGCGCTTTATCCCCGAGTTCTGCACCGCAGCTGCGATCGCATCGCTGACGCGTTCTTGAAATGCACGATAGTCAGTGCTCGCCGAATTCGGCGGGATCAGAACATAAGCCGCATCCGCCCCGCGGAAGGCTTTCGTCAGACCAGGTCCGTCGCTCACATCCGCAACGAAAACCTCGGCATCGAGATTTGCGAGATCCCGCAACCGTTCTGCGTTCCTTCCCACAACCCGTACCTTCTGTCCCTGATCGAGTAGAGTCTTTGCCACGACTCGCCCGGTGTGTCCGCTAGCTCCAAGTACAACAAACATACAAATCCTCCAATCGATGCTTTGGATGCTAAACCACGCAGGAGCGCTTCAAAACCTACTTTGCGGACCTAATCCTGAACCTCGCGTTTCCCCTCAAAAGTGTGATCCTGGGGCGCTGCCAGAGCCCAGCCCGTGCGGCCTACGGAGTCGAGGGCTGCCCACAAACGAGGGCCGTGGTCTGGCCGAACGACTAACGACAAACAACCAACTTACTTTAGTAACCACTAGCTATTATTCCCATTCCGCTCTAATCCTTCTGTACTCTCGCTCATACTCTGTAACACAACTAATCTCTCCTCCTGGGGTTTCCAATTACATGAAAAATACAATCACCAGCTCAATCTTAGCCCTGGCCGTCGCGGGACTCCTTTTTTCAGGCTCCGCCTCTGCCCAAACCTCAACCGCTTCTGGCGCAGGTCCTGGCGTAGTCGATCCCGGCCATCCGCGCGTCAATGAAGTCAACAAGCGCGAAGAAAATCAGCAACAGCGCATCGCCAATGGCGTGAAGAATGGCTCGCTGACTCCGAAGGAGACCTCGAATCTCGAAAAGCGCGAAGCCAGCGTCCAGAATCGCGAACAGCGTGATATGGCGAAGAACAACGGCCATCTCACCAAGGGAGAGCAACGCCGAATCAATCGCCAGCAGAACCGCATCAGCCGCAGCATCTACAAGGACAAACACAACTAGCTCGTGTGGCGCGGACAACCTTGTCCGCGTACAAGCCAGAAGTGAAAGAGAACTCCCCCTCTTTTCACTTTTGCCTGCTAGATCATAGTCACTGGGTCTTCTTATAAATCTCGCTGGAACCGGCCTGATTTTGTGAGAACTCGGTAACCTTCCCGTTGCTGTCGCGTTTAAAATCCAGAGTCAAGCCATTCTCACCTTTGACGGCGAACGTGTTGCCTCGTACTGGTTCGAGTTCCCAGACTCTTCCGCTCGGCAGCGTGACGGTTAGTACGTTGTCTGACCGGAGGGTAATCACAAACTTATAGTCCGCGACCTGATAAACACCGGCGATAGGCTCGAGGAAACTGCGCTCGCGCATGCGGCGGTCAGGCTGGCGTGTGAAGACGATGTCCTTAACGCTTGGCTCAACCGTCCAGGAAAGACTGGCGATGTTGCCTTCCCAGTCGGTGTTGAACATGATTTCGTTTTCCTGCAGCAGGTCGAGCGGATCGTGTGGCACGCGCCAGACGTCGTAGTGCCAGTGCTCAGCCGTCGATGTCATCGTGTGAAACGTGACCTTGAGGTTGTCATTGCCGGCGCTCTCAACGGCCACGATGCCATACCCGGGGTTCGAATATTCGCCAATGTATTCGTCGATCGGATGGGAGAAGTGGGTGTTTGCCCGTCGCGGAACATAATTCTTGTCGCGCGCCTCGTCGGATGCCATCTTGAAAGCGAAATAGCGGTCAAGTTCGCGCTTGCTCCAGTCGATCTGATCGAGCCCCAACAGTCGATCGGCAATGTTGTGAGCGAGCACTTCGCGCAGGCTGCTCCCTTCCATGTTGAGGAGGATCACGCTGCCAATGTTGTCGTCGGGCAGGAATGAAATAAGGAGTGAAAACCCGTCGAGATTGCCACCATGATTCACATACTTATGCCCGCGGTACGTGGTGACGAATAGACCCATGCCGTAATGTGCATAGCCAATTTCCGGGTCGACATCGGAGCTGCGGATGACCATCTGCGGCGTGGTCATCTGGCGAATGTCAGCCGGCGAAATGATCGGACTGTCGCCGTGTTTGCCATGATTGAGATACATGAGCAAGTACTGCGTCATATCGGAGAGGTTCGAAACGATCGCGCCCGCTGGCCCAAGCGCCGGATCTCCGGGATAAATCGGTGCTTCATGCACTCCCTCGTTGTCGTCTTTGCGATAAGGATGAGCGACGTCCGAGGCAGACTTGAAAGTTGCTCCGAAATCGAAATTAGAACTGCCCATGCCGAGCGGCTTGAAGATGCGGGTCGAGACCGCATCCTCCCATGTGCTTCCGGCCAGCTTGCCCGCGAGATAGCCTGCCGTCATGAACATGAGGTTGTTGTACTGAAACTCACGGCGCAAATCGCGGTTGGGTTCGAGAAAGCGGAGACGCGAGTACATCTCTTCGCGGTTCAGATCGGAGCGATACCAGGTCGCGTCGTGGCGCGGTAGCCCGGTGCGGTGCGTCACCAGATCGCGGGGCGTCACGCGGGCTGTGAGCACATCATCGTAAAGGCGGAAGTCGGGAAGATAATCACGGACCGGCTTGTCCCAATCCAGTTTGCCTTCGCTGGCCAGTGTTCCGAGCGTCGCCACGGTGAACGACTTCGTGATCGACGCAATCGGAAACATGGTCTGCTCGGTCACCGGCAAGTTGTTTTTCACGTCGCGCAGGCCGTAGCCTCTGCTCAAGACAACCTTGCCATCTTTGACGATAGCGATCGCAGCGCCGGGCACCTTCCAGTCACTCATCACTCTCTGAACGTATGCATCGAAGTCGGCGAGGTTATCGGTTCCGCTGGTCGGTTTTTTCGAGGCGGGCTTGCCACTAGTTTTCTTTTCTGAAGAAGTCGAAGATGGCTTGGCTTGTGCGAAGGCGAACCAGCAGTTTCCGGATAGCGACCAACACAGTATCACCGCTACTATCGACAATAGAACCCGATCAATCTTCCTCATCGATGCCTCCAAAGACCTTGTAATGAACTGCTTAGTGATGACCGCAGGGCAAATGCCGCGCTGCGCTTCGCGTTTTAGTCACTCGCGCGAGTGACTCACATCCTACCTCCCGCCGATCGCGCACCCTACTCTGTCAAAGTTCGTCCCCCCTCAGCCGACCTCGACATGGAGTACAAAATGAGCCTGGAAAGTGTGCGCCGCTTCGCATGGATCGCAGTTGTGTGCCTGATGATCCCTCTTCTTTCGTGGGGACAAATAATGGGAACGGTTCATAACCTCGATGGTCAATCCATAAAGGATGTGGCTGTGAGCGTCCCGGAACTTGGGCTTCGAACCTTCACAGACGATCAGGGACATTTTCTCTTCGACATTAAGAACGGGACCAATCCACTCGAGCTCCTGTTTGACGCGCCAGGATATTACGCGGTTAGCGAGACATATTCAACCGCAGGCCCCCCCACGATGCTGGATGTGATCATGACGCCGCGTACTGTTGTCCGTCAGGAGATCAACGTTGTGACCTCGCGTCTCGACATTCCCTTCGCGGTCAACCCAGCGGCTACTGACGTCGTGGTGCCGCAGACGTTCGACGATCTGCCGCGCGGCGTCGGCGCGGAAGAAGCTCTGGGCGCCGTGCCGGGAGTCAAGGTGGACAACCAGGCGAACGGCGAGCGCGTGCACATGTCGATTCGCGGACAGGGAATTCTGAGCGAGCATGGCCTGCGCGGAATCCAGATCTTGCTCGATGGCATTCCGCTCAACGATCCGACCGGCTTTGCGCCGGACCTGTTCGATATCGATTGGAATGGAGTCGATGAACTCTCGGTGGTTCGCGGCCCGGTCGGAGTACTTTACGGTGGAGGCTCGTCGGCGGGCGTGATAGACATTCACTCCGCCGAGCCGACCGAGACCATGCATGGCGGTTTCTGGAGCACTGGCGGATCGAACGGCTTCTACAAATCCCGCGCCGACTTGTCGGGAATCAAGGGAGGCCTGGCCTACTCGATGGCCCTCTCACGAACGGCTGGCACCGGATATCGCGACCACAGCGCGTTCTGGGGCGACAACGTTTCCGGGCGATTTAGCCTCGCGCCGCTCTCAACACTGCATCTCAACGCCATCTTTCTCGGCACCGGCTATTTCAATCAGAATCCTGAAGGCCTGGCGATGGACTGGATGCAAGAGGACCGGCGCATGGCGAACCCTGACTCCATTGCCTTCAACGAGTACCAGAAGACTCGTCGTTTCACCTTCGGGCTTACCGGCGATTGGGTGACAGCAGAGAAGCAGCACCTCGGGTTTACGTTCTTCACTCGTCGAACTCTGTACGACGAGCCCGTACCTTCTTCTATCGACCACCGCCGTCTGCTTTCTCCCGGAGGCTCGGCCCAATATCACATCGAGTCGGGTAGCGGCTTCTTTAAGAACTACTTCAGTGCAGGTACAGACCTCGACCGGCAATCGATCGACGAGAGCATTTATCTGAACAACGGCTACGCCATACAGGGCGACCTGCAGGCGCAGCAGACGATTACGCAAAGCCGTGTTGCCGGATACCTGATGGACCGCATCGGCCTGGGCACAAAGTGGACGCTCTTTATAAGTGGCCGCTACGACCACATGAGCAATCAGTTGCAGGACAATCTGAAGGTCGGCGGCACCGATCTTTCTGGCGACCAGAATTTCCAGCATGGTACGGCGCGAATGGGCGTCAGCTACTCGCCGCGTAAAGATCTGACTGTTTATACATCATGGGGCCAAGGCTTCCTGCCCCCGGCAACCGAAGAACTCGAAGCGAATCCCGAGCACCTCGGCGGTTTCAACATGGGGCTCAAGCCGGCAACATCCCAAGGTGAGGACTTAGGTATTCGCGGTAGCGTCGGGCCGCATTTTTCCTACGATGTTGCCTACTTCCACCTGAATACGAAAAACGATTTCGAACGGTACCGGATTGAGGATCGGCCGCTGGAGACTTTCTACGATAATGCGGGCGAAAGCAGCCGCAATGGCGTCGAAGTTTCCGGCCGTGCCCTCGTTCTCCATCGCCTTACCCTAACCGGCGCGTACACGTATTCCCACTTCATCTATTCGAAGTACGTCAGCCAGATGTATCCTGGTGTTCAGACAGGTCATTTTCTCCCCAATTCACCAGAACACCAGTTTTATGGAGACATTGCGCTATCGCTGCCATATCGCATGGCGCTCGACGTAAACACGATGGCGTACTCGCATTCATATATCGATCCGATCAATGATCGCTGGATCGGCGCATACGGCTTGATGAACGCCCGCTTCAGTAAAGGCTGGCAACACAAACGCTACTCCGGGACGTTCTTCATGACGGGAAGGAACCTGACGAATCGCTACTACATTCCGTTTACCGAGCCCGATTATCCCGACGGCCATTCGTATCAGCCAGGGCCGGAGAGAGAAGTGTTTGGTGGGTTGGAGGTAAGGTTTTAGGAAAGGCCAGGAGACCTCTGACTCCTGAAACGGTGCTATAGCAATCTAGCGCGGTTAGCAAGGATTGAACAAGGATTTTATCCTTGCTATACTCAAGGTATGGCAAAGGTCACCAGCAAACTGCAGCTGACTGTCCCCAAGTCGATTGCAGATCAGTACAAGATCCGTCCGGGGGACGAACTCGACTGGCTGCCGGCAGGGGATGCCATACGCGTTATCAAGCGAGGTGGATCGCCTGCTTCCAACACACCGACGCCCGAGGAGCGGCTTCGCCTTTTTGATGAAGCGACAGCACGCCAGAACAAGCGCAACTCTGCCTTTCGCAAAAAGCACGCGACCGAAGTGAAAAAGGTCAATGACCGCGGGTGGAAAAGAGAGGACCTCTACGACCGTGGCGTTTCTCGTTGACACTAATGTCCTGGTGTATCGCTTCGATCCTCGTTTTCCTGAAAAGCAGCAGATCGCACGTGAGTTGCTCAACCAGGGCCTGGCCGACGATACCGCTCGCATACCCCATCAAGCGCTGCTTGAGTTTGTCTCCGCCGTCACTCGCGCAAGAGTTGGGGTGGGACCGCTCTTGCGGGCAGACGAAGCGATGCATGAAGTGGAAGAGCTGATGGTGCAATTTCCTATCCTATTTCCGAACGCCGCCGTCATGCGCGCGGCTTTGTTGGGCTCTGCCGGCTACGGGCTCTCCTGGTACGACGCGCACATGTGGGCGTATGCGGAACATTTTGGGCTGGAGGAGATTGTCTCCGAGGACTTCACACACGGACGGCTGTATGGGAGCGTGAGGGTTAGGAATCCGTTTGCATGCGGCCAGGGTAGGGCTTAGTTTTGTCTCAAGGAAAAAGCCTTCGCCGAACCAAATGCTTGGCGTGGGGCACGGTATTGGACAACTTCGAGAACCAGTGAAGAATGGCGATATCTGTTCACCTCGCACCTGAATCTCGTGTTGCCGCGATCCGACGCAATGGTATCTCCCGTCTTCGTCGAGCGCGTGACAGCTTTCCCGGTGGAGTTTTTGCCGTGCCCGTCACACGCAACTTCTATATCTCTCATCAGTGGTTACGCGAATTGAAGCGACGAAATAAGGGTTCGATTGCGGGGGTTTATTTCCGAATTCCCGATCAGGAGCAGGTATGGGTTGGACATTACAACCAAGTCCACCGTTGGATGTCAGCCGCCGAAGCAGTCGCAACCTTTATGACAGTAGAAGATGCACAGGGATGGCAGGTGGTTATTCCACGAGGCATTCGAGCCAGGGAGATTCATCGGTTTCGCCACTTGCCCCAAGTGCTAGGATGGCGTTACTCGCCAACCGCGAAAGGCCGGAGACCGTGTGCCTGCAAGTTCTGCATCGGCGGGGACTATGGTGCGCGGCGATTGCGAGCACGATTCGGGGACTAGTAGTGACCGAGTTGGCCGGACCCCAGGAATCCAGCCGTCAAGAAAAAGGGCCCGCTCATCGCGCGCCCATTTCCGAAATCTGACTTCTAACTTCTGACTTAGTCCCTCACTCCATCCATAAACGCCCGCAGCTTCCGCGAGCGTGATGGATGGCGCAGCTTCCGCAGCGCCTTGGCTTCGATCTGCCGGATGCGTTCGCGCGTGACCGCGAACGACTGGCCGACTTCTTCGAGCGTATGCTCGCTTCCGTCTTCCAGGCCAAAGCGCATCTTGATAACTTTCTCTTCGCGCGGCGTCAGCGTGCGCAGGACCTGTCCGGTCTGGTCCTTAAGGTTCACGTTGATCACCGCTTCGGCGGGCGAAACGACTGCGCGGTCTTCGATGAAGTCGCCAAGATGCGAATCCTCCTCTTCGCCAATCGGCGTTTCGAGGGAGATCGGCTCCTGCGCGATCTTCAGGACTTTTCTTACCTTCGCGACCGGAATGTCCATCCGCTTCGCGATTTCTTCCGACGTCGGTTCGCGTCCCAGTTCCTGCACCAGCTGCCGCGAGGTGCGGATCAGCTTGTTGATCGTTTCGATCATGTGGACGGGGATACGAATCGTACGCGCCTGATCAGCGATGGCACGAGTAATTGCCTGCCGAATCCACCACGTGGCATAAGTCGAGAACTTATAGCCGCGGCGGTATTCGAACTTATCTACTGCCTTCATCAGGCCGATGTTGCCTTCCTGAATCAGGTCAAGGAACTGCAGGCCTCGGTTCGTATACTTCTTCGCGATCGAGACGACCAGTCGTAGGTTGGCTTCGATCAGTTCGCGCTTCGCCTGCTCGGCATCCATGTCCCCCTGGATGATCTCGCGCTGTGTGCGCTTGAGCTCTGGGTACAGGAGGCCGGCATCGACTTCGAGCTTTTCGAGTTCGCCTCGAACTGCCCGCGCCTGCTTTTTGTATTCCTTGCGCTGCTCTTCGCTGCGCGTTGCCTCGGCCCGCTTCTCCAGATTCTGAATCTGGCGGTCCAGCGAACGCATGCCGTCAACCGTGCGGTTCACGCGCTCGATCAGGCGTTTGCGTTCGTTGTTGGTGAAGCCGAGATTGCGCACCGCGAGCGAAGTCCGCACGATGGCGCGCGCCAGGTTGAAGCGATAGCGGCGATGGTCCTTAGGCCGTTTCTTGGCGTTTACGTCGGCATACTTCTCTTGCAGAGGCGCGACTTTCTTGTAGGTCTTATCAAGTACGGAAATCTTGCCCAGAAATTCCCTGAGCCGCTTGTCGACGATCTCTTCGGTGATCTCCTCTTCGTCGAAGGTGACCAGCTCTTTGATCGAGCGGACGCCTTTCTCGAGGTCCTCGCCCAGGGCGAGGAGTTCGCGAATCACAATGGGAGAGCGTGAAAGCGCCTTCAGTACGCGGTTCTGGCCGCGCTCGATGCGCTTGGCGATTTCAACTTCGCCTTCACGCGTGAGCAGCGGTACAGTACCCATCTCGCGCAGATACATGCGGACGGGGTCATTGGTTTTTTCTAAAGCGCCAGGGGTGAGGTCGAGTTCGACGTCCTCAGCGCCTTCTTCAACTTCTTCGAATTTTTTCTCCAGATCGCTCGAAGGCATTTTGTTGCCCTCAAGAACATCGATACCTTGCGTTCCGATCGTGGTTAGCAGATCTTCCAGGTCTTCAGGAGAGTGCACATCGTGCGGGATAAGGTCGTTGACCTGATCATAGGTCAGATATCCCTTTTCCTTGCCTGCGTCGATCAGCTTTTTTATGTCGTCGAACTTGTCATCAAGTGCCAAAACAGGTTGTCCTCAGGACGCCCGCCGGTTGGGGCGAACGAACTTTTCAGCGGTGGGAGTTGTTACGGAGCTGTGCGAAACCGCACAAACCTACGAAGTATAGCATTTCCAAGGCTTAGGCCGCCAGTAGCGAAGGGGATGCCGCATCCGCACACGTCCGCTCTCACTTTTCCCGCTATATCTTTAGATGGCGAGGGAGCCGGATCGGTTCCAAGCCGGACGTAGTTCGGAGCACAAAATGCCGTGAAAAAGCGCCATTTTTCGAAACAGGCGCCTAACTGGCGCGCCCCGCCGCGTCTTCCAAAGCTGGATCAGACAAAGCCCGCTTCAGGCGCACTCTTTCTTGCAGTAGGGTGAGTTGATCCTCCCGCGCCAATCCCGGACGGACGAGGTTCCGCTGCACCTCTTCCAGCTTTCGGCGAAGTCCGATGCGGCGCAGCGCGCGGATCGCGCCCTCGACCATCTCCGGTGTGAGTTCTTCCTCATCCTGCATGAGGATCGAAGCCAGCATCCGCCGGTCTTCATCGTTCCTGGCCAAATCCAGGGGATCGCTCGTTGCCGACCCGGCTTCCAGCAGGACCGCGAGCAGAGATTCGGAGCCTAAGCCTTCGTGCAACTTCTCTGATTCGAGAGCGTACTGCGCCTGACGCGCCGGATCAAACTCTTCATCGGTACCGTCGCGGGCCGACCACCGTGGCTCTCCAGATTGCATCTGCCGTGCCGAGGCTAGAGCTCGAATCAGCACGCGCTCGGCGCCGGTCACCTGCGCCTCTGCGGGAGCCTTGAGTTCCGCAGCCGAACGGTTGGTCGCGGTGTGCCTAAGTTCTTGCCTTAGCGTTGCCGAGTCGATGCCGAGCTTCTGCGAAATCTCCATCGCCAACTCGTCGCGCACAATGCGGCTGGGCACGCGCTGAATGTGCGGCAAGAGATGATTGACCGCCTTGACCTTGCTCTCGGGACTGCGTGCCCCAAACTGAGCTCTGGCCCGATCGATCAGATAATCAAAGTATTTTTGCGAGTTCCGTAGAGCCTCGCCGTAGGCATCTTTCCCTTTGCGCCGGATGAAGAGGTCAGGATCGAATCCCGTCTCGAGCGTCAGCACTCGAATATTGAACTCCTCTTCGACCAGCAGGCCTAGCGTGCGTTCGGTCGCACGTGCGCCGGCGGTATCCGGATCGAAATTCACAATAATGTTCTTCGAAAAGCGTCCAAGCAGCTTGGTCTGCAACTCCGTAAATGCCGTACCGGAACTGGCCACGACATTATTGAAGCCCGCCGCATAGACTGAAATGCAATCCATCTGTCCTTCCACCAGAACCGTGTACTCGAGTTTGCGGATCGCATCTTTCGCCAGATCAAGATTGAACAGCACACGAGATTTCGAATAAATCTTTGTCTCGGGCGAGTTCAGATACTTCGGCCCGGCCTTCTCGTCGGTCAGGAGCGTGCGCCCTGTGAACGCAATGACTTTGCCCTGCTCGTTGGCAATGGGAAACATCACGCGGCCGCGGAATTTGGCGTAGATCGTCGACACTCGTTGGTCGTTAGTCGTTGGCTCTTCTGCGTCCTGCTGCTCGCTCGGCTGACGGCTGACGGCTGACGGCTGACCGCTCTCCTTCCAGGAAAACAGGCCGCTCTCGCGCAGCAATTCCTCGTCAAACTCCCGCTTCAGCGTATCGCGTAGCAGGAAGCCGGAGTCGGGAGCGTAGCCGATGCGGAAGCGCGCAATCATCTCGTCATCGAGTCCTCGACCCTTCAGATATTCACGTGCCCGTGCACCCTCAGGACGCCGCAGGCAGTCGCGGAAGAATGCCGTGGCCCGCTCATGAATGTCGAGCAACGCCCCTCGCAGGTGGGCGTCCCGCGCCTCCTGCGGGCTGGAGAACTCGACCTTCGGCATCGGTACGCCGAGCTTCTGAGCGATGAGCCGAACCGCCTCGGGGAAGCTGATGTTCTCCACCTTCTGCACGAAGCTGAAGACGTCTCCCGAGGCTCCACACCCGAAGCAGTGATAGAACTGCCGCGTCGCGTGCACGGAAAACGATGGCGTCTTCTCGCTATGAAAAGGACAAAGCCCTGAAAAATTCTGCGCGCCCGCCTTCTTGAGCTTCACGTAGTCGCCCACGATACGGACGATGTCCGCCTGCTGTTTGAGGCTCTCTTTGAAGTCGGTTGAGGTCATGCCTGGCGCACAGCTAGAACAAATCTATTGTGAGCCCTGGAACGCATGAGGGGAAGATGTGGGGTATCGCCCCTTCTGTGGGAAAGTTGTGGAATACAGATTCCGGCCGTTAAGAACCGAGGAAAAATCCGACCTGAAGCAATAGGCCCCCTACAGCTTACCCTCAAACAGCTTCTGCAACTCCGCCCGATAGCTGCGCCCGCAAGACAATTCCTTTCCCGTCTTCAGGACGGCGATGTATTCGCCGTTTTCGCAAGGTAGAAGCTCCTTGATGCGGCGCACATTCACGATGGTCGATCGGTGAATGCGCACAAAACGGGCCGGATCGAGCCGTTCCGCGAAGCGTCCAATTTGGCCACGCAACAGGTACGAGTTCTTGCCCGCGACCACCTTGACATAATTCGCGGCGGCCTCAATCCAATCGATCTCCTCTGGATCGAGAAACACGAAGCGCCCCTGTGACTTGATGACCAGCGTTCTCTCTTCCGGGCGAGGGCCCGAATTCGACATGAGTTTGAGCAAGTGCCCGGCGAGATGGCGCTCCTCGTTCTTGACGATTTCCGCCTTTGCGCGTTCGAGCGCCGCATGCACACGCTCCTGGTCGAACGGTTTCATCAGATAATCGAGCGCGCGGACCTCGAAAGCCTTGACGCCGTATTGGTCGTAAGCAGTGCTGAAGATCACGATCGGCATCTCGTCGGCAGGAATCTGACGCAGCACCTGGAAGCCGTCGGCATCGGGCATGTGAATGTCGAGGAGAAGAAGATCGGGCTTGAAGTTGTGGACGGCGGCAACGGTCTCGCAGGCATCGCGGCTTTCGCCAATGACTTCGACACCCGGTTCCGATTCGAGCAGGATGCGCAACTTGTCGCGCGCCAGGCGTTCGTCATCTGCAATCAAGGTCCTGATGGTGGTCGTCGTCATGCCAGTTCTTCCTCTCTTGTCGTCATGGTGTTGAAAATCATTGTCTCGATCTTTCCCTCCGAGGCAAGGCGAAAGGGAATGCGGATGCATGCCTCCACGCCGCCCGACGGGCGGTTGTGCACGTCCAGGCTCTGCTCTTTGCCGTAGAGGGCGATCAGCCGTTCGCGGGTGGCACGAAGCCCCAGTCCGGGCCGCGGCAACTTATCCACCGCGCTCATCATTCCCGGCCCGTTGTCGCTTACCCGAATCTCGAGCTGAGAATCGTCCTGCCGAGCTGTGATCCAGATCGTGCCACCACGGGAAACATGCGAGATTCCATGCCTCACCGCATTCTCAACCACCGGTTGAAGCATCAAGCTGGGCACCTGCGCGTCGAGGGTTTCAGGCGCTACGTCAACCACGACGTTAAGCCTTTCCTCAAAACGAATCTTCTCGATCTCCAGATACCCGCCGACGAATTCGAGTTCGCGATTCAGGGTGGTGAGCTGGGCACCGACATTCTCCAGATTCATGCGCAACAGGTCGCTCAACCGCGTGATCATCTTGTCCGCAGCGGACACGTCGGTAAACATGAGAGAAGAAATCGAATGCAAGGTATTAAACAGGAAATGCGGTTGGAGATGGCTCTTGAGCGCCTGTAAATGCGACTTAGCTAACTCCATTTCCAGCTTTGCGGACCTGATTGCGGTGTCCCGCATGCGTTCGTAATAAGAGACCGCATGTGCGATGAGCACGATCGGAAGGTACGTACTCGTGATGTCGCTGGGAATGTAGGTGAAAAGCATTCGCTTGAAAAGGCGCCAGGCGATATGAAACGAATGTTTGTTCGAATCCCAGATGATCGATGTAAATCGGTTTGCCTGCCAGTCCCAATGGCTATAAGGCGAGGCGGAGATCAGAGCGACGTGCGCAACCGCAAACGCCAATGCCAGGAAGATATGGATGAACCCGGTTCTCATCCAGTTCGCCTTGGAAAACGAGAACCTTGTAGCCAGCGCGAATACAAACGGCGTGAGCGGCGCGCAGGTGAGGTCCAGGCTGAAGGCAACACCCACAGCATGGGCAAGAGTCATCGGTGATCCGGAGCTCTTATATGCCCAATAAGTGGAGGTTGTGTCGATAAGCGAAACAATGGTCCACGCCGCGAAGCTGAAGATCCAGAGCAAGGGAGAGCCGAGCCCAATTTGTTCGGTAGTGGCAGTCGCTGGTTGATCAAGAGTTCCCACACGTCGTGGACGAGAGACCAATTCACCGCTGCAATTGGGGCATACATTCCGCAACTCTGAGGCGCAACGGGGACAAAACGTGCAACCGAACGAACAGAAGTGCGCTTCTCCACCGATTGGTGTTGGCGCCGCACACCGCTCGCATCGTGTTTTCATCTCCAGCGCCATCAGCGGCTCACGGATGTTAGACGTTAGTGGAGCGGCAACGTTTGGGATAAAGTAAAGGGCCGGCTCTGGAGCCGGCCCACGCTGTACAAAACGTTTGTCAGAAGTCAAACCGTATCGCCAGCTGCGTAATGCGCGGACCGCCGGTCTGCTCGTTGTTAAACGTGCCTTGCGATTGCCCAAACGTGGGATTGTTGAAGTTATTGTCGGGAATCAGGAAATTCGGGTGGTTGAAGAGGTTGAAGAAGTTGGCTTCGAACTTGAGGCTCGTCTTTTCGGTGATCTTGAAGCCTTTCTTGACGCCGAAGTCAATGTCGAAGAAAGCGGGACCGTTGAGGGTGTTGCGTTCCATCTGTCCGGCCGACGGCCCCTCGCACCAGAGGCCCATATTGACGCTTGCGGGGCAAGGGAGAGCAGCGGTGTTGGGTTGCGCGAAGTCATCGCGGTTCAAATAGCCCTGCCACGGTTCGTGACTGTGAATGATGGCGTTGTTGATGCCGCCGGGCCCGATGTAGCCGCTCCGGTCTGTAAACTCGCCATCCTTATTGCTATCCACCGCAGCGTCGAAGACAGAGAACGCTGGGCCTGTCTGCCAAGAGACGATTCCGGAGATGTTCCAGCCTCCGAGCCAACGGTTGCCCTTCGCGAGAGGAAGGTCGTAGACAAAGCTGGACACGACGCGGTGCCGTACATCGTAGTCCGCCGGACCATAGTCGACCAGTGGGTTCGTCGCATCCATCGGGTATCCGTGCGCCGCCCCGGAAATCTTCGCCGATCCCACGTCGCTGATATCATCCATGGCCTTCGCGAACGTGTAATTGGCATTGAACTGCAAGCCTTGTGAGAAACGTTTGCGCAGCGTCGTCTGCCAGCCGCTGTAGTTCGAATTGCAGCAATTGTCGCGCCAGCTTATGCGGCCATAGTGCGGATTCACCAGGCTTGGTGCAAAGCCTCCCGCGGTTCACCCGTTGTAAGTGTCCACGCCGAGAATGGCCTCTAACTTATGGCCGAACGTACCAACGTAGTTCGACTCAAGCACGAAGTCTTTGGCGACCTCGTATTGCAAGCCAAAGTGCACTTGTTCGTAATATGCGGTAACCAGGTTCTCATCCATGGCGCGGGTAGATGGAGGCGTTGCCGCGCCGACGAAAACTGAGGTTCCTGCAAAAGGATTCGTGTAGAGGGCCGCTCCCTGCTCAGGCGTAATGCCGGGAAAGCCCGCCAGGGGAGTGGCCAGCAATCCAAGAGCAAAATAAGGCGGATTCAGCCTGATATTCTCAAAGACGTTGTTGTACATACGGTCATAGCTGATGCCGAAGCCGGCACGCACAACTATCTTCTGGTTGCCCAGAACGTCGTAAGACAGTCCGAGACGTGGGCCCCAGTTATTCAGGTCCTTGTTCCAGAGGCCGTGATTGCGAACCTGGAACGCCCCGGTAGCGATGCCGGCATAGAAGGGGCTATCCACCGGAAAGAATGGATTGTCGCCGGGATTGGGAAGCGGAGTAACCGGAACTCCCGTGAAGAAGTTGGAGTCGAGGTTGGGTTGGAAATTGTGCGGTGGCCCGAAATATTCCCAACGCACGCCCAGGTTAACTGTCAGGCGCGGATGCACACGCCAGTCGTCCTGCACATAGGCGGCGACCGCATTGGATCGGAAGCCGCGGTAGTATTCCGGCAGCCCTCCGGTGGTCGGATTAAAGGAAGCTCCCGCCTCGACGATCGATCCGAAGTATTGGCCGCCGAAATACCACTGCTCAAAGTTGTTGGTGAAGGTGGTGTCAGTAACCATATCCTCCGTGTCCATGGGATAGACATAGCCGAACTTTTCGACATCGAAACTGCTGCCGTTTCGAGTTCGAGAGAACTCTGCGCCGGTCTTGAAATTGTGCTTCCCTTTTGTAATGGACACATCGTCTTTCCAGACGAACTCGTTTGTTGTAAAGAACTGCGGGTAGCTCTGCGAGTTGCCGTAGCCAATGGTGGGAGAATCGAAAAAGGTGAACACATCAGGCATGCCGGCTACTTTTGGGTCGCCAGGAAAGTTGCGCACGTTTCGCGTGTAGGAAAAACGTGCCTGGTTGAGCACATTGGGACTAAATGTATGCAGCCAGTTGATGCCGGCTTGCTGCGCTCCATCCTGATAGTACTGTGACGGCCCCATCAGGTTATTGCCACCATAAGGCGTGATGGCGTTCGCGCTGTCGTATAGATAGGAGAAGTTCAGCTGATCCTTGGGGGTCAACTTATGATCGACTTTTGTGGCATAGCGGATCTGATTTAACGTCTGGCCTCCGGGCACGGTGATGGTTCCGAAGATCGGCACCGGATAAGTGACCTGCACCGGAATTCCTAACACGTCTGGCGATGTCCAGAGCCCTTCGCTCTGGTAGGACCCGCCGCCGGGTCCTGTCATCAGGCAGTTCGTTGCTCCCAACGAGCAGAGAGGAAGGCCTTCCTGATTCTGCATGCTCTGATAGACGGGTCCAAGGTGGGCATTACCCGCGAACACTCCCGGGCAAGGAGTCCCAGTAAATTGCATGCAGATTCCGTTCGCATCGTTTTCCATGAAGGTCTCGAATGCGCCGGTGTCAACGAAGTTCAGGAAGTCCTTCCGAATGTAGAGAGCAAGAAAAAAAGGCCCGGCTAAAAAACCCCGGGCCTCCAGGCAGGAAGAACCTATCTAGAACGTGAACCGCAGCGAGAACTGTCCGAATCGCCGCTCGTCGTTGTTGCCGCCGAGAGCGAACGTGTTCAAGCCACCTTTAAATCCCGTGACCTGCAGCGGCGTAGTTGTGGGCCCACCGCCGTAAATAAGAAACGTTGTCTGGGTGTACATGTTGTGATGGTTCAAGACGTTGAAGCCCTCCGCACGGAATTCCATGCCGAGCCGCTCGGTGACTTTAAAGTTCTTTTCTACCGCCGCGTCCATGTTCCATGCGCCCGGCCCACGAAACGCATTGCGCGCGGTCATCCCGGCCGGGAACGGCCCGTAGTCGGAGATTCCCAGCACTGGGTTCAACGGATCGAAGCTCGCGGGCACAGGCACCGTCAGTAATCCGTAGATGTTCGGGCCGACAGCCTGCGGATCAGAGCTGACACGAAAGTCTGGCTTCGTCGCCGGCGTCAAACGCGGAAGAGTGTAGTAGAACTCCTCGTTGTTGACGTCATACACGGTGAAGGGAATGCCCGTGCGCGCGGTGAAGATCCCCACAAGCGACCATCCGCCGAGCGCCTGCGCCTCGAGACCTTTCCTGCTCTTGAACCACGGCGTGTTCCAGATCGGAGAGACAACAAACCGGTGCCGGACATCGGAGTCAGCGTTGCCCCAGTCGAGCTTCGGGTTAAATGCACTGGTGTAACCCAGGCTTCCGTAACCGGTGCCGGATCCGCCCTGGATGCTGTCCGAGAAGGTAGAACTGATATCATCCAGCGCGTGCGACCAGGTATAGTTAGCCACCAGACTCAACCCGGTGTTGTGCAGGTTCTGGGTCTGGAATCTGAGATTAAGCGAGTTATAACTACTTGCTCCTCCGCTGCCGCGCATGTTAATCGAGCCATACTGATCGTTGGCACGAGTTAGGCATACACCGCTCAGGCTGACATGGCTGGGATTGCAAGTTGGACTCACCACCGCTGGATCTCCCAGATAAAGCTGACCAAACCCGAGGTTGGAGATGTTGTTGATGTCATAGAGGTGAACGCCATGCGCGCCGCTGTAGCCCAGCTCCACGACCGTGTTCCGGGTTACCTCACGCTGCAATGACAAACTCCGGAACTGCGTCTGCGCGGTGTGGATCACAGGGTCGGGCATACGCAGATCGGCGGGCGGCAAGTATTGCGTCGGCCCCGGCGCCCCCAGCGGTCCAAGATCGCTGTTCGTCACGGCGGTCGGACAAGCGGCATCTCGCGCAGCGCAAGAGGTCTGAAGAACCGCGCTGTTCGGTGGATTGAAACTGGCGTTGAACGTCACGTTGCCGAAGTTTTGCTCATAGCTGATGCCGAATCCGCCACGCAGGCTGCTCTTGCCGTCGCCAAACACGTCGTACGCGAAACCGACTCTCGGGGCGACCGTGCTCCAACTCGGTTGCCAGAACTGGCCAATCGAGCTTTGGTCCGCGATCTGGACGCCGCCGTTGCGAACCTGCTCTTCAAGACTCGCACCGGCCCCGAAGTAAAAGTTGGAATCAAGGTTGGAATGATTGTCGTGCTGCACCCCATAGTGCTCCCAGCGCAACCCGTAGTTAAGAGTCAGGCGAGGAGTAAGGCGGAAGCTATCCTGCCCATAGATCGCCCAATCCTTATAGCGGTAACTGCGAGCCGGACTGGGTGACGATAGGGGCGGCGTTACCGCGCAGTCGGCTGTGGGAATGATGTTGCCATCCGAATTAGTGTGGCAGGGCAACACACCTTGTGGATCGACTCGCGCCGTGAATCCGGCATTCCCGCCGAGCTGGCTTCCCAACGGATTTCCGGCAACGTTCACCAGATCGTCCATACTGTCCTGTCCGTTGCCGCCCAACTCCTCAACCGCCTGAATGTACGCGCCATAGCCGACGTTCAGTTGAATGTAAGTGAACTGGCCGCCGAACTTCATGCTGTGCCGGCCCTTCGTCCATGACAAGTCGTGTTCGAACTGGATCGTGTTTTGCGGCCCGCCAAACGGCAAACCGCCGAGACCGGGCGAACCAACGTTCTCCAGGCCCGGCAGTTGAATCAGCCCGCCGGTGATTGGATCCACCGGGGTAACAAACATCAGGCTCGGGGTATAAGTGAGTGATTGATCGTAGGATGTGATCGAGTTGAAACGCGTGAAGCTCAGTTTGGTGTTATTGAGCAAATTGCTGTTGAACGTGTGGTTGACCGAGAGCAGATAGCTCTGGTTCTGGTTAAGCGTGCCAGCGTCATATTGAGGATAGGCTGAATAGAACGCCGTGCCCTTGAAAAAGTCGTCCCGCTCGCGGCCCATCCGGAAGAACATCTGTGTCTTTTCGCCAAGGTTGTAGTCGAGACGGCCCACGAGCGTATAGGTATTCTGCGGCTGCCCGCCTCCGGCGTTGAACGGCACCAGAAAGTTGACCTGGTCAAATACAGCCTGGTTGCCAGCAACCGGAGTAATGCCGTTGATCGGATTCACTGCAAAGCCGTTGGGGTCTCCTCCCTCGGCATCGGCATTCAACTGGCCCGCCGTAGTCACGGGGGTGGCGGCAAGCGCCGTCGCCCCATATTGTGCGAAGTAAGCCTGCGCATTCGCAGGCAAGAGAGCAATAAACGAAGGATCGAAGATTTCTTCGGTCTGCACAGAATTGCTGCGCACACGCGTAAACTCCGTGCTCTCCGAAGCAAAGAGCTTGTTCTTGATAAGCGGGCCGCCAACCTGGAACCCAAACTGGTTTCTCGTGTACGCACCCTTCGGCAGGCCATTGGCAACGTTGTTAAACGTATTGGCCGTGTAGGCGGAGAGCCGATTGAACTCCCACGCCGATCCATGCCAGCTATTGGAGCCGGGTTTGGTCGTCACATTAACCACGCCGCCTGCCCCGCGACCATATTCGGCGGAGATATTGTTGGTGACGACGCTGTATTCCTGTACGGCATCGAGCGGAACATACTCTCCGACAAATGCGTTGAAGATACCGATATTCTCCACGCCGTCCAGCAGAATTTCCGTACCCGATTCACGTTGTCCATTAATGGAGTAACCAACGCCGCGCCCGGAAATCTCCTGTCCGCCCGCGCCCGCGGCGGTCATACCCCCGTTCGAGGTCGTGTCGCCATTGCTCACATTGCCTGAGATTGCGACGAAGTCGTAGGGATTGCGCGTGAGGCTTGGGAGTTGTGCCAATTGCTGTGTGTCGATCAACTGCGACAGCTCCTGTGTTTGTGTGTTGACTTCCGTGCCCGCCGTGCCGGCGATCACCTCGACAATCGTGTCACCGCTGCCGACGCGAAGCGCCGCATCCAGCGTCGAATGGCCGCCCACAGCAACCTCAATGGCTGCCTTGAAGGTCTGGAAGCCCGTCTTGGAAATAACCACTGAATAATTGCCCGGGTTCAGGTTTTGTACGCGAAAGTCCCCGAGGTCGCTGCTGGTGGTTGTTCTCTCTGTGTTTGTCGATGTCTGAGTGACCACGACTTTCGCATCGGCCACTACGGCACCAGTTGAATCCCTCACCACCCCCGATAGTGTCCCCAGATCGGCTTGGGCGAATACAAGCGCGTTCATGAGAATCAGGGCCGCTACAATCGAACACGCCTTGCATAACCATGCGATCAAGAATTGTTTGCTCATGTCCTCTCCTCGGTTTTCAGGTTCGCAATCAAACAGTGTCAGCTGATGTACTGTTCACAGCTGCCACTTAGGCAAGCAATGTTTGTCCATCTGCGAGTAACTTCATCTCTGTTGATAAGGTGCAGGCTATGAACCGCAGGAGGGAACTTATAGACGAGTTGGGACTAATAGATACCGCACGGGTTCCGGTCGTGGTTAGCTGTCGACCGGAACTCACGGCCTTCTCACGAAGTTTGTGCTGCCTGTTCCATAAGATGAGGAATGCACTATGAAATCACGTAAGGGGCAGCAACTCGCGATGAGAATTCATAGGAATCGTGGGATGCACGAAACAAGATGGCCGCGTTTTCGCAGAGTAAAGTGCTGACCTGTTGTTGATCGCTCAACAGCGGCGAGTCAGGAGTTTCGTTGCCGCCGTTGAAGATGCCCGTGAGCTGACGTTGGATGTATCGTGAACGGCCCGGCTCGTGTAAGCTTTCCTGTTCGATACTGGACAAAATGGATAGTGTCGGCATCCTTTTCGCGATTGGCCTGGTGTGCTTTGTTCTGTTCGGGCCATGGATACTACTCGCGCGGACGAACTCCCGGCGCCGGCGCGAGCGCGAAGAAGATCAGGGCCGCTGGCGCGAGCTGACCTCGCGCATCTTTACGCTCGAAAATGCCGTTGAGGTGCTGCGAGCGCAACGCGCAACGGCGGCGGAGAAAGAAGCCCCCGCAAAGACGTCACCAGTCCGTGAATCCGAGCCGCCTGTAACGCACGTAGCTCCGGCCGATGTCCTCGGACCGGCTCGCGTGGCGCCTCAACCGGAATTCAGCCCGTCGATCCGTATCGCGCAGGAATGGGTAACACAAAAGGCCGGCGAACACATCGAGACCGCAGGATCGTCGCCGGCGCCTCCTGGGCAGATCTCGACTCCGCCTACAGTAACAGACGCAACCGAAGCGCAAACCGGCTCCGCGCCCGCAGAAATACGTTTCTCTATTGCCGACCGCCTCAAGAGTTCGCTCGACATCGAGGAAATGCTGGGCACGAACTGGCTGAACAAGATCGGCATCGTCATCCTCGTTCTAGGCGTAGCGTTCTTCCTCGCCTACCAACTCAAAACACTCGGGCCGGCCGGCAGAATTCTCGTCGGCTTCGTTACGGCAGCAGCGATGCTGGGTGCGGGTATCTGGTTCGACCGAGGAGAGCGTTACCGAATTCTTGCGCGTGCGGGTATCGGCGGCGGATGGGCTCTCGCCTTCTTCACGACATATGCGATGTATCACGTCGCTGCCGCGCGAATACTAAGTTCACAACCGCTCGACCTTCTGTTGATGCTGGGTGTCGCAGCGGCCATGGTCGCGCACACGCTGCGTTATCGATCGCAGACCGTCACCGGCTTGGCGTTTCTGCTTGCCTTCTTAACTGTCACGATCAGCCATTCGAATGTTTACAGCCTGACGGCAGGTGCAGTGTTGGCCTCCGCGCTCGTCGTGATCGTGTTGCGCATGCAGTGGTTCGAACTCGAAGTGTTCGGAATCCTGGCCAGTTATCTCAATCACTATTTATGGCTGCGTCCGATCATCGAGCCGATGCACGGCAAGCGTCATCCCTTTCCCGAGTTCGCTGCCAGTGCCGGAATTTTGAGTCTGTACTGGCTGATCTTCCGAATCTCGTATGTCTTCCGGCGGCCCGACGAAAAGCAGGAGCGCATTTCAACCGCCGCCGCCTTGCTCAACTCCGCGCTATTGCTCGCGCTTTTCAAATATCAGTCGACGCATCCGGAGTGGGCGTTCTGGGCCTTGCTCGCTATCGGGGCCATCGAGACGCTCCTCGGTCAGTTGCCAGTTACCCGTCGTCGCCGTACCGCAGTTATTGTCCTGTCAACTCTCGGCTGCATCCTGCTGATCGCGGCGTTTCCCTTCCGTTACTCGGGCGCGCGCTTGTCGGTGCTCTGGCTCTTGGAGGCCGAGGCGCTCCTCCTGATCGGCGCATGGACGAAGGAAGTGGTTTTCCGCCGGCTCGGAATGCTCGGCGCGATCCTCGTCTCCGGCCAGATGGTCGCCTACGATGCGGCAGAAATCTTCGGCCGCCGCATGGATGGCGCCGACCTGCGCCCGGATTTTGCACTTGCAGTTGTCTTTGCGGTCGCTGCGGCGGTCTTTTATGCCAACGCCGAGTGGGTACTGCGGCGTTATGCCGATCTGTTCACGGCCGACTTTGACAGCCGCGCAATGCAGCGCCTTTCGTATGTGGCGGCGCTGATGCTCCTGATCGGCGCGTGGATCGCATTCCCCGAAAGCTGGACCGCTGTCGCGTGGGGCGTGGTAGGGCTCGGCCTCGCATTCGCCGCGCAGCTTTTTAGTGGACGGGCAGGGTCGGATGAGGGCGATGCAACTGCGGGGCGCTTCTGCGAACTCTACTACCAAGCCAATTCTCTGGCGCTACTGTCCGTTCTACGTGTAGTCACTATCAATTTTGAAGCGACGGAGAGGTTTCACGGTGTAAGCCTGCGCCTGGTTACGATCTCACTTGTCTCGGTGCTCTTATATATCTCGTCGCGCTGGAGCGGAGATCCCGATCGCACGCGCGGCATTGCTATCCGAAAGCAGCTTTATTCCCACGCACAACTTGCCGGGACCGCATACACATGGTGCGCGTCTTTGTTGATCGCGCTGCTCGTGTGGTACGAGTTGCGCCCAGTGAGCGTTGCCGATGCGTGGCTAGCCATCGGCCTGATCTTGCTTGAAAGCGGTTTGTCACGACACAAACTCAGCCTCCGCCTGCAGGGCTATGTGGCTTTTGCCGCGAGCTTCCTGCGGGTCTACTTCGTGAACCTGAACGCCGCCGGCAACCCAGGAGAACTCAGTCCGCACGTCTATACACTAGTTCCGCTGGCTCTCGGCTTTTTCTATGCCTACTGGCGACTGCACGAAGCGAGCGCCGAACTGAATAAGTCAGAACAGCGATTTCACCTGGCGGACCTCTGCTGCTGGTTAGGAACCGTCACCTTCGCCTCACTCGTGCGCTTTGAGATCGAGCCCGATTGGGTCGCGGCAGCGTGGGCTGCTCTTTCTCTCGGATTGTTGCTGATCGCGTGGCGCAGCCAACGAAGAGTGTTTCTCGATCAAGCTCTGCTGCTGGTGGCAGGGGTGCTTTTCCGTACGGTGCTGCACAATCTCTACGAACGCAGCTACTTTCCCGCGTCCGGCTGGGAGAGCCGCTGGATCACCGCGGGAGCAGCCATCGCATTGCTTCTCCTGGCATTGCCCATTGCCTTTCAACTTCGCCGGAAGGGCGAAGAAAGCACAGAGACCGGGCTTGTCCGGCTGTTCCAGTCAACCGTCCGGCGGCCCGAACAAATCTTGTTCTTTACTGCCGTCGGCTTGCTCACGGGCCTGCTCGGAGTCGAGATGCGCCACGGAATGGTCACGCTCTCCTGGGGCGTTGAGGGCGTCGCAGTTTTCATCCTTGCGCTGTGGCTCGGCGAGCGCAGCTTCCGCCTCACCGGCCTGGGGCTCCTGCTTCTCTGTGTCGGCAAGATTCTGCTCGTCGATGTGTGGCGTCTTGATCCGCGCGATCGCTATTTAACTTTCATTGTGCTGGGCGCCGCGCTCCTCCTGGTCTCGTTCCTCTACACGCGAAATCGTGAGGCCTTGCGGCAATACTTATGAAGCGCTGGATATTATTGGCGGGAATTTTGATGCTGGCGGTTGGCTCGGTCGTAATGAGCGAGCGTCGCAAGGTGGACGTGCCCGTGAGTCCAGCCGCCTTCTTGTATCTCGTTGCCGACACCGAACAGGAACTGACCCGCATGCCCGTCACCTTCACGCGCATGTCGGACGAAGAAGAGATCCGCATCGGAAACGAACTGGCCCGCGCTTACGCTCGTAACGAGGAACGCGAAAACACGCCTGAAATCGGCATTATCGAGCGCCATCTAACCAAGATCGGCGAGCAAGTCGCCGCCAATGCCCATCGCCGTTTGCCCTACAAGTTCCACTACCTCCCAGAGCCGTATCTGGTCAACGCCTTTGCCTTACCCGGCGGCCACGTCTTCGTCGGCGGCGGGTTGCTCGCGCTCATGGACAGCGAAGACGAACTCGCCGCCGTGTTGGGGCACGAGATCGAGCACATCGATCATTACGACTGCTCCGAACGCGTGCAGCGCGAGCAGGCTCTGCGCAAGATTCCTCTGGGCGGCCTGTTCGAATTTCCCATCGAATTGTTCGAAGCTGGCTATAGCAAGGATCAGGAGCTGCAGGCCGACCGCGATGGAACCAAACTGGCCGTTGAAGCTGGATATGCGGCCAATGGCGCCGTGCGCATGTTCGAGACCTTCGCCCGCTTATATGAAGAGTACGAGCGCCGCGCTAAGACGCCGCAGGAGGAGTTGTCGCGGGTTGCACAGCAGACTCTGGAAGGATATTTCCGTTCGCATCCACTGCCATCCGAGCGCATCGCCCAGATCCAGAAGCTGATCGCGAGCGAGGGTTGGACGGCGCGCCCCGAGCGCGATCTCGCGATTGCTTACATTTTCTGGACCGAAAAAGCAGAAAATGCGCTGACCGCGAAAAAATATGCTCAGGCCGAGCAACTGGCCACACAGTCGCTGAAGCTGCGCCCCGATCAGCCGAAAGCTTTGCTGACGCTAGCAAGAGCTCGTTTCTCTCAGGCGAACTTCACAGGCGCTGCCGAGGCCTATCGCAAGATTCTCGAGATCGACAAGACTTCGCACCCTGAGATCATCCGCGCCTACGCGGAGGCCCTTGCCGCATCCGATCGCACCACTGCGCTGCGGGTGTTTCAGGACTGGGCGCGGAACCTTGAAGGAGAACCGTCACGCGAAGTTACTGTCTCCGAAGCCGGGCTGGAATTGATGGAAGGCGCGCCTCAGTCTTCGCGGCGACTGGCCGCTGAACTCAGCCACGATGACCACGCCTCGGCCCCATTGTGGACCGGAGAACTGGCATGGTGGTATTACCTGGCGGGCGACTACGCCGAGGCGGTCGAGTTACTGATGCGCGCGCAACAACTCAGGCCGGGGGACCGCTGGCTCACACAAGCGCTCGTCTGGTCATTGATCGAGGTCCGGCGCTATGCCGACGCGCTTCAGATTTTGGAGAACTCGTCCTACGACCCGAGTTTGCAATCAGACAAAGAAATCGCCCGAGCGGTTACGCACTGGCAGGCGCAGCAACGAGATCAGGCCATGATCGATTTCAGCGCCGTGGCCGCCCAGCCCGAATGGGAGAACGCCAACTGGGTGAAGGCTCTCTACTCGCCGCTCGTCGCGCAAAGCATTCAGGAAATGCAGGCCGAGCACGAGCGGCGTGAGAAAGAGAGTCACGCTCGCCGCCAATAGCTGAGTATGATGTAGTTCTTTATGGATAAGCCGCCCCGCACCTTCTGGCAAATCTGGAATATGAGCTTCGGCTTCCTCGGCATTCAGTTTGGCTGGGGACTGCAGATGGCGAACATGAGCGCCATCTACGAGTATCTCGGCGCGCGTGCCGACCAGATTCCCATCCTTTGGCTCGCGGCTCCGCTCACCGGGCTGATCGTGCAGCCCATCATTGGCCACGCCAGCGACCGCACCTGGGGCCCGCTTGGCCGCCGCCGCCCTTACTTCCTCGCCGGCGCGATTCTCAGTTCGTCGGCACTTATCCTAATGCCACGCAGCTCCGCGCTGTGGATGGCTGCAGGACTTCTTTGGGTTCTCGACGCCTGCATCAACATCAGCATGGAACCCTTCCGAGCCTTCGTCGCCGACTTGCTGCCGGAGTTTCAGCGCACCCGCGGGTTCGCGATGCAGAGCCTGTTCATCGGACTTGGCGCGGTCGTTGCGTCGGTCTTGCCTTATCTGCTCACAAATGTTTTCCACGTGCAAAGGGGATCTGGGCGCATCCCCTTCACCCAGCGTTTTTCTTTTTACATTGGAGCCGCCGCGTTTTTTGGTGCAGTGCTTTGGACAATCATCACGACCAAGGAATATCCACCCGAAAACCTCGCCGAATTCCAAAAAGAGAAAGCAGCGAGCCGTGGTCTCATTCGAAGCGCGCGCGAGATCTTCGTTTCCATCGGCGAAATGCCGCGCACCATGCGCCAACTCGCATGGGTGCAAATTTGCACCTGGCTCGGCCTGTTTTGTATGTGGCTCTATTTTCCGGTGGCAGTGGCGCGCAATGTCTTCGGCGCTCCCGATACCGCTTCGCCCTTGTATTCAGCCGGCGTGGAGTGGGGCGGGGTCTGCTTTGGAATGTATTCGCTCGTTTGTTTCGGATTCTCGTTTCTTCTGCCTGCGCTCGCGCGCCGGCTGGGCCGCAAATGGACGCACAGTCTCTGCCTTATTTGTGGAGGTCTGGGCTTGCTGTCCGTTGCTGTAATTCACGGTAGATGTCCATTGCTTCTCTCCATGACGGGGGTCGGTATCGCTTGGGCGAGCACTCTCTCCATGCCCTACGCGATCCTTGCGGGCTCTCTTCCCCACGGCAAGACCGGCGTCTATATGGGCATCTTCAACTTCTTCATCGTGATTCCGGAGATCATCGCGTCGTTGCTCTTCGGCTGGGTGATGGCGCATTTATTGAATAACAATCGGCTGTCGGCCGTAGTGGCGGGAGGAATTTTCTTCCTGATCGCAGCGATCCTCACGCAGCGCGTGGAAGATCTTTACGATGCCCGTCAGCAAAGTACATCGATGCCTGGAAATGCCGTAGCTGCCAAGTCTTGAATGAGAGGCAGGAAGTTTTCGGGAGTTGAGCAGCGAATTACAGATTACCAATTACAAATTCACAATCCTACCGCGGCCGCACCGCCACAAGTTCCGTCTCGAGCGGAACGCCGCGCGCGATCTTCACGCGCACCAGCGCTTCGAACGGCTTCATTCCCGTCTTTGACTCTTGCATCTCCCGCATGAGTTTCTCCACCGAATCCGGCCGACAAACAAACTCCACTGCGCCTTGCGTCCCAAAGGTGGTCGTGCCCGCCAGGATCATCACAAACCTGCTCGGGCTCACTCCCGGGACCATACCGACGACGGCATAGTCCTCGGTCAACGCCGCATTCGACGGGCTCGCCAGATAGTTCGCCGTTTCCCCCGCCTTCGGATGCCGGCTCACAATTGAAAGATCGCCTTTGCGCGCTCCCGAGGCGACGCGCTCAAAAACAAATTCCTGCGTCCCGGGAATATCGAGCAGCGAAAGGTTCTCCGAAGGCGATCCAACAAAAATCAAGTTCGCGTTGCTGGCATCATCGAGCGTAAACAAGCTGCCCCGCTTCACGCGCAGCCGATGTCCCAAAGTCCCAAAGGCCTCATCGAGCGAGTGCACGGCCAGCACTTCGCCGACTCCCGTGTAGTGGTCGTACACGGACGACTTGGAATCCTGGCGCGAGTTGTAATAGCGCATGCCAGTTTCCGGACGCCCGATAAACGCGGCATTGCTGAAGATCACCCAAGGCTCTTCCGCGCCAGCCGTAAACGGCTTCCAGAATTCGGCAAGCGGCCCGGCAAGCGGCCGCGCGGCACTCACGCTCGAAGCCGCATCGGCCTGCTTGCGAGTCCACAGCAGGCTCAGCAGCATCACGACGGCCACGATCAAGCACGCCAGCAACGTGACCACCGCAATCCGCCAGCGGACCGGCACCTGAGGTTGCGCCTCCGACCTTGTAGTCGTCGCCTGCGGCACCATCACAAGTGGCTGCGTCGCGTCCGGCTTGGCCTCAAAAATTAGGTGGTAACTTCCCTTCGGAATCTTAACGACGATCGAATCGTTAGCGCCCTCGGTCGCGTAATACTCGGCCAGCTTTAGCCGCAGCCTGCCCGCCTGAACGCGGATAGTAGAGTCCGACTGCGGATCGAAGTCCGCATGCCGTCCATAGACCTCGGTAGCGATTTGATATTCCTTAAGCGGAGCGTCCGGGTGGTCCAGCGACTGCTTTGCGAGGTATTGCAACAGCTTGCAGAGAGACTCCGACCCGCGCAGGCTATGACTTTTAATAATGCGATCTATTTGTTGGAAGAATTGCTGGGGGCCAGCGGCGAACGTGCGTGTCACAGCCATTTAACAATCACGTAACAAGAGGATATATCGTGTTGCAATCCCTGCATTTTACTCCTGTAACGGTATAAAACCTAATGAAACTCCCTCCCCTGTCGCCTTTGTACTAAAACTTGCAGCGCACAAAAGCTGTATCCAGATTTTCATGTAGCCCCCGCCGTTATGTACCCGAAGGACGTCAGTCCGCGAGCTTCATGTGATGGAAATCACAACCGATTTGCGGACCGGGATTTATTAAACGGAGAAGGCGCCTTGGAAAAGAGCCTCACGTTGAGCCACCCCCGGATTGGAGAGAACATCATGAAGAGCAAGTTGGTTGCATTACTAATTGCCCTAGTGTGTCTGGCAGCCATGGCGTACGCCCAGACCGACACCGCGCGTGTCATTGGAACAATTACCGATACGACTGGCGCTGTTATTCCCAATGCCAACGTCTCTGTGACGAGTGCCGCAACCGGTCAAGTTGCCGCCGTGAAGACGAACGGCGCCGGAGAGTATGCCATCAATGCGCTGCCCGTCGGGAAATATCACCTCGACGTCAAACAGGAAGGGTTCAAGGCGGCCGCTGCTGATTTCTCTCTTGAGGTCTCTCAGGTGCTCGAAGTCAGCCTCAAGTTGGAGACGGGCTCAACTAGCACAGTGGTCGACGTGACCGGCGAAGTGCCGCTGGTTGACACGTCGACATCGAGCACGGGTGAAGTGATCGAGGGACGGCAAGTAACGGAACTTCCGTTGAACGGCCGCAACTTCACCCAGTTAGCGCTGCTCACCCCAGGCGTGACGCGCGGCGCGTATGGCGACGTGACCATGGGCGGTGGCAGCGGAACAAACGCGGAAGCTTTCCGCAACTCCGATACCGGCGGCTCGTCCATTGTGGTCAATGGACTGCGCTCGCAGGCGAACAACTACATCCTCGACGGCGTAGACAACAACGAAGCGATGGTGAACTCCATCGTCCTGTTTCCACCTGCCGAAGCCATCCAGGAATTCCGCGTCAACACCTCGGTTGCTCCCGCTGAGTACGGCCGCGCCGGTGGCGCCATCATACAGACCAGCATCAAGTCGGGCACCAACCAGATTCATGGCTCGGGGTTCATCTTCGACCAGCAGTCGGCGTACAACGCCCACGCATATAGCAACCCGCTCCCGCCCCAGCACCGTAACCAGTTCGGCGGTACCATCGGTGGTCCGATCTGGAAGAACAAGCTCTTCCTCTTTGGGGACTATCAGGGCTTGCGGCAGAAGTCGCCTGTAGGCACTGAACTTACATTCGTGCCCACCGCGTTACAACGCACTGGCGACTTTTCGGAACTCATGGGCGCTGCCAATACCGCTGGCGTCTATACCAGACGAGACACTAACTACGTCTACCCCGGCTCCACTACGATGGCGACCATACCGGTGGCTCAGATTTGCCCCAGTCTTTACGATGGCGAGGGTGCCGCCCTCCCGGCATTTGCGAACAAGGGCTACATCTACGATCCTCAAACTTGTCTTCCCTTCGGATGGGACGGCAGCGTCGGAACCAATCAGATTCCTGTGGCCAGCCAGAACCAGGCGGGCATGAATTACATCAATGCTTTTCCTCTTCCCAATATCGCTAACGCTGCGATCACGGACTACAACTTTGCGGCCAACCGTAAGTCGATCCGCAACTTTGATGATTATGACGCTCGCGTTGACTTTGTAATGACCCAAAAAGACACAATCTTTGTCCGAGGGAGTACGGGCACGGATACATTCTCTGTTACTGACAGGCTCGTGGACGCGAGCCACGACCTCCCCTCAGGCTTTGGCTCGGGTGACAACTTCAACCATCCACGCGGGCTGGCGATCGGATACACCCGTACCTTTAGCCCAAACATCATCAACGAATTCCACTTCGGCATTAGCCGGCCGTTCTTCGGGTACTTGAACCCGCAAAATGGTACTAACCTATCTCAGAAGCTCGGTATCCAGATGCCGAGCAACCCTCTGCTCGGCGGAATTGCCCTCATCGGTGGCTGGGGCTGGGACTGCTGCCATCAATATGAGTACTCGGGCGACTATGGGCTCTACCAGGTGCCGCAGAAGTCATACCAGTTTACGGACAGCGTGAGCTGGACGCATGGCAGGCATATTTTCAAGTTCGGCGCTAATGTCATCAATCGTCATCTCGATTACGTGCAGGCTAACGTTGCCAAGGGTTATTTCTGGGTCACCGATGGCGGCCAGACGAACTGGAGCGGCCAGCCGAACAATGGTACCTCGGGATTGGGCACCTTTACGGGCAGCACCATGTCAGAGTTGGAAGCCGGGTTTGTGTCCGCCTACCAGATCGGCACGTTCAACGGCGAAAGCCAGACCAGAAACTGGGAGACAGGCTACTACGCACAGGACGATTGGCGCGTTAACAACAGGCTGACGCTGAACCTGGGTTTGCGCTACGACCTCTACACCTGGCCGTACGAAGTCCACGACCAGCAGTCGAACTTCGACCCAGCGACTGCAACCCTGATCAATGCGAATGCCTCCAATGCGGTCAATCGCTCGCTGATTGAAACCGATAAGAAGAACTTCGGTCCGCGTATCGGTGCTGCCTATGACCTGTTTGGCGATGGCAAGACCGTCCTGCGCGGCGGTTACGGAATCTTCTATTTCCTCGATCGCGGCGGCGTTGGCAACCAGTTGGCCAACAACGCCAATTTCAACGGCACCATTACCGCGTACGCATGTCCCAACCCGGACTGTTCGAACGTTGACAATAACTGGGTCCGCGCCACGCTGAGCGGTCTCTCCGCCAATAACAATCCAGTTGGCGCTACGGGCGCGCTGCCGACTGCTGCATCTGCGGTGGACCCGCTGAACCTTACGTCTGCGGCCAACGTCATCTACTACCCGAAGAACAGCAAGAACTCCAGGGTGCAAGAGTGGAATTTCCAACTCGAGCACCAGTTCGGTTCCCACACTGTTTGGGATTTAGGCTACGTGGGTACGAAAGCAAGCCATCTCACCACCACCTTCAATGCCAACAATCCAACCTCTCCACTGTTTACCGACAAGTGGTTTTCGAATGTCGGCCAAATCAACGAGTATGGCTATCTCGGCAATGGAAACTACAACGGCTTGCAGACCAGCCTGAACCATCGCATGTCGCGCGGCTTGCAGGCGACAGTGTCGTATACCTGGTCGCACACTCTGGATAACGCAGCCAGCACCTTCGGGCCTTTCGGCAATAACGGTAACTCCGGAATCGTTGTGGATAGCTCCGGGGATGCGCTTTTGTCCCACAACTGGGGCAATGCGGACAACGACATCCGCCACAGTTTCGTTGGCGCAGCGCTGTATGAGCTCCCCTGGGGCCGTGGCCGGATGTGGATGGCCAATGCCTCCAAACCCCTTGACTACGTGATCGGCGGCTGGCAGTGGAACAACATTGTCACGCTACAGACCGGTTCGCCGATGGCTGTTAACTTTGGCTCGCTTCTCGGTACGCAGTACAACGGGGGCTGCTCTACTGATGTCTCGCACGACGTCTGGTTGAGCTGTCCAGCCGGTTCGTTCAGCCAAGTCCCGGCACCAACCGGCAACCTTCCTCGCGGCTACTTCCACGGTCCCGGCGTAAAGAATTGGGATACGTCCATGTTCAAGACGTTCTCGATCACCGAGCGTTACAAGATGGAACTTCGCTTCGAGGGGATCAACATTCTGAACCATCCGCTCTGGCAGAATCCGAACGGCGGAGTTTCTGGCGACGGAAGCCTGGTTTCGAAGCTTGGTCCGCAGAATGGCGACAACACGCGCTACTCTTCGGAGCGGCACGTGCAGTTGGTGGCCCGCTTCACCTTCTAGCCAGCACCTTGAGCAACACGGGGGACAGATTCATTCTGTCCCCCTTTCTCCGTGCTCTTTTCGAGGTTTGCATTCATGAATCCATGCCAGCATGGATACCGGGCAGGTGTTTTCGTCTTAATTTTCGCAGTCCTGGGCTTTGGCGCTTGGGGACAGCCTGCGCCGCTCATTAAGAAGCTCGACCCTCCAAACTGGTGGGCCAACTATACCCCTGAACTAACCCTCCTGCTCACCGGCGAGAATCTCAGCGGCGCGCAGGTCAAGACTGCGACCAAGGGAGTGTTGGTCGCCGGTGCGGAAGCCTCTGCCAACGGTCACTACCTTTTCGTACATCTTCAGCTTAGTCCCAAGGCCCGTGCCGGGAATGTGGAGCTCCGCATCAAAGCGGCCGGTGGAGAAACCGCTGTTCAGTTACCCCTTCAGGACCGCGCCAATTCCACGGGCCTCTTTCAAAGCTTCTCGCGCGACGGCGTGATCTACCTGATCATGCCCGACCGCTTCGCCGACGGAGATCCTACCAACGATCAGCCCGCGCACACTACGGGTGTTTACGATCGCAAGGATCTCCACGCCTATCACGGGGGCGATCTACACGGAATCCGCGAGCATCTCGGCTATCTGCACGATCTGGGCGTCAACACGATCTGGCTCACGCCGGTCTGGAAGAACACCGACTCCGACTATCACGGCTATCACCCCGTCGACTTCTACGCGCTCGACGAGCGCATGGGCTCCATGCAGGAGTATCAGTCTCTCGTCGCCGATGCGCACAAACTCGGCATGAAGGTGCTGATCGACTACGTCGTCAATCACATCGGCCCGAAGCATCCCTGGGCGAATGATCCGCCGACACCCACGTGGCTTCATGGCACGCCCGAGCATCACCTGTCACCCGCCTACAACTTCAACGGCCTCGTCGATCCCCACGCCTCGCCGCGCGAATACCGCAACACCCTCGAAGGCTGGTTTGCCGACAAGCTTCCCGATCTCAATCCCGACGATCCCGAGCTCGCCGTCTATCTCGCGCAGAACGCCATGTGGTGGACCGAGACGGCGCAGCTCGATGGCTTCCGCCTCGACACCTTTCCTTATTCATCACGGCAGTTCTGGAGCGGCTGGCACCAGCGCGTCCGCGAGGTCTATCCGCACATCGACGACATCGGCGAGGTCGCCGACCCCGACTCCTCGATTACCGCTTTCTTCGAAGGTGGCCGCAAACAATTCGACGGTATCGACACCGGTCTCACCACCGTCTTTGATTTCCCGATGCGCGATGCCCTGCGCGACGTGATCATCAAAGGCGACAAGATCCAGAAGATCGTCGACGTGCTGCGGCACGACGAGATCTATCCGCGCCCGGAACTCCTCGTCACTTTCTTCGGCAATCACGACAATAGCCGCTTCATGGGCGAGAAGGGCAGCACGCCCGCCAAGCTCAAAGCGGCCTTTTCACTACTGCTCACCATGCGCGGCATCCCGCAGATCTATTCCGGCGACGAGATCGCAATGACCGGTGGCGAGGATCCCGACAACCGCCGCGACTTTCCCGGCGGCTTCCCCGGCGATCCTGGCAATGCCTTCACCGCCGCAGGCCGCACACCCGAGCAACAGGACGTCTTCAATTACGTGCACTCGCTCCTCGAGCTGCGCAAAAGCCATCTTGCCCTCCGCACTGGCAAACAATGGCACATTGGTTGGGACGACACTTACTACGCCTTCCTGCGCGAACTGCCGGAAGAGAAACTCTTGGTCATCTACAACAACGCCGCCACCGAACGCGCACTGGAAATTCCGCTTGCCGATACGCCCCTCCAAAACGCGCGCCAACTGCAACCGCTTTTTGGCAACGCGGCTGCACAGTTGAAAGACGGCAAGTTGCTTGTTACCCTGCCCGCCCTGACCACCGCGATCTTCAGCGCCCAATAATCTCCGACTACCTCGGCCCCTTCGTCCCGCCCTGACTCTCGGGCCGCCGCACTTTTCCGCGCCGTGCCTCGCGATTCATATATGCTGTCGTGGAACCAACATTCCAATTCCGCGCGGCCGCGATCTCTCTTTACTGTTCCGGCTGCCGCAAGAGGCTTGACCGACAACATGGGTGAACCGACGACAGCCGCGCCCCCGCGTGCCGCATCCACTCCGCACCTCAAGCGCACTCTCACGCTCTGGGACCTGATTCTTTACGGCGTTATCGTGATTCAACCGGTCGCGCCCATGTCCGTCTTCGGCGTGCTCAGTGATCGCGGTCGCGGCCACGTGGTTACCACCATCCTCATCGCCATGGTCGCAATGCTCTTCACCGCCATCAGCTACGGCCGCATGGCGCGCGCCTATCCCAGTGCCGGATCGGCTTTCACCTACGTCGGCCAGGAGATCAATCCCGCCCTCGGCTACGTCACTGGCTGGAGCATGGTGATGGACTACATGCTCAACCCCATCATTTGCACGATCTGGTGTAGCCAGCAGGCTCACGTATTCGCGCCCGGCGTGCCTTATTGGATCTGGGCAATCTTCTTCGCGCTGGTTTTCACTGGCCTCAACGTACAAGGCGTCAAGACTTCCGCACGCGTAAACTCGGGACTCGCGGCTGGCATGGGTGTGGTGATTGCCATATTCTTTGTCGTCGCCGCCCGCTATGTCTTCGGGCATCCGCACGACGGCGCCGGCTTCTATACACGGCCCTTCTACGATCCGAGTTTGTGGAACACAAAGGCCGTTCTTGGCGGAACCTCCATCGCCGTCCTCACCTACATCGGCTTCGACGGCATCTCAACTCTCTCCGAAGAAGCCGAGAACCCGCGCCGCAACATCTTGCTCGCCACCGTTCTGACCTGCCTTGTGATCGGCATCCTCTCCGCCGTCGAGGTCTACGCCGCACAATTGATCTGGCCCGCATCGCAGCCCTTCCCCGATGTCGACACCGCGTTCGTTCACGTCGCGGCTCGCGCCTGGAAGCCGATGTTCGGCATTATCGGTTTCACTCTGCTCGTCGCCAACTTCGGCTCCGGCATGGGCGCCCAGATCGGAGCTGCTCGCCTGCTTTACGGCATGGGACGCAGCAACGCTCTGCCGAAATCTTTTTTTGGTGTGGTCGACCGCGTCCATCGTGTTCCGCGCAACAATGTCTTGTTTGTGGGCGGGGTCGCACTCGTGGGCGCGTTCGCAATGAGCTATGGCCTTGGCGCGGAGATGCTGAACTTCGGCGCGCTCATTGCCTTTATGGGCGTAAATGCTGCGGCTTTCATCCGCTACGTTGTGCGAGATGGCAAGTGGACCCCATCCTTTGTTGTGCCGCCCATTCTTGGCTTCGTCATCTGTCTGTTGCTGTGGCTCAGTCTCAGCACTCCCGCCAAAATCGCCGGTTCCCTCTGGATGGCTGCCGGGATCGCCTTTGGCGCATGGAAGACGCGCGGCTTCCGCGCTGACCTGGTAAATTTCGATCTGCCGGCTGAAGACGAGAGCTAAGAGAAGTTGAAGTTGGAAATCTTGGAAATAAAAACGAAAGAGGCACCGCGTTCTTGCTACGCGCCAGCCGATAACCGATGCGTGCTGCGGCTCTGCGCGATCCCGTATTGCCGGATCTTGTAGAGCAGAGCCTTGTAGCTGATCTTCAGTAACGCGGCAGCCTGCTTTCGGTTCCAGTTCGTCTCTTCCAAAGCGCGAGCAATGGCCTCGGCTTCGGCTTCATCCTTCGCGTTGCGCGCCAGCGACTTCAACCCTCCGCTGCTGTCACCATTCGCAGCGGCTCGGCCATCCGGATCGGCTTGCAGGCTTCCGCCGCCATCGGGTCGTGGCCGCAACTCCGATGCCGCCAGGTTCTCATCTCCCAAGACCAGATAGCGCTTGACGAAGTTGCTCAACTCGCGCAAATTGCCCGGCCAGGTGTGGTGCAGACACGCCTCCATCAGCGGCGGCCCAAGGGGCAGCGGGGGACGGGCGTACGATTCCGACATCCGCGACATGAAATGCTTGAGCAGGATCGGAATTTCTTCCTTGCGCTCGCGTAGCGGCGGCAGTGAAAGCGTAAATGCGTTCAATCGGTAATAAAGATCTTCGCGCAGCCGCTTGGTGGCAATTGCTTCCGGAATGTTGATGTTGGTGGCCGCTAGAATTCGCACATCGACCTTGATGACCGCGCGGCTGCCCAGCCGCGAAAAAGTCTGGTCTTGCAGTACGTGCAGAAGTTTCGCCTGCAAGAGCGGAGGCATCTCGCCGATTTCGTCGAGCAGAATCGTTCCCTTATTGCAGAGCTCAAACTTCCCCGGCTTCGGATGATTCGCGCCAGTGAACGCTCCGGCTTCGTATCCGAAAAGTTCGCTCTCAAGCAAATCCGCGGGCACAGCCGCGCAATTCACCTTCAAGAACGTGCGATGCGCGCGCGGAGAGAGCTTATGAATCAGCCTCGCTAGAACTTCCTTGCCGGTTCCACTCTCGCCGAGCAGTAGAACAGGAATGTCCACATTCGCGACCAGCGCCGCCTGCGAGCGAATCTTCTTCATCGCCGGACTGGCGGCCACAAAGAAGACGTCGTCGCACAATTCCTCGACTTCGCCGGCGTAAGACTCGCCCTTGGCTCCGCCAACGCACTGGCTGATTACGGAATCAAGTTCGGCTTTCTGAAAAGGCTTCGTCAGATAATCGGTTGCGCCCAGCCGCATCGCCTGCACAACCTTGCGTGTGTCGCTGACGCACGAGAGCATCACAACCTTAAGCCCGGGCTTCATCTGTCTGAGCTGCTCGAGCGTCTGTAAGCCGTCAATGCCCGGCATGAGCAGGTCGAGCAGCACGAGATCCGGCTGCAGGCCTTTTTGGACCTGCGCCAGCGCCTCCTCGCCCGTGGTTGCTGTCTGAACCTTGTGCTCGTCTACTTCGAGCAGCGTTCGGATGTAGCGCAGCATACCCGGCTCGTCATCGACAAGCAGGATGTTCGCTCCTTGGCTCATTGATTGTTCCCCCGGGTCGCACCGACAGGAATTGGTCTCAGGGGGATGAGGAATGAAAATTTGCTGCCGGCCTCCGGTTCGCTTTCTACCCAGATCTTTCCGCCCATGCTCATCAGCAACCGGCGCGCGATGGCGAGTCCGAGGCCCATGCCTTCGCTCGCCTCGCTGCCAGGCAATCGGAAGAAGTCGTCGAAGATCTCCAGCTGAAATTCCGGCCGGATTCCCGGCCCCGTGTCTGACACGCTGACCTTGACCGCATTCGGCCCGGTGTTCGATTGCCGGCGCCGTTCTCCGTTCGCCGCCGCCGCGCTCGCCGAACGTCGTTCCCACATGTGCGGTTCGGCGTGGAGCCACACCGTGCCACCTTGCGGCGTGTACTTATATGCGTTCTCGAGAAGGTTGGAAAGCACACGCTGTACCTTGGGCGCATCGAACGCAAACTCTGTGAGCTTCTCGTTCTGAAGGAAGTAAAGTGCCAGGCCCCGCTCCTGAAACCTGTCGGACCAGATGCGGCAGACTTCCGAGAGACATTCGTTCATGTCATTCTCGGCATACTGCATTTTCAGCTCGCCCGTCTCCAGCACCGTGTAAGTCAGGAAATCCTGAATGAAGTGTTGCAGTCGCTGCCCGCTCGAGAACATATCGGCCATGACTTCCTTCTGACGATCGTTGAGCGAGCCAAGCTTCCCACTCCGCAAAAGTTCGATGTAACCATTCATGATGGCGAGCGGAGTCTTTAGATCGTGAGCCGCCGATGCGAGGGCGTTAGTAGTCTTGCGATAACGATCGCGAAGCGCTTCCAGTTCGCGCATGACTTCCAGCGTTGGAGTTGCTTCGGAAGCCTGCGCGTCGGTCGTCACGTTCTCTTTCACCGAGCTCGCGCCAGTGGACATGGCTGGTCTTCCTTCATGTGAAGTCATTAAGGACACTAATAACGACACTTTGGGGAGGGATTCTCTACCGATGGAACGAGGGATTGGTCGTATGCTAAGTCAGGTGGAACAGGCTGTCAATCGGAAAGAGACTTAGAGCGAAGCGAAAAACATTGCACATTCGCTTATTGACCAATAGTCATTTTCCCCGTTGGGTCTAAGTCCACTGATTCCCGCAGATTCCGCGCCGCAAGCGAGGTTTACCCCCCTCTCGCCTCTGTTTCTCCGAGTCATCCTGTGTTTGGCCCCTAAGATGCGACCATACGGGAGTTTACGCACGCAATCTCCTGTGAAGAAGCGGAATTCAACCCGTGAAGCTCGGAAGTCAGTTCGTTTGCAACTGGCCATTCCGGTCTTCGTCCGCTCCAAGGATGGAGGGGGCAGGGATTCGCTGGAGTTTGCCACTGCATTGAACATTTCGGCCGGGGGTGCACTCGTCGTCGTTCGCCGCTCGCTTCCCAAGTCCGCATTGATTTCATTGGAGATCCCGAGCGTTCCCATTGGTCCGAGCACCGGTCTGCCGAACGCCTCCAGGGTGCTCCGTGCCAAGGCGGTATGGGTGGCGCATCTCGATGACTACCACCTCTTGGGCTTGAAATTCGTCAAGCCACTCCACACCAATCCGGATGCCATACCACCTGACCTGAGAAAGGCTGTTGCCGTAGTGTGAAATCTTTTTCCCTCGCTGACGCGTGTTCAACATAGCACTTTCGTGCTATGCACGTGACTGAGAATAAAGGACTATGATCCCCATAAGTCGATAGTCGACGCGCAGTTATCAGTCATCGCCAGCTTCGTCCTTCTCTCTTCCCCCGTTTGGTGCTCAAGATGCACTTTTAGTGCATGCCGGGTGACATACCCGCGAGGAACTTAGGGTCTCTTATGACGACGATGTCGGTAACCTCTTTGCAGCAGTCGCTGGGCGAGCTTCCTCCTGACAATATTATTTTCGGCCATTCTGAAGCGGTGCAGGCGATTCGTGCGCAGCTCGCCAGAGTTGCGGCGGCCAATGTTCCGGTGTTGATTACCGGTGAAAGCGGCACGGGCAAGGACATCATCGCGCGGCTCATTCACGGCCTTTCGCCGTGGAAGGTCGGTCCCTTCGTGAAGGTCAACTGTCCGGCGATTCCTGGAACTCTGCTGGAGAGCGAACTATTTGGATATGAGAAGGGCGCGTTCACCGGCGCTTTTGGCTCCAAACCGGGCCGGGTTGAGATGGCCCACCGCGGCACGTTGTTCCTTGATGAGATTTCCGAACTTGATCACTCCTTGCAGTCGAAGTTGCTGCAGCTTCTGCAAGACGGCCAGTTCTGCCGCATCGGCGCCCAGGAGGACAAGAAGGTCGAAGTGCGAGTGGTCTGCGCGACCAACCGCGACCTTCAGGCCGAAATCGAAAGCGGCACCTTCCGCCAGGACCTCTTCTATCGCATCAACGTCGTCAACCTGCGCATGCCCTCGCTCCGCGAGCGCCGCGGCGACATCGAAGATCTCTGCCGCTATTTCCTCGAGTACTACAACCGCAAGTTCAACTGCCGCGCCCGTCCGCTTTCGGCCGAAGTGATGGCCGTCCTCCAGAAGTATCACTGGCCGGGAAATATCCGCGAACTGGAGAACCTGATCAAGCGTTATGTGATCCTCGGCCACGAAGAAGCCATCACCAGCGATCTCGTTCAACGCGAGCCCGACTTCTTGAATCCCGACATCTCCTTCGACGGCCCCGTTTCTTTGAAGAAGCTGACACGCCAGGCTGTGCGGGAACTCGAACGCAAAGTAATCCTGAAAGTCCTGCAGCAGCATCATTGGAATCGCAAGCAGGCGGCTCGCACGCTGGGTATCAGTTATCGCGCCCTGCTGTACAAGATTCGCGATGCCGGACTTCCCTCGAACCGCGCCTTACGTTTGCGGCAGGCGGAAACGGCAATGCCGCGCGCAGGGGCCGCCGCGGATTAGTCCCAAACACAGAAAAGGAATCGATCCTCAGCGAGGCGTAGGCCCTCGATCGTTGATTGTGCCTCCGCTTACCGGTGTGATCGCGAGACTCGTCCGGGCAGGCTTACCCCCACTCGCCGCGGAAGTCCTTGTCGCGCTATTCAAAGCCAGTTCGCTGTTTTGCGCCAACACCTCAACGTTATTACGCGCCTCTGCCAGCCCGCGATCTGCCGCCCGCCGATAGAAGCTCGCTGCCTGTGCCAGATCTTGCTCGACACCTTCCCCATGCTCATACATGTACCCTAGATTGTTGAGCGCTGGCGCATAGTCTTGCTCGGCCGCCTTCACGTACCAGTCCAGGGCCTGTGCTGCATCCTGGGGCACTCCGAATCCATGCTCGTACATCCAGGCGATTGAAAACTGCGAGCGCGCGCTCCCTTGCTTTGCCGCCGCCAGGTAAAGTCTTGCTCCCTTAGCTGGGTCTCGCTGCACTCCCCGTCCCTCGACATAGAGCAGCGCCAGATTCATCTCCGCCAGCGAGTCCTGATGCTCCGCAGCCTTTTCGAACCAGCGCGCGGCCTCCGCATCGTCCTGCTTCAGACCTGCTTGACCGTTGAAGTACATCGCTCCGACGTTGGTCGCGGCTGCGGGCAGTCCTTGAACGGCTCCACGCAGATACCACTTCAAAGCCGCTGCATCGTCCCGGTCCACTCCCTTGCCCTGAAGATAGAGGTTCCCGAGATTGTCCTGCGCTCCGGCGCTTCCAGCATCGCCCGCCTTCTGATACCAGCGCGCTGCCTCGGCATAGTCCTGCGCAACGTCGCGTCCTTTTTCATAGGCAAGTCCAAGCATGAACTCTGCATCGACATCACCCTTATTCGCACGTTTCAGAAGATGAGCAATGTCGGGATGTTTATCCGCGGACCACGAGGCAAACGGAAGCAGTACAGCCGCGAGACAAAACGAGGCAAGGAAGCGCATGTAGCAACTCCAGATAATTGCGCAATGAACGAGAATTCTGTGGCCCCACGCCACCTTGCCGCTAGATGCTTACAGCTTCCCGTTATCCCCACAATCGGGACTGCACTGTGGAACGAGAAGGGACTTTCTGGAAATTTGACCGGAATCTTACGTCAGAGCGGAAGGCATTTCAACAATCAGATGAGCCGGGAAACGGGATGGCGCATGTTGGCGCAGCATTCCCTCGGCGAGCCCTGTCCGTCCGAGCTCCAAAAGGGTCATTTCAGCAATCTGACTTCTGACTTCCGAATCTCCTCACACCCAATAGGTCCGATCCAGGGTCCGGTACTGAATCGCCTCGGCAATGTGTTTCGGCTCAATCTGCGCCACCGATTCTAGGTCCGCGATCGTCCGTGCCACCTTCAGTATCCGGTCATGCGCCCGCGCGCTCAGCCCCTGCTGCGTCATCGCCCGTTCCAGCAGTCGTTCACAATCCGCCGACAGCGAGCAGAACCTGCGAATGCTCTGCGACGACATCTGCGCGTTGCAGTAGATCTTCTCCCTACAGGAAGAAAAGCGCTCCAGCTGAACCTGCCGCGCCCGCACCACGCGCTCCAGAATCTTCGCCGACCCCTCCGGCTCGTTCGCGCTCCGCATCTCCTTATAGTTCACCGCAGGCACGTCGATGTGAATATCGATGCGGTCGAGCAGTGGCCCCGAGATCTTCGAGATGTAGCGCTGGATCATGGGCGGCGTGCACGTGCACTCGCGCGTGGCGTCATTGTGGAATCCGCACGGGCACGGATTCATCGCGGCCGTCAGCATGAATCGTGCCGGGAAGCTCAGCGACATTGCGGCCCGAGCAATGCAGACCGTCCCATCCTCTAGGGGTTGTCGCATCACTTCCAGCACCGCGCGCGGGAACTCTGGCAGCTCATCCAGAAACAGCACGCCGTTGTGCGCCAGCGAAACTTCGCCCGGACGAGGGATTGCTCCGCCGCCAATCAGCCCGGCATCGGATATCGTGTGGTGCGGCGCGCGAAACGGCCGTATCCCGACAATTCCTGCCCGCGCATCAAGCACGCCCGCCACGCTATGAATCCGTGTCGTCTCCAGCGCCTCTTCAAAGGTCAATGGCGGCAGGATCGTCGGCATGCGCTTCGCCAGCATCGTCTTGCCCGAGCCCGGCGGGCCAATCATCAGAATGTTGTGGCTGCCTGCGCACGCCACCTCCAATGCTCGCTTGGCGGTTTGTTGCCCGCGCACGTCCTTGAAATCAAGAAAGAAGTGCTGCGCCTCGCTAAGCAGAAGGTCGCGATCCACCTGCACCCGCGGCACGCCGTTTCCGGAATTGATGTAGTGAATGACGTCGGTCAGCGACTTGAGGGGATAAACCTCAACGTCGCCAACCATGGCCGCTTCGCGCGCGTTGATCTCAGGTACGATCAACCGCTTCATCTTCCGCGAGCGAGCCTCAATCGCAATCGGCAACGCTCCGCGCACGCCGCGCAGGCTACCGTCCAGTGAGAGTTCGCCGACAAAAAGCGCGTCGGGAATCTCCTTCTTATTCAGCCCGCCGTATGCGCCCAGAATCCCAAGCGCCATCGGCAGGTCGAAGCCCGATCCTTCCTTGCGAATGTCGGCCGGCGCCAGGTTGATGGTGATTTGCGTCGCCGGAATGTCGTACCCGCAGTTCTTCAGCGCCGCGCGCACCCGGTCCCGACTCTCGCGTACAGCCGCATCCGGCAGTCCTACTGTGTGGAAGCAATCCTGGTCGAGTTTGATTGTGGAAACGTCGACTTCGACCTCGATGATATTGGCATTCACGCCGTACACGGCGGCACTCAGGGTCTTGTAGAGCATGGGTCAGCCCTCAATTCGGAATGCGGCGTCACGCCGCGATTCTTAAACGGTCATTTAGCTCGGACACACCAGGGGGCGAAGCGGATGGGAGATCGCTGGCAGTCATCATAGCTACCGGCGACCTTTCGCGCGGTGACGGCCATCACCCCGTTACCGTGATGGAACTTCGGGCACACTAATGTAAGGGGTCAAGAAGCCCATTCGGTGCTACGCTTAAGCAAAATAGCGGAAAACCTGAAGAATCCCGTGCGACCCGGTTTTCCGTTCCGGTGAATGCGGATGCCTGTAGAAGCACCAAAACCGCCCGCTCCAGGTCGCCTTGAAAGCGAAGAGAGCCAGCTCTGGCGCTGGGCGCTTGGGCTGATCCTTCTCCTGGCTGCGGCGGTGGCGTACTTCTCCTGGCAACAGCTTCAAAGCCTGCCCTACCGTCTGTGGGCAATTCCCGCTGGACTCTTTCTGCTGGCATTCTTGTTTGCCGCCTACGCCTTTGGCCGGAAGAAAGAAGTCTCCGAGCTGAAGACCATCCTGAAGGGCCTCGAGGAACGTACCGGCGCAACGCCCACCGAGGAGCAGCTCGACCATCTCGGCCAACTGATCTCGCGTTCGCAGCGCAACTTTAAGGAACTAATCGACTCGCTCGACGACGTCGCGCTGGCTGTCTCACTCGACGGCACTCTGCGCACCGTCAACCGCCGCGTCACTGAGATTCTCGGTCACCCGTACTCCGAGTTGGTTGGCAACAAGCTGATCAATTTCCTCGACGCGCCTCCAGTTACCGAGGCGGCCTTCGACTTGGCGCGTTTTCTCGAAAAGCGCACGTGGAGCGGCGTGGTCGCGATCCAGCCGAAGAAGGGATTCAAGCGCCTCTACTACGACTGCATGGTCAATGCCATCGTCAAGGGCGACGATGTCACGGGCGCCAGCGTGCTTGCGCGCAACATCACCGAGCAGCGCGACAAGGAGCAGCGCTTCACGCAGCTCTTCGAAAGTCTGCGCGAAGGCGTTTACATGTGCACGCCTGACGGCAAACTGCTCGAAGTGAACCCGGCTCTGGTCGCCATCCTCGGCTACAAAAGCAAAGAAGAGCTGCTGCAACTCCCGCCTGACGCGCTCAAGGTTGATCCCGGTCCCGACCCCGTCCTCGGCCGCACGGGAAGCCAGACCGGCCGGACCCGCACGCGCGAAGTCAAGCTCAAGAGAAAAGACGGTGGAATCGCCGTCTGTCAGGACATTTCCACCGGCGTGGTCGAAGACGGAAGAATCGTTCGCTACCAGGGAACGCTGGTCGACATCACCGAGAAGCGCACCATGGAGAAGCAGCTGCGCCGCCAGGAGGAGTTCCGCCTCCATCTCCTCGAGAGCTTCCCCGACTTGATTCTGGTGTTCGATCTGAAAGGCCGATATACCTTTGTCAGCCCGCGCATTCGTGAGTTGCTCGGCTATGGCCCTGACCAACTGATGGGCAAGAGCGTCGACGACGCTACCCACAGCTGGCCCGAACTGGCGAACCTCTATCAGACGGTCGCGACCGGCGAGAACTCTCGCGCCTCTTGCGAATATGCCGCGCAGCACCAGAATGGCGATGAGCGAACCATGCTCGGCGTGGCCAGTCCCATGCTCGACACCGATGGCAAGCCCGCCGGCGTCATCATCTCCGTCCGCGACGTAACTACAGAAAAGAAGCTCGAGCGCCAGATTATTCAAAGCGAGCGTTTAGCGGCCATGGGCCAGATGATCGGCGGCTTCGCGCACGAGCTCAACAACCCTCTCACCAGCATTCTCGGAATGGCAGAGCTGCTCCAGGATAGCGCCGTCAACGAAGGTGCCCGCAAGCAGGTGACAATTCTTCATCAGCAGGCACGCCGCGCCGCTGAAATCGTGCAGAACCTGCAATATTTCGCTCGTCCGCCCGCTCCCGGCCGCAGCCCGGTTGATCTGAACGAACTCGCCCAGCGCATCCTGCAAATGCAGGCCTATCCTCTGCGCAAGAGCAACATCACGGTCGACTTCCTCCCCGAGACCGGTCTGCCCACGGTCGAGGGCGATCCAAACCAGCTCATGCAGGTCTTTCTGAACCTGCTCCTCAATGCCGAACAAGCCATCCGCGAGACGCGCGACAAGGGCACTATCCGCGTTCGCTTGGGCAAGAATGCGGATCATGTATGGGTAGTTTTCCAGGACGATGGTCCCGGCATCGCTCCCGAAAATCTCGCCCACATCTTCGACCCATTCTTCACCACGAAGCGTCCCGGCCGCGGTACCGGCCTCGGCCTGAGCATCTGCAAAACCGTCCTCCGTGAGCACGGCGGCAACATCGAAGCTAGTTCCGCCCCCGGCGGAGGCGCGGTGTTCACCATCACGCTGCCGCTCTCCACCGGCATCGGCGTGGCCGCAACCTAATCCTGAGTTGGTCGTTGAATTCAGGCGTCAGTTCCCAGTAGACCTGCAACTCACAGAACCGAATTCATTCCCAAGAAAAATCAAAGTCATCGGCCCCGGCGGAAAACCCCTGCACCCCAAAACCGTGCCTCCGCAGTCGCCTTGCGTAGATTGATCTCGATCCCTATCTCTCCACCGCCATAGCCACCGCATTCCCCCCGCCCAAGCAAAGCGCCGCAATCCCGCGGTGCACATCGCGCCGAATCATCTCGTAAATCAACGTCACCAGCACACGCGCCCCGCTCGCCCCAATCGGATGCCCCAGCGCCACCGCGCCGCCATTCACGTTCACGCGATCCATATCCAGCCCAAGCTCGCGCATCACTCCCAGCGCCTGCACCGAGAACGCCTCATTCAATTCGTAGAGGTCGACGTCGTCTTTCTTCCATCCAGTCTTCTGCCAGATCTTCTGCACCGCTCCTACTGGCGCCATCATCACCCACTTCGGCTCGACTCCGCTCGTGGCCTGCGCCACAATCCGCACCATCGGCTTCGCGCCCAACTCCGCCGCCCGCGCCGCGCTCGTTACCACCACCGCCGCCGCCCCGTCATTCACTCCCGGAGCGTTCCCTGCCGTCACCGTCCCATCTTTCTTGAAGGCAGCCTTCAGCGCGCGCAGCGTCTCAATCGTCGTGTCCTCCCGCGGTGATTCGTCTTTATCGAAGATGACTGGCGCCGCGCCCTTCTTCTTAGCCGGCAACTCCACCGGAACAATCTGTGCCTTGAAGCGGCATTCCTTCTGCGCAGCGATCGACTTGCGATGCGAATTCACCGCGAACTCATCTTGCTCTTCGCGCGTGATCCCATATTTCTCCGCCACGTTCTCGCCTGTGATCCCCATGTGATAGTCGTTGTAAATATCCCAAAGCCCATCATTCACCATCGAGTCGACCAGTTGTCCATTCCCCAACCGGTACCCCTTGCGCGCATTCGGCAGCAGGTAAGGCGCGTTCGTCATCGACTCCATCCCGCCCGCAACCACAATCGAACTATTTCCTGTCTCAATCGCCTGCGCTGCCAGCGCGACCGATTTCAATCCTGAGCCGCAAACTTTGTTGATTGTCATGGCACCCACCTCCGGCGAGAGTCCGCCGAAGATCGCCGCCTGTCTCGCAGGATTTTGTCCAAGCCCCGCCGACACAACGTTGCCCATAATGCACTCGTCGACGAGTTTCGCATCGATCCCTGCGCGCTTCACTGCCTCGCGCACTACCACCGCGCCAATCTCCGGCGCCCTCATGTCGCTCAAACTGCCCTGAAATTTTCCGATCGGTGTGCGGCACCCCGAAATAATCACAACCTCGCTGGAACCCGGCATAAATGCGCTCCTTCACATGATCTGACGCTTCAAAACCGTCAAACATTATAGATGGCAGAGCCCGGCGAAGGATGCTCCAGCAGAGAAACCTCACTCGCCGGAAGGCCGCCGCGCGATCGTCGATCGCACGACGCAAATTCATCCGCGCTACGCACCCAAACTCGCCGATGAGTAGCATCGAGCACAAATTTGCTCCGCGCCCGCGCAGAATTTTTTCTCGCGCGCACGATGACATGACTTTGGTGCAGTCTTGCACGCGCCGCGAACGATCATTTTTTTCTTGACTTCGTTTCGCATTGACTCTATACATTCAACTAGTTGCAACAATTCATCGTTGCAACCATCCATGAAAAATGGAAAGGGAGAATAGATCCATGGCAACCAAGAAGAAAGCAAAGAAGAAAAGCAGCAAGAAGCACTAAGTCAGTTGCAGTAAAGGCAACCGTGGGGACGCGATAAGCGTCCCCAAAGTTTTTTGCGCCAGAGCTTCGACTTCATCCGCAGGCTCATAAAGTTTGTCATCCCGAGCGCAGCGAGGGATCTGCAGTTTGCGTGCAGCGTCACCGCTCTCCGCGTCAATTCGCCCGCCGCGTCGCCTTCTGCGTCACCACGATCGTCTTCTCCGTCGCCGGACACAAATTCCGGTATGGGCAAAAGCTGCAATGGTAGCCGGTTTTCGCGCCAAACTTGCCCGCCGCAATATCTTCGGCCGTCTTGCGAACCTTCGCCTTCGCCGCTTCCAGCGCGCCTTCGTCCCGTGTCGTCACCACGGCCGTGTTGTCTTCGAGATTATGAAAGACAAGCCGGTCGGCCCGCATTCCCCATGCCTCGCGCGCCGCCAGGGCATACAGCGAAAGCTGCAAACTCTCGTCCGCATCCTTTTGCGTCTTCGGCTTGCCGGTCTTGTAGTCGACGATCGCGACCCCGTCGGTTCCCACACGATCCACGCGATCCACCCGCCCGCTCACGCGCGTGCCCTCGATGGTCACATCGAACTTCTGCTCCGTCTCCAGGACCTCCGCTCGAACGCCGGCACGCGCATACTCGATGAACTGGCTCAGTTGTTCCTTCCCCTGCCGCAGATACAACTCGTACTGGTAGCGGTCCGCGATTCCGGCCGTCGCCAGATCTTTGCGAAAATTCTCCAGCAACTGCTCGTCAGTGATCTCGCGTCCGAATTTCTGAGCCTGGTAAAACGTGAACAACACCCGGTGCATGGCAGCGCCGTAGTGTAATGACGCCGGCACATCGCGCGGCAAATTCCAGTCCCGCTCCAGCTTGAAGCGCAGCGGGCACTGCTGATACGTATCGATCGCGCTTGCGCTCAGGCCCTTGACGAACTCGCCGCTCGTCTCCGCCAGCAGCCACGCCGCCACGTTCGACCGCTCGATTGCGACCCGCTCTTCCTCCTCCGCCGCGAACAGTTGATCCTGCACCGCGACCGCCGGCTGCATCTGCCAGAATTTCTTGTAGCGCGGATCGCAAATAAACTCGCGCAGAAACTTGTACGGCCGCTTGTCGGTCTTTCCACCGCCCTCCTTCGCGAGAATGGTCAGCGTGTCTTCGGCCCGCGTCATCGCCACGTAGTAAAGCCGCCGCTCTTCCTGCTCGTGCAGCGTTTTGTCGTCGAGCGTCGACGGCGACCGCCGCAACTCCCGTGGGAATTCCACCAGCGGCTCGTGGTAAGAGCACGGAAAGGACGTCGACGATCCTCTCAGGATGGCGACGTGTCCAAACTCCAGACCCTTCGCCGCGTGCACGGTCATCAGCCGCACGCCATCTTCCTTGTTCGGAGCGAGCGCGATTGAACTTCCTTTGGCCTGGCGGAAATATGCGAGGTATTCCAGGTACTCCGGCGTCCGTCCCGTCTCGGTCGTCACATTCTTCTGCCAGCGCTCAATGAACTCAACGAAAGTGTTCACCGCGGCATTACGCCGCAACGCGAACTGCCGGATCACGACGTTCGCCCCGTTCAGCGCGGTCGTCTCCTCATGCTCTACCTCCGCGTGAGCTTTGGCGACGTCTGCCAGGACCGCCGTGCCGCCGGGCAGGTTCTCCATCACTTTTTGCAGGTCGAGCTCATCCCGCTTCACCGCCCGCATCGCAGCCTTCAGTTCACGCGGATCGATGTCGTACTGCGGCAGCGCCGCGACTCGAAACAGGCTCGTGGCATCCTTTGGATTCATCGCGGCGCTCAGACACGCCAGGACATCGCGGACCTCGGGCGAATCGAGGACGTCCAGGCCCTCAATCGAAAACGGGATCCCGCGCTCCGACAATTCCTTTATCAGTTCTTCGCGATGGCCGTGCTGCCGGTACAGTACCGCGAACCGCCTCCACTCGCAGCGAAGCTCTTTCCGCTTCCTCTGAATCCGCCGCGCGACGTCGGCAGCCTCGACATCTTTGTTTGCCCAGATCACGATCTCAACCGGCCCGCCCTTTACGCCCGCACCGCTGTTCGCGTTCTCCGCGCTTTCGCGCCACGACTCCAGCGGCGACCGCTGATATCGAATTGCGCTACCTTTATCTGCGAACACAGCCGGATTCTCGTTCACAATTCCAAACGCACACTGCAGGATCGGCGTCAGCGACCGCCGGTTCTTTTCCAGTACAACCAATTTCGACTGCGGGAAGTGGCCCCGGAACAATGTGAATGCCTCGCTCGACGCGCCGCGAAACTGGTAGATCGCCTGGTCGGGGTCGCCGACGATGAAAATATTGCCTTCCGCTCCGGCAAGCATAGCCAGAATTTCCACCTGCGCAAAATTCGCATCCTGAAATTCGTCAACGAGCAGAAACTTGATCTTTTTCCGCTCTTCTTCCAGCACCACCGGACTGCTCTTCAACAGATCGTGCGCCCCGGTAATCATGTGCCCGAACGTCCCGAGATTTTTCTCCCGCAGCATTCCCTCGACGGTTGCAAATGCCCGCGCAATCTCCCGGCAACGATCGAGAATCTCCGCATCTTCTAGGTCCGCCTGCTTTTTCGATTTCGCGACGCGCGGCAGGGGAATCTTCCCCTGTTCCAGCCGCGCCACATATCCCGCATACTGCTCCGGCCCGATAAGCTCGTCCTGACAACGGCGCATAAAATCAAGCAGATCGTCAAAGAACTGGCTGACGTTAGCCGCGCGCACAAAATACTTCAACTTCAACTCGCGAATGCGCCGCCGTAGGTAAACCCAAAGCTCTTTGTCGTCGAGGACGTTAAAGCCACGCCCGTGCCGTTGCAGGAGATCAAGACACCAGAAATGAAACGTGCAAGTACGCAGGCCGGAGATGTTCACGCCATCGAGTTCGCGCCACACGCGCTGCTGCATCTCTCCCGCGGCATTCTCCGTATAGGTAAGCGCCAGAATCTCATCGGGTCGCGCATGCCCCTCACGAATCAAGCGCGCAATGCGCTGAATCAGAACCGTAGTTTTCCCAGTCCCCGCGCCAGCGAGAACAACCATCGGCCCGGAAACGTGTTCGATGGCTTCCAGTTGTCGGGGATCGGGAGAAATCTTCTTCGCAACTTCCAAGGCAGGACTCACGTTCGGAGAATATCAAGACCGTAGCGCCGGCGTCTCGCCGGCGATTACGAGGGCGTCCCGCCCTCGTTCAGCAAACGTTGATAGGAACGCAAAGCCTAAATGAGAACATCGAGTGCGATTGCGGCTCCAACGATCGCCGCGGTCTCCGCCCGCAAAATCGTAGGCCCAAGCGAAGCCGAGGCCCATCCGTTGTTGAGAAACCCGCGCAATTCGTCGGATGTCCAACCGCCCTCGGGTCCGACTGCCAGCACTACCTCATCCGCGGCCGCGTCGATCGCCTCGCGCAGCACAACCTTGTTCTCGGATTCGGCGAGCACCACTCGGCTGGCTTCTTGCCAACCGCCGTTCGAAAGTTCCAGAAGCTCCTTGAATTTCATCGGCTCGGAAATCTTCGGCACGCTCGCCCTCCGCGACTGTTCCGCGGCCGACCGCGCGATCCGCATCCAACGCTCGTGCCGCTTCACCGCTGCCGCAGCCAGATGAGCATCCGTCCGCCGCGCAATTAGAGGAACAATCCGAGCGACACCAATCTCGGTGCACTTCTCGACAGCCCACTCCATGCGATCGAACTTGAAAATGGAAAGGACAAGCGTAAGTTGAGCAGAAGACCCAGCCGCGACTTTCTGACCGAGCGCAAACTCCACCCGTTCCTCCGAAACAGAAGTAACGGTGCCGAGTCGCACAACGGCTCCGGCCGCAATGTCGAATTCCTGTCCAACGTGAGCCCGCAGAACGCGAGCAAGATGCGCCGCATGTTCGCCCAATAAAGCGGCAGTATTCCCCGAAACCTCATCGGCAATCCATCGTCGGCGAGTCAAAACAAGTTCTCGGTTCTCAGTAAAATCCGAAACCGTTCTCCGGTTTGAGGTCAAAAGGAAGATGTGAGGTCAACTACAAACGCCGCGATCGGCAAAAAGAAGCTAAAAGCTAGTAGCTAAGAGCTAATAGCGTCTCTACACAAACATATCCTTCACCCGCCCCAGCAGCGACCGCCGCTGCGGCTTATTCTCGACCGGCGTCAACTCTCCAAATTCAGCCAGCAACTCGCGCTGCCGCTTGCTCAGTTTCCCGGGCGTTTGAATGCGCACCTCAACATACAGATCGCCCTTCCCATGCCCGTTCAAAACCGGCACACCCTTGCCGCGCACGCGAAACGACGTTCCCGACTGCGTGCCCTCCGGCACTTTCAGCTTATGCTCGCCCTCGAGCGTCGGCACCATGATCTCCGTCCCCAGCGCCGCCTGCGAAAACGAAATCGGCACCACGCACTGCAAATCGTTCCCCTCGCGCTCAAAGAACGCGTGCTCTTTCACATGCAGCACAACATACAAATCCCCAGCCGGTCCGCCAAATCCCCCGGCCTCTCCGTATCCACTGAACCGAATCCGAGTCCCGTCCTCCACGCCGGCCGGAACTTTCGCCTCAACCACGCGCTCGCGCATCTGCCGTCCTTCACCCCGGCACTTCGGACAAGGATCCGTAATCACCGACCCCGCTCCCTGACAAGTCGAGCACGTCCGCGCGATGCTAAAAAATCCTTGCTGATACCGCACCTGCCCGCGTCCCTCGCACGTGCGACAGGGCACCGGAGCTTTCCCGGGCGCGGCTCCCGATCCGCGGCAAGCCTCACAAGCCTCGTTGCGCCGCACATTCACTTTCTTCTCCGCGCCAAACACTGCCTCTTCAAATTCCAGATGCAGATCTTCGCGCAAATCCGCCCCGCGCTGAGCCCGCGTCCGGCGCCGCCCACCGGCGCCGAACAAGTCTCCCATCCCGAAAATTTCGCCAAAGATGTCGCCGAAATCCTGGAAGATTGCCGGATCGAATCCCGCTGCCCCGCCCGCCGCTGCGCCGCCCACGCCCGCATGTCCAAACCGGTCATACAGCGACCGCTTCTCCGCGTCCGCCAAAATCGCGTACGCCTCCGTAATCTCCTTAAACTTTTCCTCCGCATCTGGATTATTCGGATTCCGGTCCGGATGGTAAGTCAGCGCCAGTTTCCGGTAAGCGCTCTTGATCTCGACCTCGGTAGCCGTGCGCACAACGCCCAGCACCTCGTAATAATCTCGTTTGGTATTAGTCGCCAGAAAATTACCTTTCTCTTAGCACGTGCCGTCTCTCAAACAACGAGTGGTTCCTCAGCGAACTCTGCGGCCGTTCTCAGCGCTCTCTGCGGTTAAAAGCTCTCTGCAGATTTCTTTGAAACTTCATCCAGCGGGGTCAAATCTGCAATCTGAAATCTGACCTCTGCAATCCCCTACTTTCCCGAATTCCGCGCCACCCGCACCATCGCCGGCCTCAGCAGCCGATCCTTATACTTATACCCGCGCTGCAACTCATCGAGCACATGATGATCCGGTACCTCCAACGTATCCACCATCTCGATCGCCTCATGCAGCTTCGGATCGAACGGTTCCCCAAGAGCCTTGATCGGCTGCACGCCAGCTTTCTGCAAAGCATCCAGCAGCTGTCGGTAAATCAACTCCACCCCGCTGCGGAACTCACTTGTCTCCGAGGGTGCCCCACTCAAGCCCTCTTTTGGCTTGGTTGGGCTCAGCTTCAGCGCCCGCTCAAAGCTGTCCAAAGCCGGCAGCAAGCCCTTAATCACTTCCGCGGCCGCAAAGTCGCGAAACTCTGTTTGCTCTCGAGCCGCCCGCTTCCGCGCGTTATCGAACTCCGCCTGCTGCCGCGCCAGCCGATCCAGCAGCGCATCGCGCTCCGCCTTCAGCTTCTCAATTTCCGAAGCCGCGCCGATCTCAACCACACCCGCGCTAGAAGACGAACCCGTCTCCTCCTCGCCCTCCGCCGCTGGCAGTTCGTGCTTCAAATCCAAATTCGTCACTTCACTCTTTCCATTTCCCTTACCCATACAACCCATCACTCCGATTCATTCAAAAGTTTGTCAAACAGCCGCGCGATATATGACACGGCCGACATCGTGTGCTGATAATCCAGCCGCGTCGGACCAATCACCGCCAGCGACCCGCGCACCTCGCCGCCCACCCGCGCCGGCGCGCCTATCAAAACAAAATTCTGCAGCGAAGAAGCCGGCGACGGCAGAGCCTGGTCGAGCCCTATCACCACCCGTACCGCTTCCTGACGCGTATCGAGATACGCGCTCAGCAGCCGAACGATCTTTTCCTTCTCTTCCAGTGTCCTCAGCAACTCCTGCAACCGTTGCTGATCTTCCTCGCTCGCCACTTGCTTTGCCGAGAGCAGATTCGCGGCGCCTTCCACAAACACCGCATCCGTACTCTCCTGCGTCTCCAGCGCGCCCTGCTGATACAGCCGTTCAATCGACCGCATCAGCTGCTGATACTCTCCACGCTCCGATTCGATGCGCCGCACCAGCTCCGCGCGCATGTCTTCCATCGTCCAGCCGCGAAAATTTTCGTTCAGATACCGAGCCGCCAGATCCAACTCCGCCTGTCCAATATCCAGCCGCAGCACGCGATCCCGCACCACGCCTGACCGAGTCACCACCACCGCCAGAACTTTCTGATCGCCGAGCCGCGAAAAATAAACATGGTCCAGCGCATTCCGCGGACCCGCCAGTCCCACTCCGGCCACCGTCACGCCCACGCCATGCGAAATCAGCGACAGCACATGCGAAGTCCGCTCCATGAACTCCTGCACATCGCTCACACCGGTGAGCGTGTCAGTAATGATCCCCTGATTCTCCGGCGACAGATGCGCCTCGCCGCTCAACTGCTCCACGTAATACCGGTAAGCCTCCGGAGTAGGCACGCGCCCCGCCGAAGTATGTGGCTGCTCCAGAAATCCCGCGTCGGTTAAATCCGCCATCACATTCCGGATCGTAGCCGCACTAAGCCCCTCGCGGCTGGCGCGCGCAATCGTGCGCGACCCCACCGGCTCACCGCTGGCAATAAACGTCTCGACAATAGCGGTCAGAATCTCGCGTTCCCGGCCGCCCGCAGGTCCCGCTGGCATAGGCAACACTAATAAGGAGTGCCTTCTTTCTCGACTTGAACGAAGACACATCCTGTAAATTCTTTAGATGCAGTGGCTTAGGTAAAGATTCCACCGCGCCTAACTGGAATTTTAGGGAGAGGCCACGGGGGTGTCAAGGATGGCGGATGCGGTAATGTTCACCTCCGCACGAACTTACGCTCCGAAAATTTTCTCGCTCACCGTGAGCCGATTTCTTCCTTGTTTCCACATGTCAAAGCATGGGGGAAAGTAAGTCGATTTCTCGACTCCAATCCTGTCCCTCCGGAGGCCCTATGCCTTTCCATCACGAGCGCAATTTCATCCACGAACCGTCCCCCAACTCTGCGACAATCGCCGTCCGCCTGATTTGGGTCTCCTTCTTGCTTTGCCTCGCCTGGACGGCGCAGGCTGCCGCGCAAACCTGTCCCGCCCCCTGGAATAACGCCTCCAACGTCTACGGTATCGTCTTCGTCGAAGGCTCCGGCAACGGCAGTGCCGGCGGCTTCACCCAGACCGTCAATCAATATGCCGTAGTTCAGGGCAAGCTCGCCGCCGTCCCCGGCGCCTGCCTGTGGGAGGTAATCCCGCAGGGCGGCTTCGGCTCGATGAGGAGCATGGGGCAGGAAAATGACACCGTCGTCTACAACCCAAATGACACGACCCTTCATTGGCAGGCTTTCGGCCCTGGGGATCCCATCTGGGACAGCATGATCCTGCAGATCCTCCCCGCCTCCAGCCAGTACAACGTTGGCGCTTTCGGCGCCGTTCCCGGAACCTTCACCGGCCCCGACGGAAAGGTCAATGAAGACATCGTCTGGGGCAGCCAGTTCGGCGACGGAGGCGTCAGCCAGCAAGGCATCCCGTTTCCTCCCTCCGCGCCGTTCCTGATCAACACCGTCAAATTCGCGCTTCCGCCCTTCGACAACGGCCAGGGCAATCCCGGCACCATCAACGCCGACTGGACCGAAACCTGGGTGTTTGCTCCCATCCCCGATGGCAACTGCGAGCCTTGCAAGCATCGAGAGAGACGAGGATCGGCCATCAGTGTGCGCAGCCAAAGCCTGGCAGAAGATATTCCCATCGTCGGAACCGACTTTGTTCTGCATTATGAAAGTGAACGTGCGGCGGGACGGGCGGCGGCCGATCCGGTTGCCATCCGCGACGCCATGAGCCTCGGTGGCTGGACCCTGAGTGTCCATCATGCTCTCGAGCCGCTTCTCACGGTCTATTGTGCCGGTGGCTCCTGTACGCCCTACTCGCTCGTGCCCAAAGCTCTCTTTCTCGGCGATGGCCGCACCCGCACCTCCGCCGAAGTCCAGGCTCCACTCATCGTCGGCTCCAATCTCCAACTCACCTCCGAAGACGGCAGCGAAATTTATGTCTTCGACAGCATCAGCGGCAAACACATCCAGACGCTCGCGCCCATGACGGGAGCCGTTATCTACAGCTTTGGCTACGACGCCAGTGGCCTTTTGATCACCATCACCGACGGCAGCGGCAATGTCACCACCATTCAGCGCGATGCGAACGAGCATCCCATCGCCATCGTCTCCCCATACGGCCAGACCACCACGCTCGCCGTCGATGCCAACGGCTATCTCAGTCAGGTCACTGATCCGATGGGCAACGCCACCAAGCTCACCACCAGCGCACTCGGCCTGCTCGCAAGTTTCAAAGATGCCAACGGAAATCTCTACAGCTTCCAGTACGACTCCAACGGATTCCTGACTAAAGATTCCGATCCCGCCGGCGGCGTGCTCAATCTCGCCCTGACCAACAACAGCAACGGCTATGCTGTTAAAGAGACCACGACACAGGGACGCATCACCAACGACCAGGTCGCTTTCTCCAATACCAGTTCCTCCACGACCCAGATGTTCAGCAACACCTGGCCCAGCGGCCTGCTGGCAACCGAGACCGACACGCAGCAAAACAGCCAGCTCACGCAGAGCGTCTCTCTGCCCGATGGCACTTCTTACTCGAAGACGCTGGGGCCTGACCCGCGCTGGGGAATCCAACTTCCCGTGACAACCAGCGAATCGTTGACGATTGGCAATCTGACGGCAACCATCACCGCTAGCCGGACGGCATCTCTCGCGAATCCTTCCGATCCCTTCAGCCTCACGACTCAGACCGACACCACTACCATCAATGGCCGCACCTACAAATCCGTATACACGGGGTCCAGCAAGACCTTCCTGGATACCAGCGCCGAAGGACGGAAGACCACCACGACTCTCGACTCATTGGAGCGCGTCAGCAGATTCGAGCCTCTCGGGGAAACGGCGATCGCGTTTGCCTATGACAGTCGTGGCCGCCTCGCTTCCGTGACGCAGGGAACTCGCAGCGAAACCTTGGCCTACGACTCGGATGGGCGCCTTGCCAGCACGACCGACGCGCTCGGTCAAACTCGCAGCTTCACCTACGACGCGGACGGCCGCACTCTGACTGACACCTTACCCGACGGCCGCGTCATCAACTACGCCTACGACGCCAACGGCAATCTCACCTCACTGACTCCGCCGGGCGAGTCGGCCCACGACTTCGGCTATTCCACGGTAAACCTGACGACTTCCTACACTCCACCGGTTGTGTCGGGAGGCGGCGCTACCACCTATACCTACAACGCCGATCGGGAAATCACCAAGCTCACTCGCCCCGATGGCGAGGTCGTGAACTACAACTACGACTCTGCCGGCCGGTTGAGTTCGCTCGTCGCGCCCACTTCCACTCTCAACTTCACCTATGATGCCGCGACTGGAAACCTAATCAATGCTTCGATCGCTGGAGGAGAAGCCACCGCCTATTCCTACAACGGTTCGCTCCCCACTGGCATTTCCTGGACTGGGACGTTCGCCGGCAGCTTCACCCGCACCTTCAACAATAACTTCTGGGAAGCTTCCCAGAGTCTGAATGGTGGGAACACCGTCAACTTCACCTATGACAAAGACGGTCTGGTGAGCAAGGCGGGTGCCGTCACCCTGAAGCACAACGCCAAGACCGGTCTCTACACCGGAAGCACCTTAGGCAACGCCAAAGATACTGTTGCCTACAGCGCTTTCGCCGAACGAAAGACCTATTCCGCCAAGTATGGCGCCACGACTCTGTACAAAGTGGCCTACACCCGCGACGACATTGGCCGCGTGACCGCTTTGAAGGAAACCATCGGCGGGAAAACCGCTACCTACAGCTACACTTACGACCACGCGGGCCGCTTGACGAAGGTCACGAACGGCAGTGCCACGACTGCCACCTACGTGTACGACAACAATTCCAATCGCCTATCCGTGACCACACCTTCCGGCACGGTGAACGGCACCTACGACGCCCAGGACCGGCTGCTCACCTATGGCAACGCTTCCTACACCTACACCGCCAACGGCGAACTGGAGTCTAAAGTGGTGGGCTCGCAGCAGACCAGCTATCAGTATGACGTGCTCGGCAACCTGATCACTGCCACGCTGCCCAATGGCACTCAGATCGCCTACCTCCTCGATGCGAAGAACAACCGCATCGGAAAGAAAGTGAACGGCGCCTATGTCACCGGCTTCCTGTACGACGGCACCAATGTGGTCGCGCAACTCGACGCCAACAATCAGATGGTCAGTCAATTCGTCTATGGCACCGGCCTGACCTCGCCCGATTACATGATCTCAGGCGGAGTGACTTATCGCATCTTCTCTGACCACCTCGGAAGTCCGCGCCTTGTCGTTGACACTGGCACAGGCAATATTAAAGAGCGTATCGATTACGATGAGTTCGGCAACGTGATCAATGACACCAACCCGGGTTTCCAGCCCTTCGGCTTCTCGGGTGGTCTGTACGATCAGGACACCAGGTTAGTGCGCATGGGTGCCCGCGACTACGACCCGAGCATCGGTCGATGGACAGCCAAAGATCCGGCCGGCTTGGGCGGCGGCGACACGAACGTCTATGGCTACGTCCTCGATGATCCTCTCAACTGGATCGACCCAAATGGCCTTGGCCGAAGACGCTCCTCTTTCAATGATCGTTACGGCCCAGTTTACCAATCACCTGCCCCACATCCTACGCCGATACTGCCAAACGCGCGGGAGCACTTGCCTTGCTACTGCAAGGAGGGAGAAATGAAGCGCCTGGCAGCTGAGGACGCAAACCTGATCCAAGCGTTCAATAACATGACTGAACTTGTCAGGAATGGCGAACTCAGTAGAGAGGCCGCTCACCTCGACGCAATGGCGGCGAGCATTGGCGAGAGGGCGGCATTGCGTCGCCGACAAGCGGAACTTTGTAAGACATACGAGGCAATCATAAAAGCTATGGAAACAGGAGACATTGCCCCGATCATGAAATAGCTTCGCCCGATTACACAAACGTGCCGTGTCGGCCGGGTGCCCCATCCTGAAATCGCGTTGCGTGCGATTTTAGGATGGGAACCACTATCTTTGACCCTAAGAGTTTCTCTCGCAACGCAGCCGCAGGATCGCTGAACGGCCACGCACTTTTTGCGGCTGAAGCATGGCATTCTCTCCACGCACGACGCACCTGACGATCCGTGTCGAGCATAAGCCGGATCGGGGATTTTGGATGGCGCAGCGCATCAGCGCTGCCATGAACGAGCGCAGGCAAGGCGGCTTTAGGCGCTGAGGGAGCAATTCACAGCCCCGAGCGGGCAGCCGATGTCAAATGAAGAAACCAACCATTCGCGTCACAAAATGGCTAAGGGACATTCCAGTCGAAGCCTCCTGCGCCGCATGCCCCACCGTCTCCTTCCGCGCCGAGGCCACAACTCACCGTCCCAATCGCGAGGAGTACCAGCAATCCCTCCAACAACAGTTCGACGCCCATTGCAGGACAGCCCACCCCAGCCGCCTCTAACATCGCAGATCATCCTCGGGTGCCCATGTCTCGCGTTCGAGACATGGGTACCACGACCCGGCGACACTCAATCCCTCCGCCCAACCCATTCCCAATTAAGAACTGCGATTCGAAAATAGAGAGCCCGCTCCCGCAAATTCTCTTGACTCAAGGCCCAATCTCCTAACACTATTAAAAAGAGAAGGAACGAGGTTCTTCTGCACAGGCAGATCACGAGTCAAGCTCTTTGATAATTCGAAACCGCTCGACCCTGCCACGCAACTTTCCCAAAATGGCAAGCGGATCAGGTAAAAAGTACATGACCGATGGGGGGAGGGGGGGTACCCCGGTGCGATGCTAGATTGGTCCCAATTCGGGAATCCCGCCGGACATCTCCACATCATTTAGGCTATTCAAAAGCCAAAATGTCTGGAGGCCAGATGTCTTTCCCCCGGCACCTGCTGTGCCTGTTGTTTCTCTGCTCGCTCGCCGCCGCGGACACCGAATACTACCGGCACATCATTTTCGATAACAGCCTGGAAACGGACGCGTACTACTACAGCGAAGGTCGCGCCTCTGCCCCCTCGCTCCTGGAACTCGATCACGGCAAGCTCCCGGTCAACCGCGACACGTTTCTCACTCCGCCCAACGCGCTCCGCCTGAAATGGCGCTCAGTAAAAGATGGCGGATGGGAGGCCGGCATCCGCATCGTCCATTTCAGAAACCGCGTCCCCGGCTTTGTGGGCGATGTTCTTTTCTTCTGGTGTTATTCAGAAGAAGAAATCTCGGCAGCTGCGCTTCCAGTCATTCGCTTGCAGGATTCCTCGCGAAATTTTTCCGCGCCGCTCAAGCTCGGACATTTCGTCAAACAAATTCCTGCTCACGGATGGATTCAGGTCGCAATTCCTCTGCGTGAATTCAAGACTGACTCCATCCATCCATTTCACTCTAACGACACGGCAAAAATAATCTTCAGCCAGAATTCTGCCGACGAAAAAGATCACTCGTTAATCATCGACGAAATCAAGATCGACGATTCTTCAACCGCCTCAAACGCCGAACTGAAGCCAGATTCGGCGTTGCCTGTTCCGCAAAATGTCGAGGCCAAAGCTTACGAGCGCCACATCGACATCAAATGGAATCCGGTCGAATCGTCTTCAGTTCAGCGCTATCTGATCTATCGCGCAACGGGATCGACTCCCAACGACAACGACTACAAACTCGTGGGAATGCAGGTTCCCGGAATCAACCGCTACACAGACTTTCTCGGCGAGCCAGGCAAAACCGCGCATTACAAAGTAGTCGCCTCCGATCACGCTTATCGCGCCTCAGCATTCTCGAACGTCGCGAGCGCGACGACCAGAGCAATGACCGACGACGAACTCCTGACGATGCTGCAGGAAGCTTGCTTCCGTTATTACTTTGAAGGAGCGCATCCAATCGCCGGAACAACTCTCGAGAGCATTCCAGGCGACGATCGCATCGTCGCAACCGGAGCAAGCGGTTTCGGCATCATGGCGCTGATCGTCGGAGTCGATCGCGGCTTCATCACGCGCGAGCAAGGCCTCGAAAGGCTGACGAAGATCGTGACTTTCCTCGAGAAAGCTCCGCGCTATCACGGAGTCTGGTCGCACTTCATGGACGGAACGACAGGCCAATCGCTTCCCGTCTTCGACATGTTCGACAATGCAGGCGATCTGGTCGAAACAGCGTTCCTGATGGAAGGTCTGCTGGCAGCGCGCCAATACTTTCACGGCCCGAACGAACGCGAACGCGATCTCTACGCGCGCATCTCGCATCTCTGGGAAACGGTCGAATGGGATTGGTATCGACGTTCGCCCGAAAGTGACGCTCTCTATTGGCATTGGTCGCCGGAATGGTCTTGGTACATCAACCATCGACTTACAGGCTTCAACGAAGCGATGATTGTTTATCTGCTCGCAGTCGCGTCGCCAACGCACGCTGTTCCCGCAGGACTTTACTATTCAGGTTGGGCAAATCAAGGCGAAGCTGGCGCGAAGTATCGTCGCGGATGGTCAGGCTCAAGCGCAGGCGAGAAATATACAAACGGCAACGAGTATTACGGAATTCGTCTCGATGTCGGAGTTGGCTCAGGAGGACCTCTCTTCTTCGCCCACTATTCCTACTTGGGATTCGATCCGCGCGGCATTCACGACCGCTTCACCGACTACTTCGAAAACAACCGCGACATCGCCCGCATCAACTTAGCCTATTGCGAGCACAATCCTGGACATTACAAAGGCTACGGAAAAGACTTCTGGGGATTGACCGCAAGCGACGGCGCAGATGGCTACTTGCCACACGAACCCACTCCGAGCGACGACGACGGAACCATGACCTTCACTGGCGCGTTGTCGTCGTTCCCATACACGCCTGAGGCCTCAATGGCGATGTTGAAGCACATCTACCGCGATCTGGGCAGCGAAGTTTGGGGAGAATATGGACCGCGCGACGCGATCAATCTGAGCAAGGACTGGGTTTCGCCGATCTTCATGGGCCTGAATCAGGCGCCAATTACCGTCATGGTCGAGAACTACCGAACAGGCCTGATCTGGAAGCTCTTCATGTCAAATCCCGAGATTCGGCCGATGCTAGACAAGATCGGATTCAAGCCTGATGTTGCGGGAAAAGCGCAGCCAAAGCGTTGAAGAAAACTTACGCCTGCGTGCGGTCAAGAAACTCCGAATGCCAAGCCATCTGAATGGCCTCGAGCTTTGCCTCGTTCGATTTCGCCGGATCGTCCTTGAAATCGGCGAGTTCGGTCACATACTTATGCAGATCAGTGAATCGCACCGCGAGCGGATCGACTTCAGGATGTGCTTCGGAGAGAAGAATGCCAATATCTTCCGCATCGCTCCAGCTAAGTTCTTTCGGCATATCGCGCTCCAATCTCTTTCCAGCCATCATCCCACGAATCTCGAGGTCATCCCAATACTTTCACTGATTGTCATCCTGAACGAAGTGAGGGACCTGCTTTTTTCTGCGGTCTCCTCTGAGCGCGGAGTCGCCCATTCGCTCTAGTGCTCCTCGGACACATAATTCCGATTCCACGCCGGAATCTCGACCACCACTTTGCCCGCCTTCCTGATCACCGCCTGGCAACCGAGACGCGAGTTCAGTTGCAGGTCTGCGGCCATGTCGAGTTTGTCCGCCTCGTCGTCTTCCATCTCCGACATCAGTTCCGCGCCTTCCTTCACCCAAACGTGGCAAGTTGTGCAGGCACAGTTTCCGCCGCAGGCATGGTCAAGGCGCACTCCGTAGTTAAGCGCGACATCAAGGATGGATTCTTCCTTGCCATGGTCTTTGTAGGGAAGTTTGCCGTGCTCGAACGTTACAGTCTTGCCTTCGGGAAGAAAGGTGATTTCGACAGTGTTCTCGCCAGGCGACTCAACGGTCGCGGTTGCGCTGGATTGATTCTTTTCGTCCGACATAATGCTCCAAATCTCGTGTTCGCGATTTACTTGAATTCCGCTTTCGCCACCGGATGTCCCGCCGTCGGGCCTTCTTCCAGATCCGTCTGATCCATCGCTTTGCCTTTGAGTGCAGCGGAAACCGCAGTATCCATCATCAGTTCGGCAAGGCGCATTGTGCCTGCATTCAGTTCGTCGATCGCCTTGCGGATCGCCGAATAGTCTTCGCCATCTTTCGCGTCGATCAAAGCTCGCTCGAGCGCCTCTGCATTCCTGCGTTCCTCGCCCGTCAATTCCTGCCATGCAGGATTCTTCTTTCCCTTGGCAAGCGCCGCCAGAATCGTATCGGCCTCGCGTCTCGCCTCGATCACTTGCCGCTGGCGAAAGTCCTCTTCCGCATAGTCGAACGATTCGAGCAGCATGTTCTCGACCTGCTCGTCGGTCAGCCCATAACTCGGTTGAACGTCGATCTCGGCCTCCTTGCCACTGCGCTGCTCGCGCGCCGAAACATGCAGAATGCCATTTGCATCAATCAGGAACTTGACCTCGACGCGCGGCATTCCAGCCACCATTGGAGGAACGCCCTTCAGGTCAAAACGCGCCAGCGAGCGGCAATCACGCGCCAGTTCGCGCTCGCCTTGCAGCACGTGAATGGCAACGCTTGTCTGTCCATCGACCTGCGTCGTGTAATACTGCGTCGCCGATGCGGGGATCGTCGAGTTGCGCAGGATAATCTTGTCGGTCACGCCACCCGCGACTTCAATGCCAAGCGAGAGCGGAGTCACATCGAGTAGCAGCATTTCCTTCGTGGCTTCCGATCCGCCGCCGAGAATGTTCGCCTGCACTGCCGCGCCAAGAGCAACGACTTCGTCTGGATTCAAGTCGGTGTGCGGAACTCTGCCGAAGAGATCCTGAACAAGCTGCCGAACTTTAGGAATGCGCGTCGACCCTCCAACCAGCACGACTTCGTCGATCTGGCTCGGCTTCAGTCCCGCATCCTTCAGTGCCTGTTTACAAGGTCCGACAGTTCGCCGAAGAATCGATGATGCTGGATGTTCTGGGTTGTCGATCAGCCCTTCGAACATCTCGCGCGTAATCTCGCGCTGATAGCGCTTGCCGCCAAGAAGCTCGACATCCAGTTTGGTTGATGCCTGCGATGACAGCGCGATCTTGGCCTCGATCACAGCCTTGCGAATCTGCTGAACCGCCTCGCCGTTCCGGCGGAGGTCAAGCCCAAGATCGCCGCGAATATCATCTAGCGCGATGGTTATGAGCAGGTTGTCAATATCGTCGCCGCCAAGGTGCGTGTCGCCATTGGTCGCGACGACTTCGAAGATTCCGTCGTGCAGCTTGAGAATCGAGATGTCGAAAGTCCCGCCACCAAGATCGTAGACAGCGACAATTCCGTTCTGTCTCTGGTCGAGTCCGTAGGCAAGCGCTGCAGCGGTCGGCTCGTTGACGAGTCGAAGAACCTCAAGGCCCGCAATGCGGCCAGCATCCTTGGTCGCCTGCCGCTGCGCGTCATTGAAGTATGCAGGTACAGTGATGACGGCTTTTGTGACCGGTCCGCCGAAGAATCGTTCCGCATTGCGTTTGAGCTGGCGGAGAATCAGCGCCGAGACTTCAGGTGGTGTGTAAGTCCGTTCTCCAACTTTGATACGGAGGACTTCTCCCGGCTGAAGATCATCAGCAACACGGAAGGGAAACAGCGTCAGCTCTTCCTGAACGTCTTCAATGCCGCGTCCCATAAGGCGTTTGACGGAGTACACGGCATGATCGGCGGTTTCGATCAGAAACTTGCGCGCGGGATTGCCGACGATAACCTGATTCTTCTCATCGAGTGCGACGACGGAAGGAACGAGATTGAGTCCGTCTTCTCCCGGAATGACGGCGGGCGAATCTCCCTGCATATAGGCAACGAGGGAATTCGTGGTGCCGAGATCGATGCCGACTATGTTGTCAGAGGCCATTTCTAATTTGTGATTTGTAATTGGTAATTTAGAACCCAGGCGTTTGCGGTCGAAATTGCAAATTAGGAATTGCCAATTACAAATTTCTATTCCAGTGCTTCGTTCACGTCCCGTACCAGATTCCGTATATAGTTCCGCCGGTTGAGCACATCGACCATGCGATCACGAATCTGCCTCAGCCCTTCTTCCGTTCCGCTATCGATTGCCTTGTCCCACTTATTCCACTCACCTTGCAACTCGCTGAACAGCGCATCGTACTTTTCTTCCAGCGAGAGCTTGGCTTTACCGATTTCTTCGAGCAGCGCGGGATCGTCCTCGCCCGTCTTCTTTTGGGCGCGCAGCTCTTCAAGATGCATGTTGAGTTCGAAGACTTCTTCGAGAAGATCGGGAGGGACGACCTGTTTCTTCAGTTCTCCCGTGGCGCGAGCCTTCTCCGTGGCCTGCTTCGACTGCTCCTCCAGTTCCACGCCTTCAAGGCGCAGCAGATACTGCGTGCGCTTGATCGGGTCGCGCAGCGTGCGATAAGCATCGTTGAGCATGGAGCTTTGTTCCAGGCTCCATTCCCGTTCCTGGGAAGCCGCTTGTGCAAATACGTCAGGATGCAAGCGGCGGCTCAGGGCGTAGAACTCTCGTTCCAGCACGGCGGTATCGAGATTGAGTTTGCGGGGAAGGCCAAAGAACATAAAGTAGTCAACCGGCGCGGCAGGCTGCACCTTGCCGCAGGCGCTGCAGAAGTGCTCGGCGCGCATGGTGCCGCAAGACCAGCAGCCTTGCGTCGCTTCTCCGGGGACGATAATCGACGATTTGGATTCAGTATTTGCCATACACAGTTTGGGGCGGACGATTTGCCCGCCCCTGATCAGCTTTGGGTTGTGAGCCTTGGGCCAAAACCAAATACATGATCGAGAGGCGTTGAGCTCAAGGCTATCTACGCCGAAAACGAGCTGCCGCAGCCGCAGGACTTGGTGGAGTTCGGATTCACGAAGACAAATCCCTGCTGCATCAGAGTTTCCTGGTAGTCGAGCACCATGCCGTGCAAATAGATGAACGACTTCGGATCGACGAATACACGCACGTCACCGAACTGAAAGATGCGGTCACGCTCGCGCGGCTGCGTATCGAAGCGGATGTTGTAGCTTAGGCCGGAACAACCTCCGCCTTGCACGCCGAGACGCAACCCACCTTGCTCTGGACTGATGCCTTCTTTGGCCATCGCGGAACGGATCTTGGCGATGGCCTTCTCCGTAACCTGAAGCCCCTTGGCTGGCGCTGGTGAAGCTGTTGCTCCAGCCTGCTTTTCGCCGCCCGAAGTTTCCGGTTCCTTGATGTCCTTAACTACCTGTTCCATGATCCGATCTTATACCTTTGAAGCGCGCCTGCGGCGGCTGTCGAGGCGGAATTACGCCGTCTCTACTTCTGCCGGCTTGGGCGCATCCTGCTTCTTCTTCCAGTCACCAATCGCGGCGCGGATTGCGTCTTCCGCCAGCACCGAGCAGTGAATCTTCACCGGCGGTAGTGCCAGTTCTTTCACAATCTCGGTGTTCTTGATGGCGAGAGCTTCGTCGATGGTCTTGCCCTTCACCCACTCGGTGGCGAGCGAAGACGAGGCGATCGCCGAGCCGCAGCCGAAGGTTTTGAACTTCGCGTCCTCAATGACGTTGGTCTCGGGATTGACCTTGATCTGCAGCTTCATCACGTCGCCGCACTCCGGGGCGCCGACGAGGCCAGTGCCCACATCGCTGCTGGACTTGTCCATCGAGCCCACATTGCGTGGATTGTTGTAGTGGTCGATTACCTTATCGCTGTATGCCATTTACCTTGCTCCTCACTTCTTTTCCTTCCGCGGAATTTCCGCAGAGGTTAAAGCCCCACGTTTGAACAAAAGCTTTGAGCCCTGAGCTACGAGCTTTAAGCAACCAAAATCTAATGCGCCTCAGCCGCCCACCTCACGCTCTTCAAATCCACGCCCTCTTTGGCCATCTCATAGAGCGGCGAGAGTTCGCGCAGACGACTCACGGTATCGACAACGCGATCGGCAACGTAATCAACCTCGGCTTGCGTGTTGAAGCGGCCGATACCGAAGCGGATCGAGCTGTGCGCCAGATCGTCGCCCGTGCCGAGAGCCTTCAATACATAAGATGGCTCAAGCGTCGCGGAGGTGCAGGCGGAACCACTCGAAACTGCGATGTCGTTGATACCCATCAGCAGCGACTCGCCCTCGACGTAGGCAAAGCTGATGTTCAGGTTGCCCGGCAGACGGTGCTCCGTCGAACCGTTGATGTAGACCTCGTCGAGGCGGCTCATAATGCTGTTTCTCAGGCGGTCACGTAGTCCGGAGAGCTTCACAGCTTCCTGCGACATTTCTTCCTGCGCGATTGCGCACGCTTTGCCGAGGCCAACGATGCCAGGAACATTTAATGTGCCCGAACGCATGCCGCGCTCGTGGCCGCCGCCGTCGATGAGGGGGACGAGTTGCACGCGCGGATTCTTGCGCCGCACATAGAGCGCGCCTGCGCCCTTCGGCCCGTAGATCTTGTGGCCGGTGATCGAGGCGACGTCGATGTTCATCTTGTTCACATCGATCGGCACCTTACCGATGGCCTGCACTGCGTCGCTGTGGAAGATGACTCCACGCTCGCGGCAGATCTTGCCGATCTCAGCGACCGGTTGCAGCACGCCAATCTCGTTATTCGCAGCCATGATGGTGACAAGAATTGTCTTGTCATCCATCGCGCGCTTCAGGTCGTCGAGATCAACGAGGCCGTCCTTCTGCACCGGCAGATACGTTACGCGGAAGCCAAACTTCTCGAGGTGCTTGCAGGTGTCGAGCACGGCTTTGTGTTCGGTGACTGCGGTGATGATGTGGTTGCCCTTCTCGCGATACATTTCGGCGACGCCTTTAATGGCAAGGTTGTCGCTCTCGGTGGCTCCGGAAGTAAAGATGATTTCTTTCGCCGTGGCGCCGATCAGCTTGGCAATCCGCTCGCGCGAGAGTTCGACAGCTTCCTCCGCCACCCATCCAAACGGGTGGTTGCGGCTCGCCGCGTTGCCGAATTTCTCCATGAAATAAGGAAGCATCTCTTCGAGCACCCGCGGGTCCATGGGCGTGGTCGCGTGGTTATCCATGTAAATAGGGAGCTTGATGCCCTCCGGGGCTGTGTGATGCCCCTCGGGCCGGGTCGCCGTCTTTCCATCGCTACTCATGATTCCAGTTCTCCTTCAGAAACCTGTCTGTGCAATTAAGTCAGTGTCACCAGATTGGCCGGCTTTTTAATCTCGATCATCTCCGGCTCTTCTTTCATCTGCGAGATTTTGATGTTCTTCAACACCTGCTCGATGCTCTCATTCACCTTGCGCAGCGGTTCGCGAATCGTGCAGCGGTCGCTCTGGTCGCATTCGCCGCGTACTGTGACGCACGCAGTAATAAAGAGAGGACCGTCGATCGCCTTGATCACCTCGAACGCCGATATAGTTCGAGGATCGCGTGCCAGAGTGTAGCCGCCGTTGATCCCGTGCTGCGACAGAACCAGGCCAACCTTGGCGAGCCGTTGCAGAATCTTGGCGAGAGCTTCCTGCGGAATACCGTAGGCATCGGCTACATCTTTTGCACTGCAAGCGCCCTGGTCGATGTGCTCGGCCAAGTGCTTCATGGCCATCAGACCGTAATCGGCTTTCTTGGTCAGCTTTAGCATGGCAAAGGCGACCAATCGGGTCGGATAAAACTACGACTCTTTCGGTCGCCTTTATTCTAAACGCCCAAACGCTCTTCTGGCAAGGCTCGGCAGGAAGCGGTTCAGAAAAGAGGTTGAATGGTAAGTTTATTGGATTAAATGGGTTATGCACGACAGGCCGAGAATAACCCAAGCAAAGCGATTAGCCGCCGTGGGCGAAACACTGACTTCGGTACCTCTTCCCATCTCCCCGCTGGGGACTTGACTTTCTGAAGGGGCCGTCACAAAATACCCGAAATTTCCATAAATCCGTGAGTCCCCTCTCGAAACACCTCCGTTTGAAAACCGTATGAGGCCGAGCCAGCCCGTGCAGCCAGCGAAGCAAAAGATCTCTCCCGACCAGTGCAAGCATCCGCAAGTGCAGATCGTCTCGCGCGATGAGGATTCGGAGTACGTCGAGTGCAAGGAGTGCGGTGAGATCTTCGAGTCCAGCGAATTCAAGGACATGAGGATCGAAGAGACGAAGTTGCGGGACGAAGAATAGGCGAGCGCCCGCCGAAGCCTGTCCGATTCGTCGGACCTATCCTCTTTTACTTTTTCCTGATCTCGATAATAAGGTTGCCGCTGCGATCGATGCAAAAAGTTCTTCGTAGCGGGATGACTGCGGTCGCGCTGTATTCGGTAATCACCGCCGGCCCATTTAATACTTCGCCAACTCCAATGTCCGCACGCTCGTAAATGGGAGTGGAAACTCCTTGCCCGGCAAAGTTCACTGGCACCCGCTCGACCGGGACTGTGCGAGACCGCCTAGGCGACTGCGCCTCAGTCAGTTTGGTTCGAGGTGTAGGTAGAACAGCCCGCAATCGCACTGTGACAATTTCCAGCTCTCGTCCGGCATGGTGATACCCATAGCGCCGCTGATGTTCCTCGTGAAAGTGGGCAATGGCATTTGCCCCGGCGGGAATATTCAGTTCGTATCCCTGCCCCCGATAGCGCAGGTCGAGGCTTCTCTCGTGATGCGGATTGCCCGACCAACCTTCGGCCTTGAATTCCTTCTGCGCGGAGGCCTCGAGTTTTCGAAATTCTCTTTCGAGTTCCGTGCGCGGCAACTGAGCCGCCACGCGCCATAGCACCGTCCGCGAGAAATCCTTCACGACATCGCTCTCCAATATTCCAATCGCCGAGAGCGCGCCGGGCATTGCCGGAATAATCACGGTCGGGATCGACAACGCCTCGGCCAGTTCGCAAGCGTGAAGTCCTCCTGCGCCGCCAAACGCGACAAGTGCGAAGTCGCGCGGATCGTAGCCGCGTTCAATCGAGACCACCCGCAGTGCCCGCTCCATGTTTGCATTGACTACGCGTACGACTCCGGCTGCGAAATGCTCAAGGCTGAGATGCGATCCTTGTTTTGCCAGCCACTCTTTCGTGATGCGCCGCGTTCGGTCGAGATCGAGGGTAAAATCTCCGCCGAGAAAACGAGTGGGCCGCAGCCGTCCCATCAGCAGGTTCGCGTCAGTGACCGTCGGCTGAGTTCCGCGCCCATAGCAGATGGGACCGGGATCGGCGCCCGCCGACTCCGGTCCGACGCGCAGCAAGCCCCCTGCATCGAAGCGCGCCAGCGAACCACCGCCGGCGCCTACGGTGTGAATCTCGAGCATAGGAACGCCGACGGGCAGGCCGGCAACCTCCGACTGGCTGCCAGTGTGAATCGCACCTTGGATCGCCGCAACGTCCGTCGATGTGCCGCCCATGTCGAAGGTGAGAATCCTCTTGAAGCCGCTGCGGGCCGCGCTGGCAGCGGCTCCGACCAATCCTCCGGCGGGTCCGGACAAGACGGTGCGCACCGGTTCGCGGGCGGCCGACTCGAGGGCTGTGATCCCGCCGCTCGATTGCATAACAAAGATGCGAGGCTTGGTGCGGGTTTGGCCGCGCCTTCGACTGTGATCGAGATCCGCAACACGCTCTGACAGCTTTTCCATGTAGCTTTGCATCAACGGCTGAAGGTAGGCGTTTACCACCACCGTACTGGTGCGCTCGTACTCGCGAAACTCGGGAAGAATCCGATGCGAAACAGACAGCGGCACGCCGAGGTCACGCAATGCGTCAGCGACTCGAGTCTCATTTGTCGGATTCGCAAATGAAAAAAGTAGGGAAAGGGCGACCGCCTCGGGATGTGCGCGGGATAAGGCATCATGCACCCGCGTCAATTCCTCTGGCGTCGGAGCTTCCAGCACGCCGCCGTCCGCGGCGATTCTCTCCCGCACCCCAAAGCGCATCTCGCGCTCCACCAGCGGCGCGATGCGGTCGAATAAAAAGTCGTAGAGCCGGGGGCGAGCCTGGCGGCCAATCTCGATCACATCTTCGAAGCCCGCGGTTGTAACGAGCGCGACTCGAGCGCCTTTACGTTGCAGCAGAGCGTTCGTGCCCACAGTCGTGCCGTGAAGCAGGGTAACCTCGGCGCTCATCGCGATCTTCTTCAGCGCGTCGGCAATGGCGCGAGAAGGATCGTCGGGTGTCGAGAAGACCTTGAGCGTTCTGAGACGGCCACCTTCGACCCACACGCAGTCGGTGAAAGTACCGCCAGTATCGATAGCAACGCGCACGTTGGACCGCGGGGCAACAGCCATAAACAATGAAGACTAGCACGTAAGGCCACCGCTAACCGGGTCGGTCGCGCAGCCGCCAGTGCCGGAAGCATAACCGCTACCGTACCGCGCCCTGCCGTATGCTTAGAGAACAATCACAGGGATCTTGTGAACGGAAAAGCCTGGAAAACGTGGCTCTTGCCCGGCGGGATTTTGCTGGCGCTGGTGGCCGTGCTGGTCAAAAGCCCGATCTTTGCGCAGGTCTCCTCGTCGTTGGGCTTCTACTACCTTGCGGTTTTTGTGGCGGGGCTGTTCCTGTCGTGGCGGTTCCACTCCAGTCGGATTCTGTTCTCGCTGTTGACCCTCCTTCTCGCTCATCGCGCGGTGGATTTCTTTGCCAACGGCCACGCCGGCAGCGGGCCGGGGCGCATGGCCGTCCTGCTGGCCTCCGTGCTCGTACCGCTCAACTTTGTTGTCTTCACCTTGGTTCGAGAACGCGGACTGGTCATCGCCGGGATTGCCCCGCGCGCTGTTCTATTGTTCCTTGAGTCGGTCGTTGTTGCGGTTGCTTGCCGGCCGGAAAATAGTAGAGCCGCTTCTCATCCAGCACCGGTCTCCGGACTTCCGGCTTGGCTGCTTGTGCCTTTTGCCGGAGCTCTCGCGGTTTTCGCGTGGCGCTTCTTGCAGACACGCCGGCCAACTGAGCCGGGCCTCGCATGGTCAACGGCGACGGTGTGCGTTTGGCTTGAATTTTCGCCGATCGGCAAAGCCGCTGACGCCTACGTCGCCACGGCCGCATTGATCCTCGCCGCATCGCTGATCGAGACATCCTACGTCCTCGCGTATCACGACGAACTCACAGGCATTCGAGGAAGGCGTGCATTCAACGACGAGTTGCTATCGCTCGACCAACAGTACGCCATCGCCATTGTCGACATCGATCACTTCAAGAAATTCAACGACACTTACGGCCACGACACCGGCGACCAAGTGCTGTGCATGGTTGCGTCGCGTTTGTCGAAGGTGAGCGGCGGCGGCCAGGCTTTCCGTTGTGGCGGAGAGGAGTTTGCCATCATCTTCCGCAACATTTCGGCGAAAGAAGCTCTGGAGCACTTGGAATCTTTGCGCAAGGGCATTCAACAGTCACAATTCAAAGTGCGTGGTCTGGAACGACGAACCGTGATGCGTGCAGGCGAAGCCGACCGCAGAAAGCCATCGAGAAAGAAGACAGTCGCTGTGGCGAACCAGCTTAACTATTTGTCCGTGACCGTCAGCATGGGTGTGGCCGAGCCCGGCACCCGCAATCGGCAGCCGGAGCAGGTGATTCAGGCCGCTGACCAGGCTTTGTATCGCGCCAAAGAGAACGGTCGCAATCGAGTCGAACTGGCCTCGAAAGCTCCACTCCGGCTTGTGAAGGCGCGCCGCGCGAAAGCATCTGGATCATAGACGTCCGCGCTAACCCGCATCATATTTCGACGAATTACCACTCGCGCAGATGGATCGCGAATAGGATAACAGTTGCGGCTAGCGGCAGCGCGAGCCCGGCCCGAAGGCTGCCCGTAGATTGCGATGTGATGCCAACCAGCCAGGGAATGAATGCCGGGCCAATTGAAGCGAGCGAGAACATAATTGCCCCGATGTTGCGCGCGGTCACGCCGAAATGCTGTGAGAGCCGCGCGACGGTGATCGGATACAACGTCGCATAGCTCAGGCCCGTGATCAGAGCTCCAATGATCACGCCCGGGAGAGTGGAGGACCAAAGCATCAGGCAGATCCCCGCAGTTCCTGTCCCGAATCCTGCGCGCAGGACACGGTGCTCAGCCACACGGGAAAGGAGCAAGGTTCCAACTCCTCGACCGAAGGTTAGTGCAGCCCAGAAAAACGCCGGCACCAGCGAGGCGATCTCGGCGCCGCGGGGGCCGAGCCGCGAAACGTACGAGCCAATCCATCCACCCACCGCCGTTTCGGCGCCAGGATAGAAAAAGAAAACAGCAGCGAACAGCCAGATCGTGGGCGAGGCAAACATCTCGCGCCACGGGGGCAGTCGCGCCTTGGAGGTCTCCGCTGGAGGAAACTTCAGGCCCCACATGCCACCCGCCAGAAGCAAAAGAAGCAATGAGACCGCGCCGAGAAAGAACGGCAGATCCGTACGCGGAATCGCCCACACTACCAGCGAACAGAGCACCGCCCCGCAGCCCCAGAAGAAATTCAGCAAGCTCACTGCGCCGCTGCGCGAGGCCACGCTGATCTCAGCAATGAGTAGATTGTCAGTCGGGACAATCAGCCCGAGCCCGAGTCCATAGACGGCGACAGAGGCCATTCCGACAGCAGCCGATCCCATGTAAAGACTGGCTGTGCCGCACGCCATCAACAGCAAGCCGAGTAAGAAAGATGGACGGAATCCAAGGCGCGAGAGCAGAACCCCGGATACTTGCACTCCGAAAAGCGACGAGAGGAACTGGATAAGAAACAGGTTTCCGGCCTGGGTATCATTCAAAGACCAACGTGCAATAAGGATAGGCAGCATCGGCCCCAGCAGAGTAGTTAGGATCCCGGTCGGCAGGAACGCCAGTTGGGCAGCGATGATCAGCCGCTTGTCCGACGAGACCTGTTGATGATCGACAGAAGTATTCGCCATGAGCCGGAATTCCAGCGCGAGACTGAAACTCAGGATAATGCATGAAGGACGTGCAACTTGGAAGCCGGACGAAAATTAATCAAAACGCTACCGTTACCTGTGGTGGCAGGCAAGCGCCATGTGCATGGTAGACTGTAAGCGAATCCGCTGCGGAGAGATGGCCGAGAGGCTGAAGGCGGCGGTTTGCTAAACCGTTATACGGGCTAAAACCTGTATCGAGGGTTCGAATCCCTCTCTCTCCGCCATTTAGTCTGCATTGCAGAGAAATCTAGCTGCTGTTGCGCTGAATCTTCGCGAAAAGACCGCCCCTCGCGATTTTCTTCCCTTAAACCGAATCGGAGAAAATGTCTGGCCGTTGCTTCGACGCGCCTGCTGGTGTCATGTTTTCTGTGGGGCACACTGGCAGTCCGGTTTTGCAATACTAGGTCGGCGAAAGCAGAGAGATCAAAACCGATGATTCGACGAAAGCGATTTGACTTCGTTACCTTGCTTGCGTGTCGATCGCCCTACCGCAAGGAGCGACTGACGACCGATCACTCGGCCATTGCTAACCAGCTGATCAATGTCTGCTTTTGAAGAGTCAGTAATCTCGGCGCGCGAACGACACCTTTTGCTGCGCCAGTTGTGTGCCTATATTTAAGGATAAACATAGCTCGGAATGAATCGAAGCGGACTGACTATTCCTTACTCGAAAATTGCAGTCTCCTAGAGTCTTCACTAGGTCTGTGCTCCAAAGGTAGGCTAGAGGTGCCGAGGCGTTGCCAAGGCACCACCTGCGGCATCCAATGATTTGGCCAACGTGGTGATCACGGTCGTTTTATTTGGGGGTAACCTTGGGACGTGTCCGAATCGTAAGAAGCATTGGGCTGATCGGTTTGGTCGCCGCGTCCGTACTGTTCAGCTCCGCTCAATCTTATGAACCGGCGCCGAAACTGTATCGCGCCAAGCCAGAGGTCGTGCCGGCTTGGGCGGAACAGGGGAATTTCCGTTTCATTCGGCTGGACGGCGGACAGATCGAGAGCTGGAAGGCCGAACGGACATGGTGGGGCAAGAATTTCAGCGTCGAAGAAAAGGACGTATTGACCCACATCTATGACCGCGATTTCGAGCAAGTGCTCGGCTTGCTCAAGCAGGCGGAGTTCAACTGGATCTGGGTGACCTGGAGCAGTGGTTGGTCGCTTAAGGACGAGAACGAGAACCGGGAAAATCTGAAAAAAGTAATCGCACGCTGTCATGCGAACGGCATCCACGTCTCGGCCTACCTGTCAGCTTCCAACATGTTCCGCAAAAGCGCCTATCGCGACGACCCGGAAACGAAGGAATACGGCTTGTGGATGCACGGCATCCCCATGTTCTACGCCGGTCCGACCAAAACCGATCTAAAGGTCTCCTGGGATCGCCGACTCGCCGACACGCGCTATCCCGGTTGGCGGGCTTATCTCTTGAAGAAGGCGGAACTGGCGGTGGACGCGGGAGTGGACGCGATCGTCTGGGACAACATGATCGGACACAACAGCGGCCTGGCCCAGTTGCTCGATGACACCCAGCGCATGGCGGAGCGGAGGGCGCGGGAGAACGGCCGGCCCAAGATCATGGTTGAAGCCAACATCCACATTTCGCCGGATCGGTTTGGGATGAATGACATCAACGAGGCGATCTGGGAGGAGGACGGCAAGGACACTCCGGGGGTGTGGAACGGTAAGTGGCAGGTGGACAACGCGCGCAAGATCAAATTCCTGAGCGGCGAGAAACAGGTTTGGCAGCCTCTGAAGTATGAGAACGACCTTTATCACTGTGGTCCGCGCGAGCGCTGCATCCCCGGTCCGGCTGAGCAGAAGCTTTCTATCGCTGAGGCGTATACCTTCGGCGCGGCAACTTCGCGCAACATCGAGGGCCGATTCCTCTCAGCGCTGATCAAGGGGGCGCCGGAGGCGCGGGAGGCATGGGCGGCCATTGCTCAATACAACCACTTCCTGGTCGAGCATCAGGAGCTGTATCACCAGGCCGTGCCGGTGGCACGGATCGCCTTGCTTTCCCCGGAGCCGCACAACCAATTAGCCGACGAATTTCTCAAACGGAGCGTGTTCTTCGAGACCAAAGTGCTTGCGCACTTAGACAAGGGAATTCCTCTAGATCAATTTAAAGTGGTGGTAATGCCATCTAGCCTGCCCAAGCTTAACGCTGAGCAGAGGGCCCGGCTGGATGCATTCTCCGGGGATGGAGGCCTTATCATCAGAGCCGGAAAGTCTGCGTTGGAGACTGTGGCGCGTGCCGAAGCCGCGGCCCGAGGGCCTCGCCTCAGTCTGGAGCCGCGCCGTTACGTACTTGGCCAGTTAACACGAAAACCCGACGGTCAGACTTTGATTCTCCACTTACTCAACTATGATCATCGGCGCCCGGCAGAGAACGTGAAAGTCCGGCTAGACCTGAGCGGGCTGGTTCAGGACATTAGCGCCTGGGAGCTGAAAGTACTTTCTCCCGACACGGCCCAACCTCATCTCTCGGGCCTCTCTCAGCACGGAACCGTTGCCGAGTTCACCGTGGGCCAGATCGAACACTACGCGGTTGTGACTCTCTCGGCCAGTGGGACCACGCCCTCCCATTCGTAAATTAGGTTCGGCAGATCGTCATCCTGCTTTCCCGCCCATCGTCGAACTGAAGAATCGTTGAACGGACTCCGGCGCGAGTCACACGCTCATGGATCAGCGAACTTACTCTGAAGGCACATAACTCAAGACTGTTCGCTTACGGCTTCACAACTGAGGTAGCTCCGAACGGCGATCTCCAGATTAAAGTGCATTTCGTCACGTCGCAGGATCCGTCCCAGCGGTGATCGTTGGACGACCGCCAAAACTCCGGGATTCATACCAATCAGCCACAGTTCAATGCCAGCCTGACGTTGCTTCTTCGCAACTTGTGCGAATATTTTTAGCGCGGTGTACTCCATGTCGAGAACTCCGCTAGCATCCACCGCGACCACCTTCGGTTGCGTTTCCCTGACCAGCGGCTCAATCTTGTGCGCGATCTGTGCCGCATTGGCAAAGAAAATTGGGCCTTCCGGCCTCAGCAAGAGAAGGCCAGGGAAACTTTCATCCTCAGGATGTTCCGGCGATTGCGGCCGGAATACATTGGTTCCGGGTTTGCGCCGCAGGACATACACTGGAGGATCGGCTACGTGGTACGCCAGTGTGACCAGGGAAACGATTATGGCCACGATGATCCCCTTTAGGGTGCCGACAAGCACCACCCCCGCGAACGCCACGATCGCCCATGAAAATTCGGTCCTGCGAATGTTAAGAATCTCATGAAACTCAATCGGCTTAATAAGTCCGGAGGAGTACACAACCACCAGCGCTGCCAACGCAGCTTGCGGCATCATCGCGATCAGGGGAGCGAGGAAGAGGATTGTTACCAGCGTTATTGCCACGGTGATCAAACCTGCTAACCGCGTGCGAGCTCCCGCGAGGACGTTCACTGCCGTTTGCGTGGTGCCGCCGCCGCCCGGCATCGCACCGAGAAGTGCGCCTCCGACATTGGCGAGTCCAATTGCAATCAGCTCTCTATCTGCTCGCGGCGCCGGCTCGTCATTTCGCGTAAAGGCTCGCCCGGCCGCAACCGTTTCCGTGAAACTCATCAACGCAATTCCTAATGCGCCGGGCCATAGCGCGTCTATGAGCGAAAGGTCTGGCTTCGCCAGCGAGGGCAGTACTGGAGGTATGTCACCTACAAGTTCGACACCCCGATGTTGCAAATGCAAGAAGTACGCGCCCGTTATCGCCGCGGCTACCGCCAGTAACGGCGCGGGCAGTTTCGGCAGGAAACGCTTCATGATCAGCAGAAACAGGATTATCGTGAGCCCGACGGCCAGCGTTGCTAACGACGTTTTTGGAAGAGTGCGGACTATTGAGAGGACGTTCTGAACAAATGTACCTCGCGTGAAGTGGATGCCAAGGACCTTCGGGATCTGGTCCACCACAATGACCAGCCCGATCCCGGCTCTGAATCCAACGAGCACCGGCTCGGAGATAAAGTTCGCCACGGAACCCAGGCGCAGCAGGCACGCCAGCAAAAGTGCGGCTCCCACCAGCAGCGTCAACGTCACTGATACTTTCAGCAGGGCCGCGGGGTTGCCGTCAGGCACGGCCTGCCCCAATTGAGCGGCCGTCAGAATTGCCACAGTTGTGGTCGTGCTAACGCTGAGCACACGCGAGGTCCCAAGGACCGCGTAGATCGCCATCGGCACCAGTGCGGTATAGAGGCCTACCTGCACCGGCAGCCCGGCAATCATCGCATACGCCATCGCCATGGGAATGATTACCGCCCCGGTGGTCAGCCCGGCCACGATGTCTGGGCGCAGCCAATCCCGACGGTACGAAACCAGCCATTCCGGTAAAAGACGAGACCACGGATGCGTTGACATGCGGCAGGTTTACCAGAGCTGCGGGATGATGCGATGTTTTTGCTTCGGTTCTACGTAACCTTTCGCCTTTTGCCGTGGCGGAAGCTTTGGCGGCGCATAAGGAATCTCCTCGTACGGGATACTGCTGAGGATATGCGCGATGCAGTTAACGCGGGCGCGCTTCTTGTCGTCTGAAGGAACGATGTACCAAGGCGAAGCTATGGTATCCGTGGCTGCGAGCATTGCATCTCTAGCACGTGAGTAGTCATACCAGCGACGGTGCGATTCCAAATCCATGGGACTGAGCTTCCAGCGCTTGGACGGATCTTCGATACGCGCCAGGAAGCGCTTGTGCTGTTCTTCTTCCGATACTTCGAGCCAATACTTCAGCAGGATGATGCCCTGACTGACCAGAAAACCTTCGAAGATGGGACAGTCCCTGAGAAATTCTCTATGCTCTTCGTTGGTACAAAAGCCCATCACGTACTCGACGCCGCCGCGGTTATACCAACTGCGATCGAAGATGACGACTTCACCTCCGGCGGGCATTTGTTCAAGGTAGCGCTGAGCATGGAGCTGAGTCTTCTGCCTCTCGGTCGGGGCCGGGAGGGCTACCACGCGAAAGATGCGCGGGCTGACACGCTCCATGATGCGCTTGATCATGCCGCCTTTGCCGGCAGCATCGCGTCCTTCGAAAATGATCACAATGCGGGCGTTCGTCGCCTTGACCCACTCCTGGAGCTTGACCAGCTCAACTTGTAGCTTGAAAATCTCGGCCTCGTAATCTTTCTTGCCGATCTTCGGTTTGGCGTCGACACCGGAGAGTTGAGGGTTGCCGTCCGGCCTTGCTTCTTGCTTCTTCTTGTTCTTGGAGTTGTCGCCCATGCCTCTGTTCCTGTGCTCCCGGCTTGAATTCTGTTTTGAGTTATCTCTATTGATGAGCAATTGGTGCACCAAATGGCAGAACAACGAGATGGGAGTTATGAATTTTGGATTTTCATGTGTTTGCGAAGCATCAGCTTCTCTGCCTTTTGCGAATCGCCTGGCCCAGTGAGACCGTCGTAGGGCAGATGCCATTCGGCATCTGTAGAAGCGTCGCACCCCTGCATCGGCATGGCGGGACGTTCGTGACGACGAGGACCTTATGGGGGACTAAAGCAACAACTCGGCGATTCTTGGAGTGTAGTCGCAAACGAGAATGGTCAAATCGTCATCCTGTTTTTCCGACCATTGTCGTACGGAAGAAATAACCGCGTCCGCCGCCATCGCAGGCGATAGCTGCCGGGTCCCTGTCAGTAAATCGCACAACGCATCGTGACCGAAGAAATCACCCGCCGCATTGGCAGCCTCCAAGATCCCGTCTGTATACATCACGATTCGATCACCGGCTTCCATCCGGTGGACGGCAGTCGAGTACGATGCAGAACCGAACGCAGCCAGCATCAACCCATTTTCTTGAATCGGCGTCACGCCTCCATTCCGCAGAAGCAATAAAGGCGGGTGCCCTGCAGCGGAGTAGCGCAGTTCGCCCGATTCTGCGTTCAGGTGAACAAACGCCGCGGTAACGAATTGCTCCTGGGTGTTGCCCAATAAAGCCGAATTCATGCCGGACAAGAACCGGGAGGGATCTGCGGCAACCGCCCGTTGCGAGGCTGCCGCGAGCTTGACCATGGAAGCGATGAGAGCGGCGGGAACCCCGTGCCCCGAAACATCGGCGATTAGAAGTCCGACCTGATGCTCATCTGCAATGATGTAGTCGTAATAATCGCCGGCCACGGAGGTCATCGGCACATACCGGGCGGCTACTTGGAAGTTCACGGAAACCGGGAATTCCCCTGGCAGAATGGATAACTGGATGCGCCGGGCTACTTCCAGTTCCTTTTGAATTTCCTTTAGCTGTTGATCCCGCCGCAATGTACTTCGCGCGGCAACATATCCCAGGGTGCCGAGAAAAGCGGCAAATCCAAATGGCTCGAGTAACGGTAAGGAAGTGGGAAAGAACACCGCCGTGTTTTGCAGAACAACGAAAGCAACGAAGATCAGCAAGCCCCAGCGGATCACGGCGAAATCGGCAGTCTCAGGGCCCTTGATCTTCGCGGAACCGCGCACCTTGAACCGAATGAGAAAGAAAACCGACGCGCTTATTACGGCGATACTGTGAAATCGCTCGCGGAGGAGTGAATCGCCGAAAAGAAGGGTGGTCGCAGCCAGTGCACAACCGAAACCAGCCATCGCGTATCCCACCGTCCGCTCAAATCGTTTGGGCAGTCCCAAGGAGATGAAGAACAGAAATACGGGAATCAACATGACATAGTTAACGGCTCCACGCAGGCGGGGGTAGAAGGTCGAGCCCTGAACCGTCATCGCAACCATCGGCAACCAAATCCAGAGTCGAAGGCCGTATAGTGTGGCAAACAGTGCGAAGTAGATGAGGAGCGAGTCGCGCTTGCGGCGAAGAACAGCAAACCCACCCAACACGATGCCGACAGCGGCAAAAGCCGCGCCCAAGAACAGATAGGGAGCGTCACGCCGGAATACGCTCAAGACTTCCTCAGGACTCATTCCAGACCTTCCACCACCCCCGGGTCAGAAGACTATCCACGTCCGAAAATCCGAAAGCTGTTTCCATCAGGAATCGAACCTGGGTCAGATCGGCTAATGCCCAATTCCCACGGGAGCATTCTTATGCGGATTCCCTCAATGTTGCATTGGACGCTTGTGCCCCGACGGTGAGCACGACTCGCCCGTTTACCTTCCCAGTCTTGAGGCGCTGGAAAACATCGTTGATCGATTCAAGCGGCTGCGTCTCGATAGTTGCCTTCACCTTGCCCTCAGCGGCAAAGCTCAATGCTTCTTCCAAATCGAGCCGCGTACCCACGATCGAGCCGCGGATCGTGTAGCCGTTCAGCACTAAATCGAAAATTGACACCGGGAATTCTCCCGGAGGCAGGCCGTTGAGCACACAGGTGCCCCCGCGTCGCAGCATGCCAATCGCCTGCTTGAAAGCTATCGTCGACACGGCCGTTACCAGAACTCCCTGTGCCCCGCCAATTTGTTTCTGAATCTCGATTGCCGGATCCTGTGTTTTGGCATCGATTGCAATCTCGGCTCCGAGCCGTCGTGCCAGTGCCGCCTTTTCCGGCCCCAGGTCCACTGCCGCCACGTGTATCCCCATAGCCTTGGCATACTGAATCGCGACGTGGCCAAGTCCGCCGCCCGCTCCGGAAATCACCACCCATTCGCCTGGCCGCGCCTTGGTTTCTTTCAGTCCTTTGTAGGTTGTGACACCGGCACAGAGAATCGGTGCCGCATCAACAAAAGGGAGATTCTTTGGAATTCGCCCTACGTAGTCGGCCTCGATCAGTGCGTACTGAGCAAAGCTCCCATTCAGCGAATAGCCGGAGTTCTTCTGCTCGAGACACAGGGTTTCCCAGCCGGAGAGGCAGAAGGCACAATGACCGCACGCACTATGCAACCATGCGATACCGACCCGGTCGCCTTCCTTTAGATGTGTAACACCCGACCCGAGCGCGACAACAATCCCGGCGCCCTCGTGGCCCGGCGTGATCGGAAGATTTGGCTTCACTGGCCAATCGCCGTTAGCCGCATGCAGGTCGGTGTGGCAGACGCCACTCGCGATGATTTCCACCAAAGCTTGCCTCGGCCCAGGTGTAGGCACCGGAAGTTCTCGCATCACGAGTGGCTCGTGGAACTTTTCAACGACTGCTGCTCTCATAATTTTCGGGATGGACATACTTCGACTCCTTGGACCCATATCCGCGTGCAGTTCAGCGGGTCGACCGGGCGCGATGGTGCGAGCACCGGAAGGCTGAGCTTTTCGCCGCGTGATTCGCCCACTCCCATTCCGCAAGCCAGTTTCTGCAGCATCTTCCTTCACATTGGAACGCGGACATTCTTCCGCCGCACTGTGGACAAACCGAGTTGATGATGGACGAGATGATGCTCGCGTTCGACTCACCGGGCAGTGTTTCAATGCTTCTCATGATCGTTCTCCTATCCAAAGATCCGACAAGACCGCGAGCGGCAGACACTGCTTACAAACAACGGAGATTGTCCCGCGCGGGTCTCTTGCGCTTTCGGGCGCTCCGAACTGGTTGGCTGCGGAGTCCGTCTCGGAGCGATGGCTGCCGCCTCGCTAAACAACGCGATTGCACGTGCAGTGCCAAGGCTGAACAAGTGGATAAGAGATAACCATGAAACCACTCTTGGGCGCGCGGACACGTCGAGTGTCATAACGATCGCCCTGCGTTAGGCATAACTGCCCGGATGTGGTCGCCACTTAGCTGCGGCTTGAGGGTTTCCAAGGGGGCCACCCCAACGGAGGCGTTGCAAAGACACGAAAACGCCAACTCGCTGGGGCTGCAGCTGGCGCGTCGATCATTGGCATGTCGATTGCGATCGAGTACGGATGTCAACGAGCTCCTGTCCAGGCAATCAGTCGGTTTCTGGCGATTGTTTGCAAAGTAAAAGGAGCAAACGGGAGGGTGTGAATCTTGCGGAGGCTAATAGTTGTACTCGCTCTGTGTCTGCTCACTGTTCCGGCTCTTTGCCAGTCCTTATCGAAATGGCAGCCAGCAATGATTACTGAGGTCAAGCCGCGTCAAGTAGTAGGAGACGGTGCGTCCGATCTCGCAAGGTATGACGTTTCCGTCAGAGTGGGCGACACCATTTACGTCGTACTGTACACGGAACCGTTGGGCGAAGTCCCTGCGAAGTACGCTACAGGCCGCGAACTGCTCGTGCTGATCGGAAAGAGCACCATTACTTACAACGACGTGTTGGGTCGGTCGCTTCAAGTGCCAATAGAAAGCCAAAGGCCCGCGACGGAATCTAAGCGTTCGAAATAGCTTGGTGTCGGCTGCGCGAGGCATTGCCGCGAAAGATTTTCTACAACAGTTACACCGGTGATCGATTGACGTTCGGAGGAAGAATGAGTCGTTTTTTTGTTTTTCAAAACCACAAGAAAAGCTTCTTCGCCAGACAGGTAGCCTCCAGTCTGTGGCTATTGCTGTTGTGCTCCAGTGTAGCGGCATGGGCTCAGAGCGCCGCTCCCTTGGCGAGGGCACCGTTCAGCATTCGGGCTACTCATCTGCTCGGTTTTCCAAACACAAAAAACAACGGCAACGGGGATTTGACAATTAAAAACGATGCGCTGCGATTTGAGCAGGGTGCTAAGCCCGTAGCTGAGATAAAGATCGCGTCTGTTCAGGGTGTATTTCTGGGCAGCGAGAGCAAGCAGGTGGGCGGAAACCTGGCAAAGGTCGGCAAGGCGGCAGCTCCCTACGGGGGTGGCCGAGTGGTCAGTCTGTTTGCCCATAAAAAGTACGACAGCCTGACCGTGGAGTATGCAGACGATGATGGAGGCGTCCACGGCGCGATCTTCCAACTCAGCAAAGGAGAAGCTGAAAACGTCAGGAGGGAGCTTGTGGCTCGGGGCGCATCTCCGGGCCTTCGCGACGACGGATCGATGGAAGCGAGCACTGCGGAGGTCTCGAATGAAAACAAGTAAAGCGAACCTATGCATCTGTCTGGCAGCAATCATGGTCCTCGCGGCCTCCCCCAGTCGACTATCTAGCGAAACTTCTCCGGAATCCGCCACTGCAGGCAGCGGTTCAGCGACGCGATGGAGCCTGCGAGTAGACAGGGTCCAGCCCGGCGAGATCGAGCTCGCTCATTCTTTCCAAGTCGCCACCTACGAAAACCTCCTGACAGAATTGAACAAGACGCACCAATTCATGCGCGTGTTCCGGGAGGGAGACCGTAAGGCGGGCGACGTCTCGAACTTGCTCGTCCTAAAAACGACTGTGGTGAAGTACGCGCAGGGCAGCGAGACGCGGCGTGCGGTGACCACCTTCAGCGGAGCCACAAAGTTAAGCGTCCGGAGCCAGCTCGTTACTCGCGAGGGAAAGGTGGTGCTCGACCGTACGGTGAGCGGGAACGTTCGCTTTTTCGGCAGTAATTTGCGGGCTACGCACAATCTAGCTCGCAATATAGCCAAAATGATTAAGGAATCGCCGTGGTTCGGTTCGGAGCAGCCTTCTGCGACAGTGACCGGCCGGCTGACAGCGGCCAACTCGCGAGGGGGGCTCTGATGAAAGTTCGACAGATTATCGTTCTCGTGGCGATTATTGCCGGAGTCTGGCACACTTCCGCAGCCCAGCCGAAGAAAAAGAAGATCCAGATAGACGCACCTCCGCCGGAGAGCACTCTTGCAACCGCAAGCATGCAGTCCAATGCTGTGCTCCTCGATTTGACCGCACTCAAACCAGAAATACCCTTGGGCCCTCAAGACGTTCTCAAATCGTACGAGATCGCGATGAGCTTGATTGCTGAGAAGACATCCACCGAAGTCTCGGCAATCGTGCAGGCTCAACAAATAAACCAAATTACACGCGAACAGGCCGAATACCTTATACAGCAGAGATATCAAATCGCGATGATGCAGTATCAGGTGCTAAGCGCATTTCATGATGTTCTGAAACATGACATCGACGAGGCAACTCTGGAATCGAAGCGCTCTCTCAAGGCGGCAAACTCAGACGAGGTTCTAATGGTCCCACTGCCGATTTCGCCGTCTGGATCCAAGTAGCATCGGAACTGGCGACAGGTCGAGACGAACGATTGGAATATGACGTGCTTTTTGATCACAACAGAGGAGAGGTACGTGCAAGATTCAAGTGCAGCCATAATGAAGAGCGATTGGGGCGCCGACCTGGCTTCGAACGACCTTCGATCTTCGCAAATGCTGCACGTTCTATCGTTTGGCTTACCATCTCTTTACCGGCGGGCGTATCAGTTGTTGGGGAACGAAGCGGACGCCGAGGATGCGGTGCAGGACGCTCTATTGGCAGCACACAAGCACCTGAATCAATTTAGAGGGGACGCACGGATTTCGACCTGGGTGACGACCATTCTTATCAATTGCGCAAGAATGCGATTGCGCAAACAGTCACGCTATAAAGTGCTGTCCCTCGATTCAAGAATCGGAGAAGGTCAGGAGCATTCATTCTACGAGATTTTGGAGGACGGCCGACCGAACCCAGAAGATGAGTGTCACAAATCTAGTTTGAAAGCGTGTTTGATGAAGTCAGCGGCGCGTCTATCACCGACGTTGCGGAAAACGTTTCAGCTCCGGTATGTCGATCATCTTTCAATCTACGAAACAGCTCGAGTTCTTGGCGTTCCAACCGGAACTGTGAAAGCTCAGTTGGCTCGGACCCGCGCTAAATTGCGGAAGTCGATGCGAGAAATGCTCTGTCCGCGAGTTCGACCCTCCCAGCGGCATTGTGGCAGTAATCCATAGCGAGGACCTTGGCGATTTTGTCCTATGCCGAGGATGTACGCGTGTGATTGAGCAGGACGCAACGGCACTAGGATCTTGAAAGTGATTTGATCCGTTTGAACGGGACCGCAATCGCGCAGACTGTTCAACTGCCCGTATCTGGTCAGTGCCCTCACGCGCTGCCTGCTTTGAGGCGTCTCCATAACTGACAGCACTGATTTTCATACACTTGCAGGTGCCCATTTCGGAACTTAGCTTGCGATTCCGAGTATCGTTCCGTATTTGTGAATGTACGACCTAGTTCCGTTCTGTTGGAAAAGGAACCGTTCCATGCCGAGCGACAAAGAGGGGCTAGACTCCGAGATGAACCGGGCTGGGGAGCTAGCTGTCAACTGCTCTCTACCATTCCGGCGCTGCAGGCGGGTGGGCGACAGGAATTCCGCGTCGGTTGCATTCAGTCACGGGTCTCTTTGCGGACCCATCTGAGTGCCGATTGCCGTAGGAAGTGAATTGGCAGATACTCTATGGCACAACAATCGACGCGAAGCAGCATGGCGACCGGCCAGTGTTCGCAACTGTTTCCTTTTGCGATTCTTAGGTGCGACCGCTTGGCCGTTCAGGTCTTTTGTGTCGGAAGATTCTTCGACCAAGAGATGTACTCATTGAGCAAGATCGGGCTGCTTGCGTCTGTAAGCCGCCAATTGCCGAGGGCGTACGCGTCATGACCATCACCGAAGATCGATATCGCAGTTTGCTGGACGCGTCCAGCATCCTGGCTGATCAGCCTACAATCAAGGCTGTCCTACATAGCCTGCGTGACGTTCTGTCCAGCATCTCCACCTTGCATGGGACCGAACTTTACGTGTTGAGCGATGATGGGAACAGCCTACACGTTTTCGAGTTCGATCGTGCCCCGGACGCACCTTCCATCAATGTAGGAACCGAACTCCTGCGTACTGGAACAATCGCGGGAGTGATTGACGAACAGAAACCAGTCTTACTCCCGGATGTCTCGCAGGAAATGTTGAAACACCCGGCGATGGCTCACTTTGCTCAGGAGGTTGTCGGACGAAGCACCTATTTACTTCCGGTGTCTACCTCGCGGAAACGCTATGGAATTCTCGCCGTCACTAAATTGCCGGGCCAGGAGTTCATTCCCGAAGATGTCAAGCTGCTGGAGGCTATGGCGTCGCACGTGGCGGTGGCGCTCGAGTGCGCGCTGGCGAGAGACAATGCAGAGCTTTACCAGCGCCAGGTAGTAAAAGAGCGGGATCGGCTCAGGCTGCTGCTGGAGATCAATAATTACGTCGTTTCCAAGCTGGACATGAATGAACTTTTTCGCTCGGCATCGGCATCCATTCGGGGTTATTTTCGGAATGACTTCACTGGATTCTGGCTCATCGACAAAGAAACGAACGACCTGGAATGTGCCCTATTGGATTTCCCGAGCAGCAAGAGTTCGGGACCGAGCGCTATTGAGGGGTCCGAACTAAGTGGCGCCGATCGAGAAAAGTTGCATGCCCGGATTCCGGAACTTTTGTCCCCCGAAGAAATCGAAAACCTTCCGCGGCGAATCACTGACATACTCAAAGCGGAATCAATCACCTCCATGGCAATCGCCCCAATGGGTACCGCAAGCGGTCCTCTGGGTGTGATCACCATGGGAAGCCGCCGGCCCAACAACTTCGGACAGGCGGACCTGGAGCTCTTATCACAAATCAGCAATCAGATTGCCCTTGCGGTTGATAACGCATTGGCGTACGGACGCCTGCATGCCTCGGCTGCGCGTCTCGAGGAGGAACGGCTCTATCTCGAATCTGAAATTGAATCGGAGTACAACTTCGAAGACATAGTGGGGAACAGCGCCGCCATCCGCAAGGCTTTGGAACAGGTCGCAATCGTGGCGCCAACCGGTTCCACGGTATTGCTGCATGGGGAGACCGGTACGGGCAAGGAACTGGTTGCCCGTGCAATTCATAATCTCAGCCCTCGGCGAGAACGCACATTTGTCCGGCTGAACTGCGCCGCAATTCCTTCGGGACTAGTGGAGAGCGAACTGTTTGGCCACGAAAAGGGTGCTTTCACTGGGGCCCTGATGCAAAAGCGAGGACGGTTCGAACTGGCGGACCACGGCAGTCTCTTCCTGGATGAGATCGGTGACATCAGTCTGGAGCTGCAGCCAAAGCTTCTGCGAGCTCTGCAAGAGCAGGAGTTCGAACGCCTGGGAAGCACGAAAACGATTCGGGTCGATGTTCGTTTGATTGCGGCCACCCATCGCGACCTGGAGGGCATGATCCGCAACAATCAATTCCGAGAGGATCTTTTTTATAGGCTGAGGGTCTTTCCAATAGAGATTCCACCGTTGCGCGAAAGGCGCGAGGACATTCAGCTGTTAGTCCATTTTTTTGTGTCGCGTCTGTCTCGCCGCATGCAAAAACGGATCCGGTCTGTTCCGAGGCCAGCCATGGACGCTTTGGTGAATGCCGATTGGCCGGGAAACATTCGCGAACTGGAGAACTTCATTGAGCGCTGTGTAATCCTCACGCAAGGTGATGAGTTGAATGTGCCGCGCACAGAACTTAGGAGATCTTCCGCCCGGAGTGTTGTTGTCGCCGCATCGACCTTCGAGCAGGCTGAGCGGCAGGCGATCCTCGACGCTCTGAAAGACTCATCTGGAAGGATTGCCGGCAAGGGAGGAGCGGCAGAGCGTCTCGGCCTTAAGAGGACTACCTTGCAGAACAAGATGCGCAGGCTGAATATCAATCGCTCTGAATATTCAGCCTGACAGCTTTTCGTCCGTACGCCACCGTTTGGCTTCTGACTTCCCATCTCATCACGGCGGCTGAACCGCCGCTCTGAGCCCTCTACAGTAAAGGATGCCCGCCCGCATGCTGGCATTGCCCGTTGTTGTTGGCTTCTTTCGCGACGGAAGACACCTTATTCTCAATAACTTGCAATGATGAACTGAGGTACGGCACGTGCATTTCATATCCTGCTAGCGAGCTGTCAGAGAGCCGCTAGGAATTGCACAAGAGGACAACATGCTACGGGTGGAAACAGAGGAATTAGGTGACTCTTTGACCTTCAAACTTCAAGGCCGATTCACGGGTGAGGGGGCTGAACAGGTTCGGACACTTGTCACGCGATCCCAGCCAGAAATGAAACTTATCATTGATCTTGCGGAAGTCATGTATATCGACGCTGTTGGCGAAGGGGTGCTTTCGTTCTTCAAGAAGCTCGGAGCGCAGTTCGTCTCCGAGACTGCGTACTCCAGGAATATTTGCGAACGGCTTGATCTCCCGTTGGCTCAGTAGGGCCAATCGTATACGCTGGCTCCCGCAGGTTCGGACGGAAGCGGTCACTATCCAGCTGATAATGCTCGTCACCGACGAATAAGTACGAACTGAACGGAGATCGAGCGACTGTCTCCGCCTGCAGGTCTCACCACCTCCGCGGACGCGCGCCACGAGAGCGCCCACATCGAGATTCTCTAAAGATCCTCTCCGCGTCCTCCCCAAGAGTTGCCATTCCCCGCGACGAGATGTAAAGGTTCACGCAGTTCATTGTTCTGCGGGTCTTAGTCTAAGCGCCGCCCGCTGCCCAGATAAGGGCAGCGACCATCTGCCAGACATGGGCACTAGGTCACTTCTCTGACGCTTACGTTTCCGATTCAAGAACTTGGGAGAAACACCGCTTGGAACGGCACCTGCAATATTCCTGCTCGACGAGCGACACCGTAATTAGGTCGAGTTCACAGGCCGTCGGAGCCTTAGCCCAAGTTCCAGGTAAAAGAACATGAAATTCAAACGTTTCTCGGTGCTTCTTACAATTGTTGTTGTTTTTGCATTGCCGATCGGATCGCTTGCTCAAGAAGCTTCGCCAAGCGAAACCGGGAATCAACCGCTCACGCTCGACGATGCTGTTTCAATTGCGCTCGCAAACAATCGGCTCGTGAAAAACTCGGCGCTGGAAGCGCAAAAGTTTGATTTCCGGGTGAGTACCGTCCGCAGCAGACGACTCCCGCAGTTTCAATTTACCGCTCTCGGCGGCGAACTGATGCATTCGTTCGACTTTACGTTTGACAAAGGTGTGTTCGGCACGTATCCGGGCATCGGACCGCTCCCCGGGAACAACACGACGATCCGTTCGCCGGCGCGATTTACTACCTATCTCACCGGCAACCTGGACCAACCCCTTACCCAACAGTACAAGATCGGCCTTGGCATTCACGCGACGGAGCTTGGACGCGACATCGCTAAAGAAGATGTACGTGTGGAACGCCAAAAAATCGCAGGCGAGGTTCGGAGCGCATATTTCGAACTGGTCGCTACCCAAGCGGCCGTCGAAGCTGCGCGCCAAGGCGTGAAGACCCTGGAAGAGGCGCAGCGAATCACGGCGCAATACCTCTCAGAAAAGACAGTGCTCCGCGGAGATGCGTTGGAGGTTGATGCACGTCTCGCAAAGAGCAGGTACGAGTTGTCAGTCGCAGAGAACGGGCTCGCGACGCAACATGAACAGTTGAATCAACTGCTGGGCCGCGACCTGAACACGCCGTTCACTGTGAACTCTATGCCTGAGGAAGAGACAGATGATTTGACACTTGCTGCCGCTCGAGAGCGAGCTTCGCAAGACCGACCTGAAGTCCGGCAGGCCCGGCTTAAGGAAAAACAAGCGGAATACGACCGGCGACTGGCCAAAGCCGAATACATTCCCGATCTGAGCTTGTCTGTGAGATATCAGGGGCTCAACAACGTCAAAGTCCTTCCGACGAACGTTGCCACGGCAGGCTTTTTCTTGAGTTGGGAGCCGTTTGACTGGGGCCGTCGCCACAACCAAGTGGCCGAGAAGTCGAAATCGGTCCAACAGGCCCGCAATGGAGTGCAAGAGACAGAAACACAGATCGCGGTAGAAGTCGGGGCCAAATATCACAAGTGGCAAGACTCGGCCATGCTGCTCACCGCCGTGCGGACTGGACACGAAGCCGCCGCCGAGCAGCTTCGCGAGACAAGCAACAAGTATAAGGAGCAGGCCGCCCTCATAAAAGATCTACTGCAGGCCGAGGCACGAAGCACCGAAACTGAATTTCACTATCAGCAGGCGCTTTCTTCTTACTGGAGCGCCCTCGCGGACTTGCGCCGCGCCATGGGAGAGGAATAACCGTGAGGATCACAATCGCAATCGTCTTACTAGTGCTGGCCACGGCCGGCTGTAGCTCGAATAAACCAATTGAGCAACCTCCACAGGGCGTTCACGCTCAAGCGATAGACGGCCATGCAGTTGGCAGCGCCGACGGTTTGCGTTTCTCCGCTGTCGTGATGCCTGACTCCGAAGTCCCTTTGGCCTTCCGAATTCCTGGTTATGTCACTTCGCTCAAGCAAGTGCGCGGGCAAGACGGCAGGATGCGTGACCTCGCCGAAGGCGATCAAGTCAGCCGAGGCGCCGTGCTCGTACGCATCCGATCGTCCGAATACGAAGATAAGGTGCGGCAAGCATCGTCACAGGCTGCGGCGGCCGAAGCTGTCGCCCTGAAGGCAAAACTCGACTTTGATCGTGCGACTCACCTCTATGACTCGCAGAGTATTACGAAACCCGATTTCGATGCGGCTCATGCACAATATGACGCCAGCCAGGAACAAGTGAAATCCGCTCGAGCTCTGACGAGCGAAGCAGAAATCGCTCTGCGCGACACATCTCTAATCGCGCCTTTCGACGGCGATATCGTGAAGAAAGCTGTAGAGATGGGGGCATTCGTCGGCCCTGGGGTTCCCGCATTCGCGCTCGCCAAAACCGACGCAGTAAAAATCATAGTCGGCGTGCCCGACACGGTTGTCCGTTCAGTGAAACTAGGCCAACCGGTTGAGGTTAGTATCGACGCCTTCCCCACCCGCACTTTTGGTGCACGAGTTAGTCGACTGTCATCGGCAGCGGACCCGGTTACACGTAATTTTGAGGTTGAAGTTGCAATACCGAACCACGACCACCTGTTGAAGGTAGGCATGATCGGTTCTTTGCAGCTTGCAAATGCCGATGGCGGAAGCCGTGCATCTGCACTACTGGTTCCGCTCTCAGCGGTCGTGCAGGCGAAAGACGGCAAATATGGCGTGTTCGTTGTCTCCGCCTCCAGCGCAGGCGAAGTAGCCCGCCTTCACAGCGTAGAAATCGGTGTCGTCAATGGTGCCGATATCAGCATCGTCAATGGAATACAAGCGGGAGACCGCATCATCACCACCGGAGCAAATCTTCTTAAGGATTCGCAGCGCGTAGAGGTCCTTCAATGAAAGCTGAAAATCCAAATAACAGTCGTAACATCGCGCGGTTCTTTGTCAAAAACCGGCAGATTGCGTGGGTCGCATTGTTTGCAACTCTGGCCTGGGGTGTGTTCGGGTATATGAACATGCCCAAGCGGAAGGACCCCGACATACCCGTGCGCATCGCGCTGGCAATAACCCCCTGGCCAGGTATCTCGGCAGACAAGGTTGAGCAACTGGTGACGCGGAAGGTCGAGCAAGCCATCACTGGAAACAGCAAGGTGGACCGTGTAGAGTCCACCACCCAGGACAATATTTCTGTTGTGCAAGTCAGGCTGTTGGACAACATCAAGAACACACAGCAAGAATTTCAGGACATCGGGCAACGACTGAACCAGATCACTGACCTGCCTGATGGTGCGGGGCCGATTACCTGGATCAGCGATTTCGGAGATACCGCAGCCCTGATGCTGACTGTCGCGAGCCCCACGGTCCCTGACCTTGAGATCGAATTGCGGGCCCGCGGCGTGCGAGATGCGATTGAGAAAGAGCGCCGAGGCGATACCAGTGGGCGCGTCACCGTCCTTTATTGTTACCCAGCATCAGTATCACCTGCTGCTATTGACCGGCCATTCAGAATATTTGCTACGCAGGCAGAACTGGACCATGTCGCGGGAGATATTCGTTCGTTATCTGTGGGGAGTTGCTCTGGAGTCGACTTCGCAACGGCGAAGTCGGACGACGAAATCCGCCTGTACGGTCAACAATTCATTGAGAAAAGGATGCAAGAATACGATTTCCATCCCGACGCGTGGGGGCCGATTCTCATTCGCAATCCTCAGACCACCAAGGACCGTATTGCGGAGGTCGCGAGCAACCGCTATTCCTATCGCCAACTGGATGACTTCACCGATCTGATTCAGCGCACGCTCCAGCGCGTCCCAGAGGTAGCGAAAGTTCAGCGAGTGGGCGTCCTGCCGGAAGAAATTTATCTGGAGTATTCGGACGAGCGGCTTGCAGCCCTGAAATTGCAGCCGACGAAGATCAAAGACATCCTGAACGCGAGGAATGTCACGGCTCCAGGTGGAATCGTGCAAACCCAATCGCGAAATGTCCTGGTGGACGCGACGGCCGAGTTCAAAAGCACGAAGGATATCGGCAACGTGCTCCTGGCATCGTCGCCAGGCGGAGCGCCTCTTTACCTGCGCGACCTTGTCGACATATCGCGTGCATATCAAACACCCACTCGTTACTTGAACTACATGGTCTCTCGCGAGGCAGACGGAAATTGGCATCGTAACCGCGCCATCACCCTGGCCGTTCAGATGCGATCGGGGGAGCAGATCTTCAAGTTTGGAGCCGCAGTCGACAAGGCGCTTGCCTACGTGCGCCCCCAACTACCTCCCGACCTGATTGTGGCTCGCACGTCCGATCAACCTAGACAGGTAAAAGAGCTTGTCGACCTTTTGATGGGTAGTCTCTATGAGGCCATTGGCCTCGTCGTGATTGTCGCCTTGATCGGCTTCTGGGACTGGCGCGCGGCAATGCTCATGGCTGCCTCCATTCCCCTGACGTTGGCGATGACGTTCGGCATCGTGAACGTTCTTGGAATTGACATTCAGCAAGTATCGATCGCGACACTGATCATCGCTCTCGGCTTGTTGGTCGATATGCCTGTCGTGGCAGGAGACGCGATCAAGCGCGAACTGGGCTCCGGTTCTCCGCGCGATCTCGCATCATGGATTGGACCGACGAAACTGGCGAAGGCGATTGTGTTTGCCACCATCACAAACATCGTTGCCTACCTCCCGTTCCTAATGTTGACGGGAGATGTCTATTTCTTCCTCTACACCCTGCCAGTCGTGATGACTTGCACGCTGGTCGCGTCCGTCATCGTTACTTTTACCTTTATCCCATTGATTGCGTACTACATGATCAGACCGCCCAAGCAACTGGAGCAGCCAATGTCGGAGCGACGAAAGCGGGGCTTTCCGGCACTTTACTATCGGGTGGGTAATTTCGCACTTGAACATCGTTGGGGCACCTTCGCCAGCTCCCTCGGAGTTCTCGTATTGGGCGGAGTGTTTTTCTCGATGTTGCACCCGCAGTACTTCCCTAAGGACCTGTCATATCTTTCGTACGTGGATGTTTGGCTTCCGCCGGACGCCCCGCTGGGCGCGACGGATGCTGTCACACAACGAGCAGAAGCCGTCATTCGGCAAGAGGCGGAACGATTTGGAAACGAACATCATCACAGAGATGTTCTGAAGTCGCTGACCACATTTGTGGGCGGCGGTGGGCCGAGATTCTGGTTCTCGGTCGACCCCGAGCGGCAACAGCTCAACTATGCTCAGATCCTCGTCGAAGTTTCCGACAAGCATTTCACCAACGAATTCGTTGGCCCGCTGCAGACGGCGCTGAGCCGCGAGGTCCCGGGCGCCCGAGTTGATGTGCGACAGCTCGAGACCGGCAAGCCGGTCGGCATTCCCGTGTCGATTCGGATTTCAGGTCCGGAGATGGAAGTTTTACACCGTCTGTCTGGGGAACTCCAGGCAGTGTTTCGCGCCCAGCCAAACGCGACTCGGGTGCGAGACGACTGGGGCGAGCCCGCTATGAATGTCCGGTTGAAGGTCGATCCGGATCGGGCCAATCTTTCCGGCGTCTCGAACCTCGATATCGCGCTCTCATCGGCCGCGGCGATGAGCGGGCTACCTGTCTCAACTTACAGAGAAGCTGACAAACAAATCCCCATCGCAGTTCGCTTGCGGATGGAGGATCGCGCTCGACTGTCTGACGTTCAAAATGCATACGTCTATTCTTTGTCCAGCAGCCAGCGCGTACCACTGCGGCAAGTCTCAAATGTCACGACCGAGATGGCAGTATCAAAAATCAAGCGCCGCAATCAATTCCGGACGGTTACGGTATCCGCTTTTCCGATTCCAGGCGTGTTGCCATCACAGGTCCTCACACCATTGCTGCCAAAGATCAAGGAGTTCCAGACGAACCTGCCTCCGGGTTATTTCCTCGAGATCGGGGGCGAATACGACGAGCAGGTGAAAGGGTTCAAGCAACTGAGCGTCGTCATGGCGATTTCCGTGATGATGATCTACATCGCGCTGGTCGTGCAATTCCGGAGCGCTGTCAAGCCGCTTCTTGTTTTTGCGGCAATCCCCTATGGAATGACCGGGGCTCTCGCGGGTCTGGTGGTGATGGGTCAGCCTTTCGGATTTATGGGGTTTTTGGGAGTCGCGAGCCTTGTCGGAGTAATCGTCAGTCACGTCATCGTGCTCTTCGACTTCATTGAAGAAGCACACGAGAGAGGGGAGCCATTGCGCGAGGCGCTGCTCGACGCGGGAATCGTGCGACTGCGGCCCGTAATGATTACAGTCGGGGCGACTGTGCTTGGGCTCGTACCGCTCGCGATACACGGCGGGCCACTTTGGGAACCGCTTTGCTATGCCCAAATAGGTGGCCTTACGATTGCAACCTTTGTAACGCTGCTGCTTGTGCCGGTTCTGTACTCCATCTTCGTACTGGATCTGAAGCTGATTGAGTGGAAGACGGTTCCGACAGAGTCTGAAGCGCCAGCACATGCCGATTGAGGAAGAACACGGGCCGCGGCAAAAGGTAGGCCAGACGTCAAGGTCGTACCTGCTGCAATGAGGGAGCCTTCGAGCTATGTGGCAGATCTTCGGGAAAGACGGTTTTGTCCGGGCGATTCTCGCTTGCTCTTGCATTCTTTGCATCCTGCTATCGGCGTCCGTGAAACCAGCGAGCGCTCAGTGCGAGGGACAAATCGCTGCTCTGGAGGTGACAGCGCGCTGCACGGAACGAAGCAGCGTGCCGATGTCCAGGGCGGAGATCGATCCAAGCAAATCTTATCGTCTCGAAGAACTGATAGATATTGCGGAACTGAATAACCCGCGAACTCGGATTTCTTGGGAACAGGCCAAGCAGGCGGCAGACCGGCTGGGGATCGCGCGCAGCGATTATTTCCCGCATTTGGCGGCTTTGGCGCTTTCTGGAGATCAGCGCGCCATCGAACCATGGCCCAAGCCGCTTGATACGCCGCAGGGATTCATAAAGATCGAGCTTCCGGTTGTGGAGTCTGGTGTGGAGTTGAAATACAACGTCTTCGACTTCGGAAGGCGTGAGGCAAGAGTCGAAGCCAGCAAAGCGGTTCGCCTGGCCACCGTCGCGGGCTTTCAGAGGACGAATCAGGACGTCGCGTTCCGCGTAGTGATGGACTATTTCAATCTCATCACCGCTCAAGAGCGGCTCGAAGCATCACGCCAGATTGTAAAGACCGCGCAGACCACGCAGGATGCCGCCGAGGCTCAGCTGGCCAACGGCAGGTCCACTCTACCTGACGTGCTGAACGCCCGAGCGGCTGCCGCCCAGGCCGCTTACGACTTGCAAGCCAGTATTGGCGCGGTCGACACGGCTCGCGTCGTACTGCGGGAGACTATCGGGGTCGAGCCTTCCGACGCCATCCTCGTCGAACAACCGGCAGAATTGCCTTTGCCGACCGAAGTCGTCGAGTCCACGGCGAACCTGGTGAACGTGGCGATGCAACAGCGTCCTGATTTACGCGCGATTTCCGAAAAGCTCCGGGCGGCGAATGCCGAAGTCAAGGGCGCGAAATCGGAATACCTACCCACCATTCAATTCGGGGCGTCTGCGGCTCGAGAACAACTTTGGCCGAGTCTATACGCGCACGGGCCCAATCCGTTTGGTTATGCGGACGAAACAGTGTGGAGCGTGGGCATGACGATCCGCTGGACTATTTTCGACGGCGGAGCGCGCAAGAACGAGCTTCGCCTTGCCAATTCCAGGGCCCGCGAAGCTCAGGATGAAAAACGCGAGAAGGAAGATGCGATCGGCCGTGAAGTTTGGTCTGCCTTTGTGCAGTTCCGAACTGGCGTTCGCCAGCATGAAGCGGCCGAGACGCTGCTGACTTCCGCAAGCACCTCCTATGACGCATCGCTTGACGCGTACAGGTACGGCGTGAAGAACTTGGTCGATCTAGTGACTGCCGAAAACCAGCTCGCACAGGCAAGGCTCGCGGTCGTGCAGTCGCGTTCCGCGGTCCGGATCGATGCAGCGAACCTCGACTATGCGACAGGAAACCTGTTGCGTCACCAACCATCGGTGGCTCAGCCGACGGGAAAGCCTTAGAGGAAAACAATGTTCGTGCGCCAATTCGGAAAAACTTGGTTACTCTGCCTAGCTGTGATCGGCTGCACGGGATGCTCGAGGGCACCCTCCATCGAGATCATCGGATCGTTCTTCCCGGCGTGGATGTTCTGCATTATGGCAGCCCTTATCCTTACCGGCTTGATCCGCCTGGCGCTGGTTCGCTGGGAAATGGAACAGAAGCTCGCTCCGTTGATTGTCTTCTATCCAAGCTTGGCAGTGGCAATCAGTTGTTCGTTATGGTTCATTTTGTTTGCATAAGTGCGAGGCTGTGTCTTGAATAACCATAATCCGCAGATCCGGTCGAGAGGTCTCCAGGTATGTTTGGGAGTCCTGGCATTCGCCATCGTTACAGTAGGGGGCGTGCTTTGGCATTTGAGCAGACATCCCCGCACTGATGACGCAAGCGTGCGCGCCAATTACATTCAGTTTGCCCCTGAAGTCAGTGGTCGCCTGGTAACTCTGGCCGTAAAAGACAATGCCTTCGTGCACAAGGGGGACCTGCTGTTTGCCGTCGATTCTCGTTCTTACGAATATGCACTGCGCCAGGCGCTCGCCGATCAGAGCCTGCTGGAGGCCCAGATTATCGATGCAAAACGCAGGATTGCAGCCGAGAGCAGTGGGGTCGAAGCGGCCCGCGCAGGGCTCAGCGGTTCGCAAACACAGACCAAGGTGTCGGCAAGCAGCGTAGAGGCCGCGGTTGCGACAGTGGAGCGGGCGCGGGCAGCGCTCGAGTCCGCCGAGGCCCAGAAGATACTCGCCGCGAGCAACCTGAGGCGTATTGAACCGCTGCTGGTGAAACAGTATGTAACTCCGGAGCAGGTCGACGAAAGCAGGACGAAGGCGCGGATCGCAGATCGCAATTACGAGGAAGCACAGTCTCTTCTCCAGCAGGCTCTGGCGAACGAGAGCCAGGCTCGATTCGCCCATGAAGCCTCCGAGATATCAGTAGCGGCCTCGCGGGCACGTCTGCAGCAAAGTGCGCATGCGGTGGAACTTCTTGACAGCTTGCTGGCGCAAAGGCCGGCCAAGGCCGCCAAGGTCGATGATGCCCAACTGAATCTGGAGCGCTGCTCCGTACACGCGCCCTTCGATGGTTACGTGACCAATCTCAATATCTCCGAAGGTGAATACGCCAAGCCCGGGGTGCCGATTTTCACGCTGATCGACAACCGCACGTGGTATGTAATCTCGAACTACCGGGAATCGGAACTGTACTCAATACGACCGGGCAAGCATGTTGACGTGTACGTGATGAGCCATCCCTCACGGCGTTTTGACGGAATTGTCGAGAGCCTTGGATTTGGCGTGGCCCCAGACGATACGCGCCTGAGCAACGGGCTTCCAGATATTGAGCACACTCTCAACTGGGTGCATATTGCCGCGCGATTTCCGGTGCGCATTCGCGTTCAGAACCCCGAACCGGCCTTGTTTCGCATTGGGGAAACAGCCACCACGATCGTGAGATAACGGCCGTGTCACTTTTCAGCGCCGAGAACGTCTCCGAACCGACGCGCTTTTGGCGGGACATGGCTCCCTTTCCCGGCCGCACTGAGGGAACTCTACGTTTCGCAATGGCTTCGGCGCTGGCAACACTTCTGCTACTGATCATCCAGCCGGCCGTAGCCTTCATCGCGCCGTCGCTTTTCATGTTGTTTCTGGTCTCGCACGATACGCCGTTTCATTGCTTCAAGGACCTCTTCACGTGTGTCTCCTTCGCAGCTTTGGGGACGGCGTCAGCACTGATGCTGATAATTGCGACCGGCAATGATCCTGTGGCGCGAGTGGTCGGTGTCGCCGTATTTACGTTCTTGGCTACGTTCTTCTTTCGTGCATCCACAGTTCCGCTCGCCCCGCTGTCGTTCGGATGCCTCGCGTTCATGACCATTTCCCTGTGGGAGAAGCAAATCCGGCCGGAGAGAATATTGCATCTTTCTTTATGGCCGATCGGAACCCTGGTAACGGTCGCCCTTTGCGGGACGGCAGTAGATTATCTGTTCAATCGTAGCGATCCTCTGGTTGCTTTGCAGCGCGAAATCAAGGCGCGATGTGCTGCACTCGAACGGCTGTTTCAGTTGTGCGCCACACAGGCAGAGGCAGAGCAGATTGAGAAACAATCCTCGCTCATCCGGCGCTACGCCGTCACTGGCGAAGGACATATGCACGTCCTCCTGGAGCGCATATCGAAGCGCAGTCGCTGCAGCATTGCGGAATTGAGGGAGCTCACGGCTGTAACTTTGATGTTGGACCGGCTCGTTGTCCTCGCTGCGGCTTTTGCACTTCACAGAGAGTTTGGGGCCGTGGAGCCGGAGCGCCTCCAGCGTATTGGCAAAGCCATCGTGACCGCCGGGGAAGGCCACTCGGAGAAAGTCAGGGACATCCTCAGCGATTCGCAGACTCCGCTGCCCGGGGCACTCGATCGCATCGAGAGAACCTTGCGCCACTTCGGAGATTCCACCGATTCGAGTGCGGCAGAACCGGCGGCAGAAGGTCTGCAATCTTCATCTTCCAGCCGGTCGTCGGACGGTTTCTTCCAGCATCTGCTTGTCCCGGATGCCTTCACGAATTACGACTATTTCATGTATGCGCTGAAGCTGAGCGTGTGCGCCACTATTTGCTATGTGTTCTACAACGCCGTCAAATGGCCCGGGATCGCAACCGCGATATATTTCACGGTGTATTTCACCGGCCTCAGCACCACAGGAGCCAGCAATCGCAAGTTGTTCTTCCGCTTAATCGGTTCAGCCATCGGTGGGCTTATCCTGGGCATCGGCTGCCTCGTATTCGTGTTCCCGAAGCTTGAAGGGGTGCAGGGTTTTCTACTGGTCATTGGGGCGCTAGCGTTCCTCGGCGCATGGATCGCCGGCAGCCCATACTTTGGCTACATCGGTTTGCAGATTACTTATGCCTTCAACCTGATTGCGTTTGAACAGCTCCGTACGCCAGACCAGATGACCCCCGCGAGAGACCGCTGCCTCGGCATCGCAATCGGCTTTCTCGTGATGTTCTTCATTTTCCATCAGGTCCGACCCGAACGTACCGTCGACACCATGCGACGCTTGCTCGCGCGTCTGCTTCGTGCGGAGGGCGACCTCGTTCGCCTATTGGATGCTCCGCCCGACGCCAACAGGAATGCCAGGATTGCTGCGATTAGAAAACAGATCGCGGGGATGACTGCGAATCTGCAGAGCTTCGCGGATGTGGTCAAGTTTGAATTTCCGCCCGACCGCGCAGGAGACATGAAACTGAGTAACAAGATCCTGGATGCCGCTACGACCGCGGCAGGCGTTCTTATCGGTATCCCAACTTGGCCAGAGAAACTCGGCGGGGGCGAGCAGACGGCGGAGCTGAAAGAGATCCGAAAGGCGCTGGGAAACAGCTTGCAACAGATGGCCTCTATGCTGGAGCAACTCCCGCGAGAGCAACAGCCGAGTGCGCAAGACCCCGTCCTTGAGAAGCTCCGGAGCACGCTGCCGGTCTCAGTCGTAAAGACCATCGATGGCTATCGAGAGCTGAAGATGGCCTGTGCCGATGTTGCCCAAGGTGCAGCCTAACACTTTCGCATGTCGTGCCCGCATTCGGGCACTGACTGTTACCGGGCAGCATGGGCGATAGAGAAATACTGGTGAAGTCTAAAGCGCCAGTTCACTGCGACTAAATTGCCGCTCTGGGAGCCGCGTCACGAAGCCCAAATAGGTGGCCTTACGATTGCAACAGTCAATGGGTGTCGATTTTGTAAAGAGGAGATCATCGTATGAGTACTTACACCAGCGCTACCAGCCTATTCTCAGAGCTGAAAACCAGAATTGACACCCGCCAGGCGCGGATAGGCGTGATAGGTCTCGGTTATGTGGGACTACCGCTAGCTCTGCTTTACACGGAAGCGAAATTCCGCGTAACGGGTTTTGACATCGATCAACACAAGGTCGTAACTCTCGCCTCGGGCGGATCCTACATCTATCGAATTCCACCTCCTGAGATCCAAGCGGCACGCTCACGAGGTTTCAGCGCGACTACAGACTTTTCGACCCTCACCAAAATGGATGCGATCATCATCTGTGTGCCCACGCCTCTGGACGAATATCGCGAACCTGATCTCAGCTTTATTACCAACACCGCGAAGGCCATAGCGCCATACTTACGTGCCGGTCAATTGGTGGTCCTTGAGAGCACGACTTATCCCGGCACCACGGAGGAAGTTCTTGTTCCGATTTTGGAGGAAGGCAATCGCTGTGGCCTGAAGGCCGCCCGCGAAGCAATGGCTAACGGAGAAGACGAGTTCTTTGTCGCCTTTTCTCCTGAACGAGAGGACCCAGGCAATGAGACCGTCGCGCGTTGTGACATCCCGAAAGTCGTAGGGGGCCTGAATTCCCAGGCATCAGAACTCGCCGCGGCGCTATACGGAACAATCTTCAAACGAACCGTCCCAGTGTCTTCGCCGGCGGTCGCCGAGATGACTAAGTTGCTGGAAAATATCTACCGCTGCGTGAACATTGCCTTAGTCAATGAATTAAAGCTTTTGTCATTGCGCATGGGACTAGATATTTGGGAAGTCATCGAGGCGGCCTCCACCAAGCCATTCGGCTTTCAACCCTTCTACCCTGGCCCTGGCCTCGGCGGACACTGCATCCCCGTCGATCCGTACTATCTGTCATGGAAAGCGAAGGAGTGGGATTTTCAGACCCGCTTCATCGAACTGGCGGGGGACGTCAATAGCGCGATGCCGTATCACGTGGTCTCATCTGTCAGCAAAGCATTAAATCAGCAACGGAAGGCTCTAAAAGGCGCCAACGTCCTGGTACTTGGTGTGGCATACAAGAAGGACATCGATGATCTGCGCGAGTCTCCTGCTCTAACCATAATCGAGCTGCTGCAGAAAGATGGCGCTCAGGTCAGCTACAACGATCCCTATTTCCCATTCATCGGCAAAGGGCGCCACTACGATCTCCAGATGGAGTGCGCGCCGGTGGAGGACGTCAGTAAATATGACTGTGTGCTGATCGTGACCGACCATTCTGATTATGACTACGCGTGGATCGCGGAGCACGCATCCCTGGTGGTGGACACACGCAATGCGATGAGAGGCATACACGGCGAAAATATTGTGCGCTGTTAGATGGCTGGGTCCGCCGCGAATGACGGGCATCGCTGACACCTCGCTAGGTGCTGGAGAAGGAAATAAATGAGTGTTGCGAACTCTCGCTAAGAGGATCGCTTTCGATCGATGACATTGCTTCAACAGTCAGCGGCTGCTGTCCTTCTGGTATTGATTACTCTGTGCCTGCAGGGTGGTGTATCTGCCGCGCTCATCATTTGGATAAGAAGCATTCCAAGAGAGACTGAGGGGGTGCGGGTGTTTCGCTGCGCCGCGCTCGTCATGCAGACGACGGTAGCCGTCATTCTTCTACACGGAATCGTGATTCTGCTGTGGGCAAGTTGCTATCGATGTCTCTGCCTTCCCTCTTGGGAATCGGCTTTCTATTTTTCCGCGAGCAGCTACGCTACTGTCGGATACGGCGATGTGATGCTTCCATCGAAGTGGCGCCTGCTGGGCCCACTCGAAAGTATGGTCGGCATGCTGATGTCGGGAGTCTCCATCGGACTTCTGTTCGCGGCTGTCACTCATCTGGTCGACAGCGAGCCACGATCTCATCTATTAGTTGGCTCTGAACCTGTGACTGCGGACCGTATCAGCGGCCAACGAAGGCGAGGCTGTCATTCCGATCCGTCGCGTTCGAAGGTCATACCGTGACTAACAATCGAGGTATTGGCCGGAAGCACACGCAAGAGATAAATGGATGCCGCCATGAGCCTACCGAAGAGACTTCATTTCCTGACCAACTGAGGTCCGCGTGACCGCTATCGGGCAGCGCACAGTTGTCCGGCTTCGTCGTTAATTCCAGAACCATAGGAAAAGAAATGATTTGATGGTGCAACGCGTTCGGTAGCTGGCGTGCCTATTCTCTCTGTTGTAACTGCTTCTGTCTGTTTGAGCAGTCTGTCTACAACGAAGCTGTGGAGCGTGCTGTGCCCGCTGCCGCGCCCACGCGGATTACCCACGAAGCAAGCAGCACAAGGAGTCCAGAAAATGACCCGGCCCATTCTATTACTCACGATGGCGTTTTCGTTGTTCGCATTGCCGCCTCTCCGCGCTCAAGACCAGGCACCCAGTCTCGACTCGGCCGTGCAAGAACAGACACCCAGTATCGACTCGGTCATCGAAGTAGCGAGGGCCGGCATGCAAGCCGACCGAACCACAATCATTGGCGCCGCGATGAATTTCAACGAAAACGAAGGTGCCGCATTCTGGCCAATATATCGGCAATACGAACGTGAGAGATCCACGTTGGACGATGGTCGCGTGGCCGTCATCAAGGACTACACAAAAAGTTATCCGAACCTGACCTCTGCCGAAGCCAAAGCGATGGCCGAGCGGATGTTCGAGTTCGACTCTCGTTTGGCAGTGCTGAAGAAAAGGTATTTCAAGAAGTTCAACAAGGTACTTCCAGCATTGACGGTGACAAAGTTCTTTCAATTGGAGCGTCGAATCGACTTGATGATGGATATGCAAGTCGAATCCTCCCTTCCGCCGCTCACCCAGGCAAAGTACATCGCGCAGCCGAAGGAGCGCTGAGATTTCGCCTGGACTAGAACAGGCTGTGGTTCAAATGTAAGTCTCATGAATGGGAGTATGAAATGTTTGGCGTGTGCAAGCTCTTGATAGTCGGTATGACTCTGCTAGTTGTGGTGATAGTCATGGCCTCAGCGCAAATGCAGCGCCAGGAAGAGACCCTGTCCGTGCAGGGCCACTCCGGCCAAGCAAACGTGATTCGATCCAAAGGGCGTGTGTTTGTCGACGCGGGGGACCTGGCGCGAATCATCAAAGGATCGCTCAGCTTTGAAAGGGGCCAGATCATTCTGACACTGCCTCGTGAAGATACAACGGAGAGCGCCGGCGGCGATGATCGCAAGGCACGTTTCTCGCGACCTTTCATGAAAGCGGCGATCGAGGCAATGGCGTCGATAAGAGAGTGGGGTGGAACTCTTCAGACGGTTGTCCAGAATGGATATCCAGTAGGAAATACCGCGGCAGGAAACACAATCATGGCGTTCGAAGGCCGGGCTGCCGACAGCGTCGCAATTGCCTCAGCAGCAGCATCCAGTGACTCTGATTACCTCGGGCTTGAGCTGCTCAGAAACGAGTTCAACAATTTACACGCCTGGTCTGAAAGATTTATCGAAGCTCGCAGTTCGCTGAGCGCAACGGAGCTAACGATGTCGGAAGATGTACTCAACGACAATCAAGAGGCGCAAAAGATGGCCCATTGTGGGCAATTCCTGGCCCAGATGTTCGGCGGCGGTGCCTTTCAGGATGATACGGCCTGTCATTAGAGCCTGCCCGTGACGTGAGTTTGCTATGAATGCTATCGACCGGTTCGTTTTGCGGCGTGGCTGCTCCATTCTGTTTCTGCCGTTCTTTTTTGCGCGTCAGGTCGGGTTGCCAGTGCCGGCGCGCCATGGTTTCTCTTGCCGGCGAGGTGCTCACAGCCGACCGGGAACTGGTTCTCGCCCCCGCTCGGTTTGGCCGTTACCGCATGTGCGCTGGCCGACTGAATTTGGTACGAGGCGGGGCGGAAATGGGGCGCTTCGGTCGTGGACTTCGAGCTTGGAAAGATCCGAGAAAGGATAAGAACACTGACCCAACACACTGAAATGAGAAGCATGATGTGGCAAACATCTCGAAACTTGACCGGAAAGTTTGGTCCTGCATTGATCCTGGCGCTCGTCGCCTGCTCCGTAGCAGGCGCGCAGGACGTGAGGACGAACTACATGCCAGGAACTGATTTTTCAACATTCCACACCTATGCATGGGTTGATAAGGTACAAGGTGTGCCCTCGGTAGGTGGACATCCCGACCAGATCCTGGACACCCAAGTGAAGTGGGCGATCGATTTGCAAATGGCGGCGAGAGGTTTCACCAAAGTGGAGGCCGGATCTAAAGCCGATTTACTCCTTGGTTATCAGCTCGCGATCGACAAGGAAAAGCAGATCGACGGTTTCGGCAACAGTTTTGGAGGCATAAGTGGTTGGGGCGGCTGGGGCCCGTGGGGCAACGGCATGGGTACATTTTCTGCCAACACTTCAAGCAATTACATCGGGACTTTCGTCGTTGCCATGTATGACCCTGCTGTGAAGAAGCTCGTTTGGATCGGTGCTGCCCAACATGCGATTGATCCCAGCAAAAATCCAGACAAAAACCAGCAAAGGCTCAATAAAGGAGCGCAAAAACTATTGAAGGACTTCCCTCCGGGACGCAGGAAGTAAAGCAATGAGCAATGGGCATGTCGGGAATATTGCGGTTGGCAGTTGGACATCCGAAGCAATGCCCCTACCGCCTGTTGCCAAGCAGAAGCAACCGCGGTGGTCGCAAACAGAAGGGCTCCCATTACCTCTCGGGGCTAGCTGGGTCGAAGACGAGGAGGCATTTAATTTTGCCGTCTATGCTGAACATGCCGAGAGCGTGACGTTGTTCCTCTATGCCGCTCAGGAGTTGACGAACCCAACTCTAACGTTCCAGTTCGACTCTCTTCGTAACAGGTCAGGACGCATCTGGCACTGCAGAATCCCGCTCCATCAGATGCGCGCTGCTCGTTATTACGCTTACTCCGTGTCCGGACAGGCCATTGCCGGGTTCCGCGGTTTCGACCGCGAAAAGATTCTCCTCGATCCCTACACTAAAGCTGTTTTCTTCCCCCCGGAATTTGACCGCAAGCTGGCCCTCGCGACCGGTCCGAATGCTGGAAAGGCACCGTTGGGAGTGTTGCCTGGACGTCGTACCGCATTCAATTGGGGAAGAGATGAGTCGCCCCGACCTGAATCAGATGCGATCATCTACGAACTTCACGTGAAAGGCTTCACGAAGAATTCTAATTCCGGCGTGCATCCATCACGAGCCGGCACATACGCTGGCTTGATCGAAAAAGTCCCTTATTTAAAGGACCTGGGCGTAACGGTCGTCGAACTGATGCCCATATTTCAGCGCGATCCTCACGAAGGCGATTATTGGGGCTACATGCCTTTGAACTTCTTCGCACCTCATGCGCAGTATGCCTCACGTGCCGATGACAACGAGCAAAATGTCGAATTCAAAAATATGGTGAAGGCTCTGCACGAAGCCGGGATCTTTGTGGTGCTCGATGTCGTTTACAACCACACGTGTGAAGGCGACCATACGGGCCCTACCTATAGCCTCAAAGGTTTGGACGCCACAGGTTATTACATGCTGTCCTCTGACCCGGCTAATCCGTACGCGAATTACTCAGGCACTGGGAACACGTTGAATTTCAGTCAGCCTCACGTGCGCAAGATGGTCATGGATAGCCTGCGATATTGGAAGAATGAGATGCACATCGACGGATTCCGCTTCGATCTGGCATCCGTGTTCAGCCGTAATGCCGACGGATCACTGAATTGGGGAGATGCGGCAATTTTCAGCGAAATCGCCTCGGACCCCGAGCTGGGCCGGTTGGCATTGATCGCGGAGCCTTGGGACGTCGCCTGCTATCAACTCGGACGCGGATTTCCGGGCACGACCTGGCTGCAATGGAACGCACGCTATCGTGACGATGTCCGGTGTTTTGTGAGGGGCGACGCGGGCATGGTCCCCGACCTTATGCGTCGCATTTATGGGAGCGACGATCTGTTTCCTGACAGCCGCGAGCATTCCTACCACGCCTTCCAGACCGTGAACTACTTCGATTGCCACGACGGTTTCACGCTTCACGACGTTGTTTCGTACAACCAAAAAATTAACTGGAAGAACGGCCATGACAACCAGGACGGCATGGATGCGAATTTCAGCTGGAACTGCGGGCATGAAGGAACGGAGGGTGCACCGCCGGAGGTTCTCGCGCTGCGCCGTAAACAGGTGAAAAACTTCTTCTGCCTGCTTATGCTCTCAAATGGGATTCCGATGTTCCGCGCAGGCGACGAGTTTCTGAATACACAATTCGGAAACAATAATCCCTACAATCAGGACAACGAAATCAACTGGCTGGATTGGAGCCAGCTTGAGGCGAATCGGGATGTATTCCGATTCTTCAAGTCTATGATTGGCTTCCGGAAATCTCATCCTTCTTTATGTCGGAGCCGGTTCTGGCGAGAGGACATTTCCTGGTACGGCGTTGGGCCCACGGTCGATCTGTCGCCCGATTCGCACAGCCTGGCGTTTTGTCTGCACGGCGCATCCCAGCGCGATGATGACATCTACGTAATGATCAACGCATACTGGCAAGCGTTACAGTTCCACGTCCAGGAAGGTGCGCCCCAAGATTGGTTGAGGATCGTGGATACCGACCTGCCGAGTCCCGGAGATTTCTCCGAGCGCGGTCTGCCGCTGAGGGAGCCGACATATCGGGTAGCCCCCCGATCGGTCGTCGTCTTGTGTCGAGCCAACGCCGAAAGCAGAGTCGGCTAGGGCTCCGCTGTTGGAGCAGAGTCCACTTGGAAACCAGATGATTCCGTCTTGCCGATTTGGCTTACGAAGCCGCAAGCCAGTGGTGGGACTTTATGCACGAAACTCAGAACTGCCGGCAAAATCGGGGCCTGCCATTGCATTGTGTGGGTAGATTATGATCCCATCGAATCGGTGCTAGGGTCTTCGACGTCTTTCGACTGCGAGTCGTGGCAAAAATGGCTTCTCACCGACTGCTTCTGCTTAGCTTGAGGAAGCTGCGCACTGCGATTGCGGCCACGTTGGCTTCTTGTTTCGCCTGCGTGCTGCTTCTGGCAGCCCCGGTTCACGCCCTGGACCCGAACAAACGTCTTACCCAGTACATCCACACTTCTTGGCGAATACAAGATGGTTCTCTGCCGACGGGAATGCACGAGATTAAGCAAACCTCGGACGGTTTCCTGTGGCTCGTCTCTCTTCCCGGCGATATCTACCGATTCGATGGTGTTCGTTTTGTGCAGTGGCATTTACCGGCTGGCGTTCCGTTCAAAAGCGCGAGTAATGTCCTTGCCGACCACGCGGGTGGGCTCTGGGTAGTCGGGCATCCCGAACTCGTTCACCTGAAAGATGGGGTTGTCACTTCGCACTTCCAGTTGGAAGGGACAATGTTTCAGACCGTCAGCGAGGATCGGGACGGCTCTCTGTGGATGGTGCGAAGCCGCGCTCCAGACGCCCCCCTTTGCCAGGTTACCGACCTCTCCTTCCAATGTTTCGGAAAGGCCGATGGAATACCGATTTCCGGCATCGAAGCATTACTAGCCGATGGGGAAGGCGGCTTTTGGCTGGGAGGACAGTCAGCGCTTGTTCATTGGCATCGCGGCAGCTCGGAGACATACCGAAGCGAGGGGATTCAGAGCTTGGCGCGTGGTCCTGATGGAACTCTGTGGGTGGGCATATCGGGAGGTCACGGACTTGAACAATTGAAGGACGGCGCTGTGAAACCGTTCGTCACTCCCGCGTTTGACGGCAGTAGTCTCGATTTCGGAACACTGATGTTCGATCGTGACGGCAATCTTTGGGTCGGCACCGTAGGAAAAGGACTTTTTCGCATCCATGGAAATGTGGTGGACCATTACGACCATACGAACGGCTTGTCCGGCGATTCCGTGTGGGCTCTCTTTGAGGACCGAGAAGGGATTGTGTGGGCTGGAACAACGAGTGGAATCGACAGTTTTCGCGATCCACGTGTCGCCACCTTCTCCCCAACGGAGGGGTTGGGGAAGGATTTAGCGGCGGGCATTCTGGCTAGCAGAGACGGGACGATTTGGGTGGCAAATGCAGGATCGCTCGATCACATTGTTAATGGAAACGTCTCATCGATTCGTGCGGGTAGGGGCCTTCCAGGTGAGCAAGTAACCTCCATGCTGGAAGACCACGCCGGGAACATGTGGGTGGGAGTGGACGATGCACTGTATTTATTCAAGGATGGCCACTTCCGCCGGCTCCCCGAGCCGAATCACCAGCCGCTTGGAATGGTACTTGGATTGACGGAGGACAGCGAGGGCAATCTCTGGGCGGCGTGCAAGGGCCATCCGCGAAAGCTTATTCGTATCCGCGATTTTCAGGTCCGCGAAGTGTTCCCTGAGCCGGATTTTCCGCCAGCTGATATCGCTGCGGATCCGCATGGTGGAATTTGGATGTCAACCACTAAGGGAGACATGGCGCTGTTCCGCAACGGCGTTGTGGAAACGAAATATCCGCTGGACCCAGGAGGCTATCCGATCACGTTTCAAATTATCCCTGCGGCCGATGGCTCTGTCCTGGCTGGATCGGAGCGTGGGCTGGTCGGGTGGCGGGCAGGCAAGGTGCAGCGCATGACGACGAAAAATGGTCTGCCTTGCGACTCCATCATCACTTTCATTGAGGACAAAGATAAACGCTGGTGGCTCTATACTCGTTGCGGCGTGGTCGAATTTTCAGATTCTGATGTCCAGCGATGGTGGGCGAACCCGGATGCGATTGTTCAGACCCGCGTCTATGACACATTCGATGGCGCCCAGCCAAACAACGGTTCGTTTAATTTGGTCGCAAACTCTTCCGATGGACGTATATGGTTTGCCAGCGGAATTGTCGTGCAGGTGATAGACCCGTCCCGGCTCTCGCCGGCTCCTCTGCCGGCGGCGGCTTTAGTCGAATCGGTTACCGCTAATCGAAAGCTACTCGCTGCCACCCATAACATAAGCCTCCCACCACATCTTCGTGACTTACAGATTGATTACACTTCGCCGACTTTCCTGATTCCACAGAAGGTGAGATTCCGCTACCGGCTCGACCCCTACGACCGGGATTGGCACGACGCCGGTACGCGCCGGCAGGCGTTCTACACTGATTTGCCTCCGGGCAAGTATTCCTTTCGCGTGATCGCAAGCAACAGTGACGGCGTCTGGAACGAAACCGCCGCCAAGTTGGATTTCACCGTTGCTCCGGCTTACTACCAGACGAATTGGTTCCGCGCCCTCTGCGTGATTGCGCTCCTAGGGCTACTTTGGGCTGCTTACCAGTTCCGTGTCCGCCAATTGCAGCAACAGTTCGCCATGACGCTAGATGCACGCGTTAGCGAGCGCACGCGGATCGCCCGAGATTTACACGATACCCTGCTGCAAAGTTTTCAGGGGCTCCTGCCTCGCTTTCAAGCTGCGATTTACAAACTGCCGGAGAATGCGGTCGATGCCCGCCATACCCTTGAAGTCGCTGTCGATCAGGCGTCGCAAGCCATCACCGAGGGCCGGGACGCGGTGAAAGGGTTGCGCGCTTCCACCGTCGAGAAGAATGATCTTGCCATGGCCATTCGTGCGATTGCGGAGGATCTGGCCTCTTCCGGCACCAACCCATCTTCACCTGCCTTTCAGGTGACCGTTGAAGGGACACCACGAAATTTGCATCCCATTCTGCGGGACGAGGTTTACCGCATCGCAGCCGAAGCGCTGCGCAATGCCTTTCGGCACGCGCAGGCGCACCAGATCGAAGTGGAACTTCGCTATGACGAGAAAGATTTCAGGCTTCGTATCCGAGATGACGGAAAGGGCATTGACCGCGAACTTCTAAGCGGCGACGGCAGGGAGGGACACTTTGGTTTGCACGGCATGCGGGAACGGGCGAAGCTGGTGGGAGGTGAGTTGGCGATCTGGAGCGAAGTGGACTCCGGTACGGAGGTTGAGCTGAGCATTCCTGCATCGAGGGCGTACAGTAAGTCGGTTCGCCGTTTGTGGTTTCTTGGGAAGTTTTGACGCGGTTCGAGAACTTGGCAACAATGGACTCTCACCAAAGGCTTGTCATTACTGGCCGCCGCGCGACGCAAAGGGCCGTGTTGTGCGCTTTTCTCCTTTATCTTTTATTAAGGGCAGGGACAGTTGAGGCCCTCGACCCGAACAAGCATCTCACCCAGTACATACACAGGGCGTGGCGAACACAAGATGGATCCGCGCCGGCAGGCATGTTGTCAATTGCACAAACCTCGGATGGTTTTCTCTGGTATTCAGCGATAGCGCAAGGCGTGTACAGATTTGACGGTGTGCGGTTTCTTCAGCGTTTCCCGAATCCCGAGATCAGTCCGGTGGACATAGGGAACATTGTTGCCGACCAAGCAGGCGGCCTTTGGGCAATAGGAGACCACGAGATCTTTCACGTCCAACGCGGTGCCGTTGTTGCCCATCTTGCATTGGACGGCATCGGTGGGCATACCGGCGTCAGCCAAGATTCCGACGGATCTCTATGGATCACGCGGGCGTCAAACAAGGTTACCGACGCGCCACTTTGCCACGTCACTGACCGCGAGGCCAAGTGTTTTGGAAAGTCCGATGGAATTCCGATCTCCCCAGCCGATGCGTTGCTGGCGGATGGGGATGGAAGTTTTTGGATTGGAGGGCAGACGGCCCTTGTCCACTGGCGTGCTGGGGCCTCGCAGGTCTATCCCATCGCAGCGCTGAAGTCCAATGCGGGCGACGTGGGGATAAATCGGCTTGTTCGTGACGCCGATGGATCTCTCTGGGTCGGCATAGCTGCTGCAGGGGCAGGGCTTGGACTTGGTCGATTCAGGGACGGTATGTTTCGGCCATTCGTGACGTCCAGCTTTGATGGAAGTAAAGTTGCAGTCTATGACATGATCCTCGATCATGATGGCAATCTTTGGGTGGCCACCATTGGCAAGGGCATCTTCCGGATTCGCGGGGACATTGTAGAGCACTATGGTGGAACGGATGGGTTGTCCGGCGATACCGTTGCAGTTCTGTTTGAAGACAGAGAGGGTATCGTTTGGGCTGCTACCACAAACGGAGTCGACAGCTTTCGCGACCCACGAATTGTTACTTTTTCAGGGCGGGAAGGTCTGGGCAAGGATGCAGCGGCAGGCGTGCTAGCGGCCCGAGATGGCAGCGTCTGGATTGCGAACTCTGGCTCGCTCGACCACATCGCGAACGGGACAGTCTCCTCTATTCGTGCTGGCAGTGGCCTTCCAGGGCATCAAGTCGCCTCCATGCTGCAAGATCACACCGGGAAAATGTGGGTAGGAGTGGATGATGGTCTGTACCTGCTCGACGCAGGGCACTTCCGTCGCATTCCAGAACCGAACCACCAGTCGCTTGGACTGGTGGTCGGGATAACGGAAGACATCGACGGGGATATCTGGGCAGAGTGCGCCGGCAGTCCGCGAATGCTGGTGCGCATTCATGGCTTCCGGGTGGTTGAAGAGTTTACTTCGTCGCAAGTTCCGGCCGGCCACACGCTAGCGCCTGACCCGCGCGGCGGGATCTGGGTAGGAACCTTAAAGGGAGATCTCGTATGGTTTCGGCACGGAAATCTGCAGAGCTTCTCGCTTCAGGCAAAGGGTAGTACCGTGAGCCACCAGATTGCCACAGAAGCAGACGGATTGGTCCTTGGCGCCTCCGATAACGGACTAGTCGTGTTGCGGAACGAAACCGTGCAGAGACTGACTAAGAAAAACGGTCTGCCATGCGATTCTGTAATTTCGTTTATCAAGGACAAGCTGCAACGTTGGTGGCTCTATACAGGCTGCGGTGTAGTGGAACTGCCCGACTCTGAACTCCAGCGATGGTGGCAAAGCCCCGATATCGTGGTACAGACCCGCGTCTATGACGTACTCGATGGAGCTCTGCCGAACCAGCCCTCATTCAATTCTGCGGCTTATTCGTCGGACGGACTGGTGTGGTTTGCGACGGGGTTTGTTGTCCAGATGATAGACCCGTCCAGACTCTTGCAGAGGGCTCCCCCGGCGGAGACCCATGTTGAATCAGTCGTCGTTGACCGGAACGAATTTGCAGCAAAGGATAAGCTCGAGCTGTCGCCGCATCCGCGTGATCTGCAGATCGATTACACCTCGCCCACTTTTTCGATCCCGCAGAAAGTGAAATTCCGCTATCGACTCGACGGCTATGACCGTGATTGGCACGACGCTGGCACACGCCGACAGGCGTTCTATACAGACTTGCCGCCCGGGAAGTTTTCGTTTCGCGTGATCGCATGCAATAGTGACGGCGTCTGGAACGATAGCGCTGCCAAGCTGGATTTCACGATCGCGCCGGCCTACTACCAGACGAACTGGTTCCGTGCTCTTTGCGCTGCGATTCTTCTGACGCTCCTGTGGGCAGCCTATCAGTTGCGAATCAGGCAACTGGCGGCGCAGTTCAATATGCGTCTGGAAGAGAGGGTCAGTGAACGCACACGGATTGCGCGGGACCTGCACGACACACTCCTGCAAAGTTTTCAGGGACTGTTACCGCGCTTTCAGGCTGCTATTTACAAGCTGCCGGAGCATCCGGCCGATGCCCGCGAAACTCTCGAAGCTGCCATCGATCAGGCGTCGCAAGCCATCACCGAGGGCCGGGATGCGGTGAAAGGGCTGCGGACGTCCACCGTCGAGAAGAACGATCTAGCGATAGCCATTCGGAGTCTGGCTGAAGAGCTCGCATCGGCCGATACACAAGAGTCCCGACCCGCGTTCCAGGTGGCCGTGCAGGGGACCCCACGGAACTTGCATCCCATTCTGCGGGACGAGGTTTACCGCATCGCAGCTGAGGCGCTGCGCAATGCCTTTCGGCACGCGCAAGCGCATCAGATCGAAGTGGAACTTCGCTATGACGAGAAAGATTTCAGGCTTCGTATCCGGGACGACGGAAAGGGCATTCATTCCGAAGTATTAAGCGGCGACGGGCGCGAGGGACACTTTGGTTTGCACGGCATGCGGGAACGGGCGAAGCTGGTGGGAGGTGAGTTGGCGATCTGGAGCGAAGTGGACTCCGGTACGGAGGTTGAGCTGAGCATTCCTGCATCGAGAGCGTACACTAAATCTCGTCGTCGTTTCTGGCTCTTTGAGAAGCTCTCCAAGAAAGACAGGGGCGCTAAAGAGAAGATCGGGTCGTGAATACCGACGCCCAAATTCGGATTCTCGTGGTGGATGACCATCCTGTCGTCCGTCAAGGAATTGCAGTACTGCTCGGTAGTCAATCGGACATGACGGTGGTCGCGGAGGCTTCGAATGGCCGCGAGGCGATTCAGCAGTTTCGTAAGCATCGTCCGGACATCACGCTCATGGATCTGCAAATGCCGGAGATGAACGGGCTTGACGCACTGGCCACAATCCGGGGCGAGTTTCCTGACGCGAAGGTCATCGTGCTGACCACATATACTGGGGATGTTCAGATTCTTCGTGCGCTTAAGAGCGGCGCGCAGGGTTACCTTCTAAAGAACACGTTTCACAAGGAGCTAGTGGACGCAATACGTGCCGTCCGTGCGGGGAAAAAGACGCTCTCCGCGGAGGCCTCCTATGAACTCGCAGAGCACTCTACCGACGATGCCCTGACACCTGCGGAAATCAGCGTGCTGAAGCTTATTGCAGCGGGCAACGCCAACAAGCAGATCGCCGACCAGCTTTCGATCACCGAGGACACGGTAAAGTGGCGGGTCAAGAATATCCTCTCCAAGTTAGGCGCCCATGACCGGACCCATGCCGTCACGATCGGCTTGAAACGCGGCATCATCGAAGTATAAACGCCCCTTCCGCGAGGCTTTTCCCGCACTACACCCAAAAGAGTGGACACCACACTCTTCTTGGGGTTTCCGCACAACTCGAAATTCTCTAACCTGAACAGTGCTAGAAAGGAAAACTGTGCTTTGCGTCGTCTATTCTCCACATTCGCGCAAGGCTGGCCTGGCGCCGGCCTTTTCTTGATGCGCGTGGTACTTGGGATTGCTTTGATCGGGCGTGCGGTTGGCCGGTTGTCCAGCGATCCTTCGGACATTGTGACTGTAATTTCTGTACTGGGCGTGGGCGCTGGACTGCTTTTACTCATGGGTTTGTGGACGCCCGTGTCCGCGACGCTAGTCGCCGCCCTTGAACTGTGGAAAATCTACTGGAGACTCGGGGATCCTTGGATTTACTTGCTCCTGGCAACCATGGCGGCCGCTCTCGCCATGTTAGGACCCGGCTTCTGGTCCGTTGATGCTCGACTGTACGGATGGAAGCGAATCGAACCGCCTGCCGGAAAAACCTAGACCGACTCTCCCTTTCGGGCGTTATCCACCATTCAGACGAGTGCCACCAGCTCCTCAGTGAGGTCTTCCGTACTCCGTAAAGAGTGGATCTAGCGCCCGTTGTGGGGTTGTCCGCGGGCGCATCTCGGTGGAAAATCGCTCCGTCACCCCAACAAAGGCTCAGCATTCCGCTTCGAGCCAAATGGGTGGATTTGGTAGGGAGGAGATTATGGGCGCGACCGTTGCTTTCACAGACCTTGGAATCGCGGGAGGCGGCTTTCCCCCGCTGAGCGAACTGCAAGACCGGCAAACTAATCTCGAAGGCGACATTGGCTCCGAGCACTGCTTCGAAGGAGTCATTGGCAAGAGCCGGGCCATCCAGAAGGTGCTGGAAGAGGTCGCGATTGTTGCGCCAACGGATTCGACCGTCCTGCTTCACGGCGAGACCGGCACCGGGAAGGAACTGATCGCGCGGGCCATTCACAATCTGAGCTCGCGGCAGCACCGCGCCTTTGTGAGCATAAACTGCGCGGCCATCCCCTCGGGATTGCTGGAGAGTGAACTGTTCGGGCATGAGAAGGGAGCCTTCACCGGCGCGCTGATGCAAAGAAAGGGGAGATTCGAACTGGCGGATGGCGGCTCGTTGTTCTTGGATGAGATCGGCGACATCAGCCTGGAATTGCAACCCAAATTGTTGAGGGCGGTGCAGGAACAGGAGTTCGAACGGCTAGGGAACTCCAGGACGATTCAAGTTGATGTGCGGATCATTGCCGCTACCCACCGCGATCTGGGGGCGATGATTAAAGAGGAGAAGTTCCGCGAGGATCTTTTCTATCGATTCAACGTCTTCCCGATTGAGATTCCGCCGTTGCGGGAACGGCGCGAGGACATTCCGCTGCTGGTGAACTATTTTGCGTCGAAGCTCTCCTCGCGAATGGGTAAACGCATTGAGTCAATATCGCGGCATGCGATGGATACATTGACGAACTGCCCGTGGAAAGGCAACGTCAGAGAATTGGCAAACGTCATCGAACGAGCTGTGATTCTTACGCGCGGTGAGGAGTTAGAGGTGCCGATCGCAGAGCTTCGCCCGATGCACGATATGAGTTTTGCCCCCACTGCAAGTTCCAGCTTTCGACAAGCGGAATGCAGTGTAATCATTGACGCTTTGAAGGCGGCGTCAGGACGGATCGCAGGCGAGGGCGGCGCCGCGGAACGTTTGGGACTGAAGCGCACGACCCTGCAGAACAAAATTCGCCGGCTCGGCATCATTAAAGCACATTACCAAGCATAGCTAAGTGCCATGTCAGAATTGCAGTTGTTTGCCTGAAGCAGTCGAGGGATCGCCAACTGCGAATCGGGTATCGCAAACTCACCGAGCAACATTGAGCGGTTCAGATTAGGTCAAGAATCCGCCAGGACTGTTCACTGCCAGCATCCTCAAGCAGTAGATTCTGCGAGTGTACATTCGTCTTTAAGTTGATAGTCCGGCACATCCGCATTGCCTCGCGCATTCCTAGAGGCAAGCTCCAAGGTGTCGAATGCAACGCAATATGCTCGTTCGACGGCACCCGGGCTGATCCCCAGCTGCGTGGCGACTTCGACGCAGGAGCATTTTGCAATGCCGCGCATGACGAGCGCGAACCTGCAAAGTACGTCGAGGCGGGCGTTAATGCTGTCGGAGTTCTTGATCAGCAGTCGAAAGTACTCCGGCGATAGCGGAGGGTGCTCTTCGTGCACTACCTCGGTATTCTCGTACACTGGGCCAAGTTCCAGGATCCGAGCGTGCTGTACCTGGAGGGAGCATCCAACCGTGGCTCGGGCAGCCCAGTGCACAAGCCACTCGTGAAAGTCTGGAGTTTGGACTTTTGCAATGGGGCAGGCATCGACTATACAGGCATCCGCGAGCTTATCGTCTCCGTTCAGGAAGACGGTTAGCCAGCGAAGCACGTTATGATAGTCGCCAAAAACCTCGCGGATGTCGTCGGTTTTCGCACAGCGGTAATTTCCTCTGACTTGTTTCAACATGGTCTTCAGCCGCACAAATCGGCACTCGCTTACAGAGCGATACCGCTGGGCCAGCTTGCGGCCGGCGCAAATGGAGAGTCCAACAAACGCCAGACCTGCGAAAACCGTTCCCGCTCTGCCAACGTAGCCAGCGGCACGGTCCAAGTCATGGCTGAAGACATATCCGAGTCCGGCATACGCGCCTGACCAGAGGATGGCGCCAGCTGTCTCAAACGCGAGGAAACGGAACCGACTCGTGCGGGATATCCCGGCCAGGGGAGGAGCTACCGCGTCCAGTCCAGGCACGAACTTTGCCACCACGAGAAGCGGAGGCCCAAATCGGGAAAAAGTCTCTCTCGCCCTGCGATCGTGAGCATCAGGGTCTCGGAAGAAATGATGAATGAAGTGCAGGACCTTCATCCCTCGCCGCCGACCCAGCTCGTACCAAACCCAGTCCGCCAGCACGCAAGCAAACACAGCCAGACCAAATGCGGGGACGAGACTCAACTTCCCGGTGGCGGCAAGGGCCCCGGCGGCAAGCAGAAACAGAGGGGCCGGCACAGGCAAACCAATCTGGCGCACGAATACTGCGGCGAACAAAATGGAGTAGCCATGTCTTATAACGAATTGAACGATAGTATTCATAGCGATATCAGTTCCGAACAACGACCGCCGACTCGTGAAGCCTCGCGGCTAAGCTTTTCAAACCATGACTGCGAACGGTCGCAGAGCTTTCCTTAAGGCCCCGTGCATCGACTTAAGATCCACAGCAAAAATTGAATAGAGCACAGATACAAGGAGCAGGTCGACAGCCAACATCGAAGGCTCGTAACTCATTGAGTAGGAAGGCAGTGAATGTTGACAACGATCTTTGCGCTGCCCGCATTCAGGCAGAGACCTCAGCCAAGCACTGGGCGCGTCAGGTCAATCAATGGCAGCACAAACACCTGAATGAATCGGCCTTGGAGACTGAGCAGGAAGAACAAATGAAAGCCGAAGTGAGACTTGCCTGTCGTATTCGACGGGCACCTAACATCGGCTTACAGAAGTGGCAGCGACAGGCTTTCACAGACACCGAGCGTGTACACATTGCCGGCCAGGAACTTTGCACCGAGACTGGCCAACCATTTCAGTAACTGCTCGCCCGCGCGATCGATATAGCTCAGCTCGGTGAGGTCGACGACGAGTGATTTCGGCACTACTTCGTCAACGACGAGCGACCTTGCCTGCTCTGCCCAACCGGCGACAAGCCTGCCTTCCATCTTCAGGACCGGACCATTCGCGAGCCATCGAATTTCGGCACGAAACATTGCTTTGTCCTCGCATCGTCTTCCGCTCCCCCCTGTAGAGCCCCGCACGTTTTGTGCCAATGCTGCTGCCGCCATCTTCTTGACAGGAACCGACTCTTCGTAGCCAGCGTTCAGGTCGATGGCCTACATGCAGGCACTGTCCGCATGCGGGCGGACCTATGTGGGCGTTGAATGCTTGGTGTCCAAACAAACTTGGCTTGGAATCCCGTTACTACCGCTGGTGAATTTCGTATTTTGCAGGAAGTGGTGATCCGTTATTCACCAAGCCTCGACATTTACTTTCGAATCCGGACGTGGTGAATGCCGATGCAGCAGCACTTCTGAAAGGTCGCGTATGTCGCAGTCGCCATCGTCTAACGCTGCAACGAGCTCCTGGTAGGCGGCAAGATTTCCCGTGATGTGCCACTCCAGATAACAGACGAACAGATACAAAGGGTCGCGGTGCTCAGTGCTTTCCGACATTTCAGTGCGCCCGGTGGAGTACCCGAGGTGCCTCACGAGCAGCCCGCTGCGGTGGTGAGAATTTGCTGTTGGTTTAGAGTTTGCCAGTTCCACCTGCGTCTCCGACAAAGATGCTGACCGCGTCAACCATTGCCGGCGTTCAGCATGGCCAGCGCTTCCAAACTCTCTTGTTGGCGTGTTTGTTCATATCAATAGTCTCGAATAAGCGGCGAGCCGTGTAATTAGCTCGGTTGTCGTCCAATGCTTCGGAGGGTCATTTTCGATTTCTATCTCATTGACCATGAATAGGCTCATCTTGCAGTGGTCGTTGCCGCAGATCAAATGCGGTAGTTGCCCAGGAGCGCAGAGCTCAAGGTTCACGTAGTGGGCAGTGCCGCAAGCCCAACAATGAAGCAGGATTACCTCCCCGTCGACTCGAGCTGCTTTCGAATAGGACTCATGCTCCATAAGTTGTCTGCCTCAGATACGCTTAGGTCGTGATCGCTCTGTACGCGTTGATCGGGTTCATCTCAAGCAATTCGGAACCTCGTCCTTACAAGCTCTGGAGGAAGACGTCGCGCGATCGACATGGTTGCCAGCGAATATTCAAATTTCGCCCCGCATCCAAAACACACGCGGTAGGTCTCACCTCCCAGCGTGAAAACACGGCTGAGGTGCATATGGCGGCAACCAAATAGGGACTCAAGAACCGCTACGACAAACGCAATAAATCCTCCATCCTTATGTCTGCGCGCTTCACGTTTTGCGTTCGACGCCTGCCCATTTTTGACAGACGGTGAAGGTAGACGCGCGAATATCGACAGCGACTTGCGCTTTGTTGCTCTGTCAAATCGGCGAATACGCCCGGCTCCTCAGCAAAGATCTTGATTTCATTCATGAGAATGCAAGCCAGATGCCACCGTGAAGTTCGTTTAACCACTTGGTTTTTCGAGCAATTCGATGTGCGGCGAGCCAGCTTGTTGTGACCTTTCGAGGTCAGTGCCACAGCACGGGCATAGAAGCTGGCTTCGACAAAGGCCTCAGCCAAAAAAATTGTCTTGCCCGCCGGCTGTCAAGACCGTTCGAGGGCACTGCCGCAATATGGGCAGAGAGCGCACGCAGACAACCTGTCTAAGTAGCTGGTGGTCTGGAAGTTGCTGCGTCCGATGTTTGGTAAGTGAACTGCGATGACAGAGTCCGGTATGTGGCTGGTTGCTAGCAACGCATTGCACCGGCGCTGTTCGAGGAAGGAAGCTCGAGTACCCAGCAAAGGAATGACATGTACTCCACAAAGTCACTAAACGGCGTTCCCGCGATCCAGCAAGAGGGATGGGATGGATCAGTTGCGTACGGTCAGTATTGGGAGTTTGCCCTAAATCTTTGCACGCGGCTCAGGGAGATAGAAGCCGAGCCACGGCTCTTGCTGAGTGAGCACGACCGCCTCTGTTCGAAGGTGATGGATCGTGTCGCCAGCAGAAAGGTCCAACATGCCTGACGTCAATACCACATGGTCCGTCTCGATCGTTGTTCCATTCCATAACGAGGAAGCAAATGTAGTGGAAATGTACGGGCGATTGCACGCCGTTATGGAGTCTCTTGGCCGTAATCACCAGTTCGTTTTTGTGGATGATGGAAGCGCCGATCTTACCTACAAGCTGCTCAAGGAACTGGCGGTCATCGATCCTCACGTCACAGTCGTCCGCTTGCGGCGAAACTTCGGTCAGACGGCAGCGCTCGCTGCCGGAATTGCCCAGAGCACCGGCGAATACGTGATCGCCATGGATGGCGACCTTCAGCATGATCCTGCCGAAATCCCCGCTTTCCTCGAAAAGATCGAGGAGGGCTACGACATCGTAAGCGGGTGGCGCAGCCATCGCATCGATAATTTGTTGCTTCGGAAGGTTCCTTCCCGCTGTGCCAACTGGCTCATGGCGAAGCTCAGTGGCGTCAACATTCACGATTTCGGGACAACCTTCAAGGCATATCGGGGCGACTTGCTTCGGCAATTGCCACTCTACGGCGAAATGCACCGTTTCATCCCGGCTATAGCTTCGGCCTACGGAGCCTCGATCTGTGAAATACCGATTCAAAACAAGCATCGGAAGCATGGCGAGTCGCACTACAACCTGTCGCGGACCTTCCGCGTGCTGTTCGATCTCATCACTATCCGATTCCTTCTGCGTTACATGTCCCGGCCGCTCCACTTCTTTGGCCGGCTCGGGTTGATAAACATGGGCGCGGGATCCGCCGTTGCGTCTTGGCTGCTGCTGTCGAAACTCCTTCATGGAAGCGACGTCCTGCAGGAACACGGATTGCTCTTGGTTTTTGCGGCAGTCCTGATCCTCCTGGGCCTTCAACTCGTGGCTGTTGGACTTCTTGGTGAGTTGGGAGTGTGGCAGTACTTCAATCCATCTGCACGTAAACCGTACGCCGTGTCTGAGGTGCTCGAGGTGCGGACAGTTCTTTCGACTACATAGGTGCATCAGTGTCAAGCGAGATCAAAAATCGTTCTGTCGCGTGGCAATGGGAGGCCGCAATTATTCTGCTTCTCAGCTTCCTGGCACTCTTCGTCCGCATTGAGCGAGTTGGGATTAACAGTCTTTCTGAGGATGAGGCGGCAAAATTGGCGGCCGTTCAACAGTATCGCCAGGGACACTTTGCCGGCGTGAACAGCGAGCATCCCATGATGCTGAAGACTATGGCTTGGGCCAGTCTGACAGCCGGTGAGCGCTGGAATGGGGTAGCCGCCCTACACGGCTGGCCATCTTTGAGTCCTGAGGGCTGGCTGCGATTTCCAAATGTTCTCCTCGGTGCGGCGACGACTGCGGTCCTTTTTCTCTTTTGCCGGCGCATGATGGGGCTTGCGGGCTCTGTCGCTGCGAGTTTCTTCTGGGCAGTTGCACCACTTCCCGTAGCTCTGAATCGGCTGGCGAAGGAGGAAACGCCTTTCACTTTCTTCACCCTCCTGGCTTGTTACCTATACTGTTGTGCACAACAAGCAAATACGGACCAGAGCGCACGGCGATGGTTCGACCTGAGCGCAATCAGTTTCGGATTCTCCTTTGCATCGCAGTACATTCCTCACCTGCTTGGACTGAACGCCTTGGCGTGGCTATTCGCTGGAAGGGCTGGCCTCAATCGCAGGCCGTCCCGGTTCAGCTACAAACGATTCTTCCTGGTCATCTTCCTTAGCTGCATTCTGGTGAATCCAGTCGTTCTCTTTCCGAGCAACTTCAACGCTATCCTGCACTGGCTGCACCAGGACGGGGTCAAGCACAATGGCTACGACTTCGACGGGATGCTGTATGTAAACCTTCCGTCGCGTCTGTTCGCGGGAGTGCCCTGGAAGTTCTATCTGTACCTGCTGTTCTTCAAAACGCCGATTCCAATTCTCGCCGCGATCATCCTGGGCAGCATTTTGCTACTGCGGAATCGTCGGACCCTCCCTGCGTGTTTTTTCCTTACGCTGGGAGTGGTGCAGCTGGCTGGCCTTTCGGTTTCCGGCGCAAAGTGGATACGCTATTCACTTCCCCTGCTGCCATTTTTCTTCCTCGCTGGCGGCTATGCAGTGCAAAGAACCTGGGATCGCATGAGGGAATGGAAGGTATCACCGGCACTTGTCGGAAGCGCCGCAGTCATCCTGTTTGCCGGGCCGCTCGCTGAGTTACACAACTGGTCTCCCTATTACCCGTTCTACCTGAACCCTATTGGCGGAGGAACGAGAAGTGTCACGCGTCATTTCGCTCCAGATGAGGTATCGGAGTTCGACACGCGTGAAGTGGCGCAACAAGTCTGCCCAAGCGCACCTGCGAGGAGCAGGTTGGCAACGGCAAGACCGATGAGCATGACCTATTACCTTGAGAACTGTGGGCGAAGTGACATCGAGGTAGTGCCTCTGTACGACCTCCATTATGTGCCTCGGGACGGCGATCTGATCGTTCTTGAGCCGTCCCGGCGTTTCTTTGAGACGCAGAGATTCTTCGACGCTCTCGAAAACTCTGGCATGTCTCACCGCGAAATCCCTGTCGGACCAGTTCTAGCAAGCACCATCTATCGATTCGACACAACCGTAGCCAAACAAGTCGCACCGGAACTTACTCTTAGTCAGTTGCGGGAATCACCGACTAAGTTTCACACCAACACCCAAAGGCCAGGCTCGGCAAGTGCAAACGGCATTTTTGCCTTTTTGCGGTTTCCCGAGAGGAGCAAACAATGACTCGGTTTTCCCAGGCGATGCACTCCCGTCCACGTTGGTTTTTGTGCATCTCAACTTTCGTAGTTTTCAGCTTTTCGGCAGTCGCACAGGAGGCCACTGTATCCGCACCTTTAAACGCTGATGAAGTTATGCAGCGTGTGGTGGGGATGAACGAACTGCGCGGCAAAGCACTTGAAAGCTACTCCAGCCTCCGCAGCTATCACCTTGAATGCCACTGTCTATCGCACAAGAATGCAGACATGGTCGTTCGCGCAGAATATGAGGCGCCGGACAAGAAGGTATTCACGATCGTCTCGGAAAGTGGCTCGGGCACCGTGCGCGATCGTGTCTTCAAGAAGCTGCTGGAGGCGGAGCAGGAGTCCATGCGCGAAGAGAATCAGCAGCGTTCCGCAATTACGCCTGAGAACTACGTATTCCAACTCTCGGATTATCAAAAGAGCGATGCGGCTGAATTCTACGTGCTCGAGGCGCAGCCGCGAAACAAGAGCAAGTTCCTTTTTCGTGGGCGTATTTGGGTAGATGCGAAGGACTTTGCTATCACTCGCGTGGAGGGAGAACCGGCAGTCAATCCATCATGGTGGACCCTGAAGACTGACTTCAAGCGCAGCTACGTTAAGACAGGAGACTTCTGGTTGCCCGAATCAAACGAGAGCTCGACGAAGGTGCGTGTTTTCGGCACGGCAGTCCTGACTATCAACTACGGGGAGTACGAAATCATCCAGGCTCCAAGCGCAAAACCGGCTGCGGATTTGGAGAAGGCTTTGAACGGACAATAACCCACGCGATGTTCCGGCGAGAAGCCGCCTTTGCGTACCTGCAGCCCCCCAACTGCAGTCAATATAACCAGGGTGCCTCAGCGCCGATACGTCCACGGTCCCATTCATTCCTGAATCGAGCTGAAAACAACCGAGGCCGCAACTTGTCGGCGAATACACGGATCTGGAGGCGGATATCCCCAGTCATAGTGTTTGACCGATCATCCAGCGAATTGAGTTCCAACCCAATCTGTGCCCACCCCCCACGTCTGGTCGCGACCTTCCGAAGGCAGGTGCCATCATGCGGGCAGCGGAGCGCCATTTCAATCGTCTATGTCCCTTCCCTGCAAAAAGTTCTGCTTGGCACGCGAATTGCCTTTGCATAGGCATGGATAAGACAAGACCCGGCAAGTCACGTTCTGCCTCGTCCAGTGGCAGTTCAGGACAGGCACGAGCCACGCCGCTTGGAAAGGGATCGATCTGCTATGGCGACTTTTAACCACCCCACGGACTTAGTTCATTGCATTGCGTACCCGACTTTTCAGCCGCCAGGGTTGCGAGTTGATTCACAGGTTGCAGAATATCCGGAAAGGAAAAGACGACATCCCGCTCCTGTCAGTCTGCAAGAGGGGAGTTTATTTCTCGACAGTCTGATCGTATCGGGTGCGAAGTCACGGCCGCGAAATCCGTTGGCGGCCTTCGGATCGCTGACATTCCAATTGCTCGTCTTAACGGCGTTAATTGTGGTTCCGTTGTTTCGAACGGAGACTCTGCCCAAGCGCGAAACACTAACGATGTTGTATGCCCCAGCGCCGGCCGTGGCTTCCAATGCCACCAGGTTCCAAGCACCGGTTACGCCCACGTACGCTTCGAGCAGCATCAGCATTCCGAACGCAACGCATGCGGCGCAAGAAGCACCCCCGCCGGCGGCCGGCACCACGGGTGGCGCGGTCGGGGGAGTGCCCGGGGGAATGGTTGGCGGTGTCCCCGGTGGAGTGCTTGGCGAAGTGCTCGGCAGCACGCACAGTTTGCCTGTGATCGCGAAGACTCCCGACCCGACGCCGAGTAAGAGAATGCGTATCGCCTCGCGGGTAGCTGAGGCAAACCTGGTCCACGATGTTGCACCGACGTATCCGCCTGAAGCCGGCCGGGCGCGGGTTGAAGGGACGGTGGTGCTGTTGGCTGTGATTGGCAAGGATGGCAGCGTGCAGGATGTACAAGTCGAGAGCGGTCTGCCGCTGCTTGCCCAGGCTGCTATCGATGCGGTGAAGCAGTGGCGCTACAAGCCGTACGTCTTGAATGGAGAACCGGTTGAAGTTGCTTCCCGAATCACAATTAATTTCACGCTCTCCTGAGGTTAGAAATGTCTACGATACATGGTCACGCACGTGCGACGACTAACAAGTCGTTCCTGAAACCTATACAAGCGTTGCTGCTAATTGCCTTGGTCAACGGATTGGTGCTCGTTGGACCCGCGTCCGCGCAATCTACTGAAGTGGCAAGTATTAGAACGGGCAGCATTCAAGGCACGGTGGCAGACATCGGCGGCGACCCGGTTTCCGATGCCGCCGTAGTCCTTCAAGGGCCAGCCCTCGAGCGACTTGCCGCTATATCAAAAGACGACGGATCCTTCGCATTCCCCGCAGTCAGGCCAGGAATTGTCTATCAGGTCACCATCACTGCGGAAGGATTTGCAGATTGGAACTCGTCCGTTACGGTCGAACCTGGTCAGGTCAAAACTCTGGCTGATATTAAGCTCCGCATCCTGGCAGTGCACCGGGCGGTTACTGTGACATATTCCTCGAAAGAGGTTGCTACAGAGCAGATCAAGTCCGAAGAACAGCAGCGCATGTTCCGCTTTATACCGAATCTGTACGTGACCTACGAACCTCATCCCGAGCCTCTCACGACGAAGATGAAATTCCACCTCGCATACAAAAGCCTCACCCAACCAACCTTCTTCGCCCGCGAGGCCGCGTGGGCTGGCATCCTACAGGCCCGTGACAAGCCTGATGAATGGCGGCAAGGTGCAAAAGGATATGGCAAGCGGTTGGGGGCTGGCTTCGCCGATGGCGCTACCGGAAGCTTGATCACCAATGCCATCCTGCCCTCGCTTCTGCATCAGGATCCCCGCTATTTCTACCAGGGTACCGGCACAAAGTCGTCACGCGCTCGGCACGCCATGTTAGCTCCATTTATCTGTAAAGGAGATAACGGCGCATGGCAGCCGAATTACTCGCAGTGGGGCGGCAGTTTAATTTCATATTCAATTTCTACCGCTTACTATCCCAGTTCGGATCGCACTGCCGGGCATGTATTCGGAACTTTTGCGATTGACATAGGTCTGCACGTCGCCAGCAGTTTGGCCCAAGAGTTTGCTTTCAGCAAATTCACAAGCAGGGGCAAGCACTGATTCCGGCGCTCGCACGCTGTTTCTAAAACGGTGTAGAACGAAGCTTGACGACAAGTTCCGGTTCGGTTTCTGAAAGAGTTTATTCGAAGCAAAGGACCTGTGCAGCGCATGAGAATTCGGCAAGCACTTCGTTACCTGGCCGCTGTCACGATAACCGCACTGCGGTGGTTGACAGGAAAAGCGACGACGGACGCGCCCGCATTCGGGCTGCGGTCCGCAGGCGGGCATTATGCACTTTCGGTGGTCGCCGCAGCTTTCGCTAACCCTTGTGCTTTCGATCAGTGGCGGCGCTCAGTCTGGCAGTGAATTTGCAGTATGTAAGATCATGCTGATGCTTTCGATAAATCGACACGGAGAGCGGCTTACGATCAGATTGACCGGGCGACTCGAGGGTTCGTCCGCAGAGGACTTAAGGCTCCTGATATCTCCTAAGGCCGCTCTAGACGTGGATCTCGGTGGTCTGACCTTCGTAGACCGTGCTGGTGAGCGGTTACTCGCCGGCTTGCGAGATCTCGGTGCGACCTTCCAAGGGGCAGGACTGTTCGCACATCGCTTGCGCAGAAGACTTCTATGTGGAGCCGTCAACTTGAACTGATTTTCATTTGGATGAAAGGGGCGGAAGCCGATGTATTAGAGTTTTGTTCTCCGTAACCGCGGCGACGACGACGGTACATCGCCCGCCCTGCTATAAAGACGAATCGCGCAAGGCGGAAACACTGATCGGCGCAAGCTCTCGACGGCCACTATGGCGTGTTCATGCCGGCCCGGGTGAAAGCGGCGACATGGGGCAAACAGTGCGGTGCATTTCGGCTATGGCCCTCTCCCCAGCGTTCGACATGGCCAAGTGCATCGCACGCCCCTCCGGACGGGCTGCGATCAGAAGTTCAACGGTGCTGAGCCAGAGCAAGCGCGGGCAATACAAATCGAGCCAGGAATTATGAAGATTTTATACCTCAATCCACATTCAGTCATTGGAGTTTCCGGCGAGACCATATTGCAGCGGGGATACGAAGTGGTGCTCACGAGTAAGCGGCGCGATGCACTGGAACAAATGGGCAATCAGAAGTTTGATGCTCTCGTAATCGAAGACGCGGAAGAAGACAATGCCCTCCTTGATTTCACGGTCAAGGTACATCGCATGCAACCAGCTACACCTCAATTTCTGGCAAATGAATGGGGACCTGATCTTCTGCGCGGATTGGAACAGTTCGTTGGGCCTACCGAAGTTTCACATCGATGACGACCTTTGCTTCTCCTTCCTTGCGCACTGGAGCTGGAGCGCGGCCAACCATCGACGGTGACTGAAAACGTGTTTATGCCGGCCTGTCGGAGGTGGTGGCAAGGGCGACAATTACGATGCGCGTTGGCTGGGCTCTCCCAGGAGCTCTCCCCGATCCCGCCAAAAGTCAACGTGCATCGTACGCCCCCTCCGACAGCTTTAGGCCGGGAAGCAATTCATCGAAATTCAGGAGGAGGCGATCCGTACGAAAATTCTCTACTTGAATCCCCACTCTTTTCGTGGCGAATGCGTCAGTATTGTCAAGCTAGCACACTCTATGGTCACCGCAAACAGTGGCAGCGAGGCACTCACAATGATGCGCCGACAAATCTTTGACGCCCTCGTGATAGATTGCGCGCACGATACGCTGGACATTCTGAACTTCACGGCGAAGGCACAAGGCTTGCAACCATCGCTTGCGGTGTTTCTTGCTGATGAATGGGGTGATGATCTTGCAACCGGCTTGGAAGAATTCGCGCACGTGCTTACAATGTTGGAAGATGATGAGTGCGCAAGGCTTGCGGTAGAACAGCGCACGGCCTAAACAACTGAAAGTTACCCCGAATAGCGGACACAGCCATAGCCTTTGGCTCTCCCGCGGACGCACTCTCTCACTCAAGTGCATCATTGAGCGGTCGGAAACGCATTTTATCTCTCACAAAAGCCCGTCGCGTGATTAAGCTGCTAGTGGAAACGATGGACTATTCCTGAAATCTTATCGACGAGCCATGCAACTTGGGGCGCGGGGCGCATGATCTTACTCTGGCGACGATGTCAGTTATTTCCGAATTTTCTGCATCGAACCGATAAGCGAAACCCCGATCCAGGATACAGGCCGGGGTCCGCAATGCGAAACTTCCGACTGGTTGCCTAGCGACTGAAGTGGCCGCGGCGGTTCTGCTGCCAACAGGACTCATCGTGCTCGTCGCAGACCGGTTTTTCTTTACCGTAGCTCATGGTCTTGACGTTCTCCGAGTTCACACCGGCCGCAACCAACAACTCTTTCACGGCATTGGCGCGCTTGGCGCCGAGAGCCAGGTTGTACTCGATCGATCCGCGCTCATCGCAATGGCCTTCAACGGTGAACGAGACCTGGGAATGCTGCCTTAAGAAAAGAGCATCCTGCTCAAGTACATTTTGTTGGTCAGGACGAACATCCGCTTTATCCCAATCGAAATAAACGTCCTTTACATTCTGGGCGAATAGTTCGTCCTCGCTCGGGCCCGATGGAACTGGTGGCGGCGGAGCCGGCACAGTCACTGTCACTCGAGCAGACGCCGATTCCTTTCCTCCTGGCCCCTTGGCATAGAGGATGTAGGTGGTCGAATCCGAAGGGGTTACTTGCATTGATCCCTTCTGTTTCAGCGATCCCAAGGTCTCGGTTGTGGCCCCCTCTGTATCCATGCTCACTTCGCTCGCGTTCGCGGTCTCCCAAGTCAAGGTCGTGGCTTGCCCCTTCTCGACCGCCGAAGGGGTTGCCGTAAGCGTAGCCGTGGGAGCCGCTGGGGAAGGCGGTGGCGGTACAGTAGAAGCCACGTTCGCCTTGTGGCATGCGCTGAGCGTTACCATTGCACCAAGTACAAAAATCAAAGTTGCCCGTTCCATTTTGTGTTTCATTTCAATGCCCTCAAGGATGACAGCTATTTGAAAACAAATACTCGGACCTCCATTCAGGCGTGTGCAAGGCGCGTGCCGAGGTTCAACGAGCGACATCCTCGCTGAAAAGAAAGGCTTAACGGCCGACATGTGGAATCGTCGAATCTGGTAGTCCTACCCAGATCCGGGCAGTGCCCAACGAGAGGGCAAGTGCAATGGCACCTGGGGCACGCCGAAATGCAAATTTAAAACGACGGCTTTAGCGGTAAAGGTGCAAGCGGTTCGAGGGGCGGCGCGGGATTGCAAGGTCTCAGCTCGGGATAGTTCGGGAAGATCGCACGCAAGATGCGACGTGAATCTTCGATGCTGACCAACCCGGTATTACTTGGTATGTACGTCATAATTCCACTTCCTTTGCTATGCAGAGATGCAGTCGTGGGACCGAGGTATCACTGTTCTAAGGTCTGTGTTTCCATTACGTGTCCCTGAACATGCGGAAACTCTGCCCACATTCCGGCAGTACCCACACACGCGGTGCCCTTTGTGGGGCGCACTCGCGATTTTGACGCCTCTGGGGACTTTCGAGCAAGAACGCAAATTCTTGTTGACTCGGGAGCGGATCGCGGTACGCTTAAAGGTGAAAGCTTCTCCGACACACAATCACACCATCGCATACGAGACCGACCTCGAGCATTCGAGGTCCCTTTAGTTCGGGAGGTTGGTCATGGAAACGGCATTCCCCCAGTGCCAGATCCGCACAGATTGGAAGGCTTTGTATAAAGCCGCTATTTACGAGACGGACGGTCGCGTTGGTTCACGGAAGGTTGCTGATGCAGAAAAAGCCGTTCTCGCTCGTGAGCGGGAACTCTTCTATGGTGAGGGTACGCTCGAAGAAAAGGAAGTTCTTGAGGACGCTCTTTACTGCTTACGCGCGCTGAGAAGTGCCTGGCAGCACAACATAGCTGCGTGAGCGCCGTACTCGCGGGCTTAACTAACGGCAAAGAGTGACATGGAGACGATTACCTCGATACGCCCACGCTTGATGATTTAGGTGTACTCAGGTATCCGGTTTTGATTGTTCATGCCGCCCAGCAGTGATTCGCGTCCCAGTTGGCGCGACGTGCGCGAATTTTCCTGGCCTGTTCCGCCCATCTGTAGTAGGGATCACTCCACTCTCTAGCCCTCAGATGCGCGCGTACGATAGCCAGCGGATTCCGCCACATGATTTCCGGAAGCAGAACTTCTGCTCGAATATCTTGTTCATCGTTGGTAATCATCTCCGACTCCTAATCGAGCCTTTCGCGCCGGGCCTGCCGCGGACACGCCGACCTAAGCCGCTTCCGCACGGAAACCGTTCCGCAGGCACCCTTCATTTGAGCCGGCCTTCCGCTTGGCTTCGAGTTGATTAATTGCAGCCATGAGTAGAACTTCGGCAAGAGTGAACTTGCGGAGCGAGTTTTGTGTGATCTTAAACATAACCGACGCTTTCGCGATTATGCAGAGGACATCGCAAGTCGCATACCAATTGGCGTCTCTCTAAGTGCCTCTGTCTCTTATGCCTTCAGGTGCTATTAGACACGTGCGGTGCCCGGTTGGGGTCAATGCCTGAATATGGGCAGATTGTCGGAAGCACGCACACGGCTATGTCCTTTTATTAAGCGATTTGCGACTATTCTCTTCTGGCGCGTCACTTGCACTTCTCAAGCCAGGGACCGTGGTTCGTGGAAGTGGTCCGCGCGAAACAGCAAGCAGCGGACAAGCGAGATTACATGCGCGGATACAGGAAACTCGTGGCGCTGCTTCTGATCTTGGCTGCCATGGCCCTAGTCCATCCCGACTCTGCCCGCGGTCAGGCGAATGTGACAAGCGACGAGGCTAACAGCCATGTCGGCAACGCTAAACAGCGGCCAGTCTGCGAAGAACCTAACTTTGACCATGGCGTCGAAGCCGCATTCCGCCTCGTCTGTCGTCGAGAATTTCTCGGAACGACGAAGGTCACTCTAAGGAACGCTATTGTAATCGGCTTCGTTGGAGGCTTCGTGAGAAGCGATGATGTGCGGCACCCTGAAGTGCTGTTCGCGACATTGCTTCGCCAGCGCTATCCGTCAATTGTTCATGCCGAGGTCTTTGCCAACCACGATGGAAGAAACGCCCTTCGCCGCGTATTGCATCTTTTAGATACCGACAATGATGGCGTCCTGACCGCCGACGAGAAGAAACAGGCAAGCATCATTATTTATGGTCACAGCTGGGGTGCTTCGCAGGCTGTCACATTGGCTCGGGAATTGGGCGAGCAGGGCATTCCAGTACTGCTCACAATCCAGGTGGATAGCGTTCATAAACCGGGCCACAAGGATTCCACAATTCCTTCTAACGTGAGAAGTGCTGTCAACTTCTATCAGCTCAAGGGCCCGATTCACGGACGGCCACGCATTCGCGCGGCGGATCCAGATCGCACCAGCATTATTGGCAACATTGAGATGAAGTATCAGAATCGCCAAATCAATTGTGACAACTATCCATGGCTTGCACGCCACCTGAACAGACCGCATCACGAGATCGAGAATGATCCCCAGGTGTGGGAGCAAATTGCCGCACTGATCGACTCAGAACTGTCGACAGGAACGTCGGCGGTTGAGGCGAGCGTGCCGCTTAACTTGCTGCCGGTGAAATAGCGTTTGCAAAAAGGAGGAAATAGAAATGTACTCCACGACTCGGACTCCGTCAGATCCCGAAAAGCGCGAGACAGAAGGTCACCTTGTGCGCATGGACGGGGTCTTGTTTTCCAACGTCAACGGAAATCGTCGGCCTCAAATGCGTTGGCGTACGGATCGGACCCGGTAAGAGTTATGTCAGCCCCGAATACTTTCGTGCAGGATCAGCGGGCGAGACGTGGGTGCCTTGATTGTCGACCGGTGGACTGCGATTGTCCTCGCCCGATTGGTGTGCGGTTCACACAGGTGTTGCTGCTCGCACTTGGCGCATATCTTTTGTCTGGAGTTGCGCTCGTTGCCCAGACATCGGATTCCTCAACGACGGAAGGCCCCAACTCGTGGTCAGCCATAACCGACTCGAAGAGCAACAACATAAATCCCACACGTATCATCGAAAGCCACAGCCAGGACGGCAATCGGACGCTGGATAAGCAATCAGATCAGATCCGTCGGTTCGACGGATGTTTCGAACCCTACCGGGACATCGAAAGGGAAACACTGCAAGTGGATGCTTCCACCACGCGGACCACCACGCGCAGGTTTGGTCGGGATGGTAACGGGACGAAGATACTCGTGCAAGTGATAGAAGAAGAAAAACACACCCTTCCCGGTGGCGACTCCAGTGTTCTACGCGTCACGTCTGATCTCGATATTAATGGCACCCTTCAGTTATCTCGGCGTGAAACCGAGGAGACGAGAGTCATCGGTAAGGATCTGGACGAAACGCAGACTGTGGTCATGCTCCCAAGCGTCAACGGTGGTCTGGTTCCCGCCGTGAAGGTGCACGAATTCCGCAAACGAGTCACCCGCGATACGATTGAATCTCAAAAAACCACGCTACTTCTCGACGGCGGGGGAAACTGGCAAGTGAGTGAAACACGCCGAACTACTGCCAGGCAAGAAGGTACGACCCGCAGTATCGAAGAGCACATTCTCCGGCCCGACTCCGAAGGCACGTTAGGCGAAGTCTCTCGTATCGTGACCGAGGCATCCGAGACAACTTCCGGAGAAAAGTCCAACGTCGTGGAAACTTATTCCGTCGATGCTCCGGGAACGATTCGGGACGGGAGCATGCACCTGATTGAACGCACAACAACAGCCCAGCGCTCCAGTTCAAGTGGCGAGCAAATCACCGAGCAGCGAGTGGAACGCCCTAGTCCAGGCGATCCGGACTCCAGTTTGCACGTGTCCACATTGATCAACGACACCGTGCGTCCTGTGGCTACCGCTGAACAGTCCACACGAACCATTTCCGTGCGCGACTCAAATGGGAGTTTCGAAGTAATTTCGGTTGATACAAAGAAATCCGACAGGGTCGCCGCTATGCAGGTTGAGCAAACGCGATGAATGTCCTCTGAGGACGAGCAATTTATCAATATCGCACCGGCTTTGGGTTGCCCGAATTCGGTCAGTGCCCTTAGCAGGTCAAGCAGTTCCGCAGGATCCATCTGATACATCTCTAGTTTTCATCAGCTTGCAAGTGCTCGCATCTGGCAGTCGGGTTGCGAAACCAATATCGATGTTCAATCCGATTCAGGTTGGTGCGAGATGCTTGGAGAACTAGCAAACATCCCAAGCGGCACGCTCATTGACATGCTGCTCGTAATCCTTGGCGTTGAAGTCACGCTCACGGCAAACGATGTAAAAGAAATCGAGCAGATTCAGCGCGAGTTGCTGAGAAGAGGCGAGCAGGAGTGGAGCTCAGGAACTGTTCATTGAAGAAGCGCACATCCGCTTTCCAGTCGAACGCTTGGTCCGCCGATGAAGGGTTTGAGCCTCCTGAGTGTGACCTGTCGCGACTGCCCGATCGCTAGTCCCACGACCAAGTGAGGGCAAGAAATGACAACGCTCACAGAGATTGAAACGCTTACCGAGCTGTTGAAAGCCGAAGGACCTGCGCGTTCAACCGTTGCGGATGGGCCTCGCGATGCTTACCGGGGCGCATGCAATTACTTGGCTTGGGGGGGGCAACCATGATCACGAACGCCACAAGTGGCCGGATAGGGCCGGATACAAAGAAACTCATCGCCAAGTACGGATGTGGCCCCGTGCACTTTTCTGGAACGGATGAAGCCCTCTATGAACGGCACCTGCTGTTTGACACTGGCGTCGATGTGGCAGCGGCGGCGGCGAGAGACCGGTACGAAGCCCTTGCGCGCTCGGTGCGCGACGTTCTATCTCAGCGATGGCTGTTAACGGAGAAGACCTACGAAGAACGGAATCCCAAGCGGCTCTACTACCTTTCAATGGAGTTTCTCATCGGCCGTTCGCTCGCAAATAACGTGATGAATCTTCTCCTTTCTCCGCTGACGAACCAATTCGTGCTCGACAAGAAACTCAATCTTCTCGAGATTCTGGAGCAGGAACCAGATGCGGGTCTCGGCAATGGGGGTCTAGGACGTTTGGCAGCATGCTTCGTTGAATCCGCCGCGACGTTGCAACTCCCCGCCATGGGATACGGACTGCGATATGAATATGGCATTTTCAAACAAACCATCCAGAATGGGTGGCAACAGGAGATGCCGGACAACTGGCTCCGTTCTCCTGACCCTTGGGAGATCGCGCGCCCGAACGAGAAGGTGGAAATTAACCTGGGTTGCTCTTTCGAACTCAGCGGAGGCAGCCTGCGTCCCGTGATTGGACGTCCGTCGACTCTGATCGGTATCCCATTCGACCGCCCGGTCATCGGGTATGGTGGGTCCACTATCAACACGCTGCGCCTCTGGGCGGCAGCCGCGCCCGACTACTTCAACTTTGAAGAGTTCTCGCACGGCGATTTCGTAGAAGCGTTCACTCAGACCCTCTCGGCCGAAACACTGACCCGCGTCCTTTATCCCGACGATTCAAGAGTAATGGGACAGGCGTTGCGCCTGTTGCAGGGGTACTTCCTGGTCGCGTGCTCACTGGCAGATGCGGTGCGCCGCTTTCAACGCTCCAACTCGGATTGGAGCTTATTTGCCGACAAAGTGGCAATCCAGATGAATGATACTCATCCCGCTCTGGCGGTCCCGGAACTCATGCGAATTCTGGTCGACCAGGTGCATCTTGGATGGGACGAAGCTTGGCACATTACACAGAATACGCTCGCCTACACCAATCACACGCTATTGCCCGAAGCTCTCGAAATGTGGCCCGTCCAGTGGTTTGAGGAGATGTTGCCCAGGCAACTCGAGATTATCTATGAGATCAATCGCCGTTTTCTAAGCGATGTTCGCGGCCGCTTTCTAGGCGATACAAATCGGATGGAGCGCGCGAGCATTGTCGACGATGGTACTGACAAGAAGGTGCGCATGGCCAATCTTGCTGTGGTAGGTTCTCACAGCACCAATGGAGTGGCAGCGATTCACTCCACCCTGTTGCGCGAGACTACACTCAAAGAGTTGGCGGAGATCTTTCCCGAGCGTTTCAACAACAAGACGAACGGCGTCACACCCAGACGCTGGCTGCAATTGTGCAACCCTGAACTAAGTGGCCTAATCACAGATGCGATCGGAGATGCATGGATCAGCGATTTGAGCGAATTAGCCAAGCTTAGAGCATTCGCTCTGGACAAGGGTTTCCGCGACGAGTTCCGCAAGTCCAAGCGCGACGCCAAGCGACAATTCTGCGAGTGGCTCCGGTGGTCGACAGGGCAGGTCCTTAATCCCGATTCGATCTTCGATTGCCAAGTCAAACGCATCCACGAGTACAAACGTCAGTTCCTGAATGCACTCAGGATCGTAGTGCTCTACAACCGGCTTCGGCAGGATCCAGGGCTCGAAATGCATCCCCGGACATTTCTCTTTGCCGGCAAGGCCGCGCCTGCATACCGGCTTGCGAAACTGATTGTGAAATTCATAAACAATCTGGCTGGGACCATCGACGGCGACCCCGCAGTACGCGGACGCCTTAAGGTGGTATTCCTGCCCGACTACTGCGTCTCGCTTGCGGAACGCCTTATCCCCGCCAGTGACGTCTCCAACCAGATCTCGACAGCGGGTTACGAAGCCAGCGGCACAAGCAACATGAAGTTCATGATGAACGGCGCATTGACGATCGGCACGCGCGACGGCGCAACCATTGAGATGGCCGCGGAAGCGGGCGTGGAGAACTTCTTTCTTTTCGGTCTGACAGCGGAACAAGTGATTGGCAGCCGCGGGTGGTACAACCCGCACTGGCACTACGAACACGAGCCGGAGACCCGCGAAGCCTTGGACTTGATCTTCTCCGATTACTTCAGCCGATATGAGTCGGGTGTCTTCGAGCCTTTACGCGACATGTTGCTAACCCGCGGCGATCCTTTTATGGACCTGGCGGACCTGAAATCCTACCTCGAAGCAGACGAGCGGCTCTGCGCGCTATATGCCGACCCCGACGAGTGGGCGCGCAAGGCGATCTTGAATGTGGCGGGCTCGGGAAAGTTCTCGAGCGACCGTACGGTTGCCGAATATGCGGCCGGCATCTGGAACGTAAAGCCGTGTCCAATACCGGAGACCGCGTAACGCCGGCGGCGCCATCATTCCCAAGGCTTAACTGGGCATGAGCCCCGAGATTCCTACCGATGATTCTCGCTAAACTGGTTCCTTGGGCCGGGTGGATCCTGTTCCCCGCCTCTGTGACACCAGTTCTTTCTGTATTTGCTCCAAAGGAATTCCTTTTGTTTCCGGGACCATCGTCATTACCCACAACAGTTGCAGGCACATCATCCCGGCGAAGAAGGAAAAAACGTAGCCGGGAGCAAGCGAGGACACCATGCGAGGAAAGAGCGTAGTGAGCAATGCGGCGAAAATCCAATGCGTGAAGCTGCCGAGAGTCTGCCCTTCGGCGCGGTGACGGTCGGGAAAAATCTCCGTGATAAAAACCCATATGACCGCACCCTGACCGACTGCATGGGCAGCGATGAAAGCAAAAACGCAGGCTGGAACGATGGCATAGTGCTGCTGAAAGAATGCCCAAGCAACTGTACCGAGTGAAGTAATGTAGCCAAACGAGCCAATGTAGAGCAGAGTGCGGCGTCCCAGCCGATCGATAAGCCACAATCCGACAAACGTGAAGACCAGATTTGTGACGCCGATCCCGACTGATTGCAGCAGAGCGGCCTTCGCGCCGAGACCCGCGAGTTCGAAAATCCGCGGCGCAAAGTAAAGCACGGCATTGATGCCAGACATTTGGTTAAAGAAGGCGATCAGAATCGCCAGCAGGATTGGCTTTCTCAGTTGCCGGCTCCAGAAACCAGCGGCGGAGACTTTTTTCGGAATGGCCACGATGATCTCGTTGGCTTCAGCGGCAATCTCGGCTCCCGAAGCTTCCGGTCGAATCCGCTGCAACACTGCCTCGGCCGTAGGGCGATCGCCTTTTCGGCTCAAGAGCCAGCGCGGGCTTTCCGGCAGTAAAAGGCAGCCCAACGTATAGATCAGGGAAGGAAAGGCGGCCACTCCCAGCATCCAGCGCCAGGCATTGGCACCGATTCCCGCAAGCAATGCGTTTGAGACGAAGGCGATCAGAATTCCGAATACGATGTTGAACTGAAACATCCCGGCCAGGCGGCCGCGTGCCTTTGGCGGGGCGATCTCTGCGATGTACATCGGCGCAACCACCGTGGAGATGCCGATGCCAAGACCTCCGATAACGCGCGCCGCGATAAACGTGCCTACATTCGTCGCGACTGCGGAACCGACTGCGCCGACCAGATAGAGGGCACCGATCCAGAGGAGAGTGACTTTTCGTCCGAAGCGGTCGGCGGGCCATCCGCCCAGCAGTGACCCTGCAACGGTCCCATACAACGCCGATCCTAGGGCAAGACCGTGCAGCCCCGGGCTGAGGCCCCAAAGCGATTGAATGGTCTTCTCCGCGCCGGAAATCACGACTGTATCAAAACCGAACAAAAACCCAGCCAAAGCTGCCGTAACTGACCAGAAGAAGATTCGGGGTCTCATGTTTATCACTCCTTACACACCAGCTTTCGCGACCGCCGCGACTCCCATAACGGCACGCGCCTCGCCAAGAGCAAGCTTTCCAACCAGAATTAATCTCAAAACCCAGCGTTCTTCTGAAACATGGCCCGCCTAAGTGGAGGACCGTTCGACTCGGAGCGGACGGAAGCTCGCATCCACCATCGTCCAAACTCCGTCATTGAGATGGCTTCTTAGGATAGCGTCCGCGGTGCAGCTGATCCGGAACCCGGTCCTCGAATGTGGCGAAGACAGACGGCGGATCGTCCTCATTGTTCGCCCGATTCCGTCGCTGTTACCTATCTTCTAAGGCCTATTTCGAGGATTTCTGCCCGAGAGACAAATAGCTTTCTTGCATCGATAGGAACCCGCCAATAATAGCTTGCTCGGCACAGCCCGGTTTGAGTCGATTGCTGCGGGTCTCAGAGACCGGAATCAGATATCCAGCGTCCGTGGGAATGTAAAATCCAGCCCCACCCGGCAGATTTGTAACCATGAACGCGCGATCGAACAGAGAATCGCGTTTGAAGTGCTCCCCAATTTCCGTGAATACTTCAGCAGAAACACCTGCGATGGCAATGTCGTTCACCATGATCAGGTGAAGCGGAATTTCCGCCGGCTCGCTGTCCACCATCTTGAACTTGTCCCAGAACGCCGCCGTCAGAAACGACCCGACAGCGGCAAATTGTAACGGTTCCGCAGGCTTGCGACCTGGACAAGCGACTGAAGTTTGCATGCCCCAAAGAGTGACTTCGCGAGTTGTGTTTTGAATTGACTTAGCGACGCGCACGGTTTCTTCACCGAGCCGGCGAGAGAGCACATCAAGAATGGCCCAGCCACTGGGACCTTCGTCATGAATTCCCGGCGCCGCTTGGTTGTACAGCGACATGAATACGGGATTCTGGTCGCCCGCAGCACCCATGGTCCAAAGAGCAACCACTCCTTTCGTGTGGTCTTCAACATAATTAGAGGTCCAGCCGGCGAGATCGCCTGTTACTTCGCCATTTCCGTCTTTGGTTTTCGATTGGAACATGACGACGGAATGCACGGCATAGTTGGTGTAAATGGCAAAAGGCTCGCCGGATAGGTTTGTCACGATCAGGACGGCAACGGTCTTGTCCGATGGACCCTCCGGGTTATAAAACCCGTGTACGCTTTCATCGATCTTCCAGTTGCGATTGGAGTTCACGTAGGCTCTGCCTGTCCCAAAACCGATGCGCGCCGGCTGTAGATTGGCATCGGCCTGCCGCACGGCTTTAAGAAGACCTTCCTTCAGGATTTCGAAATAAGAGGATTTCGTGGGCGGACCGGTCCCAGGGAAAAACCCGCCACTCACGTCCAGAGGCGTATTGTGATCATGCGTCGCGCTGACGATCAGATTCGTTGCCGGAATCTTAAGCTCGTTGGCGAGCGCATTCGTCAATTCGTCCCCCGACACAATACCGACTGAGTCGACGGTGATGAGTGCGACCTTGTTCGAACCGTTATCGAGGACAAGTGCTCGGGCATAGAGGGGATCGTGAAGGCCGACGAAAGATTGCATTCCCGTCAGCGGAAACATGTTGGGACTCGGCGAAACGTCTACCTTGGCGGCACCTGCACGAAGAGGTCCCATTTGTGCCGTTGAAAGCGCAGTCGCAATCACGAGAGATGCAATTGCGATCCCGCAAAACAGAGACGGTTTGTTTCTCATCGCCTTGGCTCTCCTAGGGCGTTATGTTTCTAACTTGAACAAAGGGCGGGGCATCAAGCCGAGTTCTGTGGAGATCAAGGGAGAAGCCCATCAAATTTGGGGATTAGGTACTCCCGCGTAAACCGGTTGTGGTCCTGCAGGGATTGCACGATCTTCTTTATATCTGCCTGCTTGACAGCGGCATCAATCGCATCCACGCCTTCTTTGGCCCACGCCGCCCTCTGCTCAGCGGTGACTGCGAGCACCGGGGCACCGGATTCGTCCTCAAACCCAAAGAACCCAACTGTACCGTCTCGAGCTCCTCCGCTCACATGAAGCCCTTGTAGCTTACGAAGACCTTGATCGACAGCGTGCTTGGGGACGTCGGGCGTCATGTTGAGCGGAATATCCTCCAACCGGCCCACGATCGAGTACGCCCCGAAAAATACCTTGTTGAGATCCACGTTCACTTTTTGAAGCAGGATGTCTCCCTCGAGGTAGAGAGCGGCCGTTCTCGACTCGTAAAAGAACTCGAGAGCCAGTGGGCTCACCGTTTCCGGGCCCGCGGCATTACCGACAGTGACATAGACCTGTCGCTTGAAACCTTGCCGCAGCAGAGAACGGGCTATGGGCTTGAGATAGGCGATGGCCTCCGTAGAACTCACCTGCACCGTGCCGCGCCCAATCATTCCATCGCCCGGGTAGGTGTATTGCAGGAAGGGAAACACTAATCCGTTCGATTCCTCGGCCAGTTTCAGAGCCAAGGCCTCGGCCGCGACGTACTCGCAGTCAACTGGCAGCGCACCGTGTGCCTGGACATTTCCGATGGGAATGAAAATAAGATCGTTGTACTGAAGGTACTTCTCGACCTCCACGTTTGCCAGACTCGTGAAATACCGAGTGCGCACAGGAGGTGGGGGCGTCGGTCCAGGGGCGAGAAAAGGAGGCGTGATTGGCGGCGGAGCCAGCGGCGCAGGTGTCTGTGCACTCACCCCTGGGGCAAGACAAAGCGAGATGAGACTGGATACGATCCACGCTTTAGTGCCAATGAATGTCTGCATCTGATTTCTCCCATGGCGATTGATTCGGGAACATCCAGCCGTATTGCGGAATGATGTGCTCTTGGGTGAATTTGTCGTGGTCCCGCAAGGCCTGGAGAATGCTGTTAATGTCGATGCTCTTCACGGACTCATCGATCATTTCCGCACCTTCTTTCCCCCACTGCGCGCGTTCTTCGGCCGTGATCGCCTTGGCAGGTCCGATATGGTCGGTGTAATGGCTCATGTAAAAGCCGACCGTCCCGCTTTGCGGACCAACGGGAAACAAGTGGTTGATGCCCGGATCCGCCGGGTGTTCGGGCACTGGCTCAGACAACCCAACTGGGATGTCGTCAAGCCGGCCGACAATGGCATAAGCGCCATACATCATTCTGGCGAAATCTGCGAAATTTGGCGGTTTAGTATTGTTGCTCGGGCGATGAAACATCGCCGACTCCAGATAAAGGATGGGTACGTGCGTTTCGTCGTAAAACTGCCTTACCAGGGGGCTGACAGTTTGCCACGAGGGAGCGTGCCCGGTGATGTAAACCTGCCTACGAAATCCCTGGCGCAGCAGCGAACGTGCAATCGTTAGCAGGTACGCGGTTCCTTCCGACGGGGTTATATGTACGGCGCCCCTTCCCACGATGGTTGCATCGGGGAAAAAGTAGGCTAGTCCAGGGAGGACCAATCCGTCGCCCTCTTCCGCCAGTTTCATGGCATAGGCAAGCGGACCGACGTACTCGGCATCGATCGGAATCTCGGCGTGGGGCTCGATCGTTCCGACGGGCACGAAGATCACGTCATTACGCTTTAGATACTGCTCGATCTCCGTGTTCGTCATGTGTGTGAGAATGCGAGTCCGCATTTTGGGAGGAACCTGTCCCCAGACGGCGGCACAGAGAAAAAGGACGATCCATGGAATCGTGATTGGACGCATGCCGAGCCTCCATCGTTTCGAAAACGTTGGTATGAATTAATTCACCCGGTGTGAGCGTAAAAACTCTAGCTGGCCCGCACGGGGGTTTGGCCGCATACCTGGATTCTTGTCGAAAATCATAATGGGGCTGGTGAATCCCTTAAACACCATCCACACTGGCAGCCCTTTGCCGTTCGGGTCCAGGTTCCTGGCAAAGTTCGTCCAGTACTGCATGATGGTGTTTTGCAGCTGAACATCCTGCTCGGGGACAGGAGCTTTCCAATGATTCATCAGCCCGAATACATAGGGGAGTTCCGCGCCGTGATCCGCGCCGAGACGAAGACCAAGCGTAGCAGGTTCGCTGTTGTAGCCACCCTCGTCCAGATAGTCGAAATAATAAAGATAGATAGTCGCCCCGCGGTCAGTCATCGTCGAAACCAGGTCCTGTTCTCCCAACGCCATGCGGTCGGCAAACATACGCTGCTGGGAAGATTTGGAAGCCTGCTCGGAATCGTTGGGATATAACGCCAGGAACCTGTCAGAGTCCGCACCATAGTTCTTTCTAGCCTGCTCGGCATACTCGCTAGCCAGGAGCGGCGAGCGGAAAAGGTGCTGCCCTTCATCGGAATTCGACCCAACGATCATGGCAACCTTGTTCTGCTTTCCTTCTTTCAAGAGCGTGACCGGGCTGGCTGGGAAGAACCACCCGTCCACATTCGATTCCGGCGGCGCATCGGACTGTATCTTGCCGGCTGGCAGCGCCCGTAGATCTGCCAGAGAGTGGGCCCCGAGAGATTCCGCAAACTTGACACCGGCCTTTTCGGCATCTTGTAGTGATAGCAATTCGGTCCGCGCGAAGCCCGGTCCAACCCCGCCGCTTTCGACGATCGCGCCTCGAAATAATCCCTTCGACAGCGGACTGACGACCTGCGAAATCACGGAGAATGCGCCGCCGGATTGTCCAAAGATGGTGACCTTGTTGGGATCGCCGCCAAACGCGGCGATATTGCGATGTACCCACTGCAGCGCTGCATTTTGGTCAAGCAGCCCGTAGTTACCCGAGGTGTGGCGCGGCGATTCCTGGGACAGTTCCGGATGAGCAAAGAACCCCAGAATTCCGAGGCGATAGTTCAATGTGACGACGACAATTCCTTTCTTGCACAATTCTTCGCCGTCGTACAGGGGCTCGCGCGCAGAGCCTACGCGCAAGCCTCCTCCGTGGATGTAGACCATCACGGGCAGCGCCTTACCCGTCGCTGGAGTCCACACGTTCAGATACAGGCAATCCTCGCTTTTCGGAAAATCAGCCTTAGGGAAGTTCTGCACGCAGCCGTCGCTGAAGTGATCGGCTTTGAGCACTCCCTTCCAGTCCCGCGGAGGTTTTGGTGGCGCCCAACGCAAGTCGCCTACCGGCGGTTCGGCGTATGGGATTCCCTTGAAGACGATGACAAGGGCGTCTCTGCCTTGAACACCGCTAACCAGGCCAGCGTCAGTCTTGACCGGCTGCTTTATCTGCGAAGAGCATGGGCCCACCAGCAGCAAGACAGCCAGGTACGCCGCGAAACAGATTCTCAAAGTGTTACCTCCCTCTTATGCACCGCAATAAGTAGTGTGGTGCGTTTTGTGGCAACGGCCTAGTGAAGGGCGGCCCCATTCATAATGCTTTGTAGTTTGTCGGTACTGATGTGTGGTGTGGCGCCCGTCTGAGTTGCGACCCATGATGCAAAGCGATTCGCCGATTCACTGATTTCCTGGAGAGAACGACCACGCAAGTACTGATGGGCAAGACAGGCGGTGAACGCATCTCCCGCCCCAATCGCGTCGGCAACCGTGACCTGAAAACCACTGTGCTTGACGGTCTCGTTTTGAGTTACGAGGAGACTTCCACGTGATCCACATGTTATGCAGACCAGACGCACATCGCAAAGCCGCAACAAGCGTTGGGCAAGAGTCTCGTGAGTCCCGACCCCTAGGTTGAACAAATCGGAAACTCGAAGTAGTTCATGATCGTTGAGCTTGACGATATCGGCGTGCTGAAAAGACCTTTGCAACACCCCTTGGTTGTAAAAGGCTTCCCGGAGATTAACGTCGAATATGCGAAGAGTATTGCGGGGCGTATGCTTCAAGAATTGCTCAATCGTAAGCGCCGACTTCTCCGACCGCTGCGCCAGTGAACCGAAACAAACAACGTCAGCTCTCGCGGACAACTCCTCCCATTGGGTTGACCAGTCCAGGAAATCCCAGGCAACCGATTCCTTGATCGTGAAAGTAGGCTGGCCAGCGGTGTCGATCGACACGGTTGCCGTCCCTGTTTCATAGGAATCATCCTGCTGGAGATATGCGGTACTCAGACCAAGGTCCTGCATTCTGGCACAAGCCGAACGCCCCAAGTCATCATTCCCAACCCGACTGGCTACGATACCTTGATCTCCGAGGACAGTCGCCATGTACGCAAAATTCGCGGGCGCACCGCCCAACACCTTTTCCGATGGCAACAGGTCCCACAAAACCTCACCTAACCCGATCATCACCGCCGGATCCGTCATAAATGCATCTCGTTAATCGCCTTGCAGGATAATTACTGAAATAGTCTTGGTGCGAAATCGGCCAGATACTTGCGCCACACAGTCCAAACATGAGCTCCGGAACTCTCAACCCAGACGTGTTTGATGCCTGCCCCTTCTAACGTTCTGTGAGACTCCTTTACTGGCCCGACTAGGAAATCCTCAGTGCCAATTCCCAGCCACAGCAATCGCAGTTGCTGATTGATTTTTGCTGGATCCGAGAGAGCGCCATCGTAGTCTTTGGAAATGTCCGTAATGTAAATTGCCGGACTGAACGATCCGAGGTAGGCGAATTTGTCCAAATGAATAAGGCCAATGCGAAGGGCCTGCGCCCCACCCATCGACAGTCCGGCAAGGGCTCGGTGGTCACGATCCGGCAGGGTTCGAAAATTCGCATCAATAAATGGGATCAAATCGTCCGAAACTATACCGTCGAACTTCGCATACTTCTCATTCATGAAGTAGCGTGCCACTTCCGTGACAGGCGGTGGTTTTTCTCCCGCGCGCGGAGGGCCGGGTGGCTGGAATTCCGGTCCAGGCAAACCGTTTTCGTTGACAATGATCATGGGCCGCGCCTTGCGCGCCGCAATCAAATTGTCGAGGATGAAGTTCTCGCGCCCTTGATCACCCCAGCCAGCTTCGTCTTCGCCATATCCATGCTGTAGGTATAGAACTGGATAGCGCAGCCCACTCTTGTCATATCCCGGCGGAGTGTAGACAAAGATTCTTCTCGTCTTGCCGGTGGTCTTTGAGTAGTACCATTCGGTTCGGACCGTGCCGTGTGGCACGTCTTTGATAGCGAGAAAAGCTAAGTCCGGTCCGGGAACTTCGATGCCGCTTACTTCCTTGCGGGCGGCAAAGAAAGTTCGGCTGCCAGGATCGTTCGCCAGAAATCCGTCGACGGAGATGGCGTAGTAATGAAATCCAGGAAGCAAGGGCTTTGTCGTGACTTCCCAGAAGCCGCCATCTTTCTTTGCCATCTCATAGGAGCTATCAAAATCGATCAGCAATATAAGCTTCTGTGCCTGTCCAGCGCTCACCCTAAAGGTCGCGCTCAGGTCGTTGTTGAGTCGCGGGAATTCTGCGTCAGGGACGTTGGTCGCGGGCCGATTGAAGTCGCCGGTCTGCGCCCGCGCCGTGCCGAACGCCAGAACTAGTGCCAAGACAAACCTTGTTGTTTCCCGCATTTTGTTCATCCCGTGAAGCTGACTATTTTCTTGCCTTGACGGTTCTGTCACCCAGCACAGCCAAGTCGACGGCATCCGCCATCGCCTTGTAGCCGATTGCGCTCGGGTGAAGATGATCACCGGAGTGGTAGCCCTCTCGGAATTGAGCCGGGTGGTTTGGATCACGAACCGCGGCATCAAAGTCGAAGACACCATCAAAGGCGTGCCCGGTACGAATCCACTGATTTACCGCCTGACGCGCCGCCTCGCCTTCGTCGCTGTAATAGTCGGCGCCCTCGAACGGCGTCAGAGTTGCCCCAAACACCCTGATTCCGTGCTGATGAGCCCGTTCAATGATTTGTTGCAGACCAACAATAAGGTCCTCCGCACTCACCACCTCATGCGTAAATGGCAAATCCTTCAGCATAGTTCCATCAGGCAAGCGCGGCTTCAAATGTGGAAATCCGAGGTCGTTGATTCCTTCGAGCACGATTAAGTTCGAAACGCCAGGTTGAGCCAACACATCCCGGTCAAAACGTGAGAGGGCGCTGACACCAGCGCCATCGTGCAAGATCCGGTTGCCACCAATACCTTCATTGACTACGGAAAGACTGATGGCGCCCTCTGCCTTTGCCAGGCGGTCGGCCAGAAGATCAGGCCAATCTGAATACTCGCCTTGCTTCGCGCCGACACCATCGGTAATCGAATCTCCCAGGGTTACAGTCGCTGCGGTTTGATCGGAAGCCCACACTTCCACATCAGCCAGGAAATACCATGAGGTCTTTGTTTCTGCTTTGGGGATGTCAGACTTACCCGTGAAATCGCCCGCCTCTGAAATGTACGAATCGTGTTGCGCCCAGAAGTGAACCGAAGAAGAGGGCGTCTTCTCGGGTATGTACACACTTACAGCAACCTCCGTAAAAGGGGGAACGTTAAGGTCAATAGGGTCGCTGAGTATGGGCGCCCCGGCTGGGATGCTGACTGAAGACCTGCCTCCGAAGGTTAAGGCACGATCGGATTCGGGCGAGATTGCAGCACCCTTGGACGAGAGTGCAACATGGGCTGAACCGATCTTCAGAGCGGCCGTTCCGTAAGCGTTCGAAAACCGCACTCGCAGATGCTGTCCACCGATTGTGGGTTTCACCACCATGCGAACAGTCTGATTCTCAAATACGGGGGAGGGTGGAAGACCCGGGAACGGCAGCGGTGTGTGGACCGCGGCGCTCCACGCACTGACCCAATGTCCAGCCTTGGCAGAATCTTCGGCCGACATTCCAACTTGCAGAACAAGGACAGTGCACGCTAAGAAAATAGCGCACGCAATTTTTCTAATGCACATGTTCGCTCCAGTAGAAACATTTGTGCCATCTAGCCTGGCATCCAAAACGGATCGCCAGACGGAATGAACTTGATTGGCACTTCTGGGACAAACGTACGCAGCCAACGGGCGCACTCGTCCATGCCCGCTTCTTCACCGCCTTCGTGAGGCAACTGGATCAGTGCTTTTTTCTGCCCCGCGGCAATAGCATCCCGGACGTATTCGGCTGCTTCCCACTCACGGCATTCAAATACCAGCAAGACGTCGACATGGGGCAGTGCCTGCATGCATTGCTGAATGTAATGGCCGGCATTTGCAACCCGAGCGACTTTCGATTTGGGGTCGCCGACGAGCCTCATGCTACGCGTCTTTAACTTCGCCTGCATCTCCCTGGCTAATTCCTCAAAACTCGTTTCTGGGATTACGTATTCGTGAGAGAAAGGATTATCGGACGGTGCCGCATAGCTTTCCCATCCCATAGCCCTGTCCCATCCCGTGAAGATCCCATCCGGACGGTGCGCATGCCAGTGGTCGTGAAACCGCCATACAACTAATTTGTTTTTCGCAATGAAATTCAGCTTGTAATCGTAGAATGGATCGTCTCTGACATCCGAGACAATGTCGGCGGCGCTCCAGAACGTCGGCTCATGCGTAATTATGAAGTTGTTGCCGGCCGCTACAGATCGTTCGAGAACATCCAGTGTTGACATGAACGTCGTCGTTATTCCAGTGATCGGCGCGTCCGGATCGCCTACCTTGAACTCGTCAGCTGTTGGGGTTCGCCACGGCACGCCGACATTCTTGTGAATGCGGGCAACAACCTCGCGTGCGGTCAACTTGGACGACATGGACATCTGCGCCTGCGAGAGAGTCGGGGCGAAAAGCAGGCCGCTTCCCGCGAGCTGGCAGAATCTCCTTCGTGACATTTCCGTACGGTCCATCAGATCTCCGCCTAGCTCAATCTCCAAAATGGCTCCCCTGCCGGAATCCATTCGATGGGTGCTTCGCTAATAAAGCTCTTCAACCACTCAGCCATCACTCCACTACCTGGTTCCTCCGATGCCTCGTGGCCGATGAGAACCAGCCCTTTTGCTTTCTTCGCGGTGACAAGGTCCTGGAAATATGGGGCGGCTTCCCACTCAACGGCATCCCCCGCGACGACCACATCTACGGGCTCGCGCAGAATCCGTTCCGCCTCGGCAACTAAAAGGACGCCATGGGTCAGGGCTACTTTTTGTACGCTGCTCGAGGAATCGCCAATCACGCGAGGACACTGAATCTTCGACTTTTCTCGCACGCTTTGCGCCAGGCTATTTAATGAAGTGTTCGGCAGCGAAAAATACACGTTGTGTGGATGATACTCAGGTGAACCCTTTTTTGAGCTGACGTGAAACTGCTCCCACCCGAAAGCACGTGCAAGGCCCCGAAGTTGCCCGTCGTTCTCTCTCGCATCCCAGTTTTCACAGAGCCTGAGAATGACAACATTGTTTTGCGCTATGAATTCCTGCTTGGCACGACACACTGTGTCGTTGTCAACGAGTTCCTTGGGAGGTGCAGGGCCATTTCGCCAAAATAAAGGAGCGCGTTCGCCACGGCTATAGAAAGGAGCTTCCCTGCAAATCACCGTGTTCTTACCCGACGCAACAGCCTTTCGCAACACTTCCAGGGTTGGCGTGAACGTCGTCACGATTCCGGTTACGATGGTCTCGGCGTTTCCCTGCAGTACTCCATCCGAAAATCCATCGGCGCGCTGGCTTTGCCAGGGAACGCCGACGTGCTTCTGAATTCTCTCGAGCAGTTGTTGAGCACTAATCATGGATCGCTGCCGGCGCGCCACTCACCTTCGCAGCCGACCCGCCGCCCTGAGGTCCGGCCGGTGCACCCAAATGGCGATCAAAGAATTTAATGATGACGTTGAGCGCATCTTTCGATTCGGGAACATCTGCGTTGTAGAAAAAACCGTGGAATAGCCCTTCCCATACGTGAAGCTCGGCTTCAACCCCTAATTTCACCAACTGCTCATGGGTATAGAGAGCGGAGCTCAGTTCGAAGCCTCGGGTGCCTGTGATGATCAGCGTTGGCGGAAACTTTGCGAGAACTTCCGGCGAACTGACTGGGGAGACGAGCGGATCTTTAGGGTCCGTGTCTTTGAAATAACTGAGCGGCGGCCTTTCCCCCGGTTGGAAGGGTGGCGCCAAGCGCGCTTCACCTAAGGGCATTGCCGTGTACAGGGCATCGCCGCCGAATACGCCGCCGGCCGACGCACAGAAGATGCCAACCGCGCCCGGCTTGGGCAGAGAGTGCTTCTGAAACCAGGCAAGAGACATTGCCGTTTGCATACCTCCAGCCGAGCAACCGTAGATCCCGATGTTCTCCGGCTTATGCGTCTTCAACAGTTCATGGTAGACACTCGCGACGTCTTCGCTGGCGGCTGGGAACTTGAAGTCGGGACCCTCCCGGTAGTCCACACTCACCACCTCGATTTGCCCAAGAGCCGCGACGGGAATAGATTCCAGCTCGGCGCAACCCGGCCAGCATCCAGAAAATCCTCCGCCGTGAAGGTTGATGAGAACCCGTTCCTTGTTTTTCGCCGCGAGTCCCGCTTTCGGCGTGTAGTCATAAACATGTACGCCACCAACTTTCTCATCTTTGCGGTCGACTTGAAAGAGTTCGTGATCGCGCTCGATGTATGGCTTCATGAAGCGTGGCACGCCGGCATCCTGTTTCAGGATTTCCGGATCTTGCATGTCCTTTAAATGTTGCGTGAGATAGGCCTTCGCTTCGGAGCTCAGAAAGGTCGAGAGTGGTGCGGTCTGAGCTGGTACCTCGACAGTTCCATCGGCTTGAACCACAACTCTTTTCTGCTCCGTCGGCGGGCTACTTTGGGCTGAAGCGGGGGAGGGTACGAACAGGCTGAGGCAGGCGACGGACAACGTAAAGAGAGGAGGCTTCGACATGACGGTGAACCCCTTACCATCGAGGATGATCGCGCAAGGCGGAGGAGTTGGCACCGCCCATTGCGGGGCGGTGCCGTTAAGGAAGCACCTAGAAACCAACTCGCAGACCGAATTGAATCGCGCGCGGTGGGTTCACTTGGGAAGTCACAATACCGAAGCTGGGATTGCCAACCTGTTCGTTTGGCGTGCCAAATCTTACATGATTGAACAGGTTAAAGAACTCCGCTGTGAATTGCACAGACACGCGCTCAGTGATCTGATTGCGCTTTGCGATCGAGAAATCCCAGTTGTTCATGTGATCCATGCGGACCGTATCGATGTTTCGAGGGGCGTTGCCGAACCTCACCTCGCTGCTCGTATCCACCGGTTGGAAGCAGTCCGTGTTGAACCATCCCGTAGCTGCTCGATGTTCGCGCGAGCCGGACACACTTAAGTCACAACCCGAGACGAGATCGGGCCGCATCCAGAGCCCCTGGGCCCCAAAGTACCCCTGACCACCGCCGAAGTCGCTGAGAGCAGATCCCGGAAAGAACTGGTATGAACTGATGGGGACGCCGCTCCGGATGGTGGTGATGCCGTTAACTCGCCAGCCACCGACAACCCGGTCGAGTACGCCGCTAGCGTCGCTCAGGAAGCGTTTGTTGCGGCCGAAGGGCAAGTCAACACCATATCCAATGGCCAGGTTTTGAGGGACATCGTAGGAACTGACTGAGTACTCATGATTGAGATGGTTGTTGTCCTGCGTCGACCCGCCGAAAATAAAGCCTTCATCCAAAAAGGCGCTCGAGCTGTCGGTGTTCGACATTAAGTGCGACCACGTGTAGGCAACGCTCAGAATACCTTTACCGCCGAATCGCTTCATGAACGAAGTTTGCAGTGACCGGTAGTTCGATGTGCCCTGGTGTGGATCAAGGAATAAGACTCGGCGGTATTGCGGGAACGGGAGCAAAAGCTGTCCAGTGGCAACTGTCGGTGCTGACAGCGGCGAGCCGGGAGTCGTAATGATTCCGTAGAACGGATTTGGAACCTGTGCCAACAATGCAGCCGGTCCCATGGAAAAATACTGATCGGGCAACTGATTCAGGTTCGTATTCGAAACGGTCGCCCACCCTTGCAAAAGCAGGTGGGTGCCCCTCGATCCAGCATAGGCCACCGTAAGGGACGCATCCTTGCCGATCTGCTGTTCGACGGCCGCGTTCCACTGCTGGACATAGGCGGCATGATCGCCGGGCACGTGCATGGCGAAGATGGCCTGTCCGTAGAAGTCACCCGGTTGCGCCGTACGCCGCAAGGGCTGGTTGAGGCCGTTTGGAAACGGATTCGCCACGGTGGCGCTGCCATCGGTGACCGTAGTCGGAGCTAGATTAACGGGCGAGAGGTTGGGTCCGTCCTGGCTCAGCGTGCTGGGCGGATACGAAATCCCGTACGCTGCACGCAAAACGGTTTTGTCGGTGAGGCGGTAGGCTAGCCCAAGACGCGGCGAGAACAACTTCCAGTGCAGATTGTCCTCCCTCTGGGAAGACCACGATGGACTTTTCACCAGAGCCACATTCCCCAAGAGTTGTTGGGTTTGACCCGTGACTGGATTCGCAAACGATCCCAGGGGGCTGGCCTGTTGCGGCAAAAACACGGTGTCATTATTGCTCGCTTCCGAGAAAGTACTGGGCTGATCCCAACGCAGGCCGGCGGTGATCGTGAGGTTTCTGGTTGCCTGGAAGGTATCGTCGACAAAGAGACCGTAAGATGTAAAGTACGCCCTGGACCCGCCAACGATGCCGGGCGCGACCTGCGTGCCTTGCGCGCCGATGATTCCCAGCAGTGCCGACGCCACCGCGCTGCCACCTGCGCCCCCGGATGAAGTAGCTGAGTTATCAAAGTTCAGCGTGAGTACCCCGTTTTCCGGATCGGAAATCCACTGCACGCGGCGCAATACGCCCCCAAACTTTAGCTGGTGGCGGCCCACGATTTTGGTGAGATTTCCACTCAACCCGTAAACGTTCTGATGCCAGAACAGTTCTGAACCAACGCCATTGCTACCGCTGATCCCTTGGTTGTCACTAAAACTCATTGCAGGATAATTCGCGGGGCCCACAAGTTGACTTGCAAGGCTTGCCCAGCCCGCGCCAAATTGGGATAGATCGACGCCTTGGCTGTCTGGAAATTCGTGTTGAAACACCCGGAGATAAGAAAGGCGCAGATCGAGAATCGTCGAAGAGTTAAAGACATGAGTGTCTCCGAGGATGGCCGAGTGAGTATAGAGGCCCGTGTGACCCTGACCCTGCGTTTGGGTTCCCCAGGCATCATAGGGGTTGCTGTCTGCCTTCCAGTACGCGTACCGCGCAAACAAGATGTTCTTGCTCGAAAAGTGGTGGTCAACGCGAGCGTTGTATTGTTCGTTGACGCCCCCCGAGGCCTCCTGAACAATGAAGTTGTTGGATAGCAGGTTCGGCTGATTGGGGGCGGGATAGGACTTTGCAAAAAGTGCCTGTGCCGAGAGGTCGATTCTGTCCGGGCAGATTTTATTTAGTACTCCATTGCATTGAAATTGAGTTCCGGTGGTTGGATCGTAGATCACAGGCAGGCCGGCGGCCGTGAAATCACCACCCAACTCGTCTGACGTCGGAACGGTCGTTGTCACCAAGGTGCCGGTTTTGAGCTTTTCATACTCGTAACCGAAGAAGAAAAATGTCTTGTCCTTCCGTATCGGTCCGCCGATTGTCCCGCCAAATTGGTTCTGGATCAGGGGTACACGAGCAAGCCCGGCCTCATTCGAGAAGTAATCATTCGCGTTCAAGACTTTGTTACGCAGATACTCGTAGGCTGTGCCATGAAAACCGTTCGTTCCCGATTTCGTGGTGAGGTTGATGATTCCTCCAGCGTAGTTGCCATACTCGGCGGCAACATTGTTGGTCACAACACGGAATTCTTGCACTACGTCTTGAGACGGAATGAGCGAATTGAGATTTCCCGCCGGTGCGTTGGAGGCAACACCATCGATGAAGAAGGAACTTTGGTTTCCAAAACCTCCGCCAATCGCATAGTTTCCGAATCCGATGGCGTTCGTTCTCGCGCCACCCGCCTGGTTGGAAACCGCGTTACCGTAGGTGCCGCCTTGGGCAACGACCCCTGGCACCAGCGTAAGCATGTTATTGACGTTTCTACCGCTCAGCGGAATGCTCTCCACCTCCGACTGCGCAATCGTCGTCCCTAGAGACGCACTGTCGGTTTGAAGCGGTGGTGCCTCGGTGGTGACGAATACGCTCTCCGTGACATTCCCGACCTGCATCTTGGCGTCGACACGGGTTGCGACGTCTACCTGGACTTCCAAGTTGTCCTGAATGAACTGCTTGAATCCGGTCATCTGAACTTCGACGCGGTACATGCCGGCAGTGAGATTCGGGAACGAATACGTTCCCGCGCTGCTGGTCTGAATCGTGCGCGTTTCGTTTGTACCCTGATTGATTAGCTTGACAGTCGCTCCAGAAACAGCGGCTCCGCTCGCATCGACAACTGTTCCGACGACGCTGCCGAATCTCACCTGAGCTGCTGCGTTCGCACACAGGAAGGTGGCAACGGCAAGGACCAGAAGCACGGGCACTCGCATAAACCATGAATTGCCATGACAGAAGGTTAAATACTTTTGACTCGGCAGAACTGAATGGGGGCTCTCTAGAACGCTCAGCATTTTGTCACCTCGTTCAACGTGGAAGGACGACATATCGTTTTGTGCGGGTTGATCCTCAAACGAGGATGCGGCTCCCCATCGTGCTGCGGCAAACAAGGCCGGCTACCCTAAAGCGATGAATGGAACCCGCTTGAACTTTTAGCGCCGGCATTCGGAAGGTGTCAAGATAATTTGCATACAACTAGCACAAAGTTGTCTATACCTTGTTTGCACTTCTTGTTATCAGCAGGCCGAGACACGCGACTTATTGGAGGCGCTCTGGTGAACAACGAGAACAATAGGAGGCTGCGCCGTCGATCGACCTGACTCTCTCCGGCTACGACATTAGTGGAGAGGTTTCCCAGTTCGCTTGTGACCGTTCCGATGTGCGGCCATCGCATTGCACGATCTGCGCACGACTACCTCACATCTCAGCAAAACATCGCGAGGCGGCAAATCGGGATTGGCGATGCGGTCCAGCATGGCAGCAATTGCCATCCTTCCGATATCCCTGCACGGTTGGTGGAGCGTGGTGAGCGGAACAGGCAAGAGGCGCGCATACTTCACGTCATCGATCCCCACAATGGAAATGTCCTCGGGGATTCGCTGACCGAGCGATAGCAGGGTGTGCATGAGATTCCCAGCCGTAAGATCATTCGCGCACACAAAGGCATCGGGACGAGCTTTCTTTAGTAGCGACCGGATGAACTTCGGGTCGCTTGCATCTCCTATGTATGCCAAGTCGCGCAGGGATCCGCTGCCTTGTGATAGAAGTGCCTCGCGATATCCGGCCAGGCGCGCATCAACAGTTGGTGCAGAATTTGGCCGAGCAAAGAAAGCAATCCGTTTTGCCCCCATTTTTATTAAGTATTCAGTGGCAAGGAACCCGGTGCGGCGATTATCGATGCCCACAAGGTCGTATTTGCTACGCTGCGGATAAGGCTCGAGATCACGATCCAACAACACCACAGGAATGCCCGCCCGATCGAAGGCAGCGACAATATTGTGATTCGATTGAAAGCGGTTTACGCTGAATTCCACGGGCGCAAAAAAAACACCGGAAACCTTTTGCGAAATGTACTGTTCGCAGAGTTGTTCCGCCGCTTGCTCTTTTTCCTGGTCCGAAGAAACAGTATTCCCCCACAACAGGGAATGATGCATCGCTTCCTGCGCTTCCATCATCCCTTTGCAAATGGCTTCAAAGATTTCGGTTTGTCCAAGTTCGGGAATAAGCAGTCCGAAAACGCGGCTCCGTGTGCCGGGATTCGGAGAAACATAGGTGCCCGATCCAACACGCCGGATCACGAGCCCCATCGCCTGCAATTCGTGCATTGCCCGAAACACAGTCATCCGCGAAGCACCGAAACGCCGGACGAGTTCGGTTTCGCTCGGCAAGCGCTTCCCCGGTCTGTAGCGGCCGGAGGAAATCTCGTTCTGAAGTTTTTCTAGGATTTGCCGGTATTTTTGAGTTGGCATAGAGCCGGTTCCTTGTGGCTGTCTCGTGACTGAATCCAGCAAACAAGCATACGCTTCGGGGCGGCCGATCACCATAGACAACTTAGCACTAGATGTCTAGCAAATGTCTTGACAGCTTTAGCTTCTGGTTCTAAAAGTGTTTTGGCTTCATAGACTCACCAACAACAGCCTTTTGTCCTGCGATACCAAAAGACTCGGTGCTTCATAGCGGCGGATCACAGCTTGAAAAACAAAGTCCAACTTATCACCTACGTCGACCGCCTGGCAGGCAATCTGCAGGACCTGAATGGACTATTGAACGGAAAATGGTCAGGGCTTTTTGCCGGCGTGCATCTGCTTCCGTTCTTCACTCCGATCGACGGGGCGGATGCAGGCTTCGATCCCGTCGATCACACGGAAGTGGACTCCCGTCTCGGCGACTGGGCAGAGGTACGGGCGCTAGGTGAGCACTACGAACTGGTTGCCGATCTCATCGTTAACCACATATCCAGCGACTCTCCGCAGTTTAAGGACTTCTCTGAACGTGGGGGTGTCTCCCCCTTCGCCAGGATGTTCCTGACTTACGACCGTGTTTTTCCTTCGGGAGCACGAGAGGACGATCTTCTTTGCATCTATCGTCCGCGTCCCGGCCTCCCATTTACAAGCATGACGCTCAAGTGCGGCGAAAAGCACCTGCTGTGGACGACATTTACGCCGCAGCAGCTTGATATCGACGTGCAACATAGCGAGGGGCAGGCTTATCTGAAGACAATCCTGAACCGCTTTCGGGGCGCTGGCATAAAGATGATTCGGCTCGATGCCGTAGGCTATGCGATTAAAAAGCCCGGCACCAGTTGTTTCATGATTCCTGAAACTTTTCACTTCATTGCAGAACTCACCTCGCAAGCACACGCATTAGGCATGGAAGTGCTTGTCGAGATTCACAGCCACTACCGTCAGCAGACAGAAATCGCACGCCAGGTGGATTGGGTATACGATTTCGCGCTCCCTCCGCTCATTCTCCACGCTCTTTTCACGCAGAATGCACGAGCGCTTGGAGGGTGGTTGTTAACCAGACCGCAGAACTGCGTCACCGTGCTGGACACGCACGATGGCATCGGTGTAATCGACGTAGGTGCGGGCAGCGATGGCGAACCCGGTCTGCTCGCTCCCGCCGACATTGACCATCTTGTCGAGACCATTCACGCCCGAAGCAAAGATGAGAGCCGGCTGGCAACGGGAGCGGCGGCAAATAATCTCGACCTCTATCAGGTCAACTGTACTTTCTACGACGCGCTCGGGCGTCGAGACAGTGAATACCTGATCGCCCGCGCAATTCAATTCTTCGCACCAGGTATCCCGCAGGTGTACTACGTGGGCCTCCTCGCTGGCACTAACGACATGGATCTCCTCGCCCGATCGAGAGTTGGCCGTGACATTAATCGGCACTACTACTGTTCTGCAGAAATCGACGCTGCGCTGCGGAGGCCAGTTGTACAGAAACTGCTGGAACTCATCCGACTGCGCAATACTCATCCCGCTTTTGCTGGGTGCGCTGAAATCAACCGCCCATCGGATCAGGCCCTCGCCATCACCTGGAAGCATGCAGAACACTGGGCGACACTCGTTGTCGATCTTACAGAACCTCGGGCTCTCCTGACCTATAGCAATCCTGCTGACGGCGAGACCACAAAGGCAAACGTCTGGGATTCATGCACACCGGCCACCGGTTCGGAGTTGACGTAATGAATACGGTAGAGAGCAAGCAACGGAATCTTTCCCTGATCAAATGGTTGACGTATTTCATGTTCATGATGTTCGCCATGACCACAGACTCCGTCGGCGTCATCATTCCGGAGGTCATTAAGGAATTCCGGCTCTCTATGACCGTTGGCGGCGCATTCCACTATGCAGCTATGCTAGGCATCGCCGTAGCAGGTTTCTTCCTCGGATATCTCGCCGACAAGTTGGGCCGGAAGAACAGCATCATCCTGGGACTTGTGCTGTTCGCGTTGAACTCTTATTTGTTCGCCGTGGGTCATGCATTCAGCTTTTTTATCGTTCTCCTCTTTATCTCCGGAGCAGCCATCGGCATCTTCAAGACAGGCGCGCTCGCTCTTATCGGAGACATCACTGGTTCCACGACTGAGCACACAACCACGATGAACACCGTGGAGGGCTTCTTCGCGATTGGAGCGATTATTGGACCTGCGATTGTCGCACGTCTTTTAACGATGGGCACGTCCTGGAAATGGCTCTACGTGATCGCCGGCACTATTTGTATGGTACTGATTGTCATCGCTTCCCTGGTCCGATATCCCTCAACAACGGTTACCGCGGAATCTGTGGATCTGAAACGCACACTGCGAATGATGAAGAACCCATTTGCGCTCGGTTTTTCTGGGGCCATATTCTTATACGTCGCGGTCGAGAGCGCGATTTATGTGTGGATGCCAACCCTGCTTGGCAGCTATCACGGATCCTTTCTTTGGATGGCAACATACGCCCTCTCAATCTTCTTCATACTTCGTGCTGTCGGCAGATTTCTTGGATCATGGCTGCTTGGTCGCTTGAACTGGGCAGCAGTCGTCACTTTATTCAGCCTGGCAATACTGGTGTGCTTCCTCGCAAGCATGATCGGTGGGATCGCGCTTGCTGTTTTTCTTCTGCCGATCTCCGGGCTGTTTATGTCCATTCTCTATCCCACCGTCAATTCCAAGGGCATCAGTTGCTTCCCCAAACCAGAACACGGTGCAGTGTCCGGCGTGATTCTGTTCTTCACTTGTCTCTCCGCGGTCTTGGCGCCTTTAGCCATGGGAGCAATAAGCGATTCGTTTGGTAACCCAAAGTACGGATTCATTCTGGCCACGACCTTTGCAGGGTTACTATTCGTCTCGCTCCTGCTGAACTGGATGCTGAATCCAACTCGCGAGATTCTTAACCAGTTCGATGCTACGCAGTATCACTCGGTCGAGTGATTCAACCTATCGAGGTTAGCCGCGATGAAAGTATCACCCTGTTCAAGCAGCTGACGCAGGTTCGTTCTGCAAATGAAGAGTTGAATGCTGTTCTCTTCGATCCGTGAAGAGCCTACCCGTGACCCGCCCCTCAATCGTGCGCCCGCCGCATTTCCGCCAAGAGTGTCGTACGCACTATCCAGCTAGCGAGTCTCGTGCCTTCTCGTCCCCAACTCCCTTGTGTGTTTTATGGCCGTTGGCACATCGCCGCATCTCGTCAGGGTTTGCCGAAGTTCGGGAAGTGCCGACTCTATTGGTTGGATTAGAGCAAGGCTCTTGCGACAACTTGCTTGGGGAGTTATCCCTGCTTGCCGGCTACCACAGGCGTAGCCGCCGTGATCTTGTTGCGCACATCCCACAGATCCTTGTAGAGCCAATGCTCCATGCGTTGCTGCAGGACCTCGACCGGGGTGCCCATCGTTCCCACGACCCGCCCGCCGATGATCCTCTCTGCCAGTTTGAGGTGGTGGAAACGAAATAGCTGCATGCGCTCGTCAAAATCCACCAGACGCTCCGCTACGTCGTGCAAGCCGAAGAATTCCTCATGGCGGCGGTAAAGGTCATCGGGGGTGATGTTGGCCCGATGCAGTTGTTCGTGAAAAGCGTTACCCAGCCGCGGCCCAACATGGAGCAGCGCCAAGAATCCCGGTGAGTCGAGTCCGCTGCCGTGCCCGAGCCCGGCTCGAATGATGTGATAGTCGTAGGGCGTAATGGTCTCGAGAATGTGCAGCAGCCCGATCGGCGGTTCGATCAACTGGTTGGCGCGCCGCATCAGGCGCGACGTGTTGCCGTAGTCGCCCTGTTCGAGGTATTCCAGCGCGCGTTCCAATTCGAAAGCCGCGCCCTTCATTAGTAATTCCGATGCCTGATGCACGACCATGAAGGTCATCTCATCTTTATGCGACAGCTCACCGGGCGCTTTCTGCAGGGCGAGCAATTCGTCAGTATGCAGGTAGCGTTCGTAGTCGCTGGCCGCCGTGCCTGGAAGAATCGGTTTTGTGAATTCGTCGCGATGTGCCATTGGAAAGCCTGTCTCAGGAGCGCACTGTTTCGGCCGGATGTTTCGGGGACCACTGCGGATCCTGTTCGGGCGCCACAATCTCGCCATCGCGCATATGGAAGATCCGGTCCCCGTACTCAGCGGCCTCGGGATTGTGCGTAATCATCAGCACGGTCTGTCCAAGATTCTTGTTCGATTGCCGCAGCATATTGAGAACAATCGCGGAATTTTTCGAATCGAGATTGCCGGTCGGCTCGTCCGCTAGCACGATGGCCGGGCGATTGATGAGTGCCCGTGCCAGCGCAACCCGTTGCTGCTCCCCGCCGGAAAGCTCATTCGGACGATGATCCAGCCGCCCAGCAATGCCAAGCATCTCTGTAATCTGCTTAAGGAACATCGGGTCGGGCGCGCCTTTTCCGGCAATATCAGCCGCGATTTCGATGTTCGCGCGCGCGGTAAGAGTTGGCAGCAGATTGAATTTTTGGAACACGAACCCGATCTTGCTCTTACGCAAACGCGTGCGCGCCGCGTCCGAAAGAGACGCAAAATCCACGCCGTCGATGCTTACGCTTCCTGAGTCCGCCCGCGTCAACCCGCCCAAAAGATAAAAAAGCGTCGATTTGCCGCTCCCCGAGGGTCCCACTACAGTGACAAACTCGCCCTTCTCGACTCCGAAGGAGATGCCGCGCAGTGCTGGCACTTCCACTTTGCCAATGCGGTATGTCTTGCGCAGTTCTTTTGCTTCGATGAGTGCTGCCATCCATCAAAAACGATATCACAGGAGAGCTGTTGGCTCTTGCCTGTCAGCTCTCAGAAGCTCTTAACGGCAGCGGCCCCGAGAACGGGCGAGAGATCGCAGAGAGATACCTCGGAGTGAAAACCTATAGCAGTCAGGCTACCGTGGCATGCGCCACTACCTGGTCGCGCACTTCCATCGGTCGTTTCGGGCCGCGCTTGCGCACCAGCAGTAGGCGGATCTTCTCCAGCAAGTCCACTGGCTCATACATTCCCTTGGGAAGGAACACGTCGGCCTGCGTGTCGCGCTCGTAGATCTTCACCTGTCCGGAGAGAAGTACGGCGGGCGTCTGCGGGGAGAGCGATTTGATCTCCGCGATTAACTTCGATCCATCGACGCCCGGCATGATCAGGTCGGTCAACACCAGGTCGACGCCGCCGCGCCGGAACGCCGTCAGCGCCGCTTCGCCGTTGTTGCATGCCACCACGCGATAGCCGCGGGTTTCCAGCAGGATCTTTCGGATGGAGAGTGCCTGTTCGTTATCGTCGACGCAGAGAATAGTCTTCTTGGGCTTCATGGGTGTCTGACCGGGGACTGTCGTCACCACTTTTTCTTTCTTGAGATGCCGAGCGAGTTGAATCGTAATTAGATTTGCGTTTGCGGTAAAGTGGCGCGCATGCAAATGGCACGCGAGTGGATGGTACGAGAGTGCTATGCGCTCCAACCCGCGATTTAGGCAGCGTTCGCGCGCTCAGAGAGTCAGAGAGATCTCTCCCCGGAGAACTTCTACACAATTTCCACCGACGCGCACATTGACGACTTGGTTATCTCGCTTCGCCGCGTGCACAAAAATGCTGCTTGGACGGTGCATTTCGAGTCCTTGTTCGATGATCACGCGCTCGTCGCTCGCAGCAATTGCGTGCGCAACCATCCAGCCAGATGCGCAGCCCGCCGCCGAACCGGTTGCCGGATCCTCGCCGTTATAAAAAATCATGCGAGCGTGCAGGCGAGCCTTGGGATCGACCGTCTCGCGGCTGACAAAGTAGAAGAATTTTCCCCCGGAACGCTCAAGATACTCGAGCGCCCGCGGCACATCGAGGCGCAACTCCTGTAGAGCCTTGAGTGTGCGTACTGGCACGATCGTGTACGCCAGACCTGTAGAGACCGTCTGGATCGGCGCGGCCGCCGCAAGATCACCAACTTTAAGATTTGTCACCGCAGCCACGGCGTCGGCTTCGTGAATTTCCCCGAATTCCGGATCGATCTGCGTCATCTCCCCAAATGCCAGCGCCGACGACTCAGCCTGGGTAAAACGCACCGGCACTATACCCACGTTCAGATCGAGCTTCACCTCGCTCGCTCCTGAGTCGCCCCGCAAGACGAACGCCGTACCCAGCGTGGGATGTCCCGCGAAAGGGAGTTCCTCCTGCACGGTGAAGATACGCACCCGAGTGCCGCGCGTTCGATCGGCCGCCGCGTCCCCTGGAAGTATGAATGTCGTCTCCGAGAGATTCATTTCGAGAGCGATCGCCTGCATCTGCTCCGTCGTAAGCCCGCGCCCGTCCAGTATGACCGCGAGGGAATTTCCGGCGAGGGCTCGGTCGGTGAAAACGTCAACCTGCACGAGAGAAAGCTTGCGCGTCATAGAAGTCCTCGATTTCAAGTTCGCCTCGCTGCAGCGAACGAGCCCAATAATGCGATACCATACTGATGCCGAAAGATTCTTTGCGGCTCCGGGCAGTGGGCCCGGAGCGTTCTTGGCAGCCGAACATCATATTCTGTAGAAAACCTGAGAACTCCCAATTTGCGAGGAACTGTTATGTCTTTGCGCATCAATTCTGAAGCACCGAACTTCAACGCTGAAACGACCCAGGGCAACATCGACTTTCACAAGTGGATCGGCGACGGCTGGGCAATCCTCTTTTCACACCCGAAGGATTTTACGCCCGTGTGCACGACGGAACTCGGCTACATGGCTGGTCTGCAACCTGAATTCGCCAAGCGCAACACCAAGATCATCGGCCTGAGCGTCGATCCGGTCACGAATCACGGCAAGTGGGCCGCCGACATCGAAGAGACTCAGGGCCACAAGGTCAACTATCCCATGATCGGCGACACGCAACTCAAAGTCGCGAAGCTCTATGACATGTTGCCCGCCGAAGCTGGAGAGAGCTGCGAAGGCCGCACCGCCGCCGACAACGCCACCGTGCGGACCGTCTTCATCATTGGCCCGGACAAGAAGATCAAAATGATGATGGTCTATCCGATGAGCAGTGGCCGCAACTTCGACGAAGTGCTGCGCGTGCTCGACTCGCTTCAACTCACCGCCAAGCACAACGTCGCGACGCCCGTGAACTGGAAGCCAGGGAACGACGTCATCATTCCGACATCGGTTTCGGATGAGCAGGCCAAGCAGAAATATCCCGCGGGCTTCAAGACGCACAAACCGTACCTGCGCACCGTAGCGCAGCCGAAGTAGGTAGGGAGTCAGTGAGTGCTAACGAAAAAGGCGAATGAAAAGCGCAAGCTTGCGAGAACGCCTGTGTCTGTTGAAAAACGCTCGTTTGCTAGGCTGCCTTTTCGAACTGGTTCCTGATTTGTTTCGGGAGGGTTCGCGTTCCTGCGCTTACGCGATTGCCAGTTGGGGCATGGGCTTGCTACTCAGAAACCGCACCAGCCGTTTCAGGTTCTGCACCGTTGCCGCCAGATAGAACTGTTCTCGCACGAAGCGCATTCTGCGCAGCCTCAGCCGTCGTAGTCCGATGTAATTCTTCAGTTCCGCGAAGAGGGCTTCCACCTTCCGCCGTGCGCGCTGCGAGATCGCGAACGCCGGGGTCTGGGCGAGGGCATAGGCCCGCTGCCGCGCTGCCTCACAGGTGTGGATGGCAAGGCTCCGAAACTTGCCTCGCGTGCAGCGGCTCTTCTGCGAGCACTCACGGCAGCGCTTCACCGTCGAGTAATAAAGATGAGTGCGGTTGCGCGCATTGATGCCGACGTACTTCAGTGGCTTGCCTTCCGGGCAGATGTAGTAGTTCTCCTCGGGCACGTAGGTGAACTGATCGATGCCATAGAGATCGTTTGACCCATTGGGATTTTCTTTTACTCGAATGTAAGGAGCGATGCCGCGTTCATCAAGCCATTGCAGCAGTTCGCCGTTGCCGTAGGTCACCAGCGCGATTGAGTCAGGAGAGCACAGCGGCCCGCGACATGATCGAACGCTATCGCGAACGGTACGGCACCCTGCCGCAGACTCTGGCAGCCGATACCAGACTTTCTGACCGGCTTTGTGGAGTTCGCCCGACCGCGACCAGGTTAAACCCTAACTATGTGAAAGCTCATCATTGGTATAGCCTGAGCTTGGCTTGGTTGGGCCGAGGTCGCGGTCATAGTTGAATAATATGAAACCCAAAGACGCATGGGCCTCAGCCGAGGTCTGGTCGAGTGCAAGCGCCCTCAACGCCATCGCCTTGGCCTTAGGATAAACGTGCTCCATTGAGCGTGAACGACCCGTCTCGCAGGATACCTAGCTGTGTGTTTTGCTGAGCCTGAACCTGGCACACACCTCCGAGGAAAAGGCAGAAAACCGACAGCAAGATCCAGCTAGTAGAAAAGGTCCTGGTATTTTGAAGAGTGCGCATAATTAGCCTCTGTTCGGTAAGCCGCCGTGTCGATATCGTGTGTTGATTTCCATTTAAGTCGAAACTGCGGAAGGGTTCAGCATCTTGTTCTCGGGCAAACCATGTTAACTCTAGGGCGTGAGCAACTTTGATTTCAACTTCTCCACATGACGTTGAACAATATCGGGCTTGAAAGCTGAAGAAGGTCTGGTCGCCGCTAATTGAACTGCCTTCTCATATGCTGCAATTGCGTCGGCTCGCCTTTTTTGTGCTTCATACGTTTGAGCCAAGAAATACCACGCCGTTGCGTAAGTACCATCGGTTTGGATTGCCTTCAAATATCCCTGTTCTGCAAGGTCCCACTGCTTGTCGTGCAGATAAACTCCAGCGAGATTCACCTGCGGAAAGACCCACTTCGGGTCGAGATCGATCGCCTTTCGATAACTGTCGGCGGCGTGATCATGATCCTTCAGGCGTACATATGCCTTTCCGAGTTCGTTGTAAGCTGGGGCCCAGGTGCCATCGTACCTCACTGAATCTTGCAGGAACTGTAAAGCGGCGGACGGATCTCCTTTGAAGGATGCAGCCATGCCCTGCACGTAGTCGCGTCGGGAAAGTATCTTGTTATCACTGGGGGGCCAGATCTGCTGCCCAATCATAAATACTTAGGAGTTGGCGAACTTCTGATTCCTTAAAACTTGATCGTTCGGCCCTTTTCTGCAAGAAGACTTCGCCAGCGATGTTCAGCTTCGGTAATGCCTTTTCCTTTATTCCGTTCAGCGCAGCAGCGGAAAGGCTAGGCTTGAAGTGCCGATAGAGGTCATATGCCGAAGATTTCTCAGGAACCACCAATTCACCGGCGTCGAGTGCTCTGTTTATCCGGGCCACGGGTGATCCGAGGAAATACCAACCGATCGCACTCGCTAGTGCGACGGACCCAACTATTCCACCAATGACATATGGAAGCGGGGCCCTTTTGCGTACTGATCGCTCGCTGGTCCCCGGGGACAATTGCCGACCTGGCCCTATTGAGCGCCTATCACCTCCAACTTCTGCGCGGATATCGAGGGATGAGCGGAAAACAGATTCAGACAAATCTCAAACAGCATGGCCTGCACCTCTCAAATGTAAGCGTTGCTACGGCAAGGAACATGGAAACTGATCCGCCACGCATGAAGAAGCGAAATGCGCGAGGGACTAGAGGAAACATCTATATAGTGACGTCCGCGGGCGCTCAGTACGTGGAAGACCAGCTGGATGCACAGGAGAAAAATTCGACAGACGAGCACTAACCTCGAATTCGCTCCACCGGGATTTTCGCTCCCACCGAACACGCAGTTTCCTACGGGCAGCCGTCGCAGACTGGGGTTCGAGCTGCGTAGTAACCAATAGAGACTTGCCCCGAGGGTGATGTAGGGTTGACCAGGTCTGTTTCGATCCAAAAGCCGTGCCCCTGGTCGATATAGAAGTAGTCCACCGTCGTTGGTGGGGACGGGGCTAACGGAAAGACGGCGTTGAACGGCGCATTGGGGTCGGCATAGATAGTTCCAGAAAATGGAGCGTTTGACGCCGGAGTGTTGAAAGTGCCCAAGAAACCGTTGTCCTGAGAGGCGCCTCCACTAAGATTAGCGTCTGCAAGGCCGGACAGTTGAGGCGTTCCGCTAGGGTCCACCGTCAGCGCGGCGGTACCGTCATTTTCGCTGAACCCAAACTCTTCCTGCGCAAAGCTAAGCCCATAAGGACCGCTAAAAGTGGCGGACGCAGTGGATTGCATATAGGAAATTCCAGCTCCAACAGATGGGTAGTGGCTGTCTCCCGCCTCGAGCACCAAGACAGGACTTCCATCGCCGGTGAGGTAGAAAAAGAACTGCGGTATGTATCCAGACTTTGGCTCTGGGTTGAAAGTAACAGACGTCGACGTGGCACGACCGGTGCCGGTAGCGTCGACTGAATATGTTCCTGTGAAGGGCGCGCTGATTTGCGCTCCCCCGTCGGGAGACCCCTGAAAGGTATTCAAGTCGAGGAACGTATCCATGAATCCGTTGCTGAAATTGCCAGCACCGTCGGCGCTGAACAGCCCAACCGCAGTCAATGTGCTAGGAATGACGTTCGCGTTGCTGAGGTCTGTACCGGGGATACTGAAGACATAGGGGCCTGCAAACGCGGCGTTGCTAGTGAATGTACCGGTCGCGCTCCCCTGACCAATGGCTGGACCAGCGGTCAACCCGAAGGGAGACGAGTTGCCCGCGGCGGTGTCTGTCTCAATGAGTGCCAGGTGGGTTGCGTCCACGATGTAACCGGTAAACTGTAGTGGAATCAACTTATTGCCGGTGCCAAAGGGGGCGCTCAGATTCAATGTGAACACTCCGAGTTGATCTGGCGTCGTGAGTGTCCCAGACAGCCCCATGGCGGTGGCGTTGACTTTTTTTCCGAGGATTTCATCAGTCACGCTGCCATTTCCAGAAATCGTGTTAGGGGCATCTATATTCAACACACCACCGAAAACCAATGGCAGCGCCTTGGGCAGATCCGTGCCGCCCACTGCGAACGCGTAGCCACCTGTGGGGGCGGCTGTGCCAATCTGCAAATCCATCGTGCCGGTCACCGACGCCCCCGTCGCCGCATCTCCCAGGTCCATCTGGGAAATAAGAGCTTTGGAACTTGAGAGATAGACGAACGCGAACGTTTCCACCCCGATGTTGCTATCGTTCGTGTTGATGGTTATCGTGCCCCTTCCATCGCTTCCCAGAAAATAGCTACCCGTCAGGTTGGCATCCGACAATGAACCGAACGACGCATAGTTGGCTGTTTGCTCCCCACTCGTAATATTCCCACCACCATCAAGCACAAGGGCTGCGGCAAGCTGATAAGGACTGAGACTGGAATCAACGCCTTGTGCCTGGAGAACATAGGTCCCAGCTGCGAAGTTGCTATTAAAGGTGGTTATCGTAACAGGAGCAACGACATTCTTGGTCTGATCCGCAGTCGCCAACGCCACGATTTCGACGACCGTGCTGTTGGCCGATAGGGTCGACGGCGCTGTATAGGTAATCGGGTCACCACTGGCGGTGTGGGAAGCGGGATTCCCGTTGACTGTGAGGGAGCCACAATTGGGCGGAATCTGGCAGGTTAAATTCCAATCCACTCCATAATTGTTTGGATCGTTGCTTACAACTGCAGTGACACTTTCCGAGAAGCCGACCGCTACCGACCCTCCCGGCTGTGGCTGAAAGGCAATGGACACGTTAGAGGGTGGCGGTGGGGGGGGATTCTGAACATTCGCAGTGCTTCCCCCACACCCGGCCAGTACGGCGATAATGGGCGCCGCCAGAGGAAGGAAAATCCATCGATGAGTTGCCACTGCCAATCTCCTTGTACTTCTAATTTGCAAGACTTCCGTTGTTGAGCGACCAATTCGCGACCGCTAACTCACCCCGGCAGTGACTAGTTGACCACCTGTATGAGGGTTGCGGAACTGTTGCCATAGTTCTGGTCGCCCCCATAGGTCGCAGTAATCGTTTGGGTCCCCACCGCCAACGTCGATGTTGTGAGCGTCGCCGTGCCGCCACTCAGGCTGCCTGTTCCCAGTGTTTCGTTGCCGTCAGAAAACGTCACAGCCTCTCCGTCCGGCGGAGCTCCACTCGATGAACTCACGATTGCCGTAAAAGTCACTGATTGTCCGGATCCGGATGGATTCGGAGAAGATGAGAGAGTCGTAGTGGTCGCTATTCCGGCAACACCCGTTTGCCCGGTGCCCCGCAGACGCACCAATTGGGGAACGCCAGTCGGCTCGGGTGAGTAGTTGATCGTCAGACTGCCCGGAATGAACCCGGTATTCGCAGGCTTAAAGGTTACCGTCAAAGTGCAACTGCTGCCGACATCGAGGCTGGCAGGGCAGTCGTCGGATTCGGAGTAGTTGCCACTCACCACAATCTTGCCGACGAACGTTACCGTCTGAGTATTCGCCAGGTTCGGATCGTTTAGAAGCGTAATTGTCAGTGAGGAACTCTTCTTGCCCACCGTCACGCTTCCAAAGTCCAAACCCGCGCTGGGCAACATCCGCAGCGGACTGGGAGGGTTCGACCTCAGTTCAACAGGAAAACGTCCGCTGTCGATTTCGCAGGGATTGGATGCGGAGGGAAGCGTACCCGCGGGCCAGCACTGCAGCGTGTTCAGCTCAAGGAAGTAATCCGCGCCGCCCTGTAGGTTGGTGTTCGGCTGCGGAGCATAAGTGATTTCTAGATTGCAGCCCTCTTGGGGAGCGAGTAACGCTCCGGTACAAGTATCCGAAGAAATCTGGAAATTCGCCTGCGATGTTCCCGTATCGCTGTCACAGTTGTAGGAGATTGTTGGTGGCTCCCCGCCCATAGGGAAAACGGGGAGTATCCCGTTATTCACACCTGGCTGGGTGCCGACGACGAGGAGGCCTGCGACCGGAGCTGCCTGCCTCGGCGCAGGAAGGATGAGTGGAGCCTTGGGCGGGTTTATGCACGACGATCTACCAAGAATCTGGACGGGATTCCCGCTGATGTTTGTGAACGAAAGGGTCTGAGGAAGGCTCGCTTCAGGAGGATTAAACTGCTCCTCCGAGCTGAAATCGAGTTCATGAGTGGAGGGCTGGATGGCGCTTAATCCAATGCCCGTAATGGGTGCGACGAAGGCCTTATCGTTGTCGGCACTGGAGGGGCTGTTCACTTGCACCTGAAAGCCCGGGGCGGCGAACGGGCACCATTCTGGCGGGGCGCCAGCAGTGGACGGCGGGTTCCCGAAAGGCAGCCAGGGGCAGGCTTCCTGGGGAGAAAAGGTGACCGTGATGGAGCACGACTGGCCCGCCCCGAGATCGAAGCGATTGCCCTGGGACGGCCCGCCTCCCGAGCCGCAGGCGTCAGTCTCCGCGAAGCCAGGCAAATTATTGAAGTCGCTCTCGCCGCCGAAAGAGTAAGTGTTGTTGTCGCTGAAACTCAAGGTCAACCCGCTAAGCGTGCTGCCCGAATTATTTGACAGTGTTAGTATCTGCTGAGTCGCAGGCGTCCCCAGAAGCTGACCCGGAAACGTGAGAAAGGCTGGCGACAAGGCAACCGGTTCGGTGCAAGCGGTGTTACTGTTCAGGCCGAGACAGATGAAGCCCAAATCTTCGAAGTTACCGCTCGCACCGTTAGGACAGTACTTTGTATTTACGACGTACGCTTGCCCCGTCGAATGAAGAATATATCCGTTCGTTGTGTGGTCAAAGGTTACAGGCTCCAAGTCGCTTCCGTTCAACCCTGCTTGGCTGAGTGGGATACCAATCTGGCCGTCGTTGGATCCATTGAGATCGATAAGTTGGAGGATCACGGTGTTGCCGCTGATTTGGCCGTTCATGGAGACAGTGCCCGCAGGGATGCACGGGTAGTCGCTTAAGCCGGTAAGTGGATCGAGGAAATTCAGCGTCCCGGTAATGGTTGCGTTGCTGGCTCCAATATTAGGTCCCTGAGAGAGGGACCCCGTTACCGGGAAATCCTGATTGAGGAGGCCCGAGTTGTCGCCCGTGCCTCCGCTATGGAAACTTCCGGTGATCGATCCGGAAAGGGGCGGCACGGACACAGCGCTCCATGAGAGTCCATTTTCTGCGTATCCGCAAGCGGAGCCATCGGCAGCTGTACCTGCGGTTGACGTATAGGTCCCCATCATCGTCGAGCCATCGGAACTTAGAGTTCCTGTCAACGTGTAAGTCTGCGTGCCGGCAATCTGCGTGATAACCACGTTCTGACTGCTCACCGTTATGCTTAGCGGTGCCGAGCCACTGTTACACGCGCCCGTGACTGAAGTTGACGATGTGACCGAGTAAACCATTTGTCCCGTTACAGAGCCATTGCTTTGTAGCAGAAATCCACCTTCGATCCCGCCGGTGAAGGTTGGATCACCGGGAACCCCATCGGTTTGCGCCGCCATAGTGAACTGCCAGTTGCCCGCCAGTGTTCCGTTCTTTGGCGGATCGCCAGCGGTGCCACCTCCGCCGCAGCCGGGGAGCACCACCACTACCATCAGTATCGCGGCAAACAGAGTGACTACCCCACCAGTTCCGCCCCGCTCCCGCCGGTAAACAGATTCACCGCCTAGTATTCGAAGATTAGTCAATCTCCGCATGATCCTCCGCATCCTGTGAAACGCGACCGCGCGAGCTCCTTTACCGAATCCATATTCCAGTCAGAGAACAAATGGGTGGTGAAAGCAGAATCCGGAAAGCTGGCGGGACCAAACTCAAACTGGGGCACGGAGAGTGAGTTCTGGCTCGTAGCAGTTCCCGAAATGGGCACGGTGAAAACCATCTCGTCGTTCGGGACGTCAACGCTCAGCGTTGCATCTAGGGGAGAGGGGCACTGATCCGGTGGTGTTCCGACAGCGCAGGTTTCTGATGGAGAGAACAGAATCGAAATTACACAGGATTGTCCGGGAGTTAGATTGAATGATTGTCCTTGCGAAGGAGTGCCATTTAGACCACAGACATCCGTTTCGGTGAAGTTATTCGCGCCGCTGCTGTTAACCAAACTCAAAGTCACATTTCCCAAGGTCGCGCCCGAAGTGTTTGCGAGCACAATCGTCTGGGTGGTCGGCGGTGAACCCACCGGTTGCGGGTCGAAGATTAGAGCGGATGGGGTCAGGGTAATCGGCTGCTGGCAGGCACCCGCCCCATTCAATGCCAGGCAAATGTCCCCCGCGTCTCCAGCTGCGTCAACATTTCCAAGACTCCCAGGACAGCCATCCGTGGATACTAAGTAAGAAGGTCCTGTCCCATGCAGAATATATCCTCCATGCACAGAGTCGAAAGTAACGGGATTAAGGCCGGTGCTACCCAAGGAACCAGTCGGTTCACCGATGAGTCCCCATTCAGTCCCATCAGAAGCATTGATAGTCAAAGAAACAGAATTTCCGCTGATCTGTCCGTATACTTGCGCAGATGCGAGGCACGGGTAGTCGCTCTCGCTGGTCAGTTGGTTGATAAAGTTCAGGGTGCCAGTGATTGCCTCGCTGCTGCCGCCGGTATTTGCAGCCTGGTTGATTCCTCCCGATACTAGGAAAACTTGTTCATTCAGGCCGGCGGCGCCTCCCGCACTATGGAAACTTCCTTGAAACTGGCCCTGGATTGGCGGAACGAGATACGCACTCCATTGCAGTCCGGTTTGGGCGGTTCCACAAGGAGACCCATTGCTGGCGGTGCCTGCCGTCGAACTGTAAGTCCCAGCCATCGTGGTGCCATTGACGCTTAGCGTGCCGTTAAGAGTAAAAGTCTGGGTACCTGCTACTGCTGTGAGAGTTACCGCTTGGCCGCTGAGTGATCCGCTGACCGTTGCCGAGCCTGTGTTACAGGGGGCAAGTAGGCCAGGTAAGAACACCGAGTAAGTAGCACCTCCTTGTACCGAGTCGCCCGTCTGAAGCATGAATCCACCCTCTATCCCACCTAGGAACGAACCGTCACCGGGCGGTGCCATGGTGAACTGCCAGTTGCCAGAGAGGGTAAGCGGAATCGGCTGAGTGCCAGCTAATCTGCCCCCTCCACATGCTGTAAGCAGCGGGATCACGGCTGCAAGAAACAAAATACCCAGCTTTTTGGCGAAATTCGTACGGAGGCGCCGCACGAACGACTCAGGGATGATGCCATCATTCATCCGATCTTTGATCGACGTTTCCATGGCCAGTTGAATTCCCTAGAAGCCCAACTTGAGACCAAACTGTATCGTTCGCGGACGATGCGCATCGAGTGGGTGCAAAAACGACGCCCCGGTCACGCAGTCGGCCCCGTTGCCGGCAAACCCAGCAGAATAATACGGGCCAGCATAGCAACTGATCACGTTGTTTCCGGTGCTTCCCGGATTGTCCAGATCATAGACCCTAAACTGAGTGTGATTGAAAACGTTGAATGCCTCAGCTCGGAACTCGAGATCCCCTGACTCTCTCACTTTGAAATGTTTGAGTAGCGCGATGTCGAAGTTGAGGCGGCTCGGATTATTCAGAAAATTCCGCCCTGCACTCCCGAAGGTCAATCCGCGCGGAGCCACGAACTGTGACGGGTTGCCGATAAGTGGCCCAAAACTCTTAGGGTTGTTGAATGGCGACGGCAATCCCTTGATAAGGTCCGGATAAGAGGCGGCGACGCCAAGACCGGAGGAGACGCCAGCATTGTCGGTGAGTGAGATCCCCGTATTACCAGCGCTGTTAATCACTGTAAATGGGGTGCCTGACTGATAGAGCGTTACTCCCGACAGTTCCCACCCTTCGAGCAGCGCAGTTAGAAGTGTGGAGCAGCAGGTCGACGGAGGGGCGTCGTTATCCGTCGGTTTCATGTTAGCCCAGTCACTGAAGCGGCGTGGGAGATTCTTGAGTGGAATCCTGTAGACGTAACTGATATTGAGCAGATGACGCTCGTCAAAACTCGAGCTAGCCTTGTTCTGGCGCAAGTCATACGAATCGACCAGAATCGGGTCGCTTCGGTCGGATGCATCGTCAATCGAGTGGCTGTAAGAATAGGACACACCGACGGTCAGAGGCCCGCTATTGTGCCGCACGGTGCCTTGGAAAGCGTGATACGTCGATGTCGCCACATTTTGGAGGGATAGGACTCTTCCCAGTCCTGGATAGGGACGACCCGGAAGGGAGTTAACGTTCGGAATGTTCGGATTGGTGCATGCCGCTTGTAGATATATATAAGCGGGGCTCTGCGGCGTCACGAGCGTACCGTTCATCAAAAGAAAGGGAGTGACGCCGTCGCCAGGGTAATTCCCCGGGCTCGGCGCGCCGTTCGATGGTATTGTGCAATCCGAGATAGTAAGCGGTTCGGTCGGCCCGAATGGATTATCGCCAGGGGCCAAAGGTCTTAGCTGATTAAGCTGGCGCTCGACGGTCAGGTGTGTTCCCCTGCTCCCCACATACGCCAGGTTGATCACAGACCCCCTCCCGACTTCCCTCTGGACCCCGAAACTCCATTGCTGGGCATAGGGCCAAATCGCCTTGCTTGGAATCGAAGTGACATCAAGAGGAAAGACGCTGCCTGCGGCGGGTTGCACAGAACTCGAAGTGGCTGATGGGCTCACGCACGCAACGTTGGAAGGGTCGAAGGAACTCCCGTATCCGACACTTCCAATGCACGGATAGCTGATCGGAAGTTGCTGGGTCATGCTAAGGACGATAGGGGCGCTCGCTTCGAGGGAACCAGTATTCGCCTCATTCCCCGTGCCGTGCTCAAAGAAAATGCCGTAGCCTCCACGGATGGAAGTCTTGCCATCGCCGCGTGGGTCCCAGGCGAAGCCAATTCGCGGAGCCGGGTTGAGTAAGTGTCCCTCCATACAACTTTGCGGGGCGCCGTCATACCCGCACCGAACCAACCCCAAATCGCTGACCACACCGGGATCCAACTGAAAAGTGCTCGGATCGAAGGGCACCGGAACCGAGCCGGCGTTTTTGTCCAAGAGCTCGCCATACACTGGGTCAACCGTGAACCGCGAGGCGTTGAACCGTGACTCTACCCAGTTCCAGGCACCGCGGTTTTTCTCGCTGTAAGTACCAAACAAACTGATCCGGAGACCGATATTCAGAGTTAGATTGTGAGTTATTTTGTAGTCGTCCTGAATATACGGCTCGGCGATCTGAAAACGCTGGTAGTAACGATCCTTCGAGGAATCCTGGGTAAAGCTCTGAATGAATCCCTGGAGATTGTGAGGCGGATTTAGCGTCGATTCAACAAGGAAGTCGGCGAACGCGTTTCCGGTACTGTGCGCGAGATTGCTGAAGGTCAATAACCCCTGCTCATCGCCGGAAGCTGCCCCGATGGCATTGTTGTCCTGGTTTCGCTGTGAGTACACATATTGCGCTCCGAACTGGAGGGTGTGCTTGCCCATGACCTTTCCTACGTCGTCACGCAGGGAATAAGTTGGATTCGAGTGACCCCATGGCATGTAAGAAGGGTCGACTGCAAAACCTCTGCCGCCATACGCGGCGTTGGTGCCTCCAAATGCGACTCCCGGCATCTTCCCGCCGAAGCCATTATCAAAAATATGACCGATTGCACATTGCGGGAGAAGCGTCGCCGGGTCCACGCTGAGCATGGGATTGCACTGGCCGGCAGCCGACGGGTCTTTGATGAGCGGTTGATCCAGCGTTGGGTCGCGTTGAAATCGGGCGCCACCTGGCCCGTTTTGGTCAGCCAACGTAATGTTCGAGTTCACGTAGCTAACGACCAGGTCGTTCAGCAGAGTGTTCGTTATCGGCTGGATCAGCCGCGCCACCAGGCTTGTGCCAGGTCCAAAGAAGCGGTTCTCAACGGTAGGGAACGTCGCCAATGAGGGTCTGTTGATGCTCAGATAGCTCCACTGCGGCGTCAAGACGCTGGTGTCCCATGAATCGTGAACGTAGCGAAACGAGAGCCTCGCACCCTTGTTGCTCAAGATTTGATCGATGCGAAATAGTTCTTCGCGCCAGTATGTAGAAGGCGAAACGGCCGCCACATAACAGTGATTTGGGTCGTTAGGGTCGGGGCTCGCTGGATTGAAATTCGCCAGGCTGAAGTTGCAGCCGAACGGCGCATTGGGCAACGGTATGAGGTTAGAATTCAGGATGGCCAGTGCATTCTTGTCTACACCAAATGTAGACTGCTGCCCGGTTTGGCCAACCACTTCCAACTGGTTATTAGGAAATGTGTGCAGTCCATTTCCCTCGAGAATCGCCGGGCAGTCCGGATACTGTGCCCGGGAAATGGTGCCGCTGCCGCCGCCGATCGGACAAACGTCGGTGAACTCGAAAGCCTGATAGACCGTCCCGCTGGAACTGGTTTGCAGGTTTTTCTGAATCACCCCTGACTGCAATATCAAGCCACGTTCTCTCAAACCTGGAACCGCCTGGTTATACTCGATGGGTGCTTTCTCTAAGCGCACTTCCTCCGAGAAGAAGAAGAACGTCTTGTCCTTCTTGGTGTTGAATACCCCTGGTATGTACAGAGGACCACCGATCGTCCCCCCGAAATCCTGCCGGCGGTATAGAGGTGCTTTCGTCCCGAACGTCTGGCCACCGACAAGTTGGCCCGGCGGTGGCGGACTTGTGTATACCACGTCAAAGTAATTGCGCGAATTGAATGCCTCATTCCGAAGGAAGTCATATACATTGCCGTGCCATTTTGCACCACCGGACCTAGTCGTTACTTGGACCGTGCCCGAAGCCGTCCGCCCATACTGCGCGCCATAGTTCGACGTCAAGACCTTTACTTCCGAAATCGCATCCAGGCTCGGATAAACCATGAGCGTGGCCGCGGCGCCATTAAGGCCGGTATTTAGTACGTCGCTACCGTCCACCTCAAAGGTGTTGTATTCGACACGCCCGCCATTCACGCTGTACTTGACACTGCCGACCACGCCGACCTTAGCTTCGTCCTGGCCTGTCTGATTACTTACGCCGGGCGCCAAAGCTATGAGTTGCGTGAAATTGCGCCCATTTAATCCGATCGACACAACTTCCTTTTGCGTAATCGTGCCGGACACAGAGGAGGACTCGGTCTCCACTTGTCCAACCGTATTGGCCTCCACATTGACTTCCGTCTTGGCTTTTTCCGGCGACAGCGAAGCGTCAAGCGTCAACTCGATCCCTGGAGTGACCGCAATATTGTCGAATGGCGAGTTGCCGAAGTTTGGAGCCGTTATTAGCAGGTTGTAGGTTCCAGGTTCCAGGTCAACGAACGAATAGGCTCCCTTCCCGTTGACCGTTGTTTCGTAGTGCCCGCCACCGGCGTTGGTTAGTACGACTCTCGCCTCGGCAACAACGGCTCCGGTCTGATCGGTTACCATCCCGGTAATCGCGCCCTTGTTTCCCTCAATGTTTCGAGTCGAGCCGACGGGAGCTTGCTCCGTGCTCGCTGCGGAGGACTCGACCGCCGGTTTAGAGCCTGCCGGTACCAAAGTGGCATCCAGGGTCAGCTTCTTACCGAGAGTCAGGTTGAGGCCATCGAAGACCACGTCAGCGAAAGCCGGCGCGGAGACGGTTAACGTGTAAACACCTGGGTAGATCCCGGAAACCGAATAAGTGCCTTTATCGTCTACGGGGACGACGAGCGTCGCACCCATGGTGCCCAGGACCACCTTGGCGTTGGGTAGTGGGGTGCCGTCTTGTGCTGTGACTTTTCCGCTAATCGTGGTCTCAAATTCCGGTTGCTCCTGTGCCAGACAAAGTGAAAAGCCGAGCAAAATGATCGTCAAGGCACCGGCGATGCGAGCCAGAGCGCAGACAGGCACACTATTGCTCCATGAAAAATAGGCGTTGAAATGCAAGCGCGGATTCTATATGCCGCTGCGACAGCCAAAGGTTAAGGAAATATGAAAATCACTCCAGCCGCTCGGCCGAGCCCGGCCAGGACAATCCTTCCTTGAAAATCCGCTTTCGCCGACTTTGCAACTTCTGTCGTCGGCAAGGACCAGGGCACGCTGGAAAAATGCACCATCATTGCACACCCACTTTTCGAGAAGAGTGGAAAAGCCTTGCACAAGTTTTCCACCTCTTTCTGCGCACGCGCACGTTAATGAATTTTCACCGATTTGTCACATTACCTTAATGTTCGACAAAGCAAGAGCAGTTAGACTTCGGCTGCGAATGCAAGGTTCGCTCAGCGAGTTGGTATGCGTGGAGCGGAGTCCACGCAATCAATTCGCAAAACTGCTTAGGCACAAAGTCTCGTGGAACTGAGGAGACGCTTCAATTGCGTGCGGCAGGTTTGCTGCATGTGCGGCTAAAGATATTTACAAAATCGATCTAAGAGAGGGATCAATACCTATGTTGCGTCTAAGGACGATTCTCGTAGTGCTTCTGTTGACCGCGATCGTAAGCTTCGTGCCTCAGGCACGGGCGGCTGGGACGATCCAGGTGACCCTGGTAGGTTCATCCGGCGCCTGGCAATTGCTCGGCGTGGGTACCTACAATTTCTGCATAGCCCAGAACGGTGCTGGTAACTGCTTCCACTGGACGAGCGCTTCTAACGTGGTTAACCTAACCGACACTCGCGTGACACCCGTCAATGTTGACCCAGGCACAGCTTGGATCGTTTGGGCTGTCTCAGGAGGAAATGTGACCAAGATTTGGTCTGACACGAAGGTGGACACGATCGTCGGAGACCGTTGCTTCTTCGCTCAGCCTCAGTGCACTGTTAGCGCTACCTCGGCGAATCTCGGAGGTAGTGGTTCGTCGCAGATCGCTTCCAGCATTTGGGGTGCAGATACGGCCTTGCCGTCAACGATCGTCGGCACCTTCTCAAGCGGCACTTTTGCGAATGCCGTGGCGTCTGACGTACGTGCGGAAGACGCGGCCTTTGAATCTTGCCGTGTCAACTCAGCCCTTGGCGGGGGAAGCTTCGCTGGCGGAGCAACCGATGGTCTTGATGGCCTTGGTTATAACCCAAACAATCAACCCGGGGTCTGTCCGGGCTCCGGCCTCGCACAAGCAAACTATGTTGGAACTCCTATTAAGAGTGCTTTGCCCGGGAGCACTTCGATAGCGAACGTCCTAGCTTTCAACATTAGCGGCAAAGACCCGGTCAGTGGCACGTCGATTCCCGCTACCACATCGGTTGACCTGGGAGCTGTGGCCTTAATCGCGTTCTTCGAGCGTGATAAGGGCCAACTTACAAACCTAACCAATGTTACGCCGCAACAAATGCAGGCAGCGTTTTCGGGTGTCAATTGTGACGCGAGTGCTTTTGATCAATCTCCAGGTAACATTGGTATTTTCTTGCGTGAGCCACTCTCCGGTACAATGACCGCCACCGAACTGAACATTCTCCGGAAGCCAACCGTCTATACGGGCACCGGCTCTGGATCGATTATTGGTGCAAGCCAGGAAGCAAACGTGAATGCTCCGGTTAACAACCCACTCAATGCTCAGGCGGGAACCTGTTTGACTGGCTCGGGTGCGCGATATCGTGGAGTCGGTGCAGGTGAAATCATTACCTGGGTCCAGAAATCCGGCAGCCTCCTGGGTACCGATGGCATTGGTTACACGTTCTTTAGCTACGGTAATTCCAGCAAGTTCGCCAATAACCCAGCCTATGGTTATGCCACCTTCAACAACGTCGATCCGATCTGGTCAAGCTATGGAAACCAGAATTCAACCAGTGCACCGTACGACCCGGGCCAGCCTCCAACTGCGGGCACACTGCCGGGCGCGGCGAATCTGCCGGCCTCTTGTGGCGGCGCATTCCCCTGCTCGGAGAAGGCTATCTGGGCAGATGGGCTGTCCTTCCCGAACGTAAGGAACGGCAGTTACACCTGGTGGTCGATCATTCGCATCATCAGCTACGCTTCAGCAAAAGCCGCGGTCGCGAGTCTCGTGAAAGGAGCACAGGTAGCCGCGGTCGATTCCGTACCTGACTTTGTGCCGGCCGTAAAAACGGTCGGAGCAACCCAGACCGATCCCGGTCTGGAAATCGTGCGTTCGCACTATCAGGAATATGACGGTGCGGGTACTTTACTGGGCGCGGCTCCGGTTAATAAGTCGAAGACCCAAAAGGGTGGCGATGCCGGCGGCGTGATTCTCCCGAACACCTCGACAACTACTCAGCGAGTTGAGGGCAATCAGGGGTTTCAGGTCAGGCCGTAGCTGCACTTCGTCGTTCGATTGAAAAACGTAAGGCGGGCCGTTTGTTTCGGCCCGCCTTATTCATCTGACTTTGTTACTTGGCAACGCTGAAGTCAAGCCAGTGGCATCGCGAAATCTCTTGTATTGCCATCGTTTATTTTGGTGAATGCCTCTACAGGTACTTCGCACCGCAAATATTCAAGTCAAGGAAAGAAAGTATGAGGTCAAGATTTCTGTCGCTCCGAACCGGCAGGATATTATCTTTGGGAAGCGCGCTTTTCTTCTCGTCACTCCTCAGCCCGGCCCAACTCTCGCCTCCGCCTGCGCTTCTCGGCGATCCCGCCGACGTCAAAGGCTCTCATGAGGACTGGGCGTCACCCGCACTAACAGATAGTCGTCTTATTCCGAGCAAACCTCTCGAATTCATCAATGATTACAGCCACTACACGATGGAAATGCTGCGCGTCCAGTGGCGCTCGGGAGATCCTATCGATCTCTACGTAATAAAGCCCAAAGGTGTAAAGAAGCCGCCCGTGATTTTGTATCTGTACGGATACCCGACGGACGCGGAAGTGTTTAGACGCGAAGACTACCAGGAACTCGTGACCAAAGACGGCGCCGCCGCGGTGGGCTTTGTTTCCGCGCTCACGGGTCACCGCTACCATGATCGACCGATGAAACAATGGTTCCTCAGCGAGCTCCAAGAATGCCTGGCGACCTCAGCCCACGACGTGCAGATGGTGCTGAACTACCTGGATTCACGGGGCGATCTCGACATGGACCAGGTCGGCATGTTTGCGCAGGGCTCAGGAGCCAGCATCGCGATCCTCGCTTCGGGAGTTGATCCGCGGATCAAAGTGCTCGAAGTTTTAGATCCCTGGGGCGATTGGCCAAATTGGATAGCAACGTCACCGTTCGTGCCCGAAAATGAGCGGCCACAGTACGTGAAACCGGGCTTCTTAAGGAAAGTCGCAGCGTTGGACCCTGTCGATTGGCTAGCACGGATTCAGGCCAAGAAATTACGGCTCGATGACGAATTCTTCGACACCGATACTCCAAAGGCCGTCAAGGCAAAGCTGCGTGCAACAGTGCCAGCAGGTTCAAGGGTGATGCTGTACAAGAATATGGACGAATTCGCCGCCGAATTTAAGGACGGCAAAAACCTACAATGGATTCAGCAAGAGCTTCACTCTCTCGCCGCGCCGAGCGGAACAAAGACTGGGTTGCTTTCAGGCGGATTGGAGAAATAACGACGCTGGAAGTAGAACGCCACGTTGACCAGCGCCACCATCAAGGGCAATTCCCTTCACGAAAATCCTCAGGGGCGATGTAGCGCCACCGAGCGGAAGTCATGACTTCCTAGCAGCTGTGCAAGTATTCGGAGCCAGGCCCGCAACCATCAGGGCGAATGAGGAGAGTGTGCTAAGACTGTTGGTAGATCTCAGATGGCTACGTAGTTGGAGCACTTCCCACATGGCCCTACAGCAGCGGGTGGGGATATTACCCCAGTGGTGGACTCGGGTTAATTCTGGTGATCGTGCTGGTGTTGGTGCTGATGGGTCGGGTGTAATGCGACGGATAAAGAAGCCGACGTTGAGTGGGCCTTCCATCAGCCGATAGGTGTTTAGGTTCCAGTAAGGGAAGGAGCACGGCCCAGGTTTTTGTCGTTTCCCTGGCTTAGACTCGTCCGAAGCCGAACGACGTCAGGCGAGCTCACGGCTCCTTCTTCCTTACTGGGGTATTGACGAGGCCCGGCACAAGAGCGAGTAATTATTTCAACGGCTCGCTTCGAAGCGGTAACCGATGCCGCGCAGGGTTTTTAGATAGCGAGGATGGCGCGGATCGCGTTCAATTTTTTCACGCAGACGCCGGACGAAAACGTCGATCGAGCGCGGCGTCACGAAAGAGCCTTCTTTCCACACGGCATCGAGAAGTTGATCGCGAGTGAAGACACGCCCGCGATGGCGGACCAGATACTCCAAAAGCCGAAACTCCCTTACAGTCGTCGTGACGGGCTTGCCTTGCACACTGACCGTCATGGAAGCGATGTCGATCTCCAGTTCACCTAACTGAATCAATTCGCGGATGGGCGCTTCCTTTTCCGTGCGAAGAATATTGCGAATGCGCGCAATCAACTCGCGCGGACTGAATGGCTTGGTGATGTAGCCATCGCCGCCGGCGTCGAAGGCCTGCAGGCGGTCCATTTCCTGGGTGCGCGCCGATATAAAGATGATAGGGGTTTTCCCTAATACTTCGTGCTGGCGAATCTGGCGGCACAGGTCAAAGCCATTGATCTCCGGGAGCATGATATCCAGCAAAAAGAGAGAGGGTTGGGCGAGTGCTGCAGATGGAAGCACCGGAGCGCCGGAGAAAAATGTGGAAACATCAAAACCGGCGGTGCGCAGGTTATGTTCGATCAGGCGAGAGACATCAATATCATCTTCGGCCACATAGATGAGATCCGGGTGACGCGGATTGTCTGCCGGCTCTAGGGGATACATGGCTGAGGAGTACAAAGTGCACACGCTCAGAGAGATGAGATGAAAACCGACAGTGCGACACTAAAGGCACCGTGTTGCGGGAATGTTGCGCCAGTGTTAAAGGAGAGTTAATTTGATCGACTTCGCATCGTTATCATGACCGTCCGATGCGGGAGTGGTTCCTCAGCGAGCTCCAAGAATGCCTGGCGACCTCAGCCCACGACGTGCAGATGGTGCTGAACTACCTGGATTCACGGGGCGATCTCGACATGGACCAGGTCGGCATGTTTGCGCAGGGCTCAG
>Ga0335083_10000062_pt1 | contig 186967 bp, 209 predicted proteins | sample Lox_Sample_42_FD_206716 | JGI IMG/M metagenome (GOLD analysis project Ga0335083, IMG submission 206716) | Soil microbial communities from Loxahatchee National Wildlife Refuge, Florida, United States - Lox_Sample_4.2 | ecosystem: Environmental > Terrestrial > Soil > Wetlands | place: USA... | reverse complement strand
AAGCTTCCGGCGACGGCTGGGCCCAACTTCAGCCTAACGGAACCCTCAAAGGCCAAATCTGCTTCCACAATGGCGACGAAGCCGACTTCATCGCCAAACCCTGGAAAACTTCTTCAACAGCCTGCTAACCGGCCTCTGGGACGAAATTGATCCTCGGTTGCGCGAGTCAATCCGCACGTGGGCGATCGGTATCGACACGCGACGGCAACTCACCGCTGCACTTGCCAGCGTCCGGCCCGACAACAGTTGGATGATCGAGAATGCTCTCAATCTTAGACAGAGATCGATCAACTAGAGCGTTTCAGTCCAATTCAAAGATCAAATAAGCGGTGTGATGCCACAATATCCAAAGCCATTACTAACCAATTGAAAAAATTGAATTATCAGAAATTCTTGGTGCGGTCGAGAAGACTCGAACTTCCACGGGTTGCCCCGCTAGCACCTCAAGCTAGTGCGTCTACCGTTCCGCCACGACCGCATCCTGAGGGAGGCGGGGTGTAGCAAAGGCCGGACGGCTTGGGAAGCCCCGGAATTCAGCCGAAAAACCCCGGCGGCGATGAAGAAGGCGGCGACATGCAGGTCAATATCCGCGCCGGCCATATGCCGCCGCCGGAGAGCGATGGGAACGTCCATTTCAAGCTTCCGGTGAACCGGCTTCAGATGCCCTCGCCGTCGAGGCCGGTGTGGATGCCGCACTCGTCCTTGTCGAGGCCGGACCAGCGGCCGTCGCGATAGGCTTCGCCGGTCAGCACGCGCCGCGTGCAGGGCATGCAGCCGATGGAGGGATAGCCGTCCTCCACCAGCGGATGGCGCGGCAGGTTGTGCGCGGCGAAATAGGCGTCGAGATCGGCGAGGGACCAGTCCGCCAGCGGATTGAAGCGGAAGCGGCCCTCGAAATGCTCGACCTTCTCCATCTCCGCGCGGGCATGGGTCTGGAAGCGCTTGCGGCCCGTGATCTGGGCGGCGAAGCCCTCGAGCGCGCGGCGCACCGGAACCACCTTTCGAAAATTGCAGCAGGCGTCGGTGTCGCGCGTCCACAGCACGCCTTCGGGATCCTTCGCGGCGCGATCGGCCGGATGCGGTCCGATGGCGCGGATGTCGGTGAGGCCCAGCACGTCCTGCAGCCGGTCGCGATAGCGCAGCGTCTCGCCGAAGAGCTTGCCGGTGTTGAGGAAGAGGACGGGCGTCGCCGGATCGATCTCGGCCACCATGTGCAGCAGCACTGCAGACTCCGCGCCCATAGACGATACCACCGCCGTGCGGCCGGCGAACTGCTCGGCCAGCGCGAGCCGGAGCACGCCCATCGCGTCGCGCGATTGCGCCAGCGCCTGCAGCTCGGCGAGCCGCGCCCTGGCCGGCGCGTCCACCAGCGTGGAGGACGGACGGTCGAAGACGCGCGGGCCGCGCGTGCGGTCGATGACGGTCACCGCGTTCATGGGAGCCAGCTCCGCTCTTCGACGTAACGCACGGTGCGTTCGGCCACGTGGACGGGCAGGGCGCCCTGCTTGCGCCACGCCTCGCGCGCGCCGGACAGCTCGCACAACCGGCCGCCCCATTCCAGGCCGAGGCTGCGCTCGAGCCATTGGCGGATAAGGCGCGCGAGGCCCGGAGATCTGCCGCCCGTCGAAACCGTCAGAAGCAGATCGCCCCGGCGCACGATGGCCGGGACGTGGAAGTCGCAGAGCGAGGGAACGTCCTCGACATTGACCAGCACGCCCTGGGCGCGCGCGCGCATAGCCAGCCGCGCGGATTGCCTGGCATCGAGCCCGGCCACGAACAGGACATGGATGTCTGGAAGTTCGTCGACGTCCGCCGCGATGGCCACGGCCTGCGCACCCGCCTCGGCCAGGAGCGCGGCACGGCGCGCCAGCCCCTCGCCTTTTCCGGCAAGGCCCGCCTTCACGAACTTCGGGGCGAGAGCGATGGGCAGCAACGCGGCCTCCATGGACCCGCCCACCGGCGGTTCCACAAAGAGATACGCGTCGACCTTCTATATTGCAAGAATATACAGTGGAATAAAATATTCCACAGTGTTTAGTCGTTTATTGGTAGCCGCGGAGCAGGTCGGACACCGAAACCGCGATCTTGTCGCCCTGGATGATGATTTCGCCCCTGGCGACGGGCCGGTCGTTGGCCAGGACCAGGACGGGATCGTCCTGCCTGGAATTGAGCTCGATGACGGCCCCGCGGCCCATGCGCAGGAGCTGGTGCATCGGGATCACCGAGCGTCCGAGCACCACGGAAATCTCGACCTTGACGTTCTCGATATTGGGGGACATCTGCCTATCCGGTTAGGACCGCCGCGATGTTCGCGCGGTTATGCTTTCGGCGGAGTTAATGGCGGCGCTTGTGGATACCCCGACCACCCTGGCCAGGCCCGAATGGACGGTGCGCGGCGGGCTGCTGCCCTACGGCGAGGCGGTCGCCTTCATGGAGAACCGCGCGGCGGCGATCGCCGAAGGCCGCGCGAGCGAGATGGTCTGGCTGGTCGAGCATCCGCCGATTTACACGGCGGGCACCAGCGCGAAGGACGCCGATCTCATCGACGCGCGCTTTCCCGTGTTCCGGACGGGACGCGGCGGCCAGTTCACCTATCACGGCCCCGGGCAGCGCGTCGGCTATGTGATGCTCGACCTGAAGCGCCGCAAGGCCGACGTGCGCGGCTTCGTGCGCGATCTCGAGGAATGGCTGATCCGCGCGCTGGCGCGGTTCAACGTCAGGGGCGAGCGGCGCGATGGGCGCGTGGGTATCTGGGTCGCGCGCGGAAACCGCGAGGACAAGATCGCCGCCATCGGCGTGCGCGTGCGAAAGTGGGTGACGTTCCATGGCATCGCCTTCAACGTCGATCCCGACCTCACCCATTTCGACGGCATCGTGCCCTGCGGCGTGCGCGAACACGGCGTCACCAGCCTCGCCGATCTCGGCATCCCCGTCTCCATGGCCGACGCGGACGTGGCGCTGAAGGCCGCGTTCGAAGAGGTGTTCGGCCCGGTATCGTAGCGCATCGTCACGGACGGGCCCGTCGGCCGTCCGTTTTCCCCAAGCACGAGATCTTCCGGCAAACCCTCTGGAACATGGATGGCGGCCATGGCGGGTTTGAGATCATGCAACCGAAGCGCACTTCCATTGCCCCCTTCACCGGGCGAAGGTGGTGCGCATGCCGATTCAGGGGAGCCAGTCATGCCGCGCGTATCCGCCGCCTTCTACTCCATCGCCGTGATTTGCGTGCTGATCGGCATGCCGTGGGGCATGATCATGGGAGCGCAGGAGAACTTCGTGACCGCGCCCGCGCATGCCCATCTCAATCTCGTCGGCTGGGTGACCATGGCGCTGTTCGGGACATTCTACGCGCTGGTGCCGGCGGCCGCGACACGGCTTGCGTGGATCAACTTCTTCGTCTCGACGCTGGCGCTCATCCTGATGATCCCGGCGCTCGGCATGTTCCTCGCCCACGGCAACGACCCGCAATGGCTGCCCTACATGCAGGCCGGCGAGGGGCTCGCGTTGCTGGGCATGCTGGTGTTCGCGATCTCGGTGTTCCGGGAACTGCTGCGCGAGCGCTGAGCGCCGCCGGCTAGAGCGACGGCCGGCGGCGGAAGCCCTTCTCCTCCGGCGGCTCGGCGTTGTGCAGCTCGACATTGTGCACGCGGCTGCCCTGGGGCCCCCGCATGCACGCCGCCACGATCACCTCGACCGCGGGCGTGGGGCCGGAGACCAGGGCCTCCACCGTGCCGTCGGCGCGGTTGCGCACCCAGCCGTCGATGCCGAGCCTGTTGGCCTCGGCGATCACAAAATTGCGATAGCCGACGGCCTGCACGCTGCCCTCGATGCGCAGCCTCAAATGGGTCAAGTCCTCGCTCATCGCGAAATCCTTTGCCTTTCGGCGCGCCCGTGCGCAACCCGACCCGTGCGCAATCGGAATGGTTAACCGGCGACGCCTAAGCTTCCGAGGTCCGAACGGATTTCAGGGCAGCCATGCGCGGGACGCGTATTGGCCCTTTAGCGGATCGGCCTCCATGTTGATTGTGCGCCGATTTCAGGGGATTAGCTTGCAAGTTCCAAGCCTTGTGCGTGGCCTTGTGCGTGCCGCCTGCCTGGTGCTTTGCGCCGCGACGGCGGCAGTGGCCCCGAATGCTTCGGCCCAGGACGCCCAGAACAGCGTCCTCACCTACCCCGCCTCCTTCTTCGCCGACCAGCGCCCCAATACCGCCTACGACATGATCGGAAGGCTGCCGGGCTTCACCTTCAACGACGGCACCTCCGCCCGCGGCTTCGCCGGCACGGCCGGCAACGTGCTCATCGACGGCGAGCGGCCGACGTCGAAATCCGACGACCTGCAGTCGATCCTGCAGCGCATCCCGGCCGGCGACGTGGACCATATCGACATCATCCGCGGCGGCGCGCAGGGCATCGACATGCACGGCCAGACCGTGATCGCGAACGTCGTGCGCAAGAAGACGGACTCCACCAGGATCGTGGCGGAATTCGACGACAATTTCTTCCCGGACGGCGAGACCGTGCCCTATGGCAGCGTGCAGTACACGCGGCACACCCGCAGCAGCACCTACGAAGCGTCGCTGTCGCGCACCGCCAATTTCGACGATTCCGTCGGCAACGGCTTCCACGACATCACCGACGTGGCGACCGGCACCGTGGCGCGGCAGCAGGCGCACACCAGCGGCCGCGGCGCAGGCGCCTCGGCCACCGGCGCGGCGACGGTTCCGCTGTGGGACGGCCAGTTCAAGGCCAATTTGGCGCTGCAGGACTCGCCGTTCTTCTCCACCAACTCCTACACCGCGCCCGGCAACGACCAGACCATCAAGGACAAAAGCGGCTCGACCAGCGCGGAGCTGGGCCTGCATTGGGAAGGGCCGCTCGGCGGCACGCATCTGGAAATCCTCGGCCTGCAGCGGCTGGGCCATCAGAGCGATGTCAATTCGCTCTTGTCAGCGGGCGACAACGAGATCTTCGAATCCCACGCCAACACCGGCGAATCCATCGTGCGCGCCACGCTGCGCTATCTGCCCATCGACTCGCTGACGCTCGAGGGCGGCGCGGAAGGCGCGTTCAACTTCCTGGACGGAACATCGAGCTTCATCGACAACGGCGTGATCGTGGCGGTGCCGAATGCCAATGCCCGCGTCACCGAAAAGCGCGGCGAGGCCTTCTTCCAGGCGACCTGGAAGGCGAATGCGCAGTGGATGTTCGAGCTGGGCGCGCGCAGCGAGTATTCCATCATCGCCGAGACGGGCGACACCGACCTCACCCGCCATTTCTTCTATCCCAAGCCGCGCGCCGTGGTGACCTGGGCGCCGGACGGCAAAACCCAGGTACGCTTCCGCTACGAACGCGTGCTGGGCCAGCTCGACTTCAACAACTTCGTGGCGTCGAGCAGCCTGTCCGCCAGCGGCATCAATGCCGGCAACGCCAACCTCCAACCCGACCAGCACGCCCAGTACGAACTCTCCCTGGAGCGGGATTTCTGGGACAAGGGCGCGGTCGTCCTCACGCTGATGCACGAGAACATCAAGGACGTGGAGGATTATGTGCCGGTGACCGGGACGGGCGGCGCTGTGTTCGACGCGCCCGGCAACATCGGCAACGGCCGCAACGACCAGATCGACCTCGAGCTCACCCTGCCGCTGGACCGGCTTGGGCTCGAAAACGGACTGCTCAAGGCGACCAACATCTTCCGGCTCTCCAAGGTGCCGGATCCCGTCACGGGGCAGAACCGCATCATCTCCGGCCAGCGGCCGCAGGACATCGAATGGACGCTGACACAGGACCTGCCGGCGCTGAATTCGAGCTGGGGCATCTTCTTCTTCAACGCCTGGAGCGAACATTACTACCGGCTGGAGCAGGTGCGCAGCCGCCGCGTCATCCCGCCCTATTTCCAGGTGTGGTGGGACTACAAGCCCAGGCCCGGCTGGAGCCTGCACTTCGAGATCACCAATCCGGCGCCCTTCGTCTACGACGACCGCTTCTACGACTATGCGGGCCCGCGCGACACCTTCCCGCTGCAATCGATTGAAGAGCTTTCGATCAAGTCGCAGCCGCGGCTCTACGTGCAGATCCGCAAGACGTTCGACTGAGCGGATCGGGTCTTGATACGAGCCATTTGCGTCGCCATGTGAAAGGCATCGCCGGAGGCTGTCATGCGAAGAGTGTTGAAGATCGGCGGCATGGTGCTCGCCATCGTGGTGCTGCTAGCGGGCCTCGGCGCCGGCGGCTTCTACGGGATGCTGGCCTATTTCTATCCGGACCCGCCGGCGAAGGACTATCCCAGGCCCGCGAACCTGCTCCAGGCGCAGCGCCAGGATCTCGACTATTTCTCCAAACTGCAGGCGATGGACCGCTCCTATCCACCCGCGGCGCGGGCCGAAATGCAGCGCGAGGTCGCCGCCATGGAGAAGGCGGACACGCCGCTATCGCCGCAGGCCTTCCAGGTCCGGCTCATGCAGATCTCCGCGCTGGCCGACAACGGCCACACCCATGTGCGCATGACGGGGCCGGACGTGGTGCCGAATCTGCTGCCGGTGCGGGTGACGGATTTCCAGGAAGGCCTCTTCGTGATGCGCGCCAGGACGCCCGACAAGGACATGCTGGGCGGGCGGCTCGAAAGCATCGACGGCACGCCGGTCGACGAGATCGTCGCCAGGCTGAAGACGCTGCGCGGCGGCACCAGCGCGTTCCGGATGGACAACGCCGCGCTCTTCGCCGCCGACCAGGACATGCTCTACGGCCTCGGCATCGCCAGGGCGCCCATGGAGTCGACCTGGACCGTGCGCCTGCCCGACGGGCGCGAGGTGACGCGCACGCTCAAGGCCTACGACAAGCCCGAAAGCGACGCGCTCGACTACGGCTACCGCTGGACCGACCCCGCGCCGGTGAAAGGCCTGGGACCGGACTGGGTGAGCTATGAGCCCGCCAGCGGCCACCTGCCGGAGAGCCGGCGGGACCTCGACCGCGTGTTCGAGGACCTCGCGATTCCCGGAAGCTGCGCGCGTTACATCCGGCTGGCGGATATCATCGACACCGACGGCCAGAAGATCGAACCGGCGCTGGAGCGCTTCGAGAGCGAGCTGAGGGCGGACCGGCCCTGCGCCGCGATCGTGGACCTGCGCGGCAACGGCGGCGGCGACTATACGAACGCATGGCACTTCAGCCACGCCCTGCCGTCGCTGGTCGCGCCGGACGGGCGCATCTTCATCCTCACGAACGCAGGGACGTTCTCCGCCGCCATCACCACGACGGCGTTCATCAAGGAAGCGGGCGGCGATCGCGTGACGATCGTGGGCGAGCCCGTGGGCGACCGGCTCGAATTCTATGCCGAGGGCAACGAGGGCTGTCTGCCCAACTCGAAGCTCTGCGCCTCCTACGAGACCGGCAAGCATGCCTACGACGCGCCCTGCACCGACTGGCACGACTGTTTCTGGCTGAACTGGTTCTATCCCGTGCGCGTGAAGACCTTGCGGCCGGACCAACTCATCGCCTCCCGCTTCGCCGACTGGAATGCGGGGCACGACGTGGCGTTCGAACGCGCCGTGGAGATGGCGGGGAAGGCTCGCTGACGTTGCGAATGCGATCGGAATCCGGGTCGGGCAGTCATGCACGACCGCAGGCCATCCGGATGCAACGGGCCGTGGCAACTGCCGGAATCAGGCAAACTCCAGGATCACGTCGTCCAGCGCGAGGCTGTCGCCCTTCCTGGCGTTGATCTTCTTGACCTTGCCGTCGCGCTCGGCGGTGAGGACGTTCTCCATCTTCATCGCCTCGACCACGGCCAGCGACTCGCCGGTCTTGACTTCCTGGCCTTCGTGGACGTTCACCGACACCACCAGCCCCGGCATCGGGCAGAGCAGGAACTTCGACGTATCGGCCGCGGCCTTCCTGGGCATGAGCGCCGCGAATTCGGACGCCAGCGGGCTGCGCACCGTCACCAGCGCCTGCGCGCCACCCTGCCGCAGCAGGTAGCCGCCCGCGCGCCGCGCGATCTGGATGGCGAAATCCCCGCCGTCCTTCTCCTTGAGATGCATCGTCGGCTGGCCGAGATGCCAGTCGGTGGTCGCGGCATAGGGGACGCCGTCGATGCGCAGGAAGAGGCGGCCCTGGTGGATATGGGCGCCGCTCACGTCGTGCGATTTCATGCCCAGCCTGGCGACGAAATTGCCGGCCGCGCGGTGGGCGCCGTTCAATGTGCCGGAGATTTCGCCGGCGCGCTCGGTGCGCATCAGCTTCTTGGCGACCGCCGCGGCGATGAAGCGCCGCGTCATCGTTTCATCCAGCGCGCGGCCGTGGAATCCGTCGGGAAACTCCTCCGCGATGAAGGCCGTGGTGATGGCGCCGGAGCGGAAGCGCGCGTTGTGCATGATCGCGTTGAGGAACGCGATGTTGTGGTTGATGCCGTCGATGCGGAACTCGTCCAGCGCCTCGCCCATGGCGTCGATCGCCTTCTCGCGCGTGGGCGCATGAGTGCAGAGCTTGGCGATCATCGGGTCGTAGTAGATCGAGATCTCGCCGCCCTCGTAGACGCCGGTGTCGTTGCGCACGGTGACGCCGCCGCGCGTCCCTTCCACCGGGGGGCGGTAGCGCACCAGCCGCCCCGTCGACGGCAGGAAGCCGCGATAGGGATCCTCGGCATAGATGCGCGCCTCGACGGCCCAGCCGTCGATGCCGACGTCGCCCTGCCTTATGGGGAGCCTCTCGCCCGAAGCGGCGCGGATCATCAGTTCGACGAGATCGAGGCCGGTGATGAGCTCGGTCACCGGATGCTCGACCTGGAGCCTGGTGTTCATCTCCAGGAAGTAGAAATTGCGGTCCTTGTCGACGATGAACTCGACGGTGCCGGCGCTGTCGTAGCCCACGGCCTTGGACAGCATCACCGCCTGTTCGCCCATGGCCTTGCGGGTCGCGGCGTCGAGGAACGGCGACGGCGCCTCCTCGATGACCTTCTGGTTGCGGCGCTGGATCGAGCATTCGCGCTCGTTGAGATGGACGACGTTGCCGTGCTTGTCGCCCATCACCTGGATCTCGATGTGGCGCGGCTCGGTGACGAATTTCTCGATGAACAGCCGGTCGTCGCCGAAGCTGGCGCGGGCCTCGTTCTGCGAGGACTGGATCGCCTGGACGAGCTCGCTCTCCTTGTGGACAATGCGAAGCCCCTTGCCGCCGCCGCCGGCCGACGCCTTCACCATCACCGGATAGCCGATGTCGGCCGCGATCCTGCGGGCGTGCGCGGCGTCGGTGATCTCGCCGACGAAGCCGGGGACGGTGTTCACTTTAGCGGCGAGCGCGAGCTTCTTGGACTGGATCTTGTCGCCCATCGCCGCGATGGCCCTGTTGTTCGGCCCGACGAAGACGATTCCGGCCTTCTCCAGCGCCTCGGCGAACGCCTCGCGCTCCGACAGGAAGCCGTAGCCGGGATGGACGGCCTCAGCACCCGTGTCCTTGCAGGCCTGCACGATACGGTCGATCTGGAGATAGGACTGCGCCGAGGGCGGCGGGCCGATGTTCACCGCCTCGTCCGCCATCTCGACATGGAGCGCGTCGGCGTCCGCGTCCGAATAGACGGCGACGGTCGCGATGCCCATCCTGCGGGCAGTCTTGATGACGCGGCAGGCGATCTCGCCGCGGTTGGCGATCAGGATTTTTCCAAACACGATCATCCCCTGGCCGGTCCCGGCCGGATGCTGGACTAGCCGATGCCGCCGCCATCGGCAACCGATTCCGCGTTAAACGGTTGATCCGCCCCATGGTTTCGGCGCTAGGCCAGGGCGTAGGCGGCCGCGCCCGCGGCCAGCGCCGCCGCTCCGGCCACGGCCAAGGGGGCCGCGAGGCGGCGTCCGCCCAATCCGAAGGCCAGTGCCGCCTTGGAGACGATGTTCGCGGCGCCCGCGATCAGGATGGCGGCGGTGGCGGCGGACACCGCGAGCCCCGCGCCGGTCATCTGCGCGGCCGAAAGCGTGATCGGGTCCTCGTCGGCGAGGCCGGAGACGGCGGCCAGCGAATAGAGGCCCTGCTGCCCGAAGCTCGAACCCAGGAGCTTGGCGGCCAGCATCACCGCCGCGAGCAAAAGCCCGAAGCGCAGCACGACCGAAAGCTCGAACGGATTGTCGAGGTCGAGCGCCGGATCGGCGCCCGACGTCGCGGCGCGGCGCGCGAAGACGAACGCGGACAGCGCCAGCACCGCGGTCGCGGCCGCGACCGGGGCCAGCAGCGGGGCCAGCAGCACCGGCGCCACGATCGTCGCCAGGATCAGCATGCGCGCCAGCGACACCGTCCATGCCGCGGCGATGCCGGTGGCGACTTCGAGGCTCGCCGCCGGGTCCTTCCGCGCGAGCCGGGCAAAGGCGATGGTGACGGCAGTCGAACTCACCACGCCGCCGGCGCTGCCGGCATAAACCAGGCCGCGGCGCGGGCCGGCGATGCGGATGGCGACGTAGCCCGCGTAGGAGAACGCCGCGATGAGGATGGTCAGGAGCCAGAGGCGGTAGGGATCGAGCGCGCCCCAGGGATCGACGGCGCGATCGGGAAGGATGGGCAGCAGCACGAAGGTCATCGCCAGCAGGAGCAGCGCCGCGCGCAGCTCGGGCCACGTCACGCGTTCGAGAAACCGGTGCAGCGCCTGGCGCTCGGCGAGCAGGCCCGCGACCGCGACGCCGGCCGCGCCCGCCACCGCCATGTCGCCCAGCACCGCATAGCCGCCGAGCGCGAAGGTGAGGAGCCCGGCGATGAGATCGGTCGCCGAGAGGCTGTTCTCCGCCACGCTGCGCCGCCATTCGAAGACGACGAGCCCGATGGCGAAGCCGAGCGCCGCGAGCCCCAGCGCCACGCCGCCCAGCATCGGATGAAGCGCGCCCCAGACGCCGCCCAGCAGCGCGATCAGCGGAAAGGTGCGCACGCCCGCCACGCGCGAACCGGCCGGCCCTTCGCGCTCCTGCCAGCCGCGCTCGATCCCGATCAGAAAGCCGATGGCAAGCGCCAGCCCCAGCCGCTGGAAGAGATCGAGCGTGGACACGCCTGCTACTTCTTCCCCTTCATCGACCTGTCGCGGATGGCGCGGAATTCGTTGCCGGGATACCAGTCGGGCCAGTCGTCGCTGCTGGCGATCTCGTCGCCCAGCGTGTAGAGCGCGTCGAGATCGCTGATGGGGCCGGAGAGGTCCCAGTTCGCCTGCCATTCGTCCGAAGGCTGGTGGTAGTGGTGCAGCAGATAGTCCTGCCGCAGCGCATGACCGGCCGCGGTGCCGCCGTCGATCAGGTCGTAGCCGCCGCCCGGATTAAGCATCGGCACGCCGACCTTGGCGAGGCTGATGTGGTCGGAGCGGTAGAAGCCGCCCTTCTCCGGCTCGGGATCGGGGGTGATGACGCGGCCTTGCGTCTTCAGGATCGCGGCGAGCTTGTCCTCGAGCTGGGAGGCGCCGTTGCCGACGATCACCATGTCATGCGCCCGGCCCTCCGGCAGGTTCGCGTCCAGGTTCACGCCGCCGACAATGTGGTCGAGCGGCCAGATCGGATGCTCGCCGAAATATTCCGAGCCGAGCAGGCCCTGCTCCTCCATCGTCCAGGCGATGATGGCGATCGAGCGCCGCGGCGCGCGCGTGTCGTGGGCGAAGGCCTCGCCGATCTCCAGGACCGAAGACAGGCCCATGCCGTTGTCGACGGCGCCGTTGTAGATCTTGTCCGGTCCGGCCACGTCCGGCTTGATGCCGAGATGATCCCAATGCGCGGTGTAGAGGAAATAATCGTCGGGATGCCTGGAGCCGCGCACCACGCCCACCACATTGCGCGTGGTCATGGGCGAGATTGTGGAGTGTGCGTCCACGCTCATGGTCTCGCCGGTCATCGGCACGGCATGGAAGCCGGGCTTGTTGGCGGCGGCCTTCTCCGCGTCGTAGTCGAGGCCCGTGTCCTTGAACAGCGTGCGCGCGGTGTCGAGCGTGATCCAGCCCTGGATCGGCACCATGCTCATGTTCTTGTCCGCGGCCGCCAGCCAGGATTTGTTGCCGGAGTTGGAATTGCGCACGACCTGCCAGCCATAGGCCGCCGGCGCCGTCTCGTGCACGATGATCGCGCCCGCTGCGCCCTGCCGCGCCGCTTCCTCGTACTTGTAGGTCCAGCGGCCGTAATAGGTCATCGCCTTACCCTTGAAGAAGTTGGGGTCGGGACTGGCGTCCTCGTTGCCGGGATCGTTGACGAGGATAACGACCGTCTTGCCCTTCACGTCCACGCCGGCATAGTCGTTCCAGTGGTACTCCGGCGCCACCACGCCGTAGCCCACGAACACCAGCGGCGCATTCTTCACCGTCACGCGGTCGCTCTTGAATTGCGGCGTCCAATAGACCGTCTCGTCGGGGAATTTCGGCGCGATCGCGCCCTTGGGCGTGTCGAACACCTGCGTGGACTTCGCCGGTTCGAGCGCGATGTTCACCGCCGGCACCGGCTGGAAATAGCTGCCGCGATAGCCGGGCTTGAGCCCGATGCGCTTCATCTCGTCGGCGATCCACTGCGCGGCGGCCTCGCCGTTCCTGGTGCCGGGCCCGCGGCCCTCGAAGGCGTCGTCCGAGATCGCCTTGTCACGCGCCGACAGGTCGGCGGCGTTGATGTCCGGCGTGGTGATGGGATGGCCGGGATAGCCGGCGATGGCCGCCGTCGCCAGGAACGTGACGGAGGCCGCCAGCAACAGGACTGAACGCATGAAAACCCCTCCCCAGGGAATGGACAGAATGACACTCGGGCCGCATCCTAGATGCCGCGCTCGTCTTCGCAACATAATTGCGACACCTCGCCGGAGATCAGAATGCCCGACTACATCACCAGCCGCGGAACCAGGGACGCGAAGCTGCCGTTCTCCGACGCGGTGCGCGCAGGCGAGGTGCTCTATCTCTCCGGGGCGCTCGGCAACCAGCCCGGCACGATGGAGCTCGTCCCCGGCGGCATCGTCGCGGAAACCCGGCAGATGATGACCAACATCGCCCGCGTGCTCGAGCAGAACGGCCTCGACTTCGACGACGTGTTCAAGTGCCTCGTCATGCTGGCCGACATGGGCGAGTGGCGCGCGTTCAACGAGGTGTATGTGCCCTACTTCAAGCCCGGGCGCCTGCCGGCCCGCTCGGCCTTCGGCGCCAACGGCCTGGCGCTCGGCGCGCGGGTGGAGATGGAGGCTTGGGCGTGGGCAGGGAAGAAATGACGCTGGCGTAACCTGAAGGACATCTGACCGGACGAGTCCGTGACGGTTCCGTCAATTTGGTGGCGGGGACCTGTCGCCCGGGCATGGGTTCCGTTAATATCGATTGCGTAGGGGCCATCCGCTTTCCAATTCTTTGGGGAGGAACCCATGCATCTCAAAGCCCTGGTCATCTCCGCCGCCGCGATCGCGTTCGTATCCGCGCCGGCGCTTGCCTTGAACCCGCAGCCCGAGCCGCCCAACAAGCCGCAGGTCATGCAGGTCAATCCCAACACCGTGAATCCCAACCACAACACCATGTCGACCACCGGCCACACGGGTGCGGCGGCGAGCGACGCCGACGACAACTATTGCGGCACGCCCGTGCCGGGACATCCGCGGCCGCCCAACTGCACCAGCACCAAGGTGAACGGCGCGGTGAACACCAACGCCATGCACGGCACCATGGCCGGTGGCGGCACGCAAGCCGGCGCGGCGGCGAGCGACGCCGACGACAATTACTGCGGCACCCGCACCCCCGGCCACGGCCCCCACAGCAACTGGGGCAGCGCCTGGCGCGGCAACACCGCGGCCAAGTGCGGCACCACCATGCACGGCACCATGCAGGGCGGGACGATGACGCACTGATCGAAGACTTCCTCCCCCGCGAGAGCGGGGGAGGAAGGACTTCAGAACTGGGTGTTGAAATAGTCCGCCGTCGTGTAGCCGAAGAGATAGAGCAGCAGGTATTTGCGTACGCCCGGCTCGTCGCCGCTCTGATAGGCGAGCTTCGGCAGCACGTCTGACAGCACACGCTTCAGCTTGTCGCCATCCGGCGACTTGCCCTCGACGGACGCCACGCAGTCCGATGAAAAGTCGTTGCGCTCGCCCTCGTCCAGCGCGTTCCACACCGCCAGCACGTCGTCACCCGAAATGCCGTAGCGACGGGCAAGCTCGCGGCTCGCGCCCAGGTAATAGGGCTTTGCACATTAAGCCCCCTCTGAGGGATGCCTGCACAAAAACTCTAGCGGCTGCACAAAAACTATGGATCAGGAAGCAACCTTTTACCCAAAGATGCGATGAGCGCGCTTACTGCACCAGAAAGAATTAAGCCTTGAAGCCGATTGATCTCATCGGACGATAGCCAGCGCCAGTGATCTGGCGCAATCATGTGCCACCACCAGACGCCGACTGCACCTAGGAGTAGGAGGCTTACGCAGCGAACAAATACTCTGGCACCCCAAAAAACTGCCTTCCGCAGATTCGAGATTTCTTCAAGAAATCTTTTGCGGTGTTCGTCAGTTAGTCCCGGGACGGTCGGCTTGGTATTAAAGAATTCCTGCTCTCTTCGAGCATCTTCGTCGGTCCCGTCGCGAGGAGGCCCGGGAGGAGGGACGTCAACCATGTCACAGGGACTGCGGTTGGTACGCTTGTCCCACCGCTTTCGCGTCGCCGTATCGCCTCATGATTTCCGCATAGTGGTCACGAATTAGGCTCTGCGGTATCACTGCGTTCTTGCCATATGTCTTCCAGGTTTTTGCCCATGGCGAGCCTTCTCGGTGGGTCAAATTCGAGAGATAGGTTCCTGCAAATGATCCATATTTTTCGAACACATCGTCCACTACGGCTCTCTCGTCGTTGCCCAAATCAGCGACCGCAATATTTTGAATGGGGCCTGCGATCGAATTTGGACCGCTGGGCAGAAATCCATACACACGGCGAACTACTGGACCGTACTGCCACGCCTCGACCTCGTCCTCCAAGAGCGGTCGCCCCTGAGAGCCGAGCGTAAAACCATGCGAAATGTAGACGAGCTTCATCACCTGGAGGGGATCAAGTCCGCCCCGAGTTTGAGCTTTCTGAAGAAGATAATTCGCAACGCTTCGCGCGTCGTAGACTCGATCAGCCATAACGCTAATATAAGTGCGAGGAGAAAAAGCACAATAAGATCAGGACATTGTCTTATTTTCATCAACGATTTGAATGAGTTAGTGCAACGGACCGTCTCGGTGAATATTTCTAGTTATAATTCTCATTGACAAATTTCCTCGTTCTGACAGTCTCCTTGGGCCCGCGCAGGAGTTGCCCAAATGGAAGAAATCGATCCCGAACAGGCCAAGGTGATGGACACGCTGGCCCCGTTCCTGAAGCGCCTGTACGTCCTCTTCGACGGCGCTATCGATCTCTACACCGAGAAGTACCCGGCCGATGTTCGCGCTCAGCACACGGATCGCGCGGCGGCGAATAATGTTTACTGTCATGCGTGGCACGCGCTCGAACTGGAATTCTCTGAGGAGCCGGACTTCCGTTTCCGCGAACTGAAGGGCCGCTTGAATGTTCTTCTGATCGGCGACGCCATCGTGTTGCGTCTGAAGAAAGTCGATGCCAACGGTCGCTGGCGCAATCACAAGTCCAAGCAGCAGGCCAAGTTCGACGGCCAGTTGCCGTTGCCCGGCTTGCCTCCCGAGGCGACGCGCGTGGTGCTCGGCTATCAGCCTGACGCCGCCTTCTCTTGCGTGGAGCGTGTGATCCTGCGCCCTGCTCGCGGTACCTGGGTTTCTCAGATTGTCGAAGACGGCCCGGCTTACGAGTGGGTGGATATCACTCCGAAAACCCTGCCGTTCGGCGAAGTGCGCAGCAAGGCAGCCCGCTAGTATCTCCCATGACCCACGCATTCAACCGCGACATGCTCATGGTCGCGCGAGCAGCACGGGGATTCACCCAAGGCGACCTCGCGGACGCTGCGAGCGTAACACAGGCATTGATCTCGAAGATCGAGAACGGCTTCATTCTCGACCCCACCCCCGAAATGGTGTCGGCTTTCGCCCATGCGCTCAAATATCCCGAAGAGTTTTTCTATTCGTATGAGAAGCCCCACGGCCTGCCGCCATTTCACTTTCGGAAAAGAGCAAGCCTCGGGGCAAAAATTCTCGCAAAGATAGAAGCAGACATAAATATCAGGCGAATTCACATTGATCGCCTCATGCGGTCTTTCGAATCTCATACTGCAAGAGATTTTCCGACAATCGATCTTGATCTGAACCAGTGGACACCACGCGATGCAGCACGGCATGTGCGCGGACTTTGGATGATACCTCGCGGCCCCATTGAAGATTTGACCGCCGTCGTTGAGCGCGCTGGTGCGGTTGTGGTGCAAATTGATTTTGCAACACCCAAGCTTGATGCGCTGAGTTTCCGTCTACCGGGAAAACCGCCATTGATCTTTATGAATTCTGTGGTTCCGGGTGATCGATACCGATTCAGCTTGGCACACGAATTGGCCCATTTGATTTTCCACAATCATCCTGAAACAGATGAGACAATGGAGGATGAGGCTGATGAGTTTGCGGGAGAACTATTGACGCCCGGAAGTGAAGTCCGCCCATACCTCGCTTATGCCACCCTCCCAAAGTACGGGCGTGCGAAGCAATACTGGAAAGTGTCGATAAAATCTCTGATTGTGCAAGCAAGCCGGTTGAAGGTGATTACACCGAATTTGTATACGCGCTTGAACGTCCAATATAGCAAAGCAGGTTATGGAAAGTTTGGCGAGCCGTTTCCCATTCCAGTTGAGAAACCTTCAACGCTATCGCGTGCAATTTCTCATCATATGCAGGTACTAAATTATTCGCCTGAAGAGATGGCGAAATTGCTCATGCTCACAAAGGAAGAATTTGTAAGTGCCTACACCGAACGCCCACGTTTGCGTCTCGTTGGCAGAGATTAGCCGATCTATTTGGCTTTTTTCTTTTTCGCTTCGGGCTTCCCATTAGCGGGCGCAGCACGGGGTCTATCCCAATAGGGGCTTTTGCAATGAGGACACACCTTTGGCTCCACGCCTGCTTCGCGCGGAACCCACTCGTGACCACACCGCTCGCAGCGGAAGCCCCATAGCTGAACTCTTGCCATAAGCCCCCTATATCCCCCGAGGGGATATACGTCAAATAATATAGCGAAGGGGCTTGACCTAATATGTACCTTCTAGGTATATACCTAGAAGGTACATACAGGGCAATATCGCTATGGACGCGCGGAGAGAACAGGGAGCGGAAATCGCCTCCATCGCCCGCCTCACCAAAAAGGGGGGCATCTGGCTTGTTCCGTCGCAAACCAGAGCCGGTCGGAAGTATACGGTGTGCCCGGATAAGGATGAGCCGCATTGCAGTTGTGCCGACCATGAAACGAATGGCGGTTGGTGCAAGCACATGTGGGCGGTCGAGTTTCACCGAACGCATATGCGGAACGCACCGCCACCCCCACCGGCTCCTACACCGACGCCGAAGCCCACATATCCGCAAAAATGGAGTGCCTACAACGCCGCGCAGACCCATGAGAAAGAATTGTTTCTGAATCTTTTGCGCGACCTGTGTGACGGGATTGTGGACACTCGAATCCAAACCACCGGCAGACCGCGCTTGCCGCTAGGCGATGCCGTCTTTGCTGCTTGCTACAAGGTATTTAGCACGGTGTCAGGTCGGCGGTTCATGACTGACCTTCGAGACGCACAGCAGAAGGGGTTGATCGCCCGAACACCGCATTTCAATACCATCTCGAATACATTGGAGGACGATGAAATCACGGCAACGCTTCGTGACCTCATCACCCAAAGCAGTTTGCCGTTGAAGGCGGTCGAATGTGACTTTGCCGTGGATTCTTCCGGGTTCACGTCTTCGCGGTTCGTGCGCTGGTTCGATCACAAATATGGCGCGGTTCGCCAGCAGCACACTTGGGTCAAGGTTCACCTAATGTGCGGCGTAAAAACTAACATCGTTACTGCGGTCGAGATTCGCGATAAGGACGCGAGTGACACCAAGCTAATGCCTGATCTGGTTGACGCAACCGCGAAGAATTTCAAGCTGCGCGAGGTGTCCGGCGACAAAGGATATGGCAGCCTTAGTAATTATGCAGCGGTGTCTCGCCATGGCGCTACGCCCTACATCGCTTTCAAAAACATCCATAGCGGCCGGAGCGGCGGCCTCTGGAAGAAAATGTTCCATCTATTCCAGTTCAATCGCGACGAATTTCTCGCGCACTATCACAAGCGGAGCAACGTCGAGACGACCTTCTCAATGATAAAGGCGAAATTCCGTGATCACGTGCGCAGCAAAACGGACGCGGCGATGGTGAATGAGGTGTTGTGCAAAATTGTTTGCCATAACATTTGCTGTCTCATCCAGGAAGCGCACGAGCTTGGTATCAGCCTGGATACAATTATCCGGCAGCGGGTAGCCTAACTGTCGTTCTGAAGGCTAGCGCAGACGCAATTCTGATCCGACGCGCTGAAGGAAGCCCTGCTTGTGCAGAACGATGTTTATGTCTTCTTCCCGTAAATCAAGTTCGCCCCCCACGATTGCGAGTGCTTCCTTGATGAGCTGCTTCCGCGTAAATGTTGAATCGGGCGTCTTGGTAAGAGAGAGGGCCGCGACCTCAAGAATCGTGAGAATCGTTTCTAGGTCTCTTGGCTGGATAGGGGCGTTCTGCACGCGACGGCGCTGCCCCCCTTCGACAGAAAACCGCTCTTCCGCGATGTCAACGTCATATGCCATGGCGTCACTCCTTCTACTTCCCCCGCGCGCTTGCTGCGCGCCTCCCGGCGCTAGCAAGTCCGACGCAATCTTCTCTAAAGATGTTAACACATTCGACCGCGGTTGGTTTATCGCCCGCCGCCCACGAGGTAAACGGTGGAACTCTCGGCTTTCTTCGCCGAGGTCGATTAGGGCCTGCCAGCAGTCCGAACGCATGAGCGCCAAGAGCTTCTCCCCCGGCAGCGGCCCTCCGGGCGCGGCAGCTCGGCGCACGCCCATCGCTAGCGAATCGTGGCTCTGATCCCTGATGTCCGAGACATTGCTCCGCTGGCCTTCGCAAATGGCTGCGGCGACCATCATCCCGGAGCGCGGACCTACCGCGCAGTCGAAGACTTCGGGCCTGTACAACACGCGCAAGTTCTCTGCAGGGGCGAGGCGACGCAGCGGCAGGGGGTGGTGGTCTATGAGAAAGAAGCGCTTGTCATCGTAGTCATCAACAAAGTCCACCAGCGCTCTTGCCTCTTCGACGAAAGTCGCGGGCGCAAACATCATATCGACAAAGAACACAATGTCGGCGTCCTCAATTTCTGGGATCAAATCCAGATGGAGCCAAGCATTATGATCCTTGGTGCGAGCGGGATCGACTACTGTGCTAACACTGAACGATTCTATCAGAGCAAGATTTCGGCGCACCTGCTCGGCTATGAGGTGACCGTCCGCGTCGGCATGGCCGACTACCAAAACGGACTGCTTCATGTTGCGCACCCCAGTCGCCTCGCGAGTGGCACCGGAAGTACCAACGTGACCTTTGCCTTCGCACGATTGTCGAATTCTGTCCCCAATGACGCCGTTCTGCCCTCGTGAGAAGCATCCCAAGCGTTCTTAAACGCTTTGTGCCCATACACATCCTTGTCGATGATGTGTGCCAGGTTCGCCTGCGTCGTCGGCTTTTCAGTCTTCGGATCGAACTTGAGTGGCGCGCCCACGAAAATCTCCATGGCGGTGACCGGAGACTGTCTGGTCGGCGGAAATTCTGGAAAGTTGCCGAGGACTAGCGACTCCGATTCACAGGTCTTTCGCCCAAACGGTATTTCTCGCACAACACGCAATGCAATTACCTTCCCAACCACTTCATTGTCGATTTCCGAATGGGTTACCTTCCACTTCGGGCGCTCCTTGAGAGCAAGCATCACCTTCGCAGTTTCTTCCAGACTCGTGAGAAATGGGAAGAGCATCGCGGCAGCGCTAACGCCTTTGTCTTCGACGAGTTCAGCCACGCGATTGGCAAGGCTTTCCGCTATGCGCGCGGAAGTCGCTCCATTCGGAACGATCTCAAACACTTGGCCGTACCTGGGCGGATCAATCGTAATGACCCTCGCGAAACGACAACCCACTGCTGCGTTTCGCCTCCGCCATTGCTTGTATTCTTCGACTGGAGACACCTGCCGAATCGCCCCTTCGGTTGAGCAGGTATACAAAATGTCTGCACCTACTACCATTAGTAGGTGGCGTCGTTGCGATTGCACCAGAACAAAGGAGGTCCGATAACAGGCCCCAAGTTCTGCCTTTTTGTGCAGAAATCTCATTTGCACATTAAGCGCCCTCCGAGGGGTGGTTTGTGTGCAAAGCCAGGTAATAGGCATAGCCCGCCATCGCCTCGCCGGCCGTCCCTTCCTTGTCGGACGGAACGTTGCAGGCGTGGGCGGCGGCCTCGAGTTCGCCGTTCTGCTCGCTGAGCCAATTGCCGGCGTCGGCGTCATCCTGCGAGAAACGCGAGAAGAAGGTCTGGTGCAGCCCGTCGGAAAGGGCGTTCCACAGACACTTCCCATCGCCAGCCAGCGCGGATGCCGGCAGGAGAACCGCCACCGCAAGAATCCCAGCCACGTAACGCATCCGCATGTCGATCCCTCGCCCGTTTCCGGGAAACGACGATACACGCTTTCGGACGACGGCACATCCCTTCACCGGCAGCCAAAGCCGCACACTCACGCTTCCTCTCCGCGGGAGGGGGAAAGCTAGAGCGGTATGTTGTCGTGCTTCTTCCAGATCTGCGGCACTTGCTTGTTCCTGAGCATCCTTAGCGCGCGGGCGATGCGCCAGCGGGTGGAGTGCGGGCGGATGACGTCGTCGATGTAGCCGCGGGATGCGGCGATGAACGGGTTCAGGAAGCGGTCCTCGTACTCCTTGGTGCGCGCGGCGATGGCGTCGGGATTGCCGATGTCCTGGCGGAAGATGATCTCCACCGCGCCCTTGGCGCCCATCACCGCGATCTGCGCCGTCGGCCAGGCGTAGTTCACGTCGGCGCGCATGTGCTTGGACGCCATGACGTCATAGGCGCCGCCATAGGCCTTGCGGGTGATCACCGTCACCTTGGGACAGGTCGCTTCGGTGTAGGCGAACAGGAGCTTGGCGCCATGCTTGATGATGCCCGTGTGCTCCTGCGCCGTGCCCGGCAGGAAACCCGGCACATCGACGAACGTCACGATCGGGATACTGAAGCAGTCGCAGAAGCGCACGAAGCGCGCGGCCTTGCGGGACGCGTCATTGTCGAGCACGCCGGCCAGCACCATCGGCTGGTTGGCGACGAAGCCCACCGTCGAGCCCTCCAGCCGCCCGAAGCCGGTGATAATGTTGCGGGCGAAGGCCTCCCCGATCTCGAAGAAATCGCCTTCGTCGGCGACCTTCAGGATCAGCTCCTTCATGTCGTAGGGCTTGTTGGGGTTGGCCGGAACGAGCGTGTCGAGCGAAAGCTCCTCGCGGCGGGGGTCGTCTTCGGTCGGCCAGTGCGGCGGCTTCTCGCGGTTGGACAGCGGCAGGAAATCGTAGAGGCGCCGGATCTCTTCGATGGCGATGACGTCGTTGTCGTAGGCGCCGTCGGCGACGGCGGATTTCGTGGTATGCACGCGCGCGCCGCCCAGCCCCTCGGGCGACACGTCCTCATGCGTGACGGTCTTCACCACGTCGGGACCGGTGATGAACATGTAGGAGGTGTCGCGCACCATGAAGATGAAATCGGTCATGGCGGGCGAATAGACGTCGCCGCCCGCGCAGGGGCCCATGATCACGCTGATCTGGGGGACCACGCCGGACGCCAGCACGTTGCGCTTGAACACTTCGCCATAGCCCGCGAGGCTCGCCACGCCTTCCTGGATGCGCGCGCCGCCGGCGTCGAGCAGGCCGATCACGGGCGCGCCATTCTGCATGGCCATGTCCTGGATCTTGTTGATCTTCTGGGCATGGGTTTCCGACAGCGAGCCGCCGAACACCGTGAAATCCTTGGCGTAGACATAGACCATGCGGCCGTTGATCGTGCCCCAGCCGGTGACGACGCCGTCGCCGGGGATGCGGTTCTTCTCCGCGCCGAACTCGGTATTGCGGTGCTCCACGAACATGTCGAACTCTTCGAAGGAGTTCGCGTCAAGCAGGAGGTCGATGCGCTCGCGGGCGGTCAGCTTGCCCTTGGCGTGCTGCGATTCGATGCGCTTCTCGCCGCCGCCAGCGCGGGCCTGGGCGCGCCGCTTCTCGAGTTCCTGGAGGATGTGCTTCATGGCGAGACCTGTTCGTGCATGGGCCGAGAGTGTGTGGGCCGCGCTCTACCGTCAAGCGATGCGGAAGGAAAGGGATTCGCCCGGAGCCGCTATAGCAGCCGCAGGAATTGCTCGGCCGACGCGAGGTCGGCGGCCAGCCGGTCGAGGCGTTTCTTTGCCTCCGGGTCGGTGCCCCATTTTTCGGCCTGGAAGGCTTCGTCGACATGGGCGGCGGCGAAGGCGGATGCCGCGTCGAGGCGGCCGTCGGCCAGGTTCAGCGCCAGCACCAGCGAGCCGAGAATGGCCGTGGCGGCGTGGAGCGGAGCAAGCGCGAACACGTCGCGCCGGACAAGCGCCTGCTCCAGCGCGACGATAGCCTCGGGCGGCTGCTCCACGAACGTCATGCCCGTGACCGCCCTGAGCGCCGCGCCGTAGCGGGTGCGCACCCACAGGAGCGGCACGTCCCAGGCCTGCGCCTGGCGCGCCACCAGCTCGGGCGGGGCATCGGCGCGGTAGCAGGTGAGGTCGCTGCGTCCGAATTTGAGCACGTCCGTGACGATCTCGGCCGTGCGCGGCGCGCCGTCGATGGCGGCATAGGCCAGTCTGGTGAACCGCATGGCATCCAGATCGATCTCGGTGCCTTGCCGGGCCCATTCCGCGGCGACGGCTTCGGCCGGCGCGGGCGTGCGCAAGGCCATGATCTCGCCGCCGGGCGTCTTCACCGGGCGGCCGTCCAGCATCACGGCGAAGTGCCCGCCCTGCTGGCGGACGGAGACGGATTTGTAGAAGCGCTTCATCTCTTCGAGATGGCCGCGGCCCTTCTCCGGTCGAGCCGGAATGCCGCCGTGTTCGCGGCCACGGCAGTGCGCAGCGCCGCTTTCGGCAGCAGGGCGCGCAGCCTATCGGGCAATCCGTCATGCGGGCCAAGCGCGCGCCTGGGATGATCGGCCCAGAAAGCCTCGCCGGTTTCCCTGTCGCGGTGCGGATGCAGCGGATACCAGATCCTGGCCCTGCTCCGGCTGGCCTCGCCGCCGACCAGCAGCACGGCGTCTTCCTCGCCATTGTTGATGACGACGTGGGTGATCCCCGTCTTCGCGCGCCACCCGATGAAGTCGCCTTCGCCCATCGGCGTGATGCGGCCATCGTTCCAGGCATCGACCCTTCCCGACACGACATAGACGAATTCGTCCTCGTCACGCTCGGCATGGGGCCAGCTCGTGCGCCGGCCGGGCTTGAGGATCTCCAGATGCACGCCGATGCGCGAGAAGCCCGCCTGGCGCCCGAACGGCGCGTCGATACCGTGGCGTTCCGGGCTGTTGGGATAGCCGCCCTCGTCCTTCTTCAGGATATCGCGCCAGTGAACGACGAAATTTGGCCTGCCACGGCGGGCGCCTTCGCGCGATCCGGGCCTGCCATCGTTGGGACCAAGCTTGCGGCGCGGCGGATCGGCCCACAGCATGTCCATCTTCGCCACCGTCTCGTTCGCGGCGGCGTCGCGCGCATGGAATATCCTGGAATTGCGCCGGAACGCCTCGGTCATCACGAAGATGCGGACGTCGCGCGCGGTGTTGTTCAGGATCGCGTGCGCGATGCCGGTGCCTGCGGCAAGCGCGATGCCGTCGCCCTCGCGCAGGCGGTAGAGGTGGCCGTCGACCCACAGGTCGGGCGTGCCTTCGAGCACGAAGCTGAACACCTCGTCGTCCTGCATCGCCAGCGGGGGATAGCCGCGCAGACCCGGCGGGACGCGCAGATGCGCCGCGCGCAGGTGATTGATCCCAGCGGCGGCGGAGAGTTCGGAGGCGAAGCCGAAATCCTCGGCGCCGCCCGGCGGCCCTGCCGGCCCCTCGATCGCAGACCAGTGCATGATGAAGTCCGGACGCTTGTGCGTCTTCATTCGCGTCTCCTCGGGAATGGATCGCGGCCGTCGCTTTCGGCGAAGCCGAGGAATTTCCACGTCTTGAGCATATGGGGCGGAAGCGGCGCGGTCACGCGCAGGCGGCCACCGTCCGGATGCGCGATATCGATGGAGCGGGCATGCAGATGGAGCTTGTCTTCGATCTCGCCGCTCCCCTTCGCCGCCGCGCCGCCATATTTGAAATCACCCACGATGGGCGTGCCGAGCGAGGCCAGGTGCACGCGGATCTGGTGGGTGCGGCCGGTCACCGGCTTGGCGGCGACCCAGGCGTACTCCTCGCCCACCCGGTCCACGACCGCATAGTCGGTCACGGCGTATTTCGCGTCCTTGTCGCGGATATCGACGCCGACCATCTTTTCGTCGCCCCGGCCGCCCTGCTTGGCGAGGGGCAGCTTGATCGTCCCCCGCGGTTGCCCGGGCACTCCGCGCACGAGCGCCCAATAGATTTTCGAGGCATCGCGCTCCGCCAGCGCCTTGGACAGCGCCGCCGCCGCCGGCACGGTCCGCGCCACCACCAGGACGCCGGAGGTGTCGCGGTCGAGCCGATGCACCAGCCGCGGCCGCTGCTTCTTGCCGAAGCGGAGATGGTCGAGAAGACCGTCCACATGGTGGGTGATGCCGCTGCCGCCCTGGGTGGCCAGGCCGGACGGCTTGTTGAGCACCAGAACGCTCGAATCCTGATGGATCACAAGCGCTTCGACCTCTTTCCTCGCCTGCTCGCTGAACTGGGGATTTACACTTTGTGGATATGTGGAGCGATCTGAGGATGATTCGCCAAGGCCTTGTAACTGCGGAGGAAGCCGCAGGCTCTGGCCTGTGGACAGCCGGTCGCCCGCCTTGGCGCGCTTGCCGTCCACCCGCACCTCGCCCTTGCGCAGCATCTTCTCCAGCGCGCCGTGGCCGAGCGCCGGATAGTGGCGCTTGAACCAGCGGTCCAGCCGGATGCCGTCGTCGTCCTTCTCCACGGTGGTGGCGCGGCTCAATTGACGCTCCATTCGCGAGTCGCCTAGCGTGGCTTTCACGGGGATGGGGTTCCCCCGAGACCGCCCTCGCCCGGGGCTGATGACTCCTACCGCGTGGAATAGACGGCGGCGGCGCGTGCATGCAACCGGGTTCGGCCGGATGCGGCGGCGGCGCGTGCGGAAGGAGTGCCGATGGCGCTTGAACTGGAGCTTTATCTCTACGTCGCGCTGGGGAGCGCGCTGGGCGGCGTGGCGCGATTCGGGCTGTCGGGCCTGGTGGCGGGACAGGTGGGCGAGACCTTCCCCTGGGGCACGCTCGCCGTGAACATGATCGGCTCCTTCGTCATCGGCTTCTTCGCCGCTGTCACCGCGCCGGACGGGCGGCTCTTCGTCAGCGGCACGACGCGGCAATTCGTGATGACCGGCATCTGCGGCGGCTTCACCACCTTCTCCTCGTTCAGCCTGCAGACCCTCAACCTGATGAACGACGGCGAATGGCTCTCCGCGGGCGGCAACGTCTTGGGCTCGATCGTGCTGTGCCTGTTCTTCGTCTGGCTCGGCGCGACCGCCGGCGCCACGCTCAACCAGCTCAAGGGAGCATGACCATGCAGCTTCCCAAGGACGCGGTCCTGTTGCGCATCTTCTTCGGCGAGAACGACAAGTTCGAGGGACGCCCGCTCTACGAGGCGATCGTGCTCAGGGCCCGCGAGGTCCATCTCGCCGGCGCCACCGTGCTGCGCGGCCCCATGGGCTACGGCCATTCCAGCCGCCTGCACACCGCCAAGATCCTGCGGCTTTCGGAGGACCTGCCGCTGGTGATCGAGATCGTGGACAGCGAGGACAAGATCGACGCCTTCCTGCCGCTGCTGGACAAGATGATGGGGAGCGGGCTCGTCACGCTCGAGAAGGTCCAGGTGCTGCAGTACGGAAGCGACCGGCCCGCGTGACGCCGTGCGGCTGGGCGACGGCAATTTCTTCAACCTGTTCTCGCGGCTGGTGACCGCGACCAATCCCGATCGCGACCGCGACGAGTGGCAGGCGGGCGCGGTGCGCTGGCGCCGGCGCCGCCACGTCGAATGGAGCACCCTCTCCTTCCAGATCGAGACGCACGAGCTGGAGCACGCCGTGCGCCCGCGCTGGCGGCTCGTATTCGTGCACGAGATCTGGTGGGGCATCGACCGCGGCAAGGCCATCCGCAACGCCCATTGGGTGCATCTCGCACAGGGCGACCGCCGCGACGTGTTGAAGTGGTTCCAGGCCCGGCAGGCGGAGATCGACGCCTGAGCGGCGCCGTCAGCCGCCGCCGCTCTTCTTCGCCCTGAGCTTCGCCCAGTAGTCCAGCCGCTTGGCGATCTCGCGCTCGAAGCCGGTGTCCCTGGGTGTGTAGAAGCGCTGGCGTTCCAAGGCGTCGGGAAAATAGTTCTGGCCGGAGAAGCCTTCCTCGGCCTCGTGGTCGTATTCGTAGCCCTTGCCGTAGCCGAGGGTCTTCATCAGCTTCGTCGGCGCATTCAGGATATGCGCGGGCGGCATCAGCGAACCGTGCTCCTGCGCCGCGCGCCGGGCGGCACCATGCGCCTTATAGACGGCGTTGGATTTGGGCGCGCTGGCGAGGTAGAGCACGCACTGCGCCAGCGCGATCTCGCCCTCCGGCGAGCCCAGGAAATCGTAGACGTCCTTCGCCGCCAGCGCCTGCACCACGGCCTGCGGATCGGCCAGCCCGATATCCTCGACGCTGGCGCGCACCAGCCGGCGGGCGATGTAGAGCGGCTGCTCGCCGCCCGCCAGCATCCGCGCCAGCCAGTAGAGCGCCGCATCGGGATCGCTGCCGCGGATGGATTTGTGCAGCGCGGAGATGAGGTTGTAGTGCTCCTCGCGGCTCTTGTCGTAGAGCGGCGCGCGCCGCTGCACCGCGGCGACCAGTGCCGCGGAATCGAGCGGCTTCACCGCCTTCAGCGCCGCGACCTCCTCGGCGAGATTGAGCAGGTAGCGGCCGTCGCCATCCGCCATGGCGCGCAGGCTCGCCCGCGCGTCGTCCGTGAGCTTGAATGCTTCGCCGTAATGGGCCTCGGCGCGCTCGAGCAGAGTCTCCAGCGCCGCGTCGTCGAGCCGGCGCAGCACCAGCACCTGACAGCGCGAGAGCAGCGCGCCGTTGAGCTCGAAGGAGGGATTCTCGGTGGTCGCGCCGACGAGGATGACGGTTCCGTCCTCGACCACAGGAAGGAACGAGTCCTGCTGGCTCCGGTTGAAGCGGTGGATCTCGTCGACGAAGAGCAGCGTGCCCTGCCCCGTGCGCCGGCGCGCCCGCGCCGCATCGAACGTCTTCTTGAGATCGGCGACGCCGGAGAACACGGCCGACAGCTGCTCGAAATGAAGCTTGAACGCGGTGGAGAGCAGCCGCGCGATGGTCGTCTTGCCGGTGCCGGGCGGCCCCCAAAGGATGATCGCGTGCGCGCGGCCCTGCGCCACCATGCGCCCGATCGGCCCCTCCGGTCCGATCAGGTGATCCTGGCCCACGACTTCGGCGAGCGTTTTGGGCCGCAGCCGGTCGGCCAGAGGCCGCGGCGCGTCCTCCGCCAGTCCGCCGGTTTCGAAGAGATCGCTCATGCCGCGCAATCTAGAGCATTGCGCCGCCGTACCCAATCGGCGGATCGGCCCGGCGCGCTACTGGCCGACCGACAGCGTCAGCCGCTGGCCGCCGCGGTCGACCACCATGTCCCAGCGGCCGCCGGAGGTTTCCAGCGCGTTCTTGAGCTGGCCGACGCTTGTGATCGATGCGCCGTTCAGCGACTTGACGATGTCGCCCGGCTGGAAGCCCTGCTCCGCCGCGATGGAGTTGTTCGCCACCGCTGCCACGACCACGCCATGGGCCATGGCGTCGAGCTGAAGATCCGTCGCCACCGCGGGCGAGAGGTTCTCGATCTTGGCGCCGGTGAGCGGATTGCGGCCGGCGATGAGGGAAAGCTGCCGCGGCGGGTTCTCCGGCGGCAGCGCGAGCCTCACCCCAGCGTCGCGCGCCTTTCCACCCGACGAGAGCAGATGCACCTTCACCGTGTCGCCCGGCTTGTGGGTCGCGATACGGTAGTTGAGACCCTGCATGTCGTCGACCTCCACGCCGTCGACGGACTCGATCACGTCGCCGGTATGGATTCCCGCGGCGGCGGCCGGGCCGCCGGGATAAATGTTCTTGAGAAGCACGCCGGTGGGGCGCGGCAGGCCCATGGCGCGGGCGATGTCCGTGGTCACCGGCTGGCCGCTGGCGCCGATCCAGGCGAAATGCAGCGCCCCGCCGCCGCCCAGCGCGCCATCGACCACGCGCCGGGCGAGATTGGCCGGGATGGCGAAACCGATGCCCGCGTACTGGCCGGTGCGCGAATAGATCGCGGTGTTGATGCCGGCAAGCTTTCCGTCTTCCGTGACCAGCGCGCCGCCGGAATTGCCGGGATTGATGGCGGCGTCGGTCTGGATGAAGAACTGATAGTCGGAGGCCGAGACCTGCGTGCGGGCGAGCGCCGACACGATGCCCATCGTCACGGTCTGGCCGACGCCGAAGGGGTCGCCGATCGCGAGCACGAGGTCGCCGACCTCCAGCCGGTCGCTGTCGCCGAACTCCACGGTGGGCAGCTTCTCGCCATGGGTGTCGATCTTGAGCACGGCGAGGTCGGTCTTGGAATCGGCGAGCAGCACCTTCGCCTTGAACTCGCGCTTGTCGGCCAGCGCCACCACGATGTCCTGCCCGCCCTCGACCACGTGGTTGTTGGTGAGGATCACGCCGTCCGCGCGCACGATGACGCCGGAGCCCAGCGACTGCTGCACGCGCTGGCGGAACTGCGGCGAAACGCCGAAGAACTGCTGGAACAGGGGATCGTTGAACAGCGGATTGACCTGCTGGCGCACGATCGTGCGGGAATAGACGTTGACCACGGCGGGCGCCACGCGCCTGACGACGGGCGCGAAGCTGAGCTGCGCCTGCCCCATCGATTGCGGCACCGCCTGGGGCGCCGCCGCGAAGCCCTGCGCCGAAAACGCCAGCGCCGCCGCAAAGACCCACAGGCCGATCCGCATCATGGTTACCGTCTCCGAACACGCGACCGGCCTTCCTAGCGGCTGGAGGACACGCAGTTCAAGCAGAACGGGAATCGATGAAGAAAAAGTCGGGTTTCATGCCCGCACGACGCTGCAGGCAAAGCAGCCGCGCCGGGCGTAATGGACATGGATCTCGTCGGTTTCTTCGTTGGCGAAGAGCCTGTCGAGCAGGGTTTCGACGGACGCGCCCTCGATCACGTCCGCGTCCACCATGAGGCCCGCCCTGTCGTAGGCCCGTAGCGACAGAAGCCGCGGGCGGAGAACGGGCGGAACATCCGTGCCGTCGAACGTCGTGGCCGCCGCCTCGCGCACGAAGATGGGGCCGCAGGCGCGGTAGGGCGAGCATGCCGGCTGGTGCTCGAAATTGACAAGAATCAGCCGCTCGCCCCGCTCGGCGTCCTCCAGCGAGACACGGCAAGGGAAGCCGGGCCTGGCATCGGCCACCACGCGGCGGGCCCCCATTGCCGCGAGTTCGGAATCGGACAGGGCGGCGTAGCGGGCGAACGGCGCGGCGGGCAGGCCTTTGAAGCGGAACATGGCGGATATCCGTGGCGGACGCCGGGCTTCTCGCACCCGTCCACCCGGGCCGCGACCCGGTTCTTGCGCAAACGGCATGGCGATTGCGACGCAAGGCGCACGCGTACCGGAATGGAACATCGCCCCATGTTTGCTTCCCTCGCCCTCATCGTCGGCCTCGGCGCCTCCTCCGCCGCCATGCCTGTGCGGCTCGTGCCGGTGGAATACGTCTCGCCCGACCGCAAGGCCGTGGACTGGATCAAGGCCGGCAATCACGACTGCCCGCATTGCGACCTGGCGGGCGCGGATCTCACCAACACCTGCGTCAAGGGCGGCAACCTCGAAGGCGCGAAGTTCGACGGCGCCCGCGCGGTGCTGATGTGCATGTCCTACGCCGACTTCAAGGGCGCCTCGTTCCGCAAGACGGACCTGGCAGGCGCCAACCTCGCCCATGCCGACGTGGACGACGCCGATTTCACCGGTGCCGACCTCTCGATCACCTCGATCAAGGGCACCGATCTCAGTCACGCTCGCGGCCTCACGCAGCTTCAGCTGGACCATGCCTGCGGCGACGCCGAGACCAAGGCTCCGCAGGGCCTCACGGTGAGAACCTGTTCCTGATTTCTGCTTGACCCTCCGACTGGCACCTCGACCCCGGCGCGGATGTACCGCCGGGGTCTTTTTTTCCGGGAAATTCGTTGAATTTCCGGCGGCGCGACCGGATCAGCCTGGTCTGCCGCCCCCGGCCGGAGCGATGCGACGGCATCGCGAAGAGCCGGGATGACCGTCGGGGGCGCCCTATCTATCCGGCTGCCAAGCTTTCGGATGGTCCTTGGCGTGGAGCACCACGTCGGCCTTCATGCTGCCGGATGACGTGTATGTCCCGCGCACAAGGATGCCGTGGCCCACGCGGGGCTCGGCGAACATCTTGCTCTGCGCGGCGGCGAGCATGTCGACCGCCAGGAGCGAGCCGTCGCGGCGCTGGACCGTGGCGGTGTAGCCCGCCATCGCCTTGACCAAGCCGAACACCTCGTGCTGCCCGGGCGCCAGCGCCACGCGCCTCACCACGGGCAGCGGCGGCAGCGCGCGCGGCGCCGCCGGCGTGCTGGAGAGGCCGTAAATCGCCAGACTCTGGAACGCGGCCACGAAGACCTTTCCGTTGGCCACCACCGGAACGATGTTGGAATTGCCGCCGGTGTTCGGCCAGTCACCCGCCACGTCCTGGAAGATGGTGGCGCCGCTATTGGCGTTGAAGGCATAGAGCGAGACGGCGTCCCCGTTGCCCCCGTCCGGGCGGCTCACCGCCCAGATCACGGCCGTGCCGGCGGTGGTGCCGTTGGAGGACACGGCGGTAAAGAAGCCGCCATCCTGGTCGCCAACCAGCCCGTCGGTGAAGTAGTTGTTGTGGAGCGAGGGCGCCGAACCGATGTTGACCGTCCACAGCCCCACATTGTTGCCGCCGCTGGAGACCACACGGCCGCGCCCGTCAGCGCCGGTGAAGTAGGACTGGCCGCACCAGCAGCCGCCGATGCCGTAGCTATTGACCATCGCCATGCTGTCGGCGTTCAGGAGGTACATGTTGCCGTCCTTGCCCGCGGCGACGGCGAGGTTGAACTGCTGGTTCGGCTGCGCGGGCAGCAGCATCAGGCCGCCGGAGCCATAATCCACGTCGCCCTGCTCGAGATCCACGGCGTTGCCCGGCGTGAACACGCCTTCGAGCGAGCTCAGGTCGCCCGACAGCTTCACTGCGCTCTCGGCGACGTTGTTCACCGCGTCGATGGTGGTGCCGCTGTAGTCGGAGTTGCCGGTGACGAAATAGACGTCGCCGTTGGCGTTGGCGGCGACTCCGTAGCCCGACATCCAGATCGAGGTCAGGAAGAAATCGTCCGGCGCCTGCGGCAGCTTGTTGGCAAGCTCGTTGGAAGAAAGCGGCGCGAGCGTGCCCGCGTCCCAGCCCAGCACCCAGCCGCGCGACTGGTCGGCGGACACGTCGCAGAAGCTGGCGAAGCCGGCATAGACCTTGCCGTTGTTCAGCAGCATGCCCGCGCGCTGGCGGCTGACGGACGGCGTGAAATGATAGGCGTGGCCATTGGTGAGAAGGCCCGAGGCCTGGATCCGGAGCTTGGGGACCACGTCCTGCAGCGTGTCCAGCGCGATCTTGTGCAGGTAGTAGTTCTGGATGTTGTTCATATAAGTGTAGGTGATCACGTACATGACGCCGTTCTGGGCGTCGATCACGGGCGTGCCGCCGATGCCGACATTGTCGGCGTTGTTGTTGCAGCCGCCGGGCAATGCGTCGATCGGGACTGGCGGGCCGAAATGCCGCTGCAGCAGGATGTGCCCGTTGGCGGAATCGATGGCGTAGAGCGTGTTGTTTTCCGTGGCGACATAGACCACGTCGTGCGTGCCGTGGCCTTGGATGTGCTGGCCGCTCATCAGGAGCGGCTGCGCGTCCACCTGGTCGTCGAGCGTGGTCATGGAGGTGAGCTTGAAGGTCTGTCCGCCCGAGCCGTGCAGCACGGTGGCGGGGGTGAGAGCGGTCTCCGACTGGTCCCAGCCCGTGCGCTGGTTGTCGTAGTGATAGGTGGTGACGTCGGTGGCCATGGCGGCGCCGGAAACCAGGGCGGCCGCGGCAACAAGAGCGGCGAGTGCAGAGCGGGAAGCGCGCATGTCGAATCCCCTGTCGGAAAACGGAACAACGCAGGCGACGATATTACGAGTCTCCGTTGCCGTCGAGCGGATCGCGCATCGATCGCGCATTCGCGCAATGAAGCGCTGACGGCGTGTCGAGAGTTTTCCGAAAATGCGACGCATCGGCGATGGCGTCACAAAAGCGTCGCCAGCCGCTGGGGCTAGAACAGCGCCGCGACCACCTGGTCGCCGCCGTAATCTTCGATGAAGATGAGGACCTTGTAGCCGGGCTGCATCTCCAGCGCGCCGGTGCGGTCGTGCAGCAGCATGCCGTTGTTGGACATGGTGGCGGTACGCTTGTCGTAGGCGAATTTGGGCACCAGGCCGCGATAGTTCTCGCGCACCAGCGCGAACAGGAGCCGCGCGTTCTCCGGCGCGAGCCTGACGCAGCCGGCGCTGGAGCGCGTGCCGAGCAGGCTGATGTCCTCGCCGCTGGCGGCGTGGATCGCCAGCCCCGTCTGATAACCGTGATCTTCCCAGTTGAAGAACATGGCGTAGGGCATCGACTGGTGCCACTGCATCGAGGTGTAATGCGTGTACATCCGGTCCGGATCGATCTCGTAGTAGCCCTGCGGCGTGAAGCTCGGCTCCTTCTGCCCCGTCGGCGCGAACTCGACCTTCTCCCGCCCGGTCGAGACCGGCCAGTTGTAGAGCAGCGCGAGGTTGCCGCCGTCCGCCTTGCGGAAGACATACATGCGCTGCGCCAGCGGGCCATGGTCGGCTTTGCTCACATAGAGGAACAGGTCGAAATGCTGGAGCATCTCATCGGTCAGGCTGTCCTTCAGGCGCTGCGTGACACGGGCGAGCTCGGCGGGGCACGGCGCGGGAAGGCTGGCTGCAGGCGGCGGCGGAAGCGGCTGGGCGGCGATGGACGGAAGCGGCGCGGCTTCGCGCGGCGCCCGCGGCAGCAGCGTCACCTTGGGCGGCGTGTTCTCCGCGACGGGAGACGGCGCGTTTTCAACGGGCTTCGGCGCCTCCACGATCCCGGGCCGCAACCGCGGTGGCGCGATCCTTGCGACCTTGCGCATCGCGGGCTCTGGCGGCGCAGGCTTCACCGGCGCCCGTCTCCCGACGACGACGCGTTTCCGCGGCGGCGCAGCGGGCTTCGGCGGATTCATCGCGACCGCGATGCGGTGTGCGATATCGGCCGTTTCAGCCCTGGTCCATTTCCACGAGGGCTGGACGACGCGATCGTTGAGCGCGACGGCCGCGACAGCGGTCGCATGGCCGACGGCATGGGCGGTGGTCTTCGCGGCGGCGTTGAGCGTGGGATGCTGGGACAGGACTATGGCCACGCCGAAGCTCGATGCCGCGACGAGGTAGAGGACGCTTAACTGCCTCAACATCCTTGACATTCCGCCACGCTACCGGGTCCGCCGGCCGCTGTCCCAATCCGGGTCAGCGGGCGGTTAACAGGATGGCGGGCTTAACCGTTGGGGGCAAGCCCGAAAAGCCGGGGAATCACGACAAAACGGCGATGGCCGCAGGCCCGCCAGGGTAATCCTCGATGACCAGGAGCACCTTGTAGCCCTCGGCCATCAGCGGCAGGCCGCCCGGGGTCTGCATGGTCTCACCCGTCCGGCTGGTCGTTCCCGACGCGTTGTCGAACGCCATGACCGGGACCATGCCCCGCTCCTCGCGCTCGAAGCGGTGGAAGAGCTCGTCCGCTTCCTGCGGGGGCAGGCGCACGCAGCCGCCCGACGCGCGATGGCCGAGATCGGGCGCGTGCCCGCCCGCGGAGTGCAGGGCGATTCCCACCATGCGGTTGTGCAGCTCGAAGTTCAGGAACATCGACCACTGCATCGGCGCGCCGTGCCAGGTGTGGGAATAGTGCATGGGCTCGAAGCGGTTGGGATCGAGCTCGAAGATGCCCGCGGGCGTGTCGGTGAAATATTTCTCGTGCTGCTCGCGGCCGGTGGAGACCGGGAAATTCTTCTCGTAGACCAGACCGCCGTCGCCCGCGCGATGGAAGACGAACATGTGCTGCGACCACGGCCCCTCGCCCGCCTTGCTGACATAGAGCACGACGTCGAAATAGCGCATGAGATCGACGGGCACCTGGTCGCGGACGCGTTGCGCCACGTCCGGCGCCAGCGCATCCAGCTTTGCGTCCAAAGCTTCGACCTCGGCGGCCGTGAGAGTGCTGGATTCCGGCTTGGGATCGTCCTCATCGAGTTCGCGCGCCGGCTCATCCGCGAGCTTGGCGGCCGGTGCGGGCTTGGTGGGAAGCGGATCGGCCTTTGCCGCCCTGAGCGGCGGCGCTTTCACCGGAACAGCCTTTGGCGGCGTCGCCACGACCGCGACAGCTGCGTGACGAACCGGCGGGACGAACGCCTGCCAAACGGACGCGCCCGTCATCGCGGCCATGGCGACCGCGGTCAGAAACGCCAGTTCCCGCACCCGCAACATGGCATGGAGATTACAGGTGGATTCGCCGGCCGCTCAAGCCGCCGCCTGCGCCGGACGGGCAAGATCGGCCTTCAGTGTGGCCGACGCGCGCCAATAGCAGAATGCGCCCGTGAGCCCGGTCAGAATGGTGGTCAGCATCGCATAGCGCAACGCGTCCACCCCGAACGCGGGTTTCAACAGGTCGGCGACAAGCCCCACAACCGGAGGTCCAAATCCGAGACCGATCACGTTCAGTATGAGCAGCAGGATCGCCACGGACCGCGCCCGCATGCGCAGCGGAACCAGCCCCTGCGCGATGGAATAGGCCGGCCCGACATAGATCGCGCCCATGGTCGCCGGAACGACCGCCGCGGCGAGCGCCACGGCGGTGCTCGAGCTCAGGTAGAACACCGGCGCGAACGGCAGGGCGATGAACCCGCCCACGATAGGCACGTACATGTTCCAGCGGACGTCCCGCGCGCCGAAGCGGTCGGCGAACACGCCGGCGAGGTAGGTGCCGATGGCGCCCGCGACGCCGGTGAGCAAGGCGAGCGCGACGCCCACCTGCGCCTGCGTCATGTGATGGGAGACCTTGAGAAAGGTGGGAATGAACGCGATGCCCGCATAGCCGCCGAACGAGCTGAACGATGTGCCGATCGCCATCCAGCGGAACGAGCGCTGGCTCCAGAGATATTTCACCACCGATACGAAGCTGGGCGGATTGCTGTCGGGCAGCGCCTCGACAAGTCCGCGCCTAGGTTCGCGCACGGTAAGGAGCAGGAGCAGTGTGAGGATAAGCCCCGGCACGCCCGCCGTCATGATGGCGACACGCCAGCCATAGTGATCCGACAGCCACCCGCCGCCGAAGAACGCGATGAGCAGCCCGATATTGAGGCCCGCGGTGTAGAACGAAAGCGCGCTGGCCCGCTCGGCCGGCGCGTAGAGGTCCGCGATGACGGAATTGATTGAAGGGCCGGTTCCGGCTTCGCCGATGCCCGTCCCGAAGCGCGCCGCCGCCATGGACCAGAATCCGCGCGTGTAGCTGGACACGAGCGTCATCAGGCTGAACACCGCCAGCGACGCGGCGATGATGTTGCGGCGGTTTGCGCGGTCCGCGATGACCGCCAGCGGCACGCCCAGCACGGCATAGACGAACGCAAAGGCAGGGCCGATCAGATCGCCCACCTGCTGGTATGTCAGATGAAATTCGGTCTGAATCTGCGGCATCAGGATCGCGAGGATCTGGCGGTCCAGATAGTTCACGACATAGACCAGCGTCAGGATGACGAGGATGTAGGTCCTGCCGCGCATACCGGGCGCGTGGGCCGGGCCGGTCAGGATCGGTCCGTCCGGCAACCCGGCTTCCGCCGCCTCGGCGGCGGAGGGCTCATCCATCATCCTGCGGCCTCTTCGGGCGTTTCCTCTGTGGCCGACCGTATCAGAATTTTCGGTATTGCCTACTGGCCGCCGCCGGGATCACTGCCCGGACCGTTGCCCCTTGCGGCCCTTCACCGCCAGGTCGACAGTGGTCAGGCGGCGCTGGCCTTCCACGCGCATCTCGCTTTCGAGCGCCTGCATCATCGCCACGTAGTCGCCGAAGGAGTCCTCGATCGCGCGGGTGAAGCCCTGGGCGTCTTGCGCCTTGTTCATCTGGATCTTGGCGAAGCGCAGCGCGCCGGGCGTGTTCTCCGCCACGCGGCGGGCGAAGGCATAAGTCTCCCGCTCGAGATCGGCCGGCGGCAGCACGCGGTTGACGAAGCCGTATTGCGCGGCCTCGGCCGTGGTGATGAACCGGCTCTCGAAGCAGAGCTCCTTGGCGCGGCGGATGCCGATGTCCCACGGGATCGACATGTATTCCACGAAGCCCGCGAGAAACTGCGCGTCCTCCGCCGCGAAGACGATGTCGCACGCGGCGGCCAGCATCCAGCCGGCGTAGATGCAATAGCCCTGCACCATGGCGACGGTGGGCTTGGCGAAATTCCGCCATTTGAGCAGCAGGTCGAGATTGTATTTGCGGAACTGGTCGTAGGTCTCGATGCCGGGGCGAGCGCCGAGCGCCTTGCGGTATTCCAGCGCCTCCGGCGTGCCGAGATCGTGCCCTGTCGAGAAATTCCCGCCGGCGCCGCGCACGATCACCACGCGCACATTCGCATCACGCCCCGCCCGGTCGAACGCCGCGTCGATCTCGTCCAGCATGCGATAGGACTGGGCGTTGCGGTATTGCGGCGCGTTGAGGGTAATGACGCCGAGCGGACCATCCACGGCGAAAAGAATGTCCTTGTAGGTCATCCTGCACTCCCCAATGCGAATAGACGTCAGCTCAGGTGCGCTCAGCTCGCGAACTTGCCGGACTTCGCCCAACCTCTCGGCACGAGACGTCCGGCCTGTGCGCGCGCGCCGCGCCAGTCCTTCAACTCCTCGGGGCCCCAGAGGCGGTTGTTTTCGTCCTTGAGGCCGTCTTTCCAGGTGAAAGTGGTGGCATCCAGCAGGCCGCCGTCCTTGTAGCGCTGGAGATAGACGCCCTGCCCGCGCGCAAGCTCCGGCACCTCGGCGAGCGGGAAGACGATCATTTTGCGGTTCTCGCCTATGACCGCGACGCTGTCGCCCTCCACGAAGGCGCACACCTGCGCCTCCTTCTTCGGGTTCATCACGCGCTTGCCGGACTTGGTCATCGCCACCGCGTCGTCTTCGCTGGTGACGAAGCCGTGGCCGGTGTCGGCGGCCAGCAGGAGCTTGCGACCCGGCTTGTGCGGGAACATGGCGATCATGCCGGCGTCGGGCGGCAGGTCGACGAAGCTGCGGATCGCCTCGCCGTTGCCGCGGCCGCCCGGAAGCTTCGCGCAATCCAGCGTGAAGAAGCGGCCGTCGGTGGCGAACACCATGAGCTTGTCGGTCGTCTCGGCTTGGACCCAGAAGCGGCCGCGGTCGCCCTCGCGGTATTTGACGCTGTCGTTCTCCGCGATGTGGCCCTTGAAGCTGCGCAGCCAGCCCTTCTCGGAGCAGACGATGGTGATCGGCTCGCGCTCGACAAGGCTTTCCAGCGCGACCGCCTCCTCGGCGACGGCCTGGATTTTCTCCAGCGCCTTGCCGGCGACGAAATCGGTACGCCGGCGGCCGAGTACGGTCCCGAGCCCGAATTTCGCGTCGATCGCCCTGACCTCGCCGATCAGCCGCTGGTCCTTGAGCTTGTCGGAGCCGAGAAGCTTCTTGAGCTCCTTCTGCTCCTTCGTCAGCGATTCATGCTCGCGGCGGATCTCCATCTCCTCGAGCCTGCGCAAGGAGCGCAGCCGCATGTTGAGGATGGCTTCCGCCTGCACGTCGGTGAGCTTGAACGCTCCGATCAGCTTCGGCTTCGGCTCGTCCTCGGTGCGGATGATCCGGATGACCTTGTCGAGATCGAGATAGACGATGAGGTAGCCGTCCAGCACCTCCAGCCGCGCGGCGATCTTCGCCAGGCGGTGGGTGGAGCGCCGGGTGAGCACCTCGCGGCGATGGTCGATGAAGGCCTGGAGCGCCTCCTTCAGGCTCATCACCCGGGGGATGAGGCCGCCGTCCAGCACGTTCATGTTGAGGCCGATGCGGGACTCCAGCTCGCTCTGGCGGAACAGCTGCTCCATCAGGATCTCGGCATCGACGGTGCGGCTCTTGGGGATGAGGACGACCCGGATGTCCTCCGCGCTCTCGTCGCGCACGTCTTCCAGCAGCGGAAGCTTCTTCGCCTCGATCAGCGCGGCGATGGACTCGATCAGCCTGGATTTCTGGACCTGGTAGGGGATCTCGGTGACGACGATCTGGAAGACCCCGCGCGCGCCCTCTTCCTTCCTCCACCGCGCGCGCAGGCGAAATCCGCCGCGTCCGGTCTTGTAGGCCTCCTCGATGGTGGCGGGATCGTCCACGATCACGCCGCCGGTCGGGAAGTCGGGCCCTTTCACGAATTTGAGCAGCGTGGAGTCGCGCGTGTTGGGGTTCTCGATCAGTGCCTTCAGCGCCGCGCACAATTCGCCGAGATTGTGCGGCGGGATCGACGTCGCCATGCCCACGGCTATGCCGGAAGAGCCGTTGGCGAGAAGATTGGGGAACGCCGCCGGCATGACGACCGGTTCTTCGTCCTCGCCGTCATAGGTGGCGCGGAAATCCACGGCGTTCTCGTCCAGCCCCTCCATCAGGGCCGCGGCCACCTCGGTCAGGCGGCTTTCGGTATACCGCATGGCGGCGGGGTTATCGCCGTCGACATTGCCGAAATTGCCCTGCCCCTCGATCAGCGGGTAACGCAGCGAGAATTCCTGCGCCAGCCTCACCAGCGCGTCGTAGATCGCGAGGTCGCCGTGGGGGTGGTATTTGCCGATGACGTCGCCCACCACGCGCGCGCATTTCTTGAAGCCGGCCGCGGGATTGAGCCCCAACATGCGCATTGCCCACAGCACGCGGCGGTGGACCGGCTTCAGCCCGTCGCGCGCGTCAGGCAGCGCACGCTGGGTGATCGTGGAGAGCGCATACGCCAGGTAGCGCTGCGACAACGCTTCGGCCAGCGGTTCCGGCCTGATGTCGTCCTTGATCGGCAATGAACCCATGGATGCTCTCTAACGCGATTCGCGGGCGAGTTCGTCGAGGCGGATACGCGCGCCGGGCATGTCGCGGCCATGCGGCAGAAGCACGCGCTCCAGGAGGAAATGGCCGGCGAGCTTGAGGCCGGCCGCGATCTCGGCGGGTGACGGATCGGCATTCTGCGAGCCGAGCAGGAAACCCGGGAGCGCGAAGAGCTTGTCCCGGTAGGGCGCGCCTGCCGCACCCGAGACGGCGCGGCCGGATTTTGGCGAGACGTAGCGCAGATCGTCCGTCGTGCCGGTAGAGGCGCAGCGCGAGAGGTCGAGCCCGAAGCCGAGGTTCTCCAGCAGGCCCGCCTCCCAGCGGACATAGAGCGGCGCCCATAGCGCGAAATCGCCGGCCATCATGGCGTCGAGCAGGATTTCCGCAGCGGCGAAGACGGGTTCGTGCGGCTCACGCTCGGGCAGCGCGGCGATGCTGATGGCGGTGAAGGCGTTGAGGCCGGCGAGAGCGGCGCGGTGGTCCATCAGCGCACCGGAGCGCGCCTTCAAGGGTTCGATGGTGAAGTTGCCCAGATGCTCGGACAGCCGCGCGCGCCAATGCACCTGCACGCTGTTGCCCGGCTGGAGCACGGCCGCGGCCTTGCGCGACGCCCCCCCGCGCACCAGCCCCGCGTGCCGGCCATGCGCGCGGGAGAGCACGTCGAGGATGCGCGCGGTTTCGCCGTGCGGGCGCACGGAAAGCACGATGGCGTCGTCGGACCAGTCCATTCAAAACCACGCGTCACGGCTCGCGAACGCGGGCCGTCCAGTTGAGGCAAGCCCCACCATATACGTCTCCGTGTCGCCTGGGTGGCGGGCATTCGAGGGCCGTGACACCCGCGTTACCCGTCCGGATATTCCAACCCGATGGATGCGTAATGCTCCCGCTCATCCGCCCAGTTTTCGCGCACCTTGACGAACAGGAACAGATGCACGCGGCGGACGAAGAGTTGCTCCATCTCGGCGCGGGCGAGTTCGCCGATCTTCTTGATGGCCGCGCCGGCCTTGCCCAGCACGATTGCCTTCTGTCCCTTGCGCTGGACGCAGATCACCTGGTCGATCCTGACCGAGCCGTCCTTGCGCTCTTCCCACTTTTCGGTCTCGACGGCGATGGCATAGGGCAATTCATCATGGAGGCGCAGGTAGATCTTCTCGCGGGTGATCTCCGCCGCCAGCAGGCGGGAGGGAATGTCGGCGGCCTGGTCTTCGGGATAGAGCCACGGGCCCTGGGGCATCCGCGCCGCGGTCCAGTCCGCAACGTCGGCGATATGATCGCCCTTGAGGGCGGAGATCATGAACACCGCGTCGAACACGCCCCCGGCATTCAGGCGGTCCACCAGCGGCAGCAGATCGGCGCGCTTCACCGCGTCGATCTTGTTCAGCAGCAGCGCCGCGCGCGTGCTGTTCGCCTTCAGCCCTTCCACGATGGCCCGCGTGTCGCGCGCCGCCAGACCGTCCGGATGCGCGATGAGATCCGGCGCATCCACGATGAGCAGAACCGCGTCCGCATCGCCGGCGCCCGTCCACGCGGCCTTGACCATGGCGCGGTCGAGGCGTCGCCGCGGCTTGAAGATGCCCGGCGTGTCCACGAACACGATCTGGGTCTGGCCGCGGATCGCCACGCCGCGCACGGCCATGCGCGTGGTTTGCACCTTGGGCGAGACGATGGAGACCTTGGCGCCGACCAGCGCGTTGACCAGCGTGGATTTGCCCGCGTTGGGCGCGCCGATGACGGCGGCGAAGCCGCAGCGCGTGCTGCTCACGGCTTCCATACGCCCAGGCTTTCCAGGAGCGCCCGCGCCGCGGCCTGCTCGGCCTCGCGCTTGGAGCCGCCCCGCCCCAACGCCGCTTCCGCGCCCGACACCTTCACCTCGATCTCGAAGCACGGGGCGTGGTCGGGGCCCTCGCGGCTGACAAGGCGGTAGCTCGGCCCGGCGCCGCCCTTGCGCGCCTGCGCCCATTCCTGCAGGGCGGTCTTGGCGTCGCGCATGTCGTCGCTGAGGTTCTCGATCTGGGGGGTCCAGTAGCGCTCGATGAAGGTGCGCGCGGACGCCAAGCCGCCGTCGAGATAGAGCGCGGCGATCACGGCCTCGCAGGCGCCCGCCAGGATCGCGCCCTTCTTCCGCCCGCCGCTGCCGGCCTCCGAATTGGCGAGGATGAGATGCGCGGCGAGGCCGGCGGCTTCCGCCGCCGCGGCGCAAGCTTCCTGCCGCACCAGCGCGTTGAGCTTCAGCGCCAGCGCGCCTTCGCTGTCGTCCGGATAGAGCGCGTAGAGCTTCTCGGCGACGACCAGGCCCAGCACACGGTCGCCGAGGAACTCCAGCCGCTCGTTGGAGGCGCGGGCGTCGGCGCTGGCGTGCGTCAGCGCGCGCCTGATGAGCTCCGTGTTCGAGAATACGTGCCCGAGTTTTTCGCCAAGGTCGCTCAACGCGTCAGTCGATCACGGTGAACATGCGGCCGTAGCGGATCTCGAACGGCCAGCGCCAGAACTGCCACCAGTTGTCGTCGACATCGATGGAGAAAAAGATCAGCTCCGCCTTGCCGACGAGGTCCTCGGCGGGAACGTAGCCCACGTCCTGGCGGCTATCGTCGGAATTGTCCCGGTTGTCGCCCATCATGAAGTAATGGCCGGCCGGCACGACGTAAATGCCGGTGTTGTCGAGCATGCCCGTGGGCGTGCGGTCCAGCGTGAGATAGCTTTTCCCGTTCGGCAGCGTCTCCCGGTACTGCTTCACGTGCTGGGTGATGCCGTCCACGGTCTCGATGTAATCCTGCACCTGAACGCGCGGCACGATCTTGCCGTTGATGTAGACGCGCCCGTCCAGCACCTGGATGCGGTCGCCCGGCAGGCCGATGACGCGCTTGATGTAGTCCTTCATGTAGTCGGGGCTGTTCTGGTTGGGCATCTTGAACACCACCACGTCGCCGCGGTTCGGCGCCGAGCCGAAGATGCGCCCGGAGAATGGCATGAAGCTGAAGGGGAAGGAGTGGCGGCTGTAGCCGTAGGCGTATTTCTCCACGAACAGGTAGTCGCCGATCAGGAGCGTGCCTTCCATCGAGCCCGACGGGATGTTGAAGGGCTGGAACAGGAAGGTGCGAATCACCAGCGCAATGAGAAGCGCGTAGACGACGGTCTTCACCGTCTCGAGCCAGGATTCCGGTTCTCTCGTCTTCTTGGAAGACGCCGCCGGCGCGGGTGCCGCCTCTTCGTCCGGCCGCGGGGCGGCCGCGGGCGTCTCTTCGTTCATCTCGTGCTGTTCGGAATCCATCGCCCGGCGCACGGCTTCGCCCTCCACCGGCGGCTGGCCCGGTTGCGCGGCCGCTCCGAGAGACGGTGCGGCCATGGGGCCGGCGGCCGGTGTCGCTTCCGGCGTCTCGCCCGAGGCCGGAAGTTCCGGATTTTCGTTCACGTCTTCCATGAAACCATCAACTCGCAAACATGCCCCTGCTAGCACAATTCGCCCGTCGAATGCCAAGTGCAGGCCGGGCCTCGCCTATTTCTCCGGGAGGCGTGGGCCGGAGGCCACGGGCGACCGCAACGCCTGAATGATCACGATGGCCTGCGCCAGCGGGAAATCGTCGGTGATGGTCAGCTCGATGACAGCCTCGTAACCCGGGGGCGTGATCTGATCGAGTCGCGCGAGCGCCCCGCCTGTGAGCTTCATGGTGGGCTTGCCGCCCGGCAGGTTCACCACCCCCATGTCCCGCCAGAACACACCCTTGCGCAGGCCGGTGCCCAGCGCCTTGGCGCATGCTTCCTTGGCGGCGAAGCGCTTGGCGTAGCTCGCGGCACGATTGGCGCGGCGGTCCGACTTCGCACGCTCGACCTCGGTGAATACGCGGTCGAGGAAGCGGCCACCGAACCGCTCGATGGATTTCTCCACGCGGCGGATGTCGATCAGGTCGTTGCCGAGGCCGATGATCATGCCGCCGCGCGCGCCTCGTCCATCAGCGCGCGCATGCGGCGCACGGAAGCATGCAGCCCCTCGAAGACCGCCTCGCCGACGAGGAAGTGGCCGATGTTCAGTTCACGGATCCCGGAGATGGCGGCGATGGGCTTGACGTTGTCGTAGGTCAGGCCGTGTCCGGCATGGACCTCGAGGCCGAGCCGCACCGCGCGCGCCGCGCTGTCGCGGGCGTGAGCGAGATGCTCGGCGATGGCCCTTTCGTCGCGCGCCAGAAAGGCCTCGCAATAGGCGCCGGTGCAGAGCTCGATCACAGGCGCGGCGAGCGATTTCGCGGCGTCCACCTGCGCATCGATCGCGTCGATGAACAAAGACACGCGGATGCCGGCGCCGGCGAGCTTGCGCACGGCAGGCGCGAGATGATTGTGCAGGCCGGCGGCATCGAGGCCGCCCTCGGTGGTCACTTCCTCGCGTTTCTCCGGCACCAGGCAAACCGCATGCGGCTTCACGCGCAGCGCAATGTCGAGCATCTCCTCCGTCGCGGCCATCTCCATGTTGAGCGGAAGGCCGTTCCAGGCGGCCAGCGCATCGATGTCGGCGTCGGCGATGTGGCGGCGGTCCTCGCGCAGATGGGCGGTGATGCCGTCCGCGCCGGCCGCCTTGGCCATTTCGGCGGCGCGCAGCGGATCGGGATAGGGCGTGCCGCGCGCGTTGCGCAACGTCGCCACGTGATCGATATTCACGCCCAGACGGATGCGGTTCATATCAGGCACTCCGGCATGATCATGCAGGAGATGTAGACACCCAGCACCGCCGTCACGAAAGGCACGAACAGGCATACCAGCGACGCGAGCACGTTGCGCATCAGCGAGCGCCGCGTCCACATGCCCATGAACGCCGCCGCAATGCCGCACAGCACCACCGGAAGCGCATAGAAAACGAGACCCTTGGCCGCGGCGAATTGCGCAACCTTGTCCGGCTCGAAACGCGCCGCCAGCGCGGCGCCACCCTCGACCGCCCCGGCTATCAGGAAGCACACCAGCACGAAATTGCCCAGACGCGGCTCCCGCTTCACCTCAGACACTCCCACCAGCGCAGACAGGATACGCCATTGCCGAAATAGTCCACGCCGAGGGGGGCGAACAGGCAGGCGGCCGTGGCCAGGGCGCTCACCAGCGGCTCCCGCCGCGACCACATCCCGATCCAGAGGCCGAGAAGGCCGCACAGGACCACGGAGACGAAATAGGGGAACCGGGCGGGCGTGGTCCGCAACAGATCCGGCACGGCACCATGACCTCGCGCGGCCCATTCGAGCAGCAACCCGCACGCGAACGACAATGCCAGGCACAGAAGCGCGAACACGATCAGTTTGGGTATCGCACGGCCGGCCGTCACGCCAATCCCCTGCTCCCGGGCTTCACGGCCTTGGTGTCGCGAAGATGGGCGGGCAGCTTGTGCCCCTCCCATGCCGGGAATTTGACCGTGGCCAGCGCCACGAACTTCACCCCGAGCCTGGCTTTGCCGCCGGAGCGGTCGATCAGGCAGGCGGCGGCCACCGGCTTTCCCCCGGCCTCGCGGATGGCGTCCAGACATTCGCGTGAGGACAGGCCGGTAGTGACGATGTCCTCGACCATCAGCACCGGCTGATTCTTCGCGAGCGCGAAGCCGCGACGGAGCTGGAACTTGCCATCCTGCCGCTCGACATACATCGCCGGCAGGCCGAGCTGACGGCCCATCTCGTACCCCGGAACAATGCCGCCCACGGCGGGCGACACGATGGCCGTGAATGCCTGCTTCACCTCGGCACGCACCTTCTCCGCCAGCGCCTTGCACAGCTTTGCCGTGCGCTTCGCGTCCTGGAACACCAGCGCCTTCTGCAGAAAAATGTCCGAATGCAGCCCGCTCGACAGGATGAAGTGGCCCCGGAACAGGGCGCCGGCTTTCTCGAATTCGTTCAGCACCTGATCGGGCGTCACGTGACGGAATCCCCCTCGGCCACACCGGGGCCGCGCACGCGGTCGACCGATTCGACCACGGCGTTCACCCGTAGCGCGCCCAGGATGTTCTGCAAATGCGCCACGTCGCGCACCTCGATGTCGACATGGAATTCGAAGAACAGCGGATTGCGGTTGGTCACCTTGACGTTGAAGATGTTGCCGCCGTTGGCGCCGATCACCGTCATCACCGCGCCGAGCGCGCCGGGCACGTTCTTCACCCGCACGCTGACGCGCGCCAGCGTCGGGCCGAGCTCGTCGGCGCTGGTGCCCCAGGAGACGTCGATCCAGTCCTCCATATCGGCTTTTTCCAGCTCCTCGCAGTCGATGGTGTGGATGACCACGACCTCGCCGGGCTTGCGCACGCCCACGATGCGGTCGCCGGGGAGCGGATGGCAGCACTGGCCGAGGTGGTAGGATATGCCCTCGGTGAGGCCTTCGATCGAGATGGCGCCGCCGGGCTTTGGGGCGCTGCGGCCCTTCGATTTCTTGAGTTCCGGAAACACCGAGACCAGCACGTCGTGGGAGCGCAACGCGCCGCGCCCGACATCGGCGTAGACGTCCTCCGGCCTGGAATGGCGCAGCTTCTTCGCCACCGCCTGCATTGCCTTCTCGGTCAGCTCCTGCCCGGCATCGGCGAATTCCTTCTCCAGTATCTTGCGGCCGAAGCGGACGTGCTCATCGTGCTGCGCATGCTTGATGAAGCGGCGGATCTCCGAGCGCGCGCGGCCGGTGACGGCGATCTGTTCCCAAAGGGGTGACGGCGTCGAGCCCTTCTGCCTGATGATCTCGACCTGATCGCCGTTGCGCAGCGGCGTGTGCAAGGGTACATGCACGCCGTTGACCTTGGCGCCGACCGTCTGATTGCCCAGATCAGTATGGACCATGTAGGCGAAATCGATCGGCGTGGCGCCGCGCGGCAGGCTGATCAGGTCGCCCTTCGGCGTGAAGCAGAAGACCTGGTCCTGGTACATGTTGAGCCGGGAATGCTCCAGGAATTCCTCGACGGAATCGCCGCGCTCCAGCAGTTCCACCATGTCGCGCAGCCAGCGCAGGGCCGAATCCATGGTCTCGCCCTCGAGCCGCTCGCGGTAGCGCCAATGCGCGGCCACGCCCCGCTCGGCGACTTCGTGCATCTCGGCGGTGCGGATCTGCACCTCGACGCGCTGCTGCTCCGGCCCGATCACGGTGGTGTGGATGGAACGGTAGCCGTTGGTCTTGGGGTTGGAGATGAAGTCCTTGAAGCGGTCCGGGATCATGCGCCAGCTCTGGTGCAGCACGCCGAGCGCGCGGTAGCAGTCCTCCGGCGTCTTCACGATGACGCGGAAGCCCAGTATGTCCGACAGCTGCTCGAAATTGAGCTGCTTGTCCTTCAGCTTGCGCCAGATCGAATAGGCGCGCTTGGCGCGGCCATAGACCCAGGCGTCGATGCCGTGCTCCGCAAGCTTGCGCTTGATCTCGTCGGCAATGCGCCCGACGCGGTTGCCGGTGGACGTCTCCAGGCGGTTGAGGCGCGTGAGGATGGAGTTGCGCGCCTCCGGATCGAGCTCCGCGAACGCCAGATCCTCCAGCTCCTCGCGCATGTTCTGCATGCCGATGCGGCCGGCCAGCGGGGCGTAGATGTCGAGCGTTTCCTGCGCGATGCGCCGGCGCTTGTCCGGCTTCTCGATGTAGGAGAGCGTGCGCATGTTGTGCAGGCGATCCGCGAGCTTGACCAGAAGCACGCGGATGTCGTTGGACATCGCCAGCATCAGCTTGCGGAAATTCTCCGCCTGCTTGGTGCTCTCGCTGAACAGCTCGAGCTGGGACAGCTTGGTGACGCCGTCGACGAGTCCGGCGATCTCCTCGCCGAAATTCTTCTTCACGTCCTCTATGGTGACGTAGGTGTCCTCCACCGTGTCATGGAGCAGCGCGGTCGCGATGGTGGGCACGTCGAGCTTGAGCTCGGTCAGGATCGCGGCGACTTCCAGGGGATGGGTGAAATAGGGATCGCCCGAGGCGCGGAACTGCTTGCCGTGGGCATTCATGGCGTAGACATAGGCCTTGTTGAGCAGCGCCTCGTCGGCATTCGGATCGTACGCCTTCACCCGCTCGATCAGCTCGGTTTGCCGCATCAGCTTGCGGCTGGATTTGGCTTTGGGCTGGGGCGGTGCAGGCACGCGTTCGGACGCGGGGACGGCAGGGCGAATCGAACCCTGTGCCCCGGCTGAGGGGTCGCCGGGCCGCGTTGGAGCGCTCATTGTCACGACAATATAGCGGAAAACTCCCGCGCTTGTCGCCGGAGACGGCAAGCGAAGCAGGCGGCGCCTGGGACGCCGCCTGTTCGCGAATCGGATGAAAAACCCGCCTTACATGTCGGAATCGTAATCGCCTTCCGGCTCGGGCTGGGGCTCGGCACGGCGCTGGGCTTCGGAGGTGAGGGCGCGCAGGAGTTCCTCTTCGGTCACCTGGCGCTGGTGCACATCCTCGCGCACATCCTCGTCGGGCTGTGCCTCCGGCTCATCGACCTCGGCGTGCTTCTGGAGGGACTTGATGTAGTCCTCCTTGATGTCGTCCGGCTTGAGCTCCTTGGCCGCGATCTCGCGCAGCGCCACGACCGGGTTCTTGTCGCGGTCGCGCTCGACCAGCGTATCGGCGCCGCCCGAGAGCTGCCGCGCGCGGTGCGCGGAAAGCAGCACGAGATCGAAGCGGTTGGGCACCTTGTCGACGCAATCTTCAACGGTGACGCGAGCCATGGACGGTCCTTGCGGGGCGGTTCCGGGAGGCGGCGGAACCTATAGAAAACGCACCAGCGAGGCAAGCGGGAATGCGCGCTCGCCTTTTCGCCGGTTTTCCGCGGTTTCGGCGGTCACTTCAGCAGCGAGACCGTGAAATTGGCGGTGCCTTCGACGCCATACGCCTTGTAGTGGATCGTGTAGGTGACGCCTTCCTGGTAGTCGAAGACGTGGAGCGACACGGTCTGCGTCTGGTCCACCGGCTTGCCGGGCGGCACCGCCAGCGTCACCGGCTGGCCGCCCGCAGCACAGGCGGCCGACTGATCGACCACCGTTCCCGACGGATCGGTGACGGTCCAGCTATGGGCATCGCAATCGTTGTCGGCCTTCAGGTTGATGACTTCGTTGGCGAGGTCGGTCAGCAGATATTCCGCCGTCACATCCTGGGTGCGGCCCGGCTCGGGATCGCCGCCCGCGAACATCTGGATGGGCGTGGGGAATCCCAGGCTCATACCCACGCCGATCGGCGCATCCGCCAGCGCGGAACCCCCGGCTCCCAACGCGACCGTCAAACCCAAAGCAATCGTCCAATAACGCATACCTACCCTCTTGGCTCTCTCGTGCCCCACTGGGCCCGATTTTGCGCGATAGGTGCGCAGGATTCAAATGCTCGGTTTCGCGCTCACGATATTTTCACGCTGCGGGACGGGGCCGGACCGGAATTGTTCCTGCATCTTCGGAGGTTTAGCGGTCCCGGTGACCGGCGCTTAAGCTTTCGCGGGGGAACCCCGGAACCGCCCGCCCGCCCCGCAATTGCCACGTCGTATCCGCGCTGGAGACCGACATGGGCGAGCCGCTGTTCATCCAATCCGTCCGGGGCCCCAACGGGCTCCCCCTCACTTTCGCCGATCTGCCTCCATCCGAAACGACGCGATGGGTGGCGCGGCGCAAGGCGGAAGTCGTGGCGGCGGTGCGCGGCGGCATGCTGTCGCTGGACGAGGCCTGCGTGCGCTACCGGCTCTCCGTGGAGGAGTACGCGAGCTGGCAGCGCGCGATCGAGGCCCATGGGATGACCGGCCTGCGCGCGACGCGGCGGCATAACCGGCATTGACGGCCCGCGCGGCAGGGTGCGGCCCGCGCACGCGGCGGCTATGCTCGCGGCATGAGACTCGCCGACCGGATCCTGGGCGCCCTGCTGGTGTTCGCGGCCATCGTGACCGCCTTCTACTGGTGGAGCTATTTCACCGGCGGCGACGTGATGGTCGTGCATGACCGCTGGTACACCGCCTTCGAATCGAGCTTCCCCGTCGCGGACGGCTGGATGGCGTTGTGCGCCGCCATCGCCGGGCTCGGATTCATCCTGGGGCGGCCGTTTGCGCCGTTCTTCGGCCTGCTTGCGGCGTCCGCGATCCTCTATCTGGCCGCGATGGACATCACCTTCGACGTCGAAAACGGCATGTACGCCATGGCTCGCACGAGCGACGCGATGAAATTCGAAATATTCATCAATGCGAGCTGCATCGTGCTTGGCGCCTGGACGCTCCTGGCGTCCCGGCGAAGCTTGAGGGCTGGGATCAGCCCGGCGGGGTGAGCTTGCCGGCGCGATGCTCGAGCATCAGCGGGCGTGCCCGCATCCACATGATCGCGGCACGCGCCGTCACCAGCCCCGTGGAGAAAATCAGGCCGGCGTCGGTCCAGGCCAGCACGTCGGCGCCGGGATGCGCGCCCGGCTGGGCGCCAAGCTGCGGGAAGGCGAATTTCAGCCCGTAGCGCACGACGAACAGCCCCGCGATCAGCATCGTGCCGATCGGCGTGGCGCGGCTGGAGATCGTGCCGGTTTCCGGATCGAGCGTATACTCCTGGTGATGCGCGGTGAGGTAGCCGATGGTCACGCCCGCCGCGAGCGCCAGCGCGTAGCCGACCATCCAGAAGAACGGGGGGATGGGCGTAAGGCTCAGCGTCGCGACGGTACCCGACGCAGCGATGGCCGGCGCGATGAAAAGCCGTCCCGGCTTCACCTTGGTGGGCGCGTTGCGGATCAGACGCCGCGCCACCAGCGCCACCACGAGGATCGGCACCAGATAGGGCGACAGACGATGCCAGTCGATGTGCTGCGGATCCATGTCTTGTCCCGATGATCTCTTAAGCCGGCGGCCAGCCGGTGCTATCCTCTAGCAGATCGCGCGCGGGAGTTCAGGTCATGCGTCCATTCGTCGTCGCCGCGACGCTTCTGGTTTCGGGCCTGGCCGCATTCGCGCAAGCGCAGGCCGGCGGCCCGGGCACGGTTCTTTACCATGACGCCGCCTTCACGATCGCCTATCCGCGGGATTGGACCCTGGACAGGAACTACACCTACGATCTCGGCTCGCCTCCCATCCCGGGCGTCGCCTTCACGATTTCCGCGACTCTGACATCCGGGACAAACCTGTCATCCGATTCGAAATTGAGCGTCGAGCACATGTTGGGTGCGTGCAGCGCGGCGCGCTTCCTCGACGACGCGCAGGATGAGAAAAGCGTAACCGATGCGGGCCGGGACTGGTCCGTCGCGACAGCCGGAGACGCGGCCGCCGGCAACCGGTATGAGCAGACCGTCTACGCGATTGCCCACGGCAAGGACTGCTATGGCGTTCGCTATTTCATCCACTATGCGGCAATCGAGAATTTCGATCCCGGCAGCGTGAAGGAATTCGACCGCAAGGCGCTGATGGCCGCGTTCGACAGCATAAGGCGCTCGCTCTCATTCACGAATTGAAGAACTAATCGAGGCGGCGGGCGATGCGCGCTTCCGGTGGAAGCGCGGCGACAAGTTCATCCACCGATTGCCCGGTCGCCGGATGACGCCAATCGGGCGCTACGTCCCTCAACGGGATCAGTACAAAGCCCCTCGACACCAGGCGGGGATGAGGAAGCGTCGGCGGACCTGCTTCGACGCGTCCATCGAAGTCGATTATGTCGATGTCGATCGTGCGGGGGGAATTCCTGGCAAGACGCATGCGCCCGAAGCGATCTTCGATGCCATGCAACCGCGACAGCAATTGCTTTGGGTTAAGTGAGCAAGCCACGCGGCATACCGCGTTTACGAACGGCGGATCGTTCGGATCCGGCCAGGCCGGCGTTTCGTAGAACGGCGATATGGACAGTATATGGACCTCCGGGCCCTTCATCGCCGCAATCGTGGCGTGCAGAGTCTGCTCAGGTCGCGTATTATTGAACGCCATGTTAGCACCCAGAGCGAGCAGAATCATCGTGTCACGCGTCCGCAATCGAAAAGTTTACCGGAATCCCAAAATTCGCGTTGCCGTCCGCAAACCTTTGCATTAGACCCGCAGCATCTTAGAACAGTTCCAGAGGCTTCGGGATGGGTTGGCCGACTGCCTGTTCATAATTTGGACAATAACTGCGAGGAACACGGATGCTCTTCTACCCCCAGGAAAAACTGGCGATTTTCATCGATGGCGCGAACCTTTATGGCGCCGCCAAGGGACTGATGTTCGATATCGACTACAAGCGCCTGCTTGAGCTGTTTGCGCGCAAAGGCATTCTCGTCCGCGCCTTTTACTACACCGCCGTCGTGGAGAACGAAGAGTTTTCGCCGCTGCGGCCGCTGGTCGACTGGCTTGACTACAACGGATTCGCGGTGGTGACGAAGCCGGCGAAGGAGTTCACCGACAGCCAGGGCCGCCGCCGCATCAAGGGCAACATGGACATCGAGCTCGCCATCGACGTGATGGAGATGGCCGAGCAGGTCGATCATATCGTCATCTTCTCCGGTGACGGCGACTTCCGCCGCCTGGTCGAGGCCGCCCAGAAGAAGGGCCGGCGCGTCAGCATCGTATCGACGATCCGCACGCAGCCGCCGATGGTGGCGGACGAGCTGCGCCGCCAGTGCGACAACTTCATCGAGCTGGACGAGTTGAAGCCGATGATCATGCGCGAAGGCGGTCCCCGCTCCGTGCAGGCGCAACAGGCGGCCGCGAACCTCGCGCACTCGGCCTGACAGGGCGATTCAACGTAATACGATAAACGCCACTCCCCTCCGGGCCAGCCTTGGGCTAATCTACCTCCGGTCGAGGGGAGATTGACTCATGCCCAGATTTGCAACTCTGGCGCGGCTGCTGCTGCCGCTTGCGGCGGTGTGCCTTGCCGGATGCACGGTCACGCGGGACATCAAGGCCGAAAGCTCGTTCACATGGTCGGCGGACGCGCAGAAGCGCGTCATCCTGATCCAGCCTGACGTCGTGCTGGGCGAGATGCAGGCCGGCGGATTGGTCGAGCCGCGCGCGGACTGGACCGCCACCGCGCAGGCTCTTCTCGCCAAGCAGCTTTCGTCCGCGCTGGGCCAGCGGGCAATCGACGTCGTCGCCGTCAACAATCTTGCCGACGAGCACGAGATCCAGCTGGCCAAACTGCATTCGGCCGTCGGTGCCGAGATAATCCTGCATGGTCTCGGCGGCGCAAAGCTCCCCACGAAGGGTTCCGCGCTCGACTGGACGCTGGGGCCCGGCGCGAAGGTGCTCCACGATCACTACAACGCGGACTACGCCATGTTCGTGTATGTCCGCGACAGCTATACCTCGGGCGGGCGGGCGCTGGTCATGGTGGGCGCCGCGCTGTTAGGCATCGGCCTGCAAGGCGGCAGCCAGACCGCTTTCGTGTCGCTGGTGGATCTGCGCACCGGCAACGTCGTCTGGTTCAACACCCTGTTCAGCCAGTCCGGCGACCTGCGCAACGAGGCCGACACCGGCACCTTCGTTGCTTCGCTGCTGAAGGACAGCCCCCTGTGATCCGCCGGCTCGCCGCCCTGGCGTGCGCGCTGCCGCTTCTGTGCGCGCAGGCGATAGCGGACGACGTCGCGCCGGTAACGCCCGGATACAGGCCCGCGGTCGACACCGACGAAGCCGGGCTCTGGATGATGTCCGACCAGGCGGAGGCGACGATGAAATCGTCGCCTCTGCTCGTGAAGGACCCCGGCCTGAACGCCTATGTAAAAGGCGTCGCCTGCAAGATCGCGAGCGAATATTGCGCGGACATGCGCATCTATATCCTCGACATCCCCTATTTCAACGCGGCGATGGCGCCCAACGGCTCCATGCAGGTGTGGACGGGCTTGCTGCTGCGCGTCCACAACGAAGCACAGCTTGCCTGTATCCTCGGTCATGAGATGTCGCACTACATGCTGCGGCACACCGTTGCCGAGTGGCGGCGCGCGAGGGACACGACGGGCGCAATGGCCGTCGTCGCCATTCTCACCGCGGGAGCCGGCGTCGGGATCGTGGGCAGCCTGGCCAATCTCGTCGCGCTCAATTCCCTGCTCTCCTATTCGCGGGATGAAGAACGTGCGGCCGACGCGAACGGCCAGGACCTCGTCTACAAGGCGGGCTACGATCCTTCCCAGTGCGCGGCTCTCTGGCGGGCGCAGATGACGGAGGAGAACGCCGAGCCAGAGCACGCCGACACGTTCCAGTTCCTGAAGTCGCACCCCGCGTCCCAGGAGCGCCTCGACACGATGCAGCAGCGCGCCGCGCAGATGGTCGCCGCGGCGAACGGCAGGCTGCAGGTCGGCGCGGATATCCTTCACGCCGCCACCGCGCCGTTCCGCGGCGAATGGCTGAGGGAAGAGATCGCCCGCTCGCACTTCGCGCAGAGCCTGGCCGTCATCCAGAACCTTCAGGCCGACGAACCCAATTCGGGGCTGCTGCAGTTCTATCTCGGCGAGGTCTACCGCGAGCGCAATGCGCCGGACGATCCTGCACGCGCCCTGACCGCCTATCGCGCCGCCGTGGCGGACGGCAACGCGCCGCCGGAGGTCTATCGCGGCCTCGGACTCACCGAGATGAAATCGGGCGACAAGACGGACGCGTCCACCGACTTCAGGCACTACCTCGCGCTCGCGCCCGCGGCGGACGATCACGCGATGATCCAGTACTACCTTACGCAATTGGGAGAACCGGCATGAGATACGCGCGCTTTGCAACGCTTGCCGCCCTTCTGGCGGCAGCCGGTTGCGCCAATTACTCATCGGTCGGCGCGAACGCGCCCGTCCAGGTGGGCGACAATGTCAGCGTCCTGCCGCAGATCCAGTGGGGCCAGGCGCCGTTTCCCGGCTTTGCCGGAACGCTGTGGACGGAAGATGGCGCGGCGCTCGACTCGCTCATGTTCTTCACCGGCATCAAGCCGGGCGAGCCGCTGATCAACGCGAACGGCGTCTCGAAGGACGAATTGCGGACCTACCAGGCCGGCATGCTGCCCAATGACGTGATGGACCTGCTGGCCACGAATTTCAGCAAGCTGTCGTTCCAGCAGATACGGACGTCGAATCTGCGGCCCGCGCCCTTCGGATCCGCCACCGGCTTCCGTTTCGACCTCACCTTTTCGACAAAGGACGGGCTCAACATGCGCGGGACGGCGCTCGCGGCCCAGCGCGGCGGCAAGCTCGACATGATCCTGTTCATTGCCCCTGATGAGTATTATTTCGGTCACTATGCCGACACCGTCGAGAAGATCTTCGCCTCCGTCCAGGTCCCGCCGCCATCCGGGTCGGGTTGAGCCGCCGCACGATTGCCGGCTCTGCCCGCGGCTCGCCGAATTTCGCGCCGCCAATCGCGCGAAATTTCCGGATTATTTCAACGCGCCGGTGCCCGCCTTCGGGGCGGCCAATGCGCGCCTGCTCATCGTCGGCCTGGCGCCCGGCCTGCACGGCGCCAACCGGACGGGACGGCCGTTCACGGGCGACTACGCGGGCGACCTGCTCTACGAAACGCTGCTGCGGCACAATCTGGCGCGCGGAGAGTACCGCAAGGCAGCGGATGACGGGCTGGAGCTCGTCGACTGCGCCATCGGCAACGCGGTGCGCTGCGTGCCGCCGAAGAACAAGCCGCTGCCGGCGGAGATCAACACCTGCCGTCAGTTTCTTGCGGCGCACATCGCCTCGCTCCCGCGCCTGCGCGCGATCCTGGCGCTGGGCAAGGTCGCCCACGACAGCGCGGTCAGGGCGCTCGGCGGAAAGCTCGCCGCCCATCCATTCGGGCACGGCGCGCGCACCAGGATCGGCGAAATCTCGCTGGTGTCGAGCTACCATTGCTCGCGGTACAACACGAACACGGGCGTGCTGACGGCGGAGATGTTCGATGCTGTCGTGAAGGAGGCCAGGCTCGCGGCCACGCCGCAGCTGTGAGACGGCGATGGACCGGCGCAAACAGATAGTCCGCGATGCGTACGACAGGATCGGCGGGCGCTACCTGGAATGGTCGCTGCACTCGCGGGTGCGCCAACGGCAACTCGAGGCGCTGCTCGGCCTTCTGTCGCCGGGCGCGGAAGTGCTCGAGCTCGGCTGCGGCGCGGGCGCGCCGGTGACGGTGGCGCTGGCGGCGCGGGGGCCCGTGACGGCTGTCGACATTTCGCCCGCGCAGACGGCGCTCGCGGCGACGAATGCTCCCGGCGCCAATGTCGTCTGCGCGGATATCGCGGCGCTGACGTTTGCCGAGGGCGCTTTCGACGCGGTCTGCAGCTTCTACGCCCTCACGCACATTCCGCGCGATACGCATGCCGCGCTGTTTCGGCGCATCGCCCGCTGGCTGAGGCCCGGCGGCCTCTTCTTCGCCACGCTGGGGGCGCTGGACCATCCGGACGGCGAAACCGGAGATTGGCTCGGCGCGCCCAATTTCTTCAGCCATTTCGATGCGGAGACAAACGTTCGGCTCCTGGAGCGCTCGGGCTTTCGAGTCGAATCCGCGGAACGTATCCTCCAGGACCTTCCGGGCGAAGAAGGGCTGGACTTCCTGTGGGCCGTCGCGCGAAAGGGCGATGCATGAGCGACAAGCACCTGCAAGGCGGCTGCCAGTGCGGGAACGTGCGCTACCGCATTGCCGGGGAGCCGGCCGGTCTTGTGGTTTGCCACTGCAACGACTGCAAGAAGCAGTCGAGCAGCGCCTTCGGGATGAGCCTGTTCGTGCTGACGAGGAATTTCGCCTTCATCACGGGGCAACCGAAATCCTTCACGGTCACCGCCGACAGCGGGCGGCTCAAGACCTGCACATTTTGTCCCGATTGCGGCTCGCGCCTCACCCACCAGACGCGGCCCCAGGCCCTGAGCGTCAAGGCGGGCACACTGGACGACGCGACCGGCCTCACCCCCAGCGCGCACTACTGGACCAAGCGCAAGCTGCCCTGGGTGATCGTTCCGAGCGGCGTGAAATGCGTCGAGGATGACGGTTAGCCGTACCGCTCCTCTTTCCACGGATCGGCCTCGTTGTGATAGCCGCGGGTTTCCCAGAAGCCGGGGCGATCGTCGGCCGCGAATGCGATCCGCGTCACCCATTTGGCGCTCTTCCAGAAATACCAGTCCGGAATCACCACGCGCACGGGGCCGCCATGCTCGCGCGGCAGGGGCTCGCCGTTCCAGCGGTGCGCGAGCAGCGCATTGGGCGCGGCGAACACCTCGAGCTTCACGTTGGTGTCGTAGCCGTCGTAAGAGTGGAACAGCACGTGCCGCGCCCCGGGCTTCGGCTTCACCAGATCGAGGATCGTGCGGCTCAAGACGCCGCGCCAGCGGTTGTCGAAGCGGCTCCAGGCGGTCACGCAATGGATGTCGCTGACAACGTCCTCCTGCGGCAGCGCCAGGAACCGGTCCAGCGTCAGCGCGACCGGATTTTCCACCAGCCCCCCGATCTGCAGCCGCCATTTGTCCGGCTTCACGTCCGGCTGGGCGCCCAGATCGAGCACCGGCCAGTTGGTGACGCGCTTCTGCCCGGGCGGCAGACGATTGACATGCCCCAGGTCGGGCCGCTCCGTGAGCAGCCTGCCCTCCTCCGCCCATTTCTCCTTGGAGCGGATGAGCTTGTCCTTGATCTTGCCGATCAGGGTCGGCGCGTCGTCCCGTTCGCTCATGATGGCTCAGCCTACGTCATTCGCCCCCGCGGCCGAAACCGTGCGCCGGCAACGATCAGCCCTTCTCCCGCATGAGCCGGGCCTTGTCGCGTTGCCAGTCGCGCTTCTTTTCGGTTTCGCGCTTGTCGTGGAGCTTCTTGCCCTTGGCGATGCCGAGCTCGATCTTGGCGACGCCCTTGGGCGTGAAATAGACCCGCAGCGGCACCAGCGTCATGCCCTCGCGCTGCACGGCGGCGGAGAGCCTGGCCGCCTCGCGCTTGTGGACCAGGAGCTTCCGCGGACGGCGCGGCTCGTGGTTGAAGCGGTTGGCCATCTTGTATTCGGGGATATAGGAGTTGACGAGCGTGATCTCGCCGTCCTTCGCCTGGGCGTAGGCTTCCGCGATGGTCGCCTTGCCGGCACGCAGCGCCTTCACCTCCGAGCCAAGCAGGACGATGCCGGCCTCGAGCGTGTCCTCGATGGCGTAGGAAAAGCGCGCCCTGCGATTGTCCGCGACGACCTTGCGCTCATCGTCTTTCTTCCTGGCCATGTCCGCCGCTCTGCGATGCCGCCCGCCGCCCCGGCGCGAAGCGGCGGAGTAACTAGGCCTTGAGGCCCGCCTTGTCCATCGCGTCGCGCACGCGGGCGCGCGCGGCGTCGCTTGCCGGCATCATGGGAAGCCGCACCTCGTCGCTGCTCATGCCGAGGAGCGAGGCCGCATACTTCACGGGTGCCGGACTCGGCTCGCAGAACAGCGCGTCGTGCAGCGGCATGAGCCGGTCCTGGACCTGCAGCGCAGCGTCGAAGGCACCTTGCATGCAGGCTTCCTGGAACTGCGCGCACAGCCTGGGCGCGACGTTCGCGGTCACCGAAATGCAGCCATGCCCGCCGTGGGCCATGTAGCCCAGCGCCGTGCCGTCCTCGCCGGAGAGCATGCGCCAGTCCTTGCCACAGGCCAGCCGCTCGCGGCTGGGCCGCGCAAGGTTGGCGGTCGCGTCCTTCACGCCGATGACATTGGCGATCTTCGACAACCGCGCCATTGTCTCCATCGAGATCTCCACGATCGCGCGGCCGGGGATATTGTAGATCACGATCGGGATATCGACCGCGCCGGCAATGGTGGCGTAGTGACGATAGAGGCCTTCCTGCGAGGGCTTGTTGTAGTAGCCGGTGACGGAGAGGACGGCGTCGGCGCCCATCTCTTTCGCATGGCGGGTGAGCGACAATGCTTCCTCGGTGGAGTTGGAGCCCGCGCCCGCGATCACGGGCACGCGCCCGTTCGCCTCCTCGACGCAGAGTTCCACCACGCGCCGGTGCTCTTCGTGGCTCAGCGTGGGCGATTCGCCCGTGGTGCCGCACGGCACGAGCCCATGGCTGCCCTCGGCGATCTGCCATGACACAAGCCGGCGGAACGCGGCCTCGTCCACCTTCCCGTTCCGGAAGGGCGTGATGAGGGCGGGAATGGACCCCCTGATGCGGTGGCGCGCGTCGCGCATGCAACGATCCTAGGAAAAAACATTGTCAAAATAGCGTCCGGCACGCGGGCGCGGCAAGGCGAACGCTGGTCATGGCTAACCCGCGCCGGTATGGTGAACCCGACTCCGAAGGATCGCCTTCATGACCACGCTCCGCGCCGTGTTCCTGGCTGGGGCTGCGCTTGCCATTGGCGCGGCGGCCTCGCTGGCGCAGGCGCCGTCCAACCTGCCCCCCGGGCTGGTGCAGCAGGGCGGCGTGGTGATGATGCAGCCCATCCAGGACACCGGCCCGCAGGGGCCGAGCATCACCGGCGAACGGCGCGTGGGGCTGGTCCACGTGCTATCGTCCACCGATCACGACACCTTCGAGCAGGCCTCCGCGGCGGCGGACCGCGGCGACTGGACGGCAGCCAAGGGCCTCGCCGACCAGGGGCACGATCCGACGGCCAAGCGCCTGATTCAGTTCCGCTATCTGCTCGACCGCAATTCCGGCGCTTCGTTCGGCGAGATCGCGGCTTTCATCAAGTCGAACCCCGACTGGCCGGCACGCGACACGCTGCAGGCCCGCGCCGAGGCGGCCATGGACCCGACGATGGACCCGCACGCGATGGTCTCATGGTTCAGCGTCAATCCGCCGGCGACTGGCCTCGGCCGCGTGCGCTATGGCGAGGCGCTGGTCGCCACCAACTCCGGCACCCGCGGCCGGGAAATGGTGCGCCAGGGCTGGATCGAGGGAACCTTCGATCCCAACATCGAGGCCGGAATCATCCAGAAGGACGGCGCCTATTTCACGGCGGAAGACGACGCCAAACGGCTGAACCGGCTTCTCGCCGCCAACCAGGTGACCGATGCGCGGCGGCAGATCTCGCGTGTGACGGCGGATGCCCAGCGCGTCGGGCAGGTGCGGCTGGCGCTGCGGGCGAGCCCAGACGCCGGGCGCAAGATGGTCGCGAGCCTGCCCGCCTCCCTTCAGAACGATCCGGGCCTGCTTTTCGACCGCACCCGCGCCATGCGCCAGTCCGGCAAGGTGGAGGATATCCCCGACATGCTGGCGAACGCGCCGGTGCGCGAGATCGCGGCCTCCGCGCCCTCGCGGTGGTGGGCGGAGATGAATCTCGCGGCCCGGCAGGCGCTGACGGACGGCAATTACGGCGCGGCCTACTGGCTGACCGCGAAGAACGGCCTCCCGGCCGAGGGGCAGGACTACGCGGATTCGCAATTCCTCGCGGGCTTCATCGCCCTGCGCTATCTGCGCGATGCCAAGTCCGCGCTGCCGCATTTCCAGAACCTCGACGCCGCCACGACCCGGCCCATCAGCAAGGGCCGCGCGCGCTACTGGCAGGGCCGCGCCTATGAGGCGATGGGCGACGATGCGTCGGCCTGGCGCGCCTATTACCAGGCCTCGAAGTTCCCGGAGACCTTCTACGGACAGCTTGCGTTGACGCGGATCGACTCCACGCCGCACCTGCACTTCGCCGATCCCGGCATCGCGGTCGACGATGCGATGCGCACCGAATACGAGAAGGAAGACCTCACCCGCGCGGTGCGCGTGCTGGCCGATCTCGGGCTCGAGAGCCTGCTGCGGACCTTCGCGCTGCAGGACGAGAGCGTTTATCCCGAGCCGCAGCACGTGAAGATCCTGTGCGAGGACCTGACCAGGATGGGCTTCCGCGAGATCGCGGTGCGCGTGGCCAAGCAGCTTTCCTATGGCGGGCCACTGCTTCTGGCCTATTCCTATCCCGTGATCGCGCTTCCCCAATATGCCGGCCCGAACACGCCGCCCGATCCCGCCTATGTCCTGGGCATCATCCGGCAGGAGACGGAATTCGATCCCGACGCGGTGAGCGGCGCGGGCGCGCGCGGCCTGATGCAGATGATGCCGGAGAGCGCGCGCAAGGCCGCCGCGCAGAACGGCATGGCCTACCGCTTCGGCGATCTCCTGAGCGATCCCACCTACAACATGCAGCTCGGGATGACCGAGCTTGCCGGCGATGCATCCGACTGGGGCGGCTCGCTGATCGTCGCGGCGGCGGCCTACAACGCCGGGCCGAACAACGCGCGCAGGTGGATCGACACATTCGGCGATCCCCGCTCCACCACCGACCCCATCGACTGGATCGAGCGCATCCCGTTCGAGGAGACCCGCAACTACGTCCAGCGCGTGATCGAGAACATGGAGATCTATCGCGCCCGCCTCAACGGCCCCGGCCAGATGCTTCGCATCCAGGCCGACATCTACCGCCCCCGCGATCCGGACGTGAAGGTTCTGGCGCGGCCGGCGAATATCGAAGCCGCGGCGCCCGAGGCGCCGGCCGCGGTGCCGGTGCCAGATCCGAGGCCAGCGCATTGACGGACGCCACCCCGCGGCCCCGCCGCGCCGCCCGCATTCTCCTTCTCGACCGGTTAGGCCGCGCCCTGCTCCTCCGCTTCGTGATCCCGCGCTCCGACGGTCCGTTTCTCTTCTGGGCGACTCCGGGCGGCGGGCAGGAGCCCGGCGAAACGGATCTCGAAACCGCGGATCGCGAGCTGCGTGAGGAACTCGGCCTCGTCGTGCCGGTCGAGGGACCGGTTCACGAGGTGACGGCAGTCTTCGAATTCGGCGGGGAGATGATGGAGCAGACCGATGTGTTTTTCGTGGGCCGGGCCGGCGGGGAAAAATTCGGTCTCGGCGGGATCGACGAGACGGAGCGCGCGGCGTTGCGGGAAATGCGGTGGTGGACGGCCGACGAGATCGCGCGCGCCGCTCAGCCGGTATTCCCGGCGGATCTGGCGGCGCTGGTGCGCAAATTCACCTGAGCCTCAGTGGAAGATCGACAGCCACTCGCGGGCGAGCTTCTGGGCCTCTGCGATCTGGCCGGAGTTCATCTCGGCGGAGATCTGGGCGCGCCAGCTCTTGGCGATCTCGCTGCCCTTCATGGCCGCGAGGTTGAACCATTTGTGGGCGGCGACGTAGTCGACGTCCACGCCCTGGCCGGTCGAGTAGGCGAGGCCGAGATTGTAGAGCGCGTCGGCGCGCCCCTGCCGGGCGTCGGTTTCGTACTGCGCCAGTGAATCCACATCGATGCACGCCATCGCATTCCCCTCTGGATGCCGCAACGGTGAAATGCTGCGTCGGGAATGCTAAAGGCCGGTTAACGCGCTTAACTTTGATATTCATCAATCGTTAAGTCCGGTTAACTGCGTACGGGTCGGGCTCCGACCTTCATATCCGGGCGCGCTGGCCGAACAGGATCTTTCGCGCTTCTTCCTGCGCCTTTGGATCGCTGGCCGCCTGCTCGCGCAACTCCCGGCCGAGCGCGAAGCCCTTCTTGACGGCGGGCCGCGCGCCGACGCGGTCGCGCCAGGCTTTCACGTTGGGGAACTCCTCCAGCATGTTGTCGATGCGGGAGATGCCGATTACCCAGCCCCAGCAGGCCATGTCCGCGATCGAGTAGGCGCCGGCGAGGAATTTGCGGGTGGCCAGCCGCTTGTTCATCACGCCCATCAGGCGGTGGACCTCGTCGGTGTAGCGCTTGATGCCGTACCCGTTGTCCTTGGCATAGGTGCGGAAATGGTTGGCCTGCCCCGCCATGGGGCCCAGCCCCGCCATCTGCCAAAACAGCCACTCGTCCACCTGCACGCGCTTGCGCTCGTCGGCGGGATAGAACTTTCCGGTCTTGCGGCCGAGATACTGGAGGATCGCGCCGGATTCGAAAATCGAGATCGGCCGCCCTCCCGGCCCGCCGGGATCGACGATGGCGGGCATCCGGTTGTTGGGCGCGATCCTGAGGAAGGACTCCGTGAACTGCTCGCCCTTGCCGATATTCACCGGCACCAGCGTGTAGGGCAGCCGGCATTCCTCCAGCATGATGGATATCTTCCAGCCATTGGGCGTGGGCCAGTAATAGAGCTCGATAGGGCGCGGCGCCTTCCTCGCAGGCCTGCCGCGCCTCGCCGCCCTGCCCTTCGCCCGCTTCGCCTTCGCCATCGATCCCTCCAGAAACAGTTTGGCCGCGACCCCACCAGCGTAGCGCAAGGCGGGGCCACGGCCAAAAAAAATAGCCGTACTGATCAGCTCAGACGGTTATTTCTTCTTCTTGCGGCGCTTCGTCTTCTTCGCGGCGCCCTTCGCGGCCGCCTTCTTCACGGTCCGCTTCTTCTTTCTCTTTCCAGTCATTGGCATGTGAAACGACTCCTCTGTGGTTTCGAGTGCGTGCGAATCGCAGCCCCAAAACATTGAAGAATATGGAGTAATTCCGGCGAAACGCGCAATAGCGCGGCGTAACGGCGATTTTCGCCTGTCAAGTGAATTTCATCTGACGCCCGATTTTACAGGCTTTTTTTGTGTTCATCTTTATACGGACAAAAATCGCGCAAATGGCCGCTGAGGTTGCGCGCCGCCTTGCAAATGTGCGAATCACCCCTCGTCGGGAAGATTGAGTCGCGCCTTCAGGATCGCGTTCACCGCCACGGGGTTCGCTTTTCCGCCCGTCTGTTTCATCACCTGGCCGACGAACCAGCCCGCGAGTTTCGGTTTCGCCTTCACCTCCTCGACCTTGCCGGGGTTCGCGGCGATCACCGCGTCGACCGCCTTCTCGATGGCCGAGGTGTCGGTCACCTGCTTGAGGCCGCGCGCCTCCACCACCTCGCGCGGATCGCCGCCTTCGCTCCACACAATGTCGAGCAGATCCTTGGCGATCTTCCCCGAGATCGTGTTGTCGGCGATCATGGCGATAATGGCGTTGTTCGCGGCCGCGCTGACCGGAACGTCGGCGATCGACTTGCCGTCGCGGTTGAGCCGGCCGAGAATCTCGTTGTTCAGCCAGTTGGCTGCCACCTTCGGGTCCACGCCCCTGGCGAGTTCCTCGTAATAGTCGGCGAGTTCCCGCTCGGCCACCAACACGCCCGCGTCATAGGCGGAGATGCCGTAATCCCGGACGAAGCGCGCGCGCTTCTCGTCCGGCAGCTCCGGCAGCGAGGCCGCGATTTCGTCGATCCAGCCCTGTCCGATGACCAGCGGCAGCAGATCCGGGTCGGGGAAATAGCGGTAATCGTGGGCTTCTTCCTTGGACCGCATGGACCGGGTCTCGCCCCTGCGGCTGTCGAAAAGCCGGGTCTCCTGCCGGATCGTGCCGCCGCCCTCGATGATCTCGATCTGGCGGCGCGCCTCGTACTCCACCGCCTGGGCGATGAAGCGCATGGAGTTCACGTTCTTGATTTCACAGCGCGTGCCGAGGTGCTTGAACTCTCCCGTCTGGCGGAACTTTTCGTAGCCGCCCTCGCGGCAGACCGAGACGTTGACGTCGGCCCGCATCGAGCCTTCGTCCATGTTGCCGTCGCAGGTGCCGAGATAGCGCACGATTGCCCGAAGCTTACGGAGGAAGGCCGCCGCCTCCTCGCTGGAGCGCATGTGCGGCTTGGTCACGATCTCCATCAGGGCCACGCCGGATCGGTTGAGGTCCACGAAGGAATAGTCGGCATGCTGGTCGTGGAGCATCTTGCCGGCGTCCTGCTCCAGATGCAGGCGCTCAATGCCCACGCGCACGGTCTCCCCGCCCGCGAGGTCGATGAACACCTCGCCCTCGCCCACGATGGGGTTCTTGTACTGGCTGATCTGATAGCCCTGCGGCAGATCGGGATAGAAGTAGTTCTTCCGGTCGAAGACCGAGCGCTTGTTGATCTGAGCCTTCAGCCCGAGTCCGGTCTTGATGGCCTGCTCGACGCAATGGCGGTTGATCACCGGCAGCATGCCGGGCATGCCCGCGTCCACGAAGCTGACATGGCTGTTCGGCTCGCCGCCGAATTCGGCGCAGGCGCCGGAGAACAGCTTGGCGCTGGAGAGCACCTGGGCATGGACCTCCATGCCGATGACGATCTCCCACTGGCCCGTACCGCCCTTGATGAGCTTGCTCATGCGGCCCTCCACCAGGCGCCGGGCTTGGCGGTGAAGTTCGCGGCGGTCTCGATGGACCGGCCAGCGCGAAGCACGGTCGCCTCGTCGAACGCCTTGCCGATGATCTGGAGGCCGAGCGGCAAGCCTTCCGCCGTCAGGCCGGCCGGAACCGCCAGGCCCGGCAGACCGGCAAGGTTCACCGTGACCGTGAAGACGTCGTTCAGGTACATCGAGACGGGATCGTTCGACTTGGCGCCCAAGGCGAAGGCCGGGCCCGGCGTCGCCGGCGTCAGCAGCACGTCGCATTTCTCGAAGGCCTGCTCGAAATCGCGCAGGATCAGCGCCCGTATCTTCTGGGCGCGGGTGTAGTAGGCGTCGTAATAGCCGGCGGAGAGCACATAAGTGCCGATCAGGATGCGGCGGCGCACTTCCGGCCCGAAGCCCTCGGCGCGGCTCTTCTCGTAAAGATCCATGATGTCCCTGGCGCCCTGCGCCCGGTGGCCGAAGCGCACGCCGTCGTAGCGCGCGAGGTTGGACGAGGCTTCGGCCGGCGCGACGATGTAATAGGCGGGCAGCGCGTATTTTGTATGCGGCAGAGAGACATCGACGATCTCGGCGCCCTGCGCCTTCAGCCACTGCGCGCCCTTCTGCCAGAGCGTATCGATCTCAGGCGGTGCGCCGTCGATACGGTACTCCTTCGGGATGCCGATCCTGAGGCCCCTGACGCCGGCATCGAGCGTCGCCTCGTAGTCCGGCACGGGAATATCGACGCTAGTGGAGTCCTTCGGATCGACGCTCGCCATGTGGCGCAGCATGATCGCGCAGTCCCGCACGCTGCGCGCCATGGGGCCCGCCTGGTCGAGCGAGGAGGCGAACGCCACGATGCCCCAGCGCGAGCAGCGGCCATAAGTCGGCTTCAGGCCGACCGTGCCGGTGACGGCGGCCGGCTGGCGGATCGAGCCGCCGGTGTCGGTGCCGGTGGCGCCGAGGCAGAGATTGGCCGCGACCGCGGCAGCCGAGCCGCCCGACGATCCGCCGGGAACCAGTGCCTCGTTGGAGTTCTGCGCGCGCCACGGGCTCAGCACCGGCTTGTAATGGGAGGTCTCGTTGGACGAGCCCATGGCGAACTCGTCCATGTTCGTCTTGCCGAGCATCACGGCGCCCGCGTCCCACAGATTCTGCGAGACAGTGGACTCATAGGGGGGCACGAAATTGTTCAGGATGTTCGAGCCGGCGGTGGTGCGCACGCCCCTGGTGCAAAACAGGTCCTTGATGGCGAGCGGGATACCGTCCAGCGGCCGCGCATCGCCCCTGGCGATACGGGCGTCGGAATCCTTCGCCATCGCCATCGCCTTGTCCGGCGTCTCGGTAACGAAGGCGTTCAGGAGCCGCGCACCTTCCACCGCCTTGACGAAGGCGCCGGTCAGCTCGGTGGAGGAAACCTTCTTCGCCCGCAGCGCATCGCGCGCGCCGGCCAGGGTGAAATCGGTGAGTTCGCTCATGCCGCGACCGCCCTGAGCGGCTTCTCGTAGAACACCGACCACTCCGAATCCGGATAATCCAGCACCACGCCGCAGCGCGTGAAGCCGCCGCGCTCATAGATGCGCCAGGCGGCGGGATGGCGATCGCCCGTCTCCAGCACCAGCCGCGCAAAACCCTCGGCGCGCGCCTGCTTCTCTATCTCGGCGAGGATCTGACCGCCGATGCCGCGGCCCTGGCACTCGGGCCGCGTGTACATTCGCTTGACCTCGGCCACGCCGCCCTCGTGGCGCTTGAGCGCGCCGCAGCCGATCGCGCGGCCGCCATCGCGCGCGACCCATACGGTGGTGTCGGGTAGCGCCATTTCCTCCACCGTCATATGGAAGGAGAATTCCGGCGGCGTGAGCGCCAGCAGGTGCTCGTTCAGCTCCGCGATGAGCGCGCGGACGTCGGCCTGCAACGGGTTTTCGACGGTGATCGCGACGCTCATTCGACCACCTTCGGCACCAGGAAGAAATTGTCCTCGCTCTCCGGCGCATTGGCCACGATGGCCGGGGCGTCTGCGCCCGCCGTCACCACGTCCTCGCGCATGCGCAACGACTGGGCGACCACGCTGGTCATGGGCTCCACGCCGGTCACGTCGACCTCGTTCAGTTGCTCCACCCATTTGAGGATACCGTTGAGTTCGCCCTCCATCGGCGCCACCCGGTCTTCCGGGAGCGCGATGCGGGCCAGCCTGGCGATGCGGCAGACAGTGTCCTTGTCGACGGACATGGGCGTGCAGCTATGCTAAGGGTTCGAACGGCTTAGCTAGCAACCGCCCAAGGGGCTGGCAAGCGAACCGGGGACGCATGGGAATTGTCGAAATCTCGGGGCTCAGGCCGCTCGCGGGCACGGGGCGGCGGCTTCTCGGCCTCGATCTGGGCGAGAAGACCATCGGCCTCGCCCTGTCGGACACCCTGCTCACCGTCGCGACCCCAATGGAGACGCTGAAGCGGGTCAAGTTCATGGCCGATGCCGAAAAGCTGGGCCAGTTGATCGCCCGGCAGAACGTCGGCGGGATGGTCGTCGGCCTTCCGCTCAACATGGACGGCAGCGAAGGCCCGGCCGCCCAGTCCGCCCGGGCCTTCGGGCGCAATTTCGCGGCGCGCGCCGAGCTTCCGATCGCGTTCTGGGACGAGCGGCTCTCGACCACCGCGGTCACCCGCACCCTGCTGGAGGCAGACGCATCCCGGAGGCGCCGCAGCCAGGTGGTGGACAAGATGGCGGCGGCGTACATCCTCCAGGGCGCGCTGGACCGGCTGCGCATGCTGGGGCCCTCATGACCGGCACCCCCACCGAACGCATGGCCCGATTCCGGTGGCTGCCGCCCGGCACACGCCCGCCCGTGCCGCTGCCTCAGAGGCAGGAGCTCGTGTTCCTGCTGGCGGGGACGGTGCTGATCTTCTCCGGCTACGACCTCAACATCTTCGGGCTTGCCCTGCCGCAGATCCAGAAGGACCTCTTCATCCCCGAGGACATGGCGGGGCTGACCGTTTCGCTCTTCCGCATCGCCGCCCTACCCGCGCTGCTGATTGCGCTTTCGGCGGACGTGCTCGGGCGGCGGCGGGTGCTGCTGCTCACCATTTTCGGCGAGACGTTCTTCACGATCGCGACGTCCTTCGCGCGGAGCTACGAAGAGTTCGTCATCCTCCAGGTGCTCACGCGCGTCTTCGGCTATTGCGAGGAGCTGCTCTGCTTCGTGGTCATCGCCGAGGAGATAGATGCCGCGGCGCGGGGCTGGTCGATCGGGGTGCTGGGCGCGATGGGCGCGGTGGGCGCCGGCCTCGCTTCCATCGTCTTCGCGGCGGTGAACATCCTGCCCTACGGCTGGCGCGCGCTTTACGCCATCGGCGGCGCGGCGCTGCTGGTGCTCGCTTATTTCCGGCGCCGGCTGCCGGAGACCAGGCGTTTCGAAGAACGAAGGCGGGAACTGGCCGCGCTGGGATCGCGCGCGAGTGCCGCGCTCGACGCGCTGCGTCATCTGGCGCGCGACTATCCCGGGCGGCTGGCGGCGCTGGTGACCATGCTGTTCGCCTTCGGCTTCGCGGCCGGACCGGCGACGGTGCTGATGTCGAAATACCTGCAGCAGACGCACCACTACGCGCCGCATCAGGTGACGCTCCTCTATCTCTGCGGCGGGCTGATCTCGGTGGCAGGCAACGTGCTGTCCGGCCGCCTTTCCGATCCGCTGGGGCGCAAGCCGGTCATCTTCTTCTGCGCGTTGTGCTGCGGGGGAGGGTTCGCCCTGTTCTTCAGCGGAATCGAAGGCTGGGTTTTGCCCGCTGCCTGGATTGTGGCGCTGTTCGGCTACCTCTCGGCCGACGCGCTCATGGCTGGCTTCGCGGTGGAGATCTTCCCGACGAAATACCGCGCCACCATGTCCGGCATCCGCTACTTCACCTCGACGCTGGGCGGCGCCATCGGGCTGGGGCTGGAAGGCCTGTGGTATGACCTCTTCCACGCCCATGGCCCCGCCATCGCCGTGTCGCTTGCGGCGATCCCGCTGGCGCTGGCGGCGATCCTCTTCCTTCCGGAGGCGGCGAGGAAGAAGCTCGAAGACATCAGCAACGCCTGACTTGCCCCTGCCCCGTTACAGCCCTATAAGGCCCGCTTTGATGACCACGGCAAGCGCCGATCCGATCCTCAGGACAAGCCATCTGCTTGGAATCGAAGGCCTTTCGGCCGAAGAGATCGCAGGGCTGCTCGATCTGGCGGAGCATTACGTCGCCCTGAACCGCGCCGCGGACAAAAAGGCAGCGGTGCTCAAGGGCCGCACGCTGATCAACCTTTTCTTCGAGCCTTCCACGCGCACGCAGAGTTCCTTCGAGCTCGCCGGCAAGCGGCTGGGCGCCGACGTCCTCAACATGAGCGTGAAAACCTCCTCCGTCACCAAGGGCGAGACGCTCATCGACACCGCGACCACGCTGAACGCCATGCGGCCGGACATTCTGGTGGTGCGCCACCAGGACTCCGGCGCGGCCGAGCTGCTTTCGCGCAAGCTCGACTGCTGCGTGGTCAACGCGGGCGACGGCAGCCATGAGCATCCCACCCAGGCCCTGCTCGACGCGCTGACGATCCGCCGCAGGCGCGGCAGCTTCGAAGGATTGGTCGTGGCGATCTGCGGCGACGTGCTGCACAGCCGCGTGGCGCGGTCCAACATCCAGCTTCTTGCCAAGCTCGGCGCGCGCGTGCGGCTGGTTGCGCCGCGCACGCTGCTGCCCGGCGACGCGGAGCGCTTCGGCGTGGAGGTGTTCCACGACATGAAGAAGGGATTGGCCGGCGCGGATATCGTGATGATGCTGCGCCTGCAGATCGAGCGCATGGCCGGCGCCTTCATCCCGTCGACGCGGGAGTACTTCCATTTCTACGGCCTCGATCGCGAAAAGCTCGCCTATGCAAGGCCCGGCGCGCTGGTAATGCATCCCGGGCCGATGAACCGCGGCGTGGAGATCGATTCCGACGTCGCCGACGACGTGGAGGTCAGCGTCATCCACGAGCAGGTGGAGATGGGCGTGGCCATCCGCATGGCGGTGCTGGACGCGCTGGCGCGGGGCCTGGCACGCGAGGGGCGCAACGCGCCATGAAAGCCCGCATCACCTTCGTCAACGCCCGCCTGATCGATCCGGCGACGGAATTGGACGCCAATGGCGGCCTCGTCGTGGAAGACGGCAAGATCGCCGATCTCGGCCCGCGGCTGGGGAGCGGCATGGACCGGGACGACCCCGAAGTCATCGACTGCAAGGGCATGGTGCTGGCGCCGGGCCTGATCGACATGCGGGTGTTCACGGGCGAGCCCGGCAGCGAGCATCGCGAGACGCTGGCGTCCGCCAGCGAGGCTGCGGCTGCGGGCGGCGTGACCACCATGGTCGTCATGCCCAACACCGATCCGGTGATCGACGAGCCCTCGCTGGTCGATTTCATCAAGCGCCGCGCCGATGCGACTGCCAAGGTGCGCGTCCTGCCCATGGCGGCGCTGACGCGCGGCCTCTCCGGCGAAACCATGACGGAAATCGGGCTCCTCAAGGAGTCCGGCGCGGTGGCGTTTACGGATGGCGACCGTGCCGTCCCCAATGCCCGCGTGATGCGCCGGGCGCTCGCCTATGCATCGACATTCAACGCCCTCGTCGTCGGCCATGCGGAGGATCCGGAACTTTCCGCCGGCGCGGCGATGAACGAGGGCGAGTTTGCCATGCGGCTCGGTATCCCCGCGGCGCCCGCGATGGCCGAGACCATCGCGGTGGAGCGCGACCTGCGGCTCGTGGAAATGACTGGCGCGCGCTATCACTTCGGGCAGATTTCGGCGCGCGCATCGCTGGAGGCCATCGTCGAGGCCAAGCGGCGCGGGCTTCCGGTCACCTGCGGGGTCTCCGCCCATCACCTGATTCTCAACGAACTCGACGTCGGCTCCTACCTCACCTTCCGCAAGGTGAAGCCGCCGCTACGGTCGGAAGCCGACCGCGCGGCCATGGTGGAAGGTGTGGCGTCGGGGCAGATCGATGTGATCGTCTCCAGCCACGATCCGCAAGCCGCGGACACCAAGCGCTTGCCCTTCGCGCAGTCCGCGTTTGGCGCAGCGGGACTAGAGACGCTCCTGCCCGCCGCGCTCAGCCTCTACCACGAAGGCCGCGCCGGCCTTCCGCGGGTGCTGGACACGATGACGTGGACGCCCGCGCGCCTGCTCGACATTCCGGGCGGACGGCTGGCCAAGGGCGCGCCCGCCGATCTGGTGCTGTTCGATCCGGACGAGCCGTTCGTGGTCGATCCGGCTAAACTCCATTCGCGCGCGCGCAATACGCCGTTCGAGGGCCGCAAATTCCAGGGACGCGCCCACATGACCTTCGTGGGCGGCGCATGCGTCTGGGCACGCAGGAGGGGCCGCTGATGTTCGATTTCTTCGACACCGTCGACTGGGCGAATGTCTGGCCCTATCTCATCGGCGTCACGCTATTCGGCTACATGCTCGGCTCGGTGCCGTTCGGGCTGATCTTCTCGCTGCTCTCGGGCGCGGGCGACGTGCGCAAGATAGGGTCGGGCAATATCGGCGCCACCAACGTGCTGCGCACCGGCAACAGGTGGGCGGCAGCGGCGACGCTGGCCTGCGACGCCGGCAAAGGCGCCCTCGCCGTGCTGCTGGTGGCCATGCATTACAACGGCAGCATGGCGGCGTTCGCGGGCCTCGGCGCGTTCCTCGGCCACATCTTCCCCGTCTGGCTCGGCTTCAAGGGCGGCAAGGGCGTGGCGACGTTCCTTGGGGTGACGCTGGCGCTGGCCTGGCCCGTGGGCATCGCCGTGGCGCTGATCTGGGCAGGCACCGCCGCCATCTGGCGCATCTCCTCGCTCTCGGCGCTGGTCGCGTCGGTCGCCGCGCCCATCGGCATGATGCTCATCGGCCAGCCGCTTTATGCGACGCTGATGCTGATCCTGATGCTCATCATCTTCGCCACCCACCGCGAAAACATCGCGCGCCTGCTCGCCGGGCAGGAACCGCGCATCGGCGCCGAATCGTGATGCTGTCCGACAGCGAGCGCCGCGCCTGGCTCAGGCTGGCGCGTACCCAGAACGTGGGGCCGGTGACGTTTGCCCAGCTCCTGTCGCGCTTCGGCAGCGCCAGCGCGGCGCTGGCGGAACTGCCGCGGCTGGCGCGCCGCGGCGGCGGAGACGCGCGCATTCCCACAGACGCGGACGCGCGGCGGGAACTCGATGCGCTCGACAAGCTCGGCGGGCGGATGATCGCCTCCGGCGAGGCGGAATTCCCGCAGGGCCTTGCCGCGCTGGACGCGCCGCCGCCGCTGATCATGGCGCTCGGCCACGCGACGCTTCTGCGCCGGGACACGGTGGCCGTCGTGGGCGCACGGAACGCATCGGCGCTGGGACGAAAACTGGCCGAGCGCATCGCGGCGGACATGGGCGCGGCCGGACTCGCGGTGGCGTCCGGTCTTGCGCGCGGGATCGATGCAGCGGCACACGAGGGATCGCTGGCGACCGGGACCTGCGCGGTGCTCGCGGGCGGGCTCGACATCGTCTATCCGCCCGAGAACGCCGCGCTCTACGATCGCATCCGCGCCGAGGGCGTGATCGTGTCGGAGATGCCGCCGGGGCAGGCGCCCCAGGCGCGGCACTTCCCGCGGCGCAACCGCATCATTTCGGGCCTGTCGCGCGGCGTGGTGATCGTCGAGGCGGCGGAAGGATCCGGCTCGCTCATCACCGCGAATTACGCCCTCGAGCAGGGGCGCGAGATATTCGCCGTCCCCGGATCTCCACTCGATCCGCGCGCGAAAGGCACCAACCGGCTCATCCGCGAGGGCGCGACGCTGACGGAAGGCGCAGCCGATGTTCTCGCCGTGCTTCGGCCCATGCTGGGCCAGGACTTCCGTGAGCCGCCGCACGACCGGTCCGGCGGACCGCCAGATGCCGGCGGAACGGACGCGGAGGCGGACAGGATTCGTCCGCAGATCGCCGAGCTCCTTGGACCGGCCCCGGTCGACATCGACGAGCTGATCCGGATGACCGGGGCTTCGACGGCGGCCGTGCTGACCGTGCTGCTCGAGCTGGAGCTGGCTGGCAAGCTGGCCCGCCATTCGGGAAACAAGGTATCGATTGCCTGAAAGCCTAGAGTTCCTCGACGTCCCTGGCGGCTTGATCCGCTTCGACCGCCGCCGCGGCCAGGAGGTCGGCGAGCCGCGCTTGGCCAAGCTTGTGGGCCATCTCCAGCAAGGATTCGCAAATCTCTTTGATATAGAGAAACGTCTCCGGTCCGCTCAGCTGGGGCGTCGGGATGTGGGACGACCGGGAGGCCATGTGGTCGAATCTCAACCTGGGTTGATCTTGCGAGGCTTTATCTGAATCTTTGCAGAATTTCTATCATGAGTAGTGATTGATTTGCGGTTGATGTATTTTCTGATTTATATTCATTGTATTAGTCAGATTCCCGACGAGCCTTATCCAGAGGAAAATGGTCAGAAATCTACCTGAAGTTGGATCGTTCCGTGCCTGCCGTTGACAGGGGGGAGCCGGTCCGGCAAGTGTCCGCCCGCCCTGAACTGACGATTTTGCAACAATGTTGCGGCCGAGGCCGCTTCCGAAGGCCGCCCAGCATCAAATGAATGTTCTCGTCGTCGAATCCCCCGGCAAGGTGAAGTCGATCAACAAGTACCTTGGCCCCGGCTACAAGGTGCTGGCCAGCTTCGGGCATATCCGCGATCTCCCCCCCAAGGACGGCTCGGTCAAGCCTGACGAAGACTTCGCCATGCTCTGGGAGGTCGACGCCAGGGCCCAGAAGCGGGTCAAGGACATCGTCGACGCCGTGAAGGGCGCGGACAAGCTGATCCTGGCCACCGACCCCGACCGCGAGGGCGAGGCCATTTCCTGGCACGTGCTGGAAGTGCTCCGCCAGAGGAAGGCGCTGGGCAAGGTGAAGGTCGAGCGGGTGGCGTTCAACGCCATCACCAAATCGGCCGTGCTCGATGCCATCGCCAACCCGCGCGAGATCAACGAGGAACTGGTCGACGCCTACCTCGCCCGCCGGGCTCTCGACTACCTTGTCGGCTTCACGCTTTCGCCCGTCCTGTGGCGCAAGTTGCCAGGCGCGCGCTCGGCCGGCCGCGTGCAGTCGGTGGCGCTGCGGCTGATCGTGGAGCGCGAGGCGGAGATCGAGGCATTCCGCCCGCAGGAATACTGGAGCGTCGACGCCGACCTGCGGACCGAGCCCGGTACCTTCACCGCGCACCTCACCCACCTCGACGGCAAGAAACTCGACAAGCTCGGTATCGCCAACGAGGCGGAGGCCAAGCGCGCCGTCGATGCGATCAAGGCGCAGTCGTTCAGGATCGGCAGCGTCGAGTCGAAGCCCGTCAAGCGACATCCCTCGCCGCCCTTCATCACCTCGACGCTGCAGCAGGAGGCCGCGCGCAAGCTCGGCTTCGCGGCCAAGCGCACCATGCAGATCGCGCAAGGGCTCTATGAGGGCGTCGATATCGGTGGCGAGACGGTCGGCCTCATCACCTATATGCGGACAGACGGCGTGACCATGGCGGGCGAAGCGGTCGGCGAGGCGCGCCATGTGATCGGCGAGGACTACGGCGCCCGCTATGTGCCGGGCGTGCCGCGCGCCTATTCCAGCAAGGCCAAGAACGCCCAGGAGGCGCATGAGGCGATCCGGCCGACCAGCTTTTCGCGCCGGCCCGGGCGCATCGCGCGCCACCTCGATGCCGACCAGCAGAAGCTCTACGAGCTGATCTGGAAGCGCGCGCTCGCCAGCCAGATGGAAAGCGCGGAACTCGAACGCACCACCGTCGATGCGGTCTCGGCCGACGGCAGGATCACGCTGCGCGCCACCGGCTCGGTCACGCTGTTCGACGGCTTCCTCACCCTCTACCAGGAGGGCAAGGACGACGAATCCGACGAGGACGGCGCACGCCTGCCGCGGGTCAAGGAAGGCGATGCCGCGGCCGTCCAGCAGTTGAAGCCCGAGCAGCATTTCACCGAGCCGCCACCGCGCTATTCGGAAGCAAGCCTGGTGCGCAAGCTCGAGGAGCTGGGGATCGGCCGGCCGTCCACCTACGCCTCGATCCTCTCGACCCTGAGAGACCGCAGCTACGTCCACATGGACCGCAACCGGTTCATCCCGGACGACAAGGGCCGCATCGTCACCACCTTCCTCACCAACTTCTTCAAGCGCTATGTCGAATACGGCTTCACCGCCGACCTCGAGGAGAAGCTGGACGAGGTCTCCGCCGGCGACCTCGACTGGAAGCAGCTCCTGCGCGATTTCTGGCGCGACTTCTCCGCCGCCATCGGCGAAGCGAAGGATCTGCGCATCTCCGAGGTGATCGACCACCTCGACGAGATACTGGGACCGCACATCTTCCGACCCAGTGCGGACGGAACCGATCCACGGGTGTGCCCCAATTGCGGCAATGGCCGGCTGAGCCTGAAGCTGGGCCGCTTCGGCGCCTTCGTGGGCTGCTCGAACTATCCGGAATGCCGTTACACCCGCCAGCTCAACCAGAAGCCCGGCGACGCCGTCGGCGGCACGCGCATTTTGGGCGAAGACCCGAACACTGGCGAGCCGATCACCCTGCGCTCCGGCCGCTTCGGGCCCTACTTCCAGCGCGGCGAAGGCGAGAAGCCGGCGCGCGCCTCTGTGCCCAAGGATACCGATCTTCAGCGGGCCGACCTCGAACTGGCGCTGAAGATGCTGTCGCTGCCGCGCGAGATCGGAAAGCATCCGGAGACCGGCGAGCCGATCGTCGCCAATTTCGGGCGCTACGGACCCTATGTGGCGCACAACAAGCAGTACGCCTCTCTCGATTCGCCGGAAGAAGTGTTCACCGTTGGCATCAACCGCGCGGTGACGCTGCTCGCCGAGAAGAAAGCCAGGTCGCGCCCGCGCGGCGGGCCCGAGGCGCTCAAGGAACTGGGCGTCAACAATGCCGGAAAGCCCGTGAAGCTGATGCGCGGCCGCTACGGTCCCTACGTCACCGACGGCGAGACCAACGCCACGCTGCCCAAGGACGCCGATCCGCTCGCCGTCACGCTCGAGCAGGCGCTCGAACTGATCGCGGCGCGCGAGGCGGCGGGCGGCGGCAAGAAGACGAAGAAACCCAAAGCGCCCAAGGCGACGACGAAGAACGTCGTCAAGGCCAAGGGCAAGAAGAAACCCAAAAAGGCCGCGCCCAAGGCGAAGGCCGAACCGGAAGAAGTAGAAACCTGAATTGAAGACGAAACGTAACGACAAGATCACCCCTTCCCTCGACAAGGCGCGCGTTCTCGAAGCGCTGTCCAAAAACCCGAAAGCCACCAAACGCGACATCGCCCATGCGCTGGGCGTGAAGGGCAACGAGCGCATCGCGCTCAAGCGCATCCTTAAGGAACTCGAGGGCGAAGGCCTGCTGAAGCGCGGGCCGCATCGGACCTTCGAGAAGCCGGGGAACCTGCCCGAAGTCGCCGTGCTCGAGATCGCGGGCCAGGACCCGGACGGCGAGCTGCTCGCGCGGCCGCAAGCCTGGACGCACGACAAGCCGCCGCCCCAGATCGTCGTGGTGCCGGGGCGGGAGGAAAAGGAAACCGCGCTGCGCGCCGGCGAGCGCGTGCTGGCGCGGCTCACCGAGACACACAATGGCTACGAGGCGCGCATCATCAAGCGGCTCGGCGCGAGCGCCCACAAGGTGCTCGGTGTCTATCGCGAGACGGAGCGTGGGGGCCGGGTCGAACCGATCGACCGCAAGACCAGATCCGAATTCGTCGTCGATCCGAAAGATCGCAGCGGTGCGAAACCGAACGAACTGGTGCTGTGCGAGCCGCTGTCGGGCCGCGCCTCCGGCCTGCCCCGCGCGCGGGTGATCGAGCGGCTGGGCGACATGAACGAGCCCAGGTCGGTGAGCCTGATCGCCATCCACGCCCACGGCATTCCGACGGAATTTCCCAAGGAGGTACTGGACGAGGCGGAGCGGTCAAAGGGTGTCGACGCGCGCGGGCGCGCCGATCTTCGCAAATTTCCGTTCGTGACCATCGATCCACCTGATGCGCGCGATCACGACGACGCCGTGTGGGCGGGGCCCGACGAGAATGGGGGCCATGTGGTCGTCGTCGCCATCGCCGACGTCGCACACTACGTCACGCCCGGTTCGGCACTGGACCGCGAAGCGCTGAAGCGCGGCAACTCCGCCTACTTCCCCGACCGCGTGGTGCCGATGCTGCCGGAACGGCTGTCGGCCGATCTGTGCTCGCTGATGGACAATGTCGAGCGGCCTTGCCTGGCCGTGCGCATGCACTTCGACGCCGAGGGCAACAAGAAGCGCCACGAATTCCTCCGCGGCATCATGCGCTCGGCCGCGAGCCTCACCTACCGGCAGGCGCAGGATGCCTTCGACGGCAACGACAAGAGCGAACTTGCGCGCAACGCGCTGATGCCGCTGTGGCGGGCCTATCAGGCAATGGCGAAGGCGCGCGACCGGCGCGATCCGCTCAATCTCGACCTGCCGGAGCGGCGGATCGTGCTCGGCAGGAACGGCAAGGTCGAGAGCATCGCCTTCAATGACCGCCTGGAATCCATGCGCCTCATCGAGGAGATGATGATCATGGCCAATGTGGCGGCGGCGGAGAGTCTGGAGAAAGCGCGCTCGCCACTGATCTACCGCATCCATGAACATCCCTCGAAGGAAAAACTGTTCGCCTTCTCCGACTATCTGCGCACCATCGGCATGAACTTCGCCAAGGGGCAGGTCGTGAAACCGGGCGTTTTCAATCGAATTCTCGCGCAGGCCAAGGGTGGGCCGAACGCGGAGGTGATGAACGACGTGGTGCTGCGCACGCAGAGCCAAGCGGTCTATGCGCCGGAGAACATCGGGCATTTCGGGCTCAACCTGCAGAAATACGCCCACTTCACGTCGCCGATCCGCCGCTATGCCGACCTCATCGTGCATCGCGCGCTGATTCGCGGCCTCAGGCTCGGCGAAAGCGGGTTGACGGATGGCGAGACGGCCCGGCTGGGCGAGATCGCCGACCATATCTCCATGACCGAGCGCCGCGCCATGGCGGCGGAGCGCGACTCCAACGACCGCTACGTCGCCGCCTACATGGAGAATCGCGTCGGCGCGACGTTCCAGGCCCGCGTCACCGGCGTGACGCGTTTCGGGCTGTTCGTGCGCCTGCCGGACAGCGGTGCCGAGGGCCTTGTGCCCGCCCGCATGCTGGGCTTCGAATACTTCCGGCACGACGAGCGCAAGCACGCACTCATCGGCGACCGGAGCGGCACGATGTACAAGCTCGGCGACAAGCTCGAAGTCCGCCTGATGGAAGCCGCTCCCCTGACCGGCGGGCTGCGCTTCGAACTGACCGACGCGAAAGCCCCGGCGCGGCGGCCCCATCCCGGCGGGCGTCCCTTCAGGGCCGAGCGGAAGCGCGGGCGCCGATGACAAGACTTCCCGCCGCGTTCGACAGGGATGAAGTCGTCGTGCGAAACCGGCTGAGGCCGAAGGATGCGGCGACATTGGTGCTGGTGCGGCGTGACCGGGACGGCGCACGCGTGCTGATGGGCCAGCGCCATGGCGGCATGGCATTCATGGCGAACAAGTTCGTGTTCCCGGGCGGGCGCGTGGACCGCGCCGACTACCGGATCGGCGCGGGCGGGAAGCTCCGCCCGCACGTCGAGCGCCGGCTCGCCCTGCACGCGACGCCGGAGCGCGCGCGCGGCTTCGCGCTGGCGGCGATCCGCGAAACGTTCGAGGAGGCGGGCGTGCTGCTCGGCGAACGCACGGGAAAATTGCCCCGCACGCGCAACCCGGCCTGGGCGAAGTTCTTCTCGCACGGCATCGCGCCCCGCCTGGATGCGCTGGAGTTCATCGCGCGCGCCGTCACGCCGCCCAACCGCACGCGCCGCTTCGATGCCCGCTTCTTCATGGCGGACGCGCGCGCCATCGCCCACCATCTCGACGGCGGGCACACCGACGAATTGCTCACGCCACACTGGCTGACTCTGGCGGAAGCCCGTGGGCTCGACCTGCCCTCCATTACCCGAGCCGTGCTGGACGAGGTCGAGGCCCGGCTCGGCGATGACGGGGACGGCGGCCGCCCGGTGCCGTTTTTCCGCTTCCGCGGCGGAAAGACCGAGATTTCGCACCTCTGACAGCCCGGCCGCTTTGCGCTAGGCTCCCATCAAAAGACAATGCCGGGGGAAGCCATGTCCATCGAACTCAATCGCCGCGCCTTCATGGGCACGGCTGCCGCGGGCGCTCTGGCGGCCGCCGTGCCGGCCTTCGCGAGGGATGCCTATTCCGGGCTCGACGCCATGGGCCAGGCGGCGCTTGTGCGGAGCAAGCAGACCACGTCGCTGGAATTGGTCGACGCCGCCATCGCGCGCATCGAGGCCGTCAACCCCAGGGTCAATTCCGTCGTCGCCGAATTTTTCGACAAGGCACGCGCGCAGGCCAAGAACGCGAAACTGGGCGGACCGCTCTCCGGCATGCCGTACCTCATCAAGGACCTCGACGACGTCAAAGGCGAGATCACGACTTCGGGCTGCCGCATGATGGCCAGGCACGTCGCCACCGAAAACGGCGCGATGACTCAGAAGGCCGTCGACGCCGGGATGATCGTGCTGGGCAAGACCAACACCCCGGAATTCGGCCTCCTGGCGACGACGGAGAGCCTGCTGCTCAAGGCGGCGCACAATCCCTGGAGCCTCGACTATTCGACCGGCGGCTCCTCCGGAGGGGCGGCGTCGGCCGTCGCGTCGGGCATGTTGCCGGTCGCACACGCATCCGACGGCGGCGGATCGATCCGCATTCCCGCCTCGTGCTGCGGCGTTTTCGGCATGAAGCCGTCGCGCGGGCGCATGAACTTCGGCGCCAGGGAGAAGATGCCGGGCGACATCGCGGTCGGGAACTGCGTCAGCCGCACGGTGCGCGACAGCGCCATGGTATTCGCGCTGTCGGAGGACGTGTCGCCGCATGCGGCGCTCAAGCCGGCCGGCTTCGTTGCCGGTCCGTCGAAGAAGCGGCTGAAGATCGCGTTCAATACGCTGAACTATCTCGGCTTCGAGCCGCATCCCGACGTGAAGGCGAGCGTGGAGGCCACGGCCAATCTCTGCCAAAGCCTCGGCCACGCCATCGTGCCGGTGAAGGATCCGGTGCAGGGCGAGGCATTCCTGGATGCCTTCCTGACCGTCTGGGCTTCCGGCCCGGCGCAGCTGGTCGCCCTGGCGAGGAGCCTGAAGCTCAAGCCAGAAGACATGCTCGAGCCCTGGACGCTGGGGCTCGCGGACTGGTTCTCGAAGAAGCCGAAGGACGCGCTATCGCGCAGCCTGTCCTATTTCCACGTGGTCGAGGCGCAGGTCAAGGCGTTCCTGTCGCAATACGACGCGTGGCTGACGCCGGTTCTCACCGCGCCGCCGCCAAAGCTGGGCGAGCAGGCGCCGACGGTGCCGTTCCAGACGCTCTACGACCGCGTCACGCGCTACGTGACCTATACGCCTACCCATAATGTGGCCGGCACGCCCGCGATGTCGGTGCCACTCGGCATGAGCAAGGACGGCCTGCCCATCGGCAGCCACTTCGCCGCCTCAAGGGGCGGTGAAGACGTGCTCTACGCCCTCGCCTACGAACTCGAACAGGCACAGCCCTGGGCGGGCAAGCACGCCGCGGTGTGGGCGGGATAGCCGCCCGAGCCGCCCGCCGCTGCCCGAAAGCCGCGGAAAACGGGGATTTCGGACGGTTGCCGGGCCTTGACTTATGGGACGCGATGGCTAGGTTGCCCGGCCTCCGAATACCAAGGGACGACGCGTCATGGCGAAGCCGACCACCTCCAAGATCCGGCTCAACAGCTCCGGCGACTCGGGCTTTTTCTATGTCACCAAGAAGAACACCCGCACCATGACGGAGAAGTTCACCATCCGGAAATACGATCCGGTGCTGCGCAAGCATGTGGAGTTCAAGGAAGGCAAGATCAAATAGATCCTCCTCCCGCGCGAATTCGAAAAGGGCCCCGCGAACCGGGGCCCTTTTTCATTGCGCCGCGATGCGGGCGCCGCGTCCGGCCTCCGCCTTGCGCACGAACGGCACGATCAGGTCCCGCAGCATGGGGATGACCTCGAGCGGGATGTCGTGGCCCCAGCCTTCGATCTCATGATACTCCGCGCCCGGGATGCACGACGCGGTGTGACGGCCGGCCGCGCAGGGGATCAGCGTATCCGCCGTGCCGTGCAACACCAGCGATGGGACATGCAGCGACTTCAGCCGCTCCGTGCGCGGCGGGCTCGCCATGATGGCCGCCCATTGTCGCGCAGTGCCTTCCGGATAGAACGAGCGGTCGTAGGCCGCGCCGATCAGCTTCGACAGCCTCGCCTCGTCGAACGGCCAGCGGGTCGATGCATAGGTGCGCCGGCCCTTGAGCGAATGCGCAATCACCGTTTCGCGGTCGCTCGACGGCGGGCGGGTCATCAGCGCTTCCTGGGCCGCCGGCGAGGAACGCGGCAGCGAGGGATCGCTTGTGGTCGAGAAGATGCAGACCAGCGAGCGCACCTTCCCGGGATGATCGAGCGCCACGAGTTGCGCGATCATGCCGCCCATCGAGGCGCCCGAGATGTGAGCGCTTTCGATGCCCAGCGCGTCGAGCAGCCCCGCGGCATCCGCCGCCATGTTCGCGAGCGTGTAGGGCACGTCGGGCTTGCGGCCTTCGGCCATGGCTTTGGCCACTTCGCGCATGTCGGGCAGCACGCCATCCCATTTCTGGGTGAGGCCGACGTCGCGGTTGTCGAAGCGGATGACGCGCAGTCCCGCATCGGCGAGCGCTCGGCGATACTCCTCCGGCCAGCCCGTCATTTGCGTGCCGAAACCCTGGATGGTGAGAAAGGGTATGCCGTCCTTCGGGCCGGTCTCGTCGTATTCCAGCGATATGCCGTTGGCGCGGATCTGCATGTCAAGCGGCCTTTCTGGCTTCGACGCCGCTGGCGAAATCGGCGATGAGCGTCACATAGGTGGGGATCAGCCCTTTGGGGAAATCGTGCGCCATGCCGGGCACGATCTCGAGCCGGGCACCGGGCACGCTGGCCGCCGTGTCCTTCCCGCCTTCGACGGTGAGGATGGGATCGTCCGCGCCGTGGATGACGAGCGTGGGCGCGGCGACGCCCTTGAGGATGTCGTTGCGCGGCGGCGCGGCCACGATCGCGGCCATCTGGCGCGCGACGCCGGCGGGATCGTAGGCCGCGCGCGTGGCAGCCTCGGTGACCATCGTGCGCAATTCCTCATCCGGCGTGGGATAGCCGGGGCTCATCAGCGCGCGGCCGACGCGGATGCCGGCTTCGATGCGGTCGGCGAGACTGTCGCTGGCCGGCGGCGTGGTGAGCGCGGCCATGGCCTCGGGCTTGCCCATGGGAAGGTCGCGTCGGCCGGTCGTCGACATGATCGAGACGAGGCTCTTCGTCCGCGCCGGGAAGTTCGCGGCCACCAGCTGCGCGATCATTCCTCCCATCGAGGCGCCCACGATATGCGCCTTGGAGATGTCGAGCGCTTCGAGCAGCGCGGCGGCGTCCGCCGCCATGTCGTCCAGAGCATACGGCGCCGAGGCGGGCTTGCCGCTCATCAGCGTCGCCACCAGCTCCTGCATGTCGGGCTGGCCCAGATGTGCCAGATGCGTCGATTTGCCGATGTCGCGGTTGTCGAAGCGGATGACGCGGAATCCCCTCGCCGCGAGGTCCTCGCACAGCTCGAGCGGCCACATGGTGAGCTGGGCGGCGAAGCCCATGATCAAGAGCATGGCGGGATCGGTCTCCCGTCCGAACGTCTCGTATTCGATGTCGATTCCATTGGCCCGGATGCGTGGCATGCCCTTCCCTCGCGATGGCGTTTCGGCCAAGCTTAGCAGCCACCGGCCGGCTGCCAAAGCGATGACTTTCACCAAGCGCCTTCGCGAACCGATCATGCGGGGCGAGATCACCTGCAGCGTGCGCATCTGGCAGCGGCCGCATGTGAAGGTGGGCGGGCGCTATCCGCTGGGGCCGGGGCATGTCGAGGTCACAGCGATGCGCGAGATCGGCATGCGCGACATCACGCCCGAGCTGGCGCGGCGCTCCGGCTTCCTCGGCGTCGTCGAGCTGCTCAAGGTCGCCAAGCACGGCCCCGGAGAGCGGGTCTATCTGATCGACTTCCGCTACCGGGCCGCGTAGAAGGCGCCATGCTCCGCGACATTTCCCGCCTCGCCAACCAGACCTTCGACCTCCTCATCGTCGGCGGCGGCGTGACGGGCGCCTGCGTGGCACGCGACGCGGCGCGGCGCGGACTTGCCGTGGCCCTGATCGAGAAGAACGATTTCGCGGGCGCCACCAGCGCGCACAATTCCAAGCTGATCCATGGCGGGCTGCGCTACCTGCGCAATTTCGAACTCGGGCTGGTGCGCGAGTCGCTGCGCGAGCGGCGCATCTGGCAGCGCATCGCGCCGCATCTCGTCCAGCCCCTGCCCTTCCTCGTGCCGCTCTACGGCGCGGGCTTTCGCGGGCGCGCCACGCTGAGCCTGGGACTCGACCTCTACGACGTTCTTTCCTACGACCGCGGCTGGCTCGGCGATCCGGGCGAGCGGCTGCCCGGCCACGAATGGCTCGGGCGCGAACGCGCGCTGGATGAGGAGCCGATGCTGGCCGGGCCCGGCTTCGAGGGTGCGTTCCGCTACTATGACGCGCAGATGTATGCGCCGGAGCGGCTGGCGCTGGAGAATCTGCTGGACGCCGACGCCCATGGCGCGGCGGTCGCGAATTATGTCGCGGCGGAGCAACTGCTGGTTCGCGGCGGCCGCGTCGAGGGCGCGTCGGCGCGCGAGGCGTTCGGCGGCGGAGTCTTCGACATTCGGGCGAAGGTCACGCTGATCGCTGCCGGGCCATGGGCCGATCTGTTCCTGGCGCAGGCGCTGCACAAGCCCGCGACCCACAAGCTGCTGCGCTCCAAGGGCATCCATCTTCTGGTGCCCGCGATGACGCGGCATGACGCCCTGACGGTCGCCGCCGGCGGCGGGCACTTCTTCGTGCTGCCGTGGCGTGGATATTCGCTGCTCGGCACCACCGATACCGAATATCGCGGTGCGCCGGACGAGGTGGGCGTGACGGAGGCGGATATCGCGGGCTTCCTCGGCTTCATCAACGGCCACCTTCCCGCCGCGCATCTCAGGCGCGGCGACGTGCGGCACTTCTATGCGGGATTGCGTCCGCTGGTGGACGATGGATCGGGTGATACCTATGACGCCAGCCGCCGTGCCGAACTGATCGATTACGGCAAGGACGACGGGCTTGAAGGCCTGCTCTCCGCCATCGGCGGCAAGTGGACGACCTCGCGCGATCTGGCAGAGAGCGTGACGGATACGATCGCGGCGCGCGCCGGCCGGCGGGTGGCCCCCTGCTCGACCGCAACCGCGCGCCTGCCCGGCGGCCATATCGCGCGGCGCCAGGAATTCTTCGCCGAACAGGCAGGCCTCTATCCGAAGCTCGCGACGGAACATCTGGCGCGGCTCTACGGCACGCGGCTGCGCGACGTCGTGGCAGCGGCGGGCAACCGGCCGGAGCTGCTCGACCCGCTCGGCGCCACCGGCGATATCGGCGCGCAGGTGATCTTCGCCATCCGCGAGGAGATGGCGATGACGCTCTCCGACGTCGTGATGCGGCGCACGGGCATCGGCCAGCTCGGCGATCCCTCGCCGGACACGCTGAAAGCCGCGGCGGCGCTGATGGCGGGCGAGCTCGGCTGGAACGAAGCCCGCATCGCGCGCGAGGTCGCGGCTGTCTCGGGCAGCTTCAGGCTCAGCGAGGCCGCATGAGCGCGTTCGTTGTCGTCAATCCGCGCTCGGGCGGCGGGCGCACGCGGCGCGAATGGCCGCTGATCGAGGACCGGCTCAACGCCGTCTATCCCAACATGTCCTATGCCTTCACCCGCCATCGCGGCGAGGCGGCGGAACTCGTGCGCGCGGCGCTGCGCGAGGGCGTGCCGGAGATCGTGGCCATCGGCGGCGACGGCACAATCAACGAGGCGGTCAACGGATTCTTCGACGCGAGCGGCCGGACCGTTTCGCCCGATGCCGTCTTCGCCTTCGTCACCAGCGGCACCGGTGGAGATTTCCGCAAGACCTTCGACATCGCGCCCGGCCCGGCCGCGGCCATCGCGCGACTGAAGGACTCGCGCGTGCGCAAGATGGATGTGGGCCGGGTCAGCTGCCTCTCGCTCCGCGGCGAGCCGATGACGCGGCACTTCGTCAACATCGGTTCGTTCGGCCTCTCGGGCGTGATCGTGGACAAGGTGAACCGCGCGCGCATCGCCAAGCTGTTCGGCGGTACCTTCGTGTTCGCGTTCCACAGCCTCGCCGCAATGCTGACCTACGGCAACCGCACCGTGCGCATCCGCGTCGACGGAGAGTTCGACGAGATCGCGAACGTTTCCACCGTCGCCGTCGCCAACGGGCAATATTTCGGCGGCGGGATGCGCGTGGCGCCGAATGCGCGGCCGGACGACGGGCAGTTCGACGTCATCATCATGGCGGGCACCTCCAGGGGCCAGGCGGCGGCGGACTTCAAGCAGATCTACACGGGCGAGCATCTCAAGAACCCCGCCGTCACCGCGCTGCGCGGCACGCGGGTCGTGGCCGTGCCGGTGGCGGAAACGCGGGGCCGGCCCGTGCTCATCGAAGTGGACGGCGAGAGCGCCGGACGGCTGCCCGCGACATTCGAAATTTACCCACGCGCCATCAATCTGCGCTGCTGACGGGAGAAGCTGCTAGGCTCGCCGGGATGAGCGCCGACCGCACGAAAATCCGCTGGAACGGCTGGGGAGCCGCGGGATTCGCCAATCCGGTCGCCGCCCGTGAGGATGTATGGACCTGGCTCGCCGGCGAACTCGGCATGCCGAGCCTCCTGGCCACGCCCGCGCGCCCGCTCGAGGAGGTCGAGCTTCCCGCCTCGACGCTGGCGCCGCAACTGCGCGCGCGCCTGGTCGCGATGCTGGGCGAGGATCGCGTGCGCGACGACAAGTACGAACGCGCGTTCCATGCGCTGGGCCGCTCCTACCACGACCTCCTGCGGCTTCGCGCCGGCGACCTGAAAACATCTCCGGATGTCGTGCTCTATCCGCGCGGGACCGAAGAGGTTCAAGCCGTTCTCGATTTCGCCAACGAGGCGGAGATTGCCATCGTGCCTTATGGCGGCGGCACCAGCGTGGTCGGCGGCGTGACCGGCGCGCGCGGGCCGTTCGCCGCCGCGGCGGCGCTCGATCTTTCCGGCATGGAACAGGTGACGAATATCGACGCCGTATCGCTGACGGCGACCGCGGAGGCCGGGATCTATGGACCCGCGCTGGAGAAGAAGCTGCAGGCGGCGGGGCTGACGCTCGGCCACTATCCACAATCCTTCGAGTTCTCAACCCTCGGCGGCTGGATCGCCCATCGCGGCGCGGGCCAGCAATCGGGCCGCTACGGACGGCCGCAGGACTGGCTCGTGTCCGCGAAGCTCGCGACGCCGCGCGGATTGCTGACGACGGAGCCCTGTCCCGCCTCCGCGGCCGGGCCGCGGCTGACCGATCTCGTCATCGGATCGGAGGGCGCGTTCGGCGTCGTCACGGAAGCGACCGTGCGCGTGCGGCGCGCGCCGGAAGCGAAGAGCTATCGCACCTGGCTGTTCCGCGACTTCGCAAGCGGCACCGCCGCCATCGGGCAGGCGGTGCAGGACGGCGTTCCCGCGGCGATGCTGCGGCTGTCGGACGCCGAAGAGACGCGCTTCTACCGCGGCTTCGGCGAAGTGGGGCGCCGGCATGGCGTCGGGAGCCGCCTCGCCGCGGCCTATCTCGCAGCGCGCAAGATCGGAGACGCCGCCTCGCTTCTCATCGCGGGCTTCGAGGGCTCGACACATGAAGTGGCCGAGGGCGCGCGGCATTTCGGCCGCATCGCCGGGAAGCTCGGCGCCGTCGGCGCGGGCGCGGGGCCGGGCCGGCGCTGGTACGAAGGCCGTTTCCATGGGCCTTACCTGCGCGATCCGATGATGGATCGCGGCGTGGGCGTGGACACGCTGGAGACGGCGGCGAGCTGGTCGAAGATCGGCGATCTCTATGCCGCCGTGCACTCCGCGCTGGAGCGCGCATTGAGCGTGACCGCGCCCCGGCCGGGCGCAAGGGGCGTCGTGATGTGCCACATCAGCCATTCCTATCAGGACGGCGCAAGCCTCTATTTCACCTATATCTTCCCACGCGCGCTGGACAGCGAGATCGCGCAGTGGCGCACGATCAAGGCGGCAGCATCGGACGCCATCGCCGCGCATGGCGGCACGATCAGCCATCATCACGGCGTGGGCGAGGACCACCTGCCGTGGATCGCGCAGGAGAAGGGCGAGCTCGGTATCGCGGTGCTGCGCGCGATCAAGACCGCGCTCGATCCAAAGGGCATCCTCAATCCGGGAAAGCTCATCCCGCCAGCGCGCCCTTGAGCGCCGCAGCCGCGGATTTCACGGCTTCGAGCGCCTGCGGCAGCACCGCCTGCAGATAGATGAAGTCGTGCACCATGTCCGGATAGTCGGCGACCGTCACTTTCACGCCTGCCGCGCGCAACTTGTCGGCATAGGCGAGGCCTTCGTCGTGCAGCGGATCGAAACCGCCCAGCATCACGTAAGCGGGCGGCAGACCCGAAACGTCGGCGGCATGGAGCGGAGAGATTTTCGGGTCGTTGGCATCGAAGCTCTTGCCCGCATAGTGATCGAAGAACCAGCGCAGCGATTGCGCCTCCAGGAAATAGCCCTGGCCGAATTCGCGGTAGGATGTCGTCTCTCCGCCGATCTGCGTCACCGGGAAGAGCAGCATCTGGAAGGCGAGCTTGGGATCGCCCTTGGCCCTGGCCATCTGCGCAACGGTGGCCGCGAGCCCGCCGCCGGCGGAATCGCCGCCGACGGCGATGCGGTTGGCGTCCACGCCAAGCTCGGCGGCGTTATCTTCCACCCAGTTGACGGCGGCGAAGGCGTCGTCGATCGCCGCCGGATATTTGTGCTCGGGGGCCAGCCGGTAGTCCACCGCGATGACGCGCACGCCGGACTCGTTGGCGATCAGCCGGCAAAGCCCGTCATGCGTGTCGAGATTGCCGATGACGAAGCCGCCGCCATGGAAGAACACCAGCGTCGGCAGCGGCTCGCCTTTCGCGGCCACGGGCGCGTAGGAGCGCAGCGCGATGTCGCCGCCGGGTCCGGGCATGACGAGGTTCTGCACCTTGCCGATGGGGACGTCCTTGGGGCCGACGAGCAGCATCATGGCCGCGAACATCTCGCGCGCGGCCGCGGCGGGAAGCTCCCACATCTTCGGCCCCGGTACGGCGCCCATCTGGTCGAGAAAACCCTTCACCAACGGATCCAGCGGCACGGCTTTCCCCTGCTCGAAGCCAGACGAGTTTGCATGGCGCGTGTTGTGGCGCAAGTGCCGCAGCGCCCGACCTATCTTCGGCTTACCAGGCTTCCTGCAGGTCTGCATACAAACTTTGGCGCACCCGCGACGAAGAACGGCATCCGCCGTATTGCGAATAGACATTCCCTTCCGTGTCTTCGTGGCTCGGCGTGAGTGTTTCTTGAGTCACGGCACGGAGATGCGGATCAATTCAGAACTATCGGCGCCTCGGGGTCGAGACGTTGAGACATGATGTCGTCGAGGAAAGCGCCGAGCAGGGTCCAGAAGGCGGCGCGGTCGTGGGCGCCGCATTGCTCGAATTCGGCGACCGCGCGGCGCGCATAGTCGAGCGCCGCCGCGCCGTGTTCCGACGCCAGTTCGGCCGCGAGATGACAAAGGTCTCCTGCTCTCATGCGTGCGAACTTATGCGCGGCATGGTTAGGGCAGGCTTAAGACTTCGTTCACGAGCGGTTAATTCCAGACGCCGGATTCCGCCGGCTTTCAGGCGGAGATTTCGACCGGATCGCCGATGCGGATCGAGCCGCCCGACAGCACGTTGCAGCACACCCCGCCGCGCCACTGTGGCGTCAGCGCGGCCTTGAGGCCCGCATGCGCGCGCTCCATCAGCATGCAGGGATCGGTTTCAAGCATGATTTCGAGCTCGACTCCGCCGATCGTCATCCGTCCGCCGGCCGCTTGCGGACGCGCTACGCCTTCGACGTAGAGATTGGCGCGCCGTGTCACCCAGGGCAGCGTCACGCCGAGGTCGCGGCAGGCATCCTCCCAGCCTTCGCGGAAGAGGACGGTGACCTGACGCTTCGGCTTGATCCCGCGCGCGTCGCCCGCTATGCCGCGCTCGACGCTCACCTCGGCGTCACGCAATTCCTCAAGCGGCGCCTTCAGTTCGTGCGCGCGAGCGATGCCGATCAGCTTTCCCGTCATATCTCGATCGCCTCCGGCGGCGCGGGGTTCGTGTAGAGCAGATCCACGAGCGCCTTGCGCCGCTCCATGGTGGCGCGCTGGTTGATATAGCCCTTGTCGGTGATCTCGTGACCATCCACAGACGGCGGCTCGGTCATGAGCAGCACGCGCTTGACACGCGTGGAGGAGCCGGGCGCCGCCTTGTTGTGCGCGGCGAACTTCTCGCGCACCGCCTCGCGCACCCTGGGATTCGCCACGAGCTTGGCGGGATCGCCTTCCCCGTCCGCGAGGGGCTTGAGCGCGAGGATGCTCGGCCAGGCGAGCAGCGCGACATAGGGCTTGTCCTGCCCGCACACCACGCAGTCCTGGATGAGGGGAGAGGCGGCGGCGACGGCTTGCGCGCGCAGCGTGCCGACCGACACCCAGGTGCCGCTGTCGAGCTTGAAGTCCTCCGTCACGCGGCCGTCGAAGACCAGACCCTTCTCGGGATCGCTCTCGTCCACGAACTTCGCGGCGTCGCCGAGGCTGTAATAGCCTTCTGCATCGAACGCGGCTTTCGTGAGATCGGGGCGGCGGTGATAGCCGGGCGTGACGGTCGGCCCCTTCACGCGCACTTCCAGCTTGGTGCCGTTGGGCACGAGCTTGAGCGTGATGCCCGGCAGCGGCAGTCCGATGAGGCCCACGCGCTCCGTCACCCAATGCACCACCGTGATGCCCTGTGTCTCGGTCGCGCCGTACATGGTGGTCAGCGGGATGCGGCAGCCGGTGGATGCGATGGAGAGCGCCTGGAAGCGCTCATAGATGTCCTGGCTCAAGGTTGCGCCGCCATAGCCGACATAGCGCATCTTGGAGAAGAAGCGGTCGCGCAGCCCGCTGTCGCGCTCCATGGCATCGGCCAGCCAGCCGAAGGCGATGGGCGCCGAGCCGAAGACCAGCGGCGAGACCTCGCGAAGATTCCGGATCGTCTCCTCGAACATGCCCGGGAGCGGCTTGCCGGCGTCCAGATGCACCGTGCCGCCGGCATTGAGGTTGCCGTTGAAGCCGATATTGCCGGCGGAGATGTGATTCCAGGGCATCCATTCCAGGCTCTGCGGGATCTCGTCCGGGTCGCTCTCCTCGGTGCGCAGCGCCTCGGTCGCGGCGATCACGGCGCACATCATTCCGTGGGTCTGGATCACGCCCTTGGGCATGCCCGTCGAGCCGGAGGTGAACAGATATTTCGCCACTGTGGCATGGTCGATCTTCTCCATCTCGCCGGCGACGGCGGGCCCGGCGTTGGTCTTCAGCAGATCTTCGAACGCGGTGGTGGGGCGATCGGGGAGCGGGATCACCGTCACGATCTCCACGCCATCGAGCGGAAGTGCAGCCAGCGCGCGAGCGTACATCGAGCCCTGCTGGGCGAAGATCATCTTCGGTCTGGTGGTCTCGAAGACGTGGCGCAGCTTGCCGTGGTCGCCGCTCATCAGCGAATAGGCGACGGAGACCGGCGCCACCGGCACACGCGCCTTCATCGCGCCCAGCATCATCACTGCGTGCGGGATCGAATTGCCGGAGAGCACCATCAGCGGCGCATCGGGCCCCAGCCCGCGCTCGATCAAGGCCTGCGCGATGGCGCTGGCCTGGGCATTGGCTTCGCCGTAGGTGATGTAACGCCAGTCGCCGAGCTTTCCGTCGGGTAAGGGCGTTCGTTCGCCGATATAATTGCGTTCGGGGTGCTGCGAGGCGCGTTCCTCCAGCAGATGCGCGATGGAGCGATGCATCGGGCCGAGCGGGTGGTTGGAGCGCAGATAGACCGTGCCGTCCGGCCGCCGGTCTACGGTGATCGACGGAGCCTTCTGGGCCAACGGCTTGAAGGGCGGAAGATCGCCTTTCACCTGTATATTCATGGGCTTGGCTCCCTTGGGCGCAAAGAACTACACTTCGCACCCGTTGTTCTGTATAAAGTCCCGCGAAAAGCGGGATTATCCCGCCTCCCAGGGGTTGGCGCACGATGCGCGGCAATAGTGTTCTGCTCATCATCGGCGGCGGCATCGCCGCCTACAAGTCCCTTGAACTCGTCCGCAGGCTGAAGGAACGCGGCATCGCCACGCGCGCGATCCTGACGAGAGCCGGCGCGGAATTCGTTACGCCGCTCTCGGTCTCCGCGCTCACCGGCGAGAAGGTGTTCCAGGATCTCTTCAGCCTCACCGACGAGGCGGAGATGGGGCACATCCAGCTTTCGCGCTCCGCCGACCTCGTCGTCGTCGCGCCCGCCACGGCCGACCTGATGGCGAAGCTGGCCAGCGGCCATGCCAACGACCTCGCCTCCACCGCGCTGCTCGCCACCGACAAGCCGGTGCTGATGGCGCCGGCCATGAACCTGCGCATGTGGAACCACCCCGCCACCCAGCGGAACCTGAAGACGCTCGCGGGCGACGGCGTGATCTTCGTGGGGCCCAACGACGGCGAGATGGCCTGTGGCGAATTCGGTCCCGGCCGCATGGCGGAGCCCGAAGAGATCGCCGCCGCCATCGAGCGCGCGCTGGCCGCGCCCAATTCGAATCTGGCGGGGCCGCTCGCCGGCACCACCGCGCTGGTGACGGCAGGGCCGACGCGCGAGCCGCTCGATCCGGTGCGCTTCCTCTCCAACCATTCTTCCGGCAGGCAGGGATACGCCATCGCGGACGCGCTGGCCGCGGCCGGCGCCGCGACCACGCTGGTGTCCGGGCCCGTCTCGCTCGCGCCGCCTTCGCGCGTCAAGCTGGTGAAGGTCGAGACCGCGCGCGAGATGCTGGCCGCGTGCGAGGCCGCCCTGCCCGCCGAGGTGGCCGTCTTCACCGCCGCTGTCGCCGACTGGCGCCCGGAAAGTGTCGCCAACCGCAAGCTCAAGAAGCGCGACAACGCCAGCGCGCCGGATATCAAGCTGGCGCAGAATCCCGACATCCTCTCGACCATTGCCCACGGCGCGCGGCGCCCGCGGCTCGTCATCGGCTTCGCGGCCGAGACCGACGATGTGATCGCGCACGCGCGCCAGAAGCTTTCGAAGAAGGCCGCTGACTGGATCGTGGCCAACGACGTGTCGCCGTCCACCGGCGTGATGGGCGGCCAGCGCAACACCGTTCATCTCGTCACTGCGGGCGGCGTGGAGGACTGGCCGGAACTCGACAAGCGCGAGGTGGGCAAGCGGCTGGTGGCGCGCATTGCCCAGACGCTGAAGGGCAAGGCGGCATGAAGCTTCCCATAAGGCGGCTGCCCCACGGGGCGGACCTTCCGCTCCCGTCCTACGCGACGGACGGCGCGGCGGGGCTCGACCTGCTGGCGGCAGAGGACCGCGAGCTTCTCCCCGCCGCGCGCGCGGCCGTCGCCTGCGGCATCGCCATTGCCCTGCCCGCGGGCTACGAGGCGCAGGTGCGCCCGCGCTCGGGGCTTGCGCTGCATCATGGCGTGACCGTGCTCAATGCGCCCGGCACCGTCGATTGCGACTATCGCGGCGAAGTGAAGGCGATCCTCATCAACCACGGCGAGGCGGCGTTCACGGTCCGGCGCGGGATGAAGATCGCCCAGCTCGTGATCGCCCGCTGCGAGCGCGCGGAACCCGTCGAAGTTTCCGGGCTCGAAGACACCGCGCGCGGCGCGGGCGGCTTCGGCTCGACCGGAATGACCCAGAAACGTGCGTGACGCCATGCTGAAGCTCTCCCGAAAGACCCTTTTGGCCCTCGAAGCGGTGATCGACATCGCCTTCAACGCCCGGCCCGAGCCCGTGCAGGCCAAGGAGATCACCGCACGCCAGGGCGTGCCGCAGCGCTACCTCGAGCAGGTGATGCAGCAGCTCGTGCGCGCCGGCGTGCTCAAGGGCGTGCGCGGGCCGCGCGGCGGCTACCGGCTGGCCCGCGAGCGCCGGCGCATCTCCATCGGCGACGTCGTGCGCGTGGCCGAGGCGATCGACGACGAGGAAAGCGAGAGCGCGGCCCCCACCTCCGCGCTCGGCACCATGGTCGTCACGCCGCTGATCCACACGCTGCAGAACGAGGTCATGGCCAAGCTAGACGCCATCTCCATCGAGGATCTCTGCCAGCGTGCCCGCACCGCCGGGGTCGACTGCGGCGCCGGTTCGACCGCGGATTTCACGATCTGACGACGACAATGTTATGGGAGACCGATAGTGCCAAGCGAACACAAGCCCGGCCGCGGGCGCATCTTCAATTCGATCACCGAGACCATCGGCGACACCCCGCTGGTGCGGCTGGCGCGGCTGCCGAAGGAGGCGGGCGCCAAGGCCGACATCCTGCTCAAGCTCGAATTCTTCAATCCCATCGCCAGCGTGAAGGACCGCATCGGCGTGGCCATGATCGAAGCGCTGGAGAAGCAGGGTGCGATCACGCCCGGCAAATCCACGCTGGTGGAGCCGACCAGCGGCAACACCGGCATCGCGCTCGCCTTCGTCGCCGCCGCCAAGGGCTACAGGCTCATCCTGGTGATGCCGGAGTCGATGTCGATCGAGCGGCGCAAGATGCTGGCGCTGATGGGCGCGCAGATCGAGCTCACCGAGGCGAGCAAGGGCATGAAGGGCGCCATCGCCCGCGCCCAGGAGATCGTGCGCGGCACCCCCGGCGCGGTCATTCCCCAGCAGTTCGAAAACCCCGCCAACCCGGACATCCACCGCCGCACCACGGCCGAGGAGATCTGGAACGACACCGAAGGCAAGGTGGACGTCGTCATCTCCGGCGTGGGCACGGGCGGCACCATCACCGGCGTGGGGCAGGTGCTCAAGCAGCGCAAGCCTTCGGTGCGCATCATCGCGCTGGAGCCGGAAGACTCGCCGGTGCTCTCCGGCGGCCAGCCGGGACCGCATCCGATCCAGGGCATCGGCGCGGGCTTCGTGCCGGCCATCCTCGACCGCAAGATCATCGACGAGGTCATCACCATCGGCAACGAGACCGCTTTCGACACCGCCCGCAAGGCAGCGCGGCTCGAGGGCATCCCGGTCGGCATCTCCTCCGGCGCCGCCATCGCGGGGGCGTTGGAGGTGGGCGCGCGGCCGGGGATGGAGGGCAAGACCATCGTGGCCATCATCCCCTCGTTCGCCGAGCGCTACCTGTCCACGGCTTTGTTCGAGGGGCTGTGAAACTTTATTGCGGAATTGAACCGCGTTTTGCGACGCGCGGCCGCTTTCGCAATATTATTTCGGAATTGAACCGCGTTTTCGCGCGTTGCGCTGAGCACCCACCCCCACGGAGTCCGCCATGAAGCTGTATTTCGCGCCCGGCGCCTGCTCGTTGTCCCCCCATATCGTGGCAAGCGAATCCGGCATTGCGATCGAGCCGGTCCGGGTGGACCTGAAGACGCACAAGACCGGGACCGGGGACGATTATTACCGGATCAATCCGAAGGGTTATGTCCCCGCCTTGCAGCTCGACGATGGGCGGATGCTCACCGAAGGCCCGGCCATTGTGCAGTACCTCGCCGACCTCAGGCCGGACGCAAAGCTCGCGCCGCCAAACGGCACCTTCGAGCGCTACAAGCTCAACGAGTGGCTCACCTTCATCAATTCGGAGATTCACAAGAGCTTTGGGCCGCTGTTCGGCAATGCCTCCGACGAGGTGAAGGCGGACGCGCGAGCGAAGATCGGCAAGCGCTTCGACTATGTGGACGGCGAGCTGGCGGACAATCCGTTCCTGATGGGCGGGCAGTTCACGGTGGCGGATGCCTATCTCTTCGTCATGCTCACCTGGGCGCACCACATGAAGATCGCCCTGCCCGCCCATCTGGAAGCCTTCTTCCAGCGCGTTTCCCGGCGCCCGGCCGTGCAGCGGGCGATGAAGGAAGAGGGATTGGTGAAGTAGGCGGCCCGCGCGCGCCGATCACATGACGCGCGGCCGCGCGTCATAGGCCGGGACCGGTCCGGAGTCGTCCATGCACCTGCTTTACAACGTCGCGCGCCTGCACCAGTTCGGGCTGGGGCGATGCGTGCGGTTTTACGACCGCCTGCCTGGCGTGATCGCCGACCAGATCGTGGCCGACGGTTCCGATCCCGGCGGGACGAATTATTGCTGGCTGCTGGCGCCGTCCATCGCCTCCTCGGAATCGATCGGCGAGATCTATCTCGGCCTCAGCGAGACGGACCCGCAGCGCTCGTGGGGCACGCTGGACCGCATGACCGCCTTCTGGAACATGGTCCAGGGCGATCTCACAGGCGAACAGCAGGTGACGCTGGTGAAGAACGGCGCGCTGTGGTCCACGGACGACGAACGCGAAAAGCCCCTGACCATCCAGGCCCTCTACGAGAAGATGTGGATGGTGCCCGCCGCGGCGGCCACGGTGCTGGGGCCCAGTCCGGACACGGGCGCGCAATTGAACGCCGTCGAAGAGTATCTGCGGGCGAACGGCCCCATCCTCCTGCTGCGCCCGGGGGTGTGGGGCGGGCACATCGAGGTCGTGGCCGGCGTCGCGAAGCTCAAGGACCTGGACGACAACAAGATCTACGATTGCCTGCTCGTGTCGTCCACCCAGCCGCGCGAAGGCTCCGAAGGCCGCTTCGAAGCGCGGCCGCTGGTGGATTTCGCGGACTATCTGCGAAACGGCAAGCTCGGATTCTATCGCTACGGCGTGAAGCCGGACAAGATCGCGCCGTTCGACGATCTGTGGCGCACCATGTTCATCCGCATGGACGTGCTGCCGACCATCACGCGCATGTTCAAGTCGCGCCGGGGTTTCGCGGAGATCCCCTGAGAGGCGCCACGACAGGCGCCCCCTTCGAATGCGGACGAAACGGGCGCCCCTGCGGGCGCCCGTGACGCTTCACATGCCCGGAGACATCACTTCGGCGCCACCGCCCTGGAGTTGGCCGGTATCAGCGAGGCCTTGAGCGCCGTCAGCGTCGACGACGGCAGCTTGCCCGGGAAGTGGCTCAGGTCCATCTGCCTGTTGTGCGGCGAGAAACTCGACGGCAGATTGTGGCAGAGGAAGCAGCCCGCATCCGCGCCGCCATTGCCCACCGTCGCGCCCAGCTGGCGATAGCCGCTGGAGGCATGCTGGAACCAGGTCTCCATCGTGGTGTTCGCGAGGAACGGGATGCCGACCGGCGCGGCCGGCTGGAAACCCGGGATCGGCTGCTGGAAGCCCACGACGTAGAAGTTCGTCATGAACGCCGTCTGCCCATGCGCCCACACCGCGCCCACGAGCTTGTAATTCGCCCACGGCCCGCTCCGCTTCGGCAGGATCGTCGCGTTCAGGCAGGAGATGTTGCCCGCCACGTTGGCAGTGCCGCTGACGGCGCAATTGGCCGTGCTGGCCCCGCCGGCCGCCGCGGAAATCGTGCGGCAGACATTGATCGGCACCCACGTATTGCCCTGCTTCGGATTGGTGTTGCACTGGGGCGGGGTGGTGCTGACCTTGCAGGTCCGGCTCGACATCACGCCCTGCGGCACGGTCTTGGGATTGAAGAACGCCCATGGCATGTTGTTCGGCCCCGTGCCGGAGATCGGCTGGTCGCCGCCGGGCGTGCAGTCCGGATCGTTGGCGACGTGCTCGAAGGTCGCCCACACCCACTCGCCGTGGCTGTTCATCTTATTCACGTAGTGGAAGCCGACGAGGCCGAAGCGACCCTGGCAGTAATAGCTCGGCGGGCACACGCCGTTGGGCCCGAAATCGCGCCACGCGGTCTTGACCTCGACGGCGCCCTGCTCCGGCAGCTCGTTCGCGCCCGTCGGCGGCAGCCAGACCTTGGTGGTGTTCTCGTTCGGGCAGGCGCCCGCCGTCGGCTGGGTCACGCCGCACGCCGCCATGAAGAGCTTCTGGGTGTAGATCTGGCCCTCCACGATCGCGTTGTACATCACCTTGTCGAAGCGGATGTCGTAGCGGACGGTGTTGCCGTTGACGTCGAGCAGGTGGTTGTCGTTGCCCGCCTGGCCCTGGTCGAGCATCGCCGTTTCGAGCGCCGTCGAACCGCCGGGATAGGGACCGGGCTGCGGCGAGCCGTCGACCTTCAGCGCGTTGTACCAGGGCGCCATGTGCATGAACCGCGGTCCCGGCACGCCGGCATCCGAGCTCGTGAGATAGAGGAACTGGTTCCAGGCGAAGGTCTCGACGTCGCAACCGGTCTGCTGCGCCTGGCCGATCGGCGGGAATGGGGGCTTCTGCCCGTAGCCCGAGCCCGGGATGAATCCGACATCGACCTGATTGACGGGCGAGGCGATGTCGATCGCGTTGCCGTTGGAGAAGGCGCCGGTGCATTGGGTCTGCGGGCTGGCCTTGGCCGCCGGCTTCGCCGCCATGGCGTGCCTGGCTCCGGCGCCGTCCGCCGGCCAGGATGCCAGCGCGGCCGCGGCCGCCGCCAGCGCGATCATTCCAAATGCCGATTTGCGCATGATTGGCCTCCTCCCGGATTCGCTTGCACGAATCCCCTGCCCAAAGAGGAACTATAATAAAGATTGCGACAATCGTTAAGCATCGCGGAAAACGCGCGGGCGATTACTTGCGGTTGTCCACCGCTATTTCCGGCCGTTCAGCTCGGGCGCGCAGCGTCCCTGAGCACGCCGGCCAGGATGTCCGGCCGGTCGGTGCACAGCGCGTCGAGGCCCGCGAGCGCGCGCATGTCCGCCGCGCCGTTGACCGTCCAGGCTCCCACCTTGAGGCCCAGCGCGCGGGCGGCAGCCACGGCCTCCTGGGTCGCATCACGATACATGGGGAACCAGCCGTCGCCGCCGGCATCCTTGATGGCCTTCAGGATCGAGCCGCCATGGTTCACCGCGTCGAAACCGCCCGCCCAGGGCGAGGTGCCCGTCGCCGCCCAGTGGCGCAGGGCCTGAAGCGCGGGCGCGGCCGGCGGATCGTCCTCGGGCGGCGGATCGCCGTCGCGGAACCAGCTCTGCGCCAGGGTGGTGAACCAGCACCGCGCCGCGGGCGCGATCTTCCTGGCGTGCAACAGGCCCGGCCAGTCGAAGCCGACCAGGATGGCGCGGTCGAGGTAGCCGGAATCCTTCAGTACACGGATGGTTTCTTCCGCCACCGCCTCAGGCGCCGCGGATTGCGAGCGGTCGGCGAAGGAGGTCTTGAGCTCGACGAACAGCCAGAACGGCTTGGGCGAGAGCTTCGCCAGTTCGATCACCTCGGCCAGGAGCGGCACGCGCTCGCTCTCCGCCGGGACCAGGCCGGGATGCGCCTTCGCGTAGGCGCTGGCGGGATCCGGCTCGCCGATGGTGTAGGTCTCGAGCTGCGCCAGCGTCAGCTCCACGATCTTCGCCGCGGGCTTCTTCACATAGGCGCCGTCCGGGCCGCGGCAGAGTTCCGGCTTGAGGCGGAAGTCGTGAAACACGACCAGCTTGCCGTCGGCGGTGAGCTGTACGTCGAGTTCCGCGCCGTCGCAGCCGCGCGCCACCGCGTCGGCAAAGGCCGCCAGCGTGTTCTCCGGGCGAAGGCCCGCTCCGCCGCGATGCGCGATGTTCCACATCGGAAGACAGAATACAGATTACAGGGATCAGATAGCAGATGCGGAGGTATCCGTCATCCGATCCCTGTTTTCCATTTTCCGTGTTCCGTATTCCGGCCGCGTCAGCGCGCCCAGTCGTGGTAGAAGAACCCGCCCAGCACCCATGTCGTGGCGGTTTCCGGCGCGCGCACGGGCAGGCTCACCATCTCGTAGTGGAGCCCGGCATCGCGCGCGGCGGGCAGGCGGATGTCGAGGATGGCGGGCGCGTCGTTGCTGACGACCTCGCGCAGCCGCGTGCAATGGAAGTCGAAGCCCTCGCGGTCGAACAGCTCGGAGAGCTTGAGCCCAGTGATGTCGCAGTCGAAGCGGCGGATGAGGCCGGAGCCCGCCAGGCGAACGCGGAAGTCCCGCCCGCCGCCCATCGGCTGATACACGACGAGGTTGCGAAGGATGGGCGCCAGCGCCCGCGAAGGCACGTCGCGATGCACGACGAAGCCGCCCTCAGCGCGGCGCCGGCCCCAGTGATCGAACAGGAGCCGCGCGCCGAAATGGGCCGGCTCGGAGGTTTCGCTGCGGATTTCCCGGGTGTCGGGCGCGGCGGCGTCGACTCCACGCCATACAAGGCCAAGGGCTTGCATCGCATTTTTCCGAAATTTGCGCGCGTTTTATAGACACCGTTCCACAACCTTTGCGACTGCGCACGCGCGCCTCCGCTAGCGGGGGGTAAACCGCAACATCCGCATTCGACTAAAATTGCGCCTATCGGTCCCGCGCGCCGTGGCGGTTCGCGTCCACCGCGTAGGCCTCGCGCAGCAGGCCGGCCACGCGGGCATCGACGTCCTTCGGCCCGGCAACCAGGAAGACATGGACATAGGAGTTGCCCACCTTGTCGACCCGCTTCACCGGCGGCCGCGCCGCGCCGTGGTCGAGCACCACGTGGCAATGCAGATCCGCCTTGCGTACCGTGACCGCCGCAAAGCGCGTGTTGGCCTGGAGCGCGATCCGCGTCCTGACGGGGCGCAGCGTCACCGGGCCGTTCGCCCTCGCCGCCTTCACGAACGCGTCGAACGCCTTGCGCAAGGCCGCCGGACGGCCCCCGAAATGCGCTTCGACCGGCACGTTCACGCAGGAATGCCAGACATTCGCCGTGACGAAAGTCTGGCCGCATTTCGGGCACGCCCAGAGCGGGCGCTTCGGCGTCACGTGCCCTCCGGCCGGCGGTTCTTGCCGATGAAGCCAAACATGTGGCCGGCGACGTTGCGCATCTGGATCTGGTCGGAGCCCTCGGTGATGCGGTAGCGGCGGTGGTGGCGGTAGATGTGCTCGAACTGCTTGTGGCGCGAATAGCCCCAGCCGCCATGCACCTGCATCGCCCAGTCCGCCGCGTTGCAGACGAGGTTGTTGCCCTTGTAGTTGCACATGGAGACCTTGTCGGAGAGGTAGAGCTGGATCTCCGGGCCGGTCATGCGGTCCATCTCCCAGGCGGTGCGGTAGATCAGCCAGCGCAGCATCTCCGCCTCCGTCTGCAGCTCCACGAGCGGGAACTGGATCGCCTGGTTGCGGGACAGGGGCTTGCCGAAGGGTTTCCTGGTGTTGGCGTAGTCGATGCTCTCGTTGATGCAGTATTGCGCCGCGCCCAGGCCCGATGCCGCCTGGCGGATGCGGTTCTCGTGCACGAAGTGCCGCGCCAGCACCAGGCCGTTGTCGACGGGGCCGAACACCGCCGTGTCCGGCACCCACACGTGCTTGAAGGACACGCGCGCATGGTCCGTCGGCATGTTGAAGGTCCACATGTATTCTTCGATCTTCACACCTTCGGCGTTCATCGGCACGATGATGCAGGTCAGCCCGCGGGCGTCGCCGTCGTTGCCGGAGGTGCGGCAGAACACCATGTCGTGGCTGGCGACGTGGACGCCGGTGTTCCACATCTTCTCGCCGTTGATGCGCCAGCCATTGCCGTCCTTGACCGCGCGCGTTTCCATCCAGGTCGCGTCCGAGCCGTGCTTGGGCTCGGTCAAGCCGAAGGCGAGGCGCACCGTGCCGTTGAGCATGCCCGGCAGGACCGTCTTCTTCTGCTCCTCGGTGCCGAAGTCGCGCATCATCAGCACCTGCGGAAAATTCCCGACCACGGAGGTCTCGTTCTGCAGGTCGTTGTGAAGGCCAAGCCCCTTGGCCGCGAGATGCTCGCGGATGATGGCCATGGCGAGATTGCCGATGTTCTTGCCGCCATATTCCTCCGGCAGCGCCAGCCGCAGGAACCCGGCCTTGTCGGCGCGCCGGCGCATCTCGCCCAGCAGCGCCTCCCAGTCCTTGCGCGGCAGCCCGCCATGCTCGAAATCGGTGCGCGCCCATTCGCGGCGGTGATCGAAGAAGCGGTCGTTGTCGTCCTGCTTCTGCAGCGGAACGATCTCGGCATCGATGAAGGCATCGATGCGGCCGAGCAGTTCGGTAATCTCCTTGGGGATCGAGAAGTCCATGGCATTCCTCCGATAGCGTTTGTCCAAGTCTAATCACGGGCGCGACGGGGCGCCAATTGCGCGTGACGGACCGAAGGCGGCCGGAGAGCGGCAGCGCACGCGGGATTTTCCGGCCGCGACGCCGAGCCTGCCGCGCTTTCGCTGTCCGGGGGCGCGCGCCGCGGCGCTTGACTTTGACGATAGGCGCGCCTAGAAGCCGCGCCCTCGCGGACATGGTGTTCGCGGGCAAGCATGAGTCGACGCTGAGACAGGCGATGAAATCGTATCGCGAATTCCAGAACATGCGGCCGGCAGGCGACAGCCTGACCGCCGTCATTCGGTCGGCTCATGGGAGCAATTCCGCATAAGCGGCGTGCGAAACGTCCGCGAATCCGGACCCTCCCGAGCCCGCGCTCCGGAGGGTTTTTCATTCTCCGCGCGTGGCTCGCCTGAAGATTGCAACGGAGGCCGCGCGCGGCAACGCGCCGGTAGAGCGACATGTTCGAGATCATGCAGGAAGGCGGCGCGCCGGTGTTCGCGTGGACGCATGGCGTCCCGGTCGAGGATGCGGCGCGGCGCCAGCTGATGAACATCGCGTCCCTGCCCTTCATCCACGACCACGTCGCGGTGATGCCCGACGTGCATCTGGGCAAGGGCGCGACGGTGGGTTCGGTCATCCCGACGAAGGGCGCCATCGTTCCGGCCGCCGTCGGCGTCGACATCGGTTGCGGCATGATGGCGGTGCGCACGTCCCTGACGGCGGGCGACCTGCCGGACAGCCTGGCCGGCGTCCGTTCGGACATCGAGCGCGCGGTGCCGCATGGCGGCCATGGCGCGGCGGGCGGCTGGCAGGGCAAGCCGGGCGGCACGCCTTCCTCCATCGCCGCGCGCTGGCGCGGGCTGGAAGGCCGCTTCAAGGCGATCTGCGAAAAGTGCCCGGGCTTCGCGAAGGAGAACTCGGCGATCCATCTCGGCTCGCTGGGCGGAGGCAACCACTTCATCGAGATCTGCCTCGACGAGGAAGATCGGGTCTGGGTGATGCTGCACTCCGGTTCGCGCGGCATCGGCAACGCCATCGGCCGCGCCTTCATCGAGACGGCGCGGGAGATGCTGGTCCGGCGCGGCGTCCACGTGCCCGACAGGGATCTCGCCTGGTTCGAGGAGGGCGAAACGGTCTTCGACGACTACGTCGAGGCCGTCGGCTGGGCGCAGGACTTCGCGCGCGAGAACCGCGAGGCCATGATGGCGCGGACCCTCGCCGTGCTGCGCGCGGCGCTGCGGCCGTTCACGACGGAGAAGCAGGCGGTGAACTGCCACCACAACTACGTGGCGAAGGAACACCACTTCGGCGCCGATGTCTGGATCACCCGCAAGGGCGCCGTGCGCGCCCGCGAGGGCGATCTCGGGATCATCCCGGGCTCGATGGGCGCAAAGTCGTTCATCGTGCGCGGCAAGGGCAATCCGGACTCGTTCTGCACCTGCAGCCACGGGGCCGGGCGCGCCATGTCGCGCAGCGAGGCCAAGCGCCGCTTCTCCGTCGCCGACCACGAGAAGGCGACGGCCGGCATCGAGTGCCGCAAGGACAAGGGCGTCATCGACGAGACGCCCATGGCCTACAAGGACATCGATGCCGTGATGGCGGCGCAGGCCGACCTCGTGGAGATCGCGCACACGCTCCGCCAGCTCGTGTGCGTGAAGGGCTGAGCATGCGGAGAGCGCCGGCGGCGAAAGCTGCCGGCGCTTTTTCGCTTGTGCGATGCGGCATGTGGGAGCCGCGCCACAGGCACGGCGCCTTCGCCCTGCGCGGGTTGACTTGTCCGCGGCGCGGGCGTACCCACGGCGCGCATCGTCGGGCATAGCGCCCGGCGGGCGATTCGCGAAGGCCGATGATGACCAGTCGAAGCGTGAAGGTTTGCACGGCCGCGCCGTCCGGACTCTCGGACGGCTTCGATGCCGTATCGGCTCGCGAGGAACGCGCGCGTTAGGTTGACCTGACCCGCATGAGTTTCACCCCTCCCGAGCCCGGCTCCGGAGGGGTTTTTCGTATCCGGCTTTCCTCCGCCGCGCCGGGCCCGGGCATAGAACAGACAAAGCCCGTGTCATGACAGACATCGCAGAACTGGACCTCACCCATGCGGGCGCCCGCGTCACCGGGCATGGCCTGGACGCGTGGATGGCGGAGATCCGCGAGCTGTTGAAGCTCGCGGGGCCGCTGGTCGTCACCCAGCTCGCCCAGATGGCGATCATGACGACCGACGTCCTGATGCTGGGCCATTACAGCAACACCGCGCTGGCCAGCGCGCAGATGGGCAACACGGCCTTCTTCTTCTGCTGGATCCTGGGATGCGGCCCGGTGGCGGCGGTGTCGCCGATGATCGCGCACATCCTGGGCGCGCGGCCGAGCGACCGCGCCGGCGTGCGCGCGGTGGTGCGCATGGGCTTCTGGTCGGTGATCATCACCTCCATCCCGCTGATCGTGCTGCTCAGCTTCTTCGTGAAGCCGGCCATGCTGGCCTTCCACGAGGCGCCGGAGCTGGCGCGGGGCGCGGCGACGTTCACCGGCGTGCTCTGCTTCGGCCTGCCCTTCTCGCTGGGCTATCAGGTGCTGCGGAACTATTCGACCGCGCTGTCGCGCCCGAAGGCGTCGCTGTGGGTGATGCTGGCCGCCATCCTCTTCAACCTGTTCGGCGACTACGCGCTGATCTTCGGTCATTTCGGCGCGCCGAGGCTGGGCATATTGGGCTCGGCGCTGGCGAGCACCTGCTCCTATGCCTTCAGCTTCCTCTCGATGCTGGCGGTGGTGCACCTGATGCCGGGCCTGTCGAAATACCGCATCCTGCGGCGCTTCTTCCGCGTGCATTGGGAGAAACTGGGCGAGGTGTTCCGGCTGGGCGCGCCCATCGGCTTCACCATGATGTTCGAGGCGATGCTGTTCAACGTCTCCATGCTGGTCATGGGCGCGTTCGGCACGGTCTATGCCGTGGCGCACACCATCGCGCTCAACGTGCCGTCCATCACCTTCATGGTGCCGCTCGGCATCGGCATGGCGGCGACGGTGCGCGTGGGCCTGGCGGCCGGCGCGCGCGACGGCGAGGCCGTGCGCCGGGCGGGTTACGGCGCGATGCTGGCCGGGGCCTGCTTCATGGCGGCGATGTCGGTGCTCATCTGGTCGTTCCCGGAGACCATCGCGCGGCTCTACGTCGACGGCGGCGCGCAGGATGCGGTCGTCGTCGGCATGGCGGTGGTGTTCCTGCACGTGGTGGCGGCGTTCCAGATCTTCGACGGGCTGCAGGTCGTCAGCGCGCTCTCGTTGCGCGGGCTGAAGGACGCCAACGCGCCGATGTGGATCGCGGGCGGCTCCTACTGGCTCGCGGGCGCGCCGATGTGCGCGTGGCTGGCTTTCGGGCTGCACATGAAGGGGCTCGGGATCTGGATCGGGCTCGCCTTCGGCCTCCTGGTGGCCGCGGCCGCGATGACGGCGCGGTTCTGGTTCCTCAGCCGGGAGCGATGAGCCATGCGCGTCCAGGAATTCTCCCTCCTCCTGATGGTGAAGCATCCCGATGCCGACCTGTCGGACCTGCCCGGCGCGCTCGGGCTTGAGGCCGCCCGCATCTGGAAGGCGGGCACGCCGCGGATGACGCCGGCGGGCATCCCGCTCACCGGCGTCTACCACTGCTCCTATTGCGGGCTCAGCATCGCGCACGCGCCGGACAGCACGCTGATGGAGGCGATCGAGGATGTCCTCGAGCACCTGCGGCCGCGGCGGGCGGTGGTGGACCGGCTCAGCAACACGGGCGGCCGCTTCGACCTGGTGGTCTACTGGTATTCGCCCGGCAACACCGGGGAGGAATTCCCGCCCTACCTGCTGGGCGCGCTGGCCGACCTGAACATCGCGCTCGGCATCGACGTCTTCGGCGACAAGCCGCTGGGGTTGTGCGCCTAGCCCATTGCCGAAGGAGATCAACGGGCTAAAGTTCCCCCAAAAATATCCCGGGAGGACGCTGATGTTCGATTTCTCGCGGCTGGAGTCCGTCGCCGACGTGCCGCGCATCCATGGGCGGGAGCGGCCCGGCCATGTCGCGCTCGATTTCGACGGGCGCACGACCACCTATGGCGAGCTCGACATCCACTCCAGCCGGGTGGCGCAGGGGCTGATCGCGGCGGGTGCGAGGCCGGGCGCTCGGGTGGGCTATCTCGGCAAGAATTGCGACCGCTATTTCGAGGTGCTGCTGGGCGCGTTCAAGGCGCGGGCGGTGATCGTGGGCGTGAACTGGCGGCTGGCGGCGCCGGAGATCGCCTATGTGCTGAACGACGCGGGTTGCGAGACCCTGTTCGTGGGCCGCGACTACTACGCCGCGATGGAGCAGGTGCTGCCGCAATGCCCGGGCCTGAAGACCGTCGTGGCGATGGATAGCGGGCATCGCGCGTGGCCCGACTACGCGGAGTGGCGCGACGCGCAGGCCGGCGCCGACCCGATGCTGCCGATCCGCGCCGACGATGACGTGATCCAGCTCTACACCTCGGGCACGACGGGCCATCCCAAGGGGGTGCAGCTCACCAATGCGAACTACCTCGCGATCTTCGGCTGCCTCTCCTCCATGCCCATCGGCAATTACGAGCCGGACGACGTGGTGCTGGTGGCAATGCCGATCTTCCACGTGGCGGGCGTGAACATCGGCTTGCTGACGCTGGCGCAGGGCGCGCACGCGGTCATCCTGCGCGACATCGATGCGGGCGAGATCCTGCGGCTGATCGAGACCAAGAAGATCAGCTACGCCTTCCTGGTGCCGGCGGTGATCCTGTTCCTGCTGCAGCATCCCCGGGCGGTGGCCACCGATTTCTCCTCGCTCAAGAACATCTCCTACGGCGCCTCGCCGATCTCCGATGACGTGCTGCTGCGCGCGCAAAAATCGTTCGGCTGCGAGTTCATGCAGCTCTACGGGCTCACGGAGACGACCGGCGGCGGCACCTATCTGGCGCCGGAAGACCACGAACCCGCGCGCGGCAAGCTGCGCTCCTGCGGCCGGCCCGCGCCGGGGCACCAGATCCGCGTCGTCGACGGCGAGGGCCGCACGCTTGGGCCGCGCGAGGTGGGCGAAATCCTCATCAAGGCGCCCAACGTCATGAAAGGCTACTGGAACAGGGCCGAGGCCACGGCGGGGTCCATCCGGGACAATTGGTTCCACACCGGCGATGCTGGCTTTTTTGACGAGGACGGCTACCTATATATTCACGACCGTGTGAAGGACATGATCGTCTCCGGCGGCGAGAACATCTACCCGGCCGAGGTCGAAAACGCCCTTTTCGGCCATCCCGGGGTGGCGGATGCGGCGGTGATCGGCGTCCCCGACGAGAAATGGGGCGAGGCCGTCAAGGCGATTGTCGTTAAGAAAGAGGGAACTAGCCCCTCCGCCGCTGAGATCGTCGCCTGGGCGCGGGAGCGGATTGCCGGCTACAAGCTGCCGAAATCCGTGGATTTCGTTGAGGCCATACCCCGCAACCCCAGCGGTAAGGTTCTGAGAAGGGAACTTCGCAAGCCCTATTGGGAAGGGCGCGACAGACAGGTAAACTAGAGTCGCTTCGGGAGGCCCGCTTCATGCGGGAGGAGCACAGGATGCGCAATCTTCTGACCTGCCTCGCAGGCACGGCAGCGTTGGTCATCGCAGGACCCGCTTTCGCGGGAATGGCGAAGGCCGTGCATTCGCCGATGGTCGATGCCGTTCCCGCCGACGCGGGCGGCGAAGCGGTGCCTACCGTGCTTCCCGGCGACGACATCGCGATCGCCTGCGACGCGCTGTCCAAGAGCAACGCCAATTCCGACGTGCGCGTGGTGCTGACCATCTCGGCCCTGCCGACGGACAGCAACAAGCCCGGCATCAAGCGCGTGATGGCGACCAACGAAGAGATCACCAAGGGCGCGGTGCGCGTGCGCGTGCCGACGGTATCGGAACTCGACGACCGGACGGTGAACCTCAACGTCTACGTGGTCGACGAGAAGGGCTCGCAGTCCTGCGACGCGGGCGCGGTGAAGATCGCCGACGAATCGGCCGCGCAGAAGAAGAAAAAGCTCTAGCTAGAACAGGAAAACGCCCAGCAGGCCGAGCGCCGCGCCGGCGACGATCCATATCGCCGCGCGCGCATTGCGCGTGCGGGCGGCCTGGGCTTCGGCGATCTGGCGGACGGTATCGGGGTGAAGCCGCATGCCGCCCTGGGCGAGCATGGCGGAGACCACTTCGGCGTTGCGCAGCAGCTGCGGCAGGTCGCGCGCGAGCTTGCCCAGCGCGTTGACGCCCTCGCCCACGTCCCTCAGCCGCGCCTCGGGGCCCATGTGCTCGACCATCCAGTGCTCGATGACGGGCCGCGCCGCCTCCCAGATGTCGAAATCCGGATCCAGCGAGCGCGCCACGCCCTCGACCACCACCATCGTCTTCTGCAGCAGCACCAATTGCGGCTGCAGCGGCATGTCGAAGCGGTAGGTGGTGTCGAACAGCTGCTGCAGGAGCCTGGCCATGGAGACGTCGCGCGCGGTGCGCCCGAAGATGGGCTCGCCGATGGCGCGCAGGGCCTGCGCGAAGGTCTCGATCGGATGCACGGCGGGCACGAAACCCGCGTCGTAATGCACCTGCGCGACGCGCATGTAGTCCCGCGCCAGGAACCCGCCCAGCGTCTCGGCGAGGAAGCGGCGCATGGCGGGATCGAGCCTGCCCATGATCCCGAAATCGACGGCGACGAGGCGGCCTTCCGCGTCGACGAAGAGGTTTCCCTGGTGCATGTCGGCGTGGAAGAACCCGTCGCGCAACGCCTGGCGCAGGAAGCTCTGCACCACGGCGACGGCGATCTTCTTCGGATCGTGCCCGGCGCGCTCGAGCGCCGCGGCGTCGCGGATGGGCGTGCCGTCCACCCATTCGGTGGTGAGCACGCGCGCGGCTGTGCGCGTCCAGTCGATGGCGGGGACGCGAAAATCCCGGTCCGAAGCGGTGTTTTCCGCCAGCTCCGATGCCGCGGCGGCCTCCATGCGCAGGTCGAGCTCCAGCGCGACGGAAGCGGCGAGCGTGTCGACCACCGCCATGAACCGGAGCCGCCGTGCTTCGGCGGACGCGCGCTCGGCCAGTCGCGCCGCAAGAGCGAACGCGGACAGGTCGCGCGCGAACTGTGCCTCGATGCCGGGGCGCAATACCTTCACGGCCACATCGCGCGGCGGCACGTCCGCCGTCGCGGCCTTGTGCACCTGCGCGATCGAGGCGGCGGCGACGGCGCCGCCGAAATGCGCAAAAGACTCTTCCAGCGGCTTGCCAAGACCCGCCTCGACGGAATGCCACGCCTCGTCCATGGCGAAGGGCGGCAGCCGGTCCTGAAGCGCCTCCAGCGCGTTCGCGACATCGGCGCCGACGAGATCGGGGCGCGTGGCCAGCACCTGGCCGAGCTTCACATAGGCGGGGCCGAGGCTCTCCAGCGCCAGCGCCAGACGCTTGCCGGGCGGGCTCGTGGCGTCGCCGCGCTCGCGCGTGCCGAGAAGGCGCCTTGCGACGCGGGCGGAGAACGGCATGGCCGCCAGATATTCGCGCGGCACCAGCGCGTCGTGCCGTGCCAGCACGTGGGCGGCATGATGCAGGCGGCGCAGGCTGGAAAGCGTGCGGATCATATCTTCCACGCCGAATGCAGCGCGGCGATGCCGCCGGTGAGATTGCGCACCTTGACCCGCGACAGCCCCGCCTGCTCGATCATCTTCGCGAACCTCGCCTGTGGCGGGAAGCGGCGGATGCTTTCGGCGAGGTAGCGGTAGGATTCCGCGTCCTTCGCCACGATCTCGCCGAGCCTGGGCAGCACATTGAAGGAGAAGCGCTCATAGAGCTCGTCCAGCACCGGCGCCTCGACGCGGCTGAATTCCAGGCACAGGAACCGGCCGCCCGGCTTGAGCACGCGGTGGGCCTCGGCGAGCGCCCGGTCGATATGCGTGACGTTGCGGATGCCGAAGGCGATGGTGTAGGCGTCCATCGCGGAGTCCGGAACCGGCAGCTTCTCGGCGTCGCCGCAAATCCAGCGGATCGCGTCCTCGCCCTTGGCCTCCGCCCGGCGCACGCCCTCGCCCAGCATGTCCGCATTGATGTCGCAGACGGTGATCTCCGCCTCGCCGCCGCGCACGCGCACAGCCTCGGCGATCCGGAACGCGATGTCGCCCGTGCCGCCGGCCACGTCGAGCACGCGCCAGCCCGGCCGCGGGTTGAGCCACTCCACCATCACGTCCTTCCACAGCCGGTGAATGCCGCCGGACATGAGGTCGTTCATCAGGTCGTAGCGGCTCGCGACCGACGAAAACACCTCGCGCACGAGGCGCTCCTTCTGGTCCTCCGGGACGTCGCGGTAGCCGAAGCTGGTCAGGGATCGGGGATCGGGCATCGGGTATCAGCATAGTCCGTCCTTCCGATTCCTGATACCTGATGGCCGATGCCCGAACTCCCCGAAGTCGAAACCGTGATGATGGGCCTGAAACCGGCGCTGGAAGGCCGCGGGTTCACCCATGTCGAGACCAGGCGCGGCGATTTGCGCATCCCTTTCCCGAAGGATTTCGCCAAACGCCTCACCGGACGAACGGTAAAGCGGCTGCGGCGGCGGGCGAAGTACATCCTGGCCGACCTGGACGGCGGGGAGACGCTGGTCATCCATCTGGGCATGAGCGGCAGCATGAGGGTCTACGCCAAGAATGAGAGCCGCAAGCTCGGACAATTCTACTATGAGCGCGCGGCGGACGGGACGGGCCTGGGAAAGCACGACCACGTCGTGTTCGACACCGATGCGCCGGCCCGGGTCGTGTTCAATGACCATCGCCGCTTCGGCCTGATGACCCTGATCCCCACGAACGAGATCGAACACCACAAGCTCTTCAAGGACATCGGCGTCGAGCCGCTGTCGGGCGCGTTCGATGCCGGCTTCCTGGCCGGCGCGCTCAAGGGCAAGAAAACCTCCATCAAGGCCGCTCTGCTCGACCAGCGCATCATCGCCGGGCTGGGCAACATCTATGTCTGCGAAGCGCTGTGGCGGGCGCGGATTTCGCCGCGACGGCGGGCCGCCCGCGTCAAGCCGGACGAGATCGCGAACCTGGTTACGGCAATCAAGGCCGTGCTGCGCGAGGCGGTGCAGGCCGGCGGCTCGTCCTTGCGCGACCACAAGCGCGTCGACGGCGAACTGGGCTATTTCCAGCACCGTTTCGCCGTCTACGACCGGGCGCACAAGCGCTGCCAGCGCAACGACGGGGGCGCCATCCGCCGCATCGTGCAAAGCGGCCGCTCGAGCTTCTATTGCCCGGTGTGCCAGAGATAGCGGACAGCTCGGGTCGCGCTGGCACGAACTTCGAAGCCGTCGTCGCGCCAGCCGGACTTATGTGCCGTCGTGCGCCTGTTGCGCCGTCGTGCGGGTGTCGCCGTGCGCGGCACCTGTTTCCAGCAGCGATTTGAGGCTCGACAGGATGCGCGGCCAGCCGCCGGAGACGGCCTCGATGAACTGCGCGTTCTCCTTCTCAATGGTATGCGAGATCGTCAGCCTGGTGAGGTCGCCCTCGGTCGCCAGCTCCATCACGCAGCGCGAATAGCCCTCTTCCTTCAGCTTGGGCCGGAACTCGTTGCGCCACTTGATGACGACGCGATTCGGCGGATCGCTTTCCAGGATCTCGCCGCTGTCGGTCAGCCCGTGCTGCGGCATGAACATCTTCCAGGACGAACCCGTCTTCCAGTCGCTCTCCTGGTGGCCGCCGAACCAGTAGATCTTCTGGAATTCCGGCCTGGTCAGCGCATCCCACACCTTCTGCCGGGGCGCGCGGATATAGGTCACGTAGACGAACGAACTGCCAGTCATGGCTGTTACCCTTCCTTCTTCTTGGCAAGCCAGATGTTCTCGCACTTGCCGGTGGTGCGCCTGGGCATCAATCCGCCTCCAGCGACTTCTTGAGGTCGGAGAGCGCGCGCAGGCGTCCGCGCTCGAACTTGCCGATCCAGCGATCCGCGATGTCGAAGATCGGGACCGGATTGAGGAAGTGGAGCTTCTCGCGCCCGCGCCGCTGCGTGGCGACGAGATTTGCCGCTTCCAATATGCCCAGATGCTTCGTCACCGCCTGGCGGGACATGTCGAGACCCTCACACAATTCGCCCAACGTCTGGCCGTTCTTGTCGCGGAGCCGGTCCAGCAACTGGCGGCGGCTATCGTCCGCCAACGCCCGGAACACAGCATCCATGCTCATGCCTCTAATATGCAACTATTTGGTTGCCTGTCAAGTCCCCGACATCGCGCGCGCCCGAAAAAAGCCCTAGAACCCCGCCATGGCAGCGATTCAGATCACGCCGCGACTTTCGATCGACGAGGCGACACTCGATGAGAGCTTCATCCACGCCTCCGGTCCCGGCGGACAGAACGTCAACAAGGTGGCAAGCGCGGTGCAGTTGCGTTTCGATGCGCGGCGCGCGGGCCTGCCCTTCGACGTCCATGCGCGGCTCGAAGCCCTGGCCGGCTCGCGGCTGACCAAGGACGGCGTGATCGTCATCGCCGCGCGCCAGTTCCGCGACCAGCAGAGGAACCGCGAGGACGCGCGGGCGCGGCTGATCGACCTCTTGCGCCGGGCCGCGCATGTGCCCAAGAAGCGCCGCCCGACCAGGCCAAGCAAGGCCAGCAAGGAAAAGCGGTTGCAATCGAAAAAGATCCATTCGCGCCTGAAGCGGAACCGCTCCAGGTTCGAGGACTGAGCGGAGATCCCATGACCTACCAGAACATCCTCGTGACGACCGAAGGCGCCGTGGGCGTCATCACGCTCAACCGGCCCAAGGCGCTGAACGCGCTCAATTCGGAACTCCTGGCGGAGCTGATCAGCGTGCTGGAGGAATGGGACCGCGGCACCGAGGTGCGCTGCATCGTGCTCACCGGCTCCGACCGTGCCTTCGCCGCCGGCGCCGACATCAAGGAGATGGCGCCGCAATCCTACATGGACATGTACAAGTCCAACTTCTTCGCCCATGTGAACGACCGCATCGCCGCCATCCGCAAGCCCATCGTCGCGGCGGTTGCGGGCTACGCGCTGGGGGGCGGCTGCGAGCTCGCCATGCTGTGCGACTTCATCATCGCCGCCGATACCGCCAAGTTCGGCCAGCCGGAGATCAATCTGGGCGTCATGCCGGGGATCGGCGGCACCCAGCGCCTCACCCGCTTCGTCGGCAAGTCCAAGGCCATGGAAATGTGCCTGACCGGCCGCAACATGGACGCGGCGGAGGCCGAGCGGGCGGGACTGGTCTCCCGCGTCGTGCCGGCGGCCGATCTCATGGCGGAGGCCATGAAGGCGGCCCAGGCCATCGCCGAGAAGTCCGTCCCCATCGTCATGATGACCAAGGAGACCGTGAACGTGGCCTATGAGACCACGCTGACCGAGGGTGTGCGCTTCGAGCGCCGCGTGTTCCACTCCATGTTCGCCACCGACGACCAGAAGGAAGGCATGGCCGCGTTCAGCGAGAAGCGAAAGCCGGGTTTCCGGGACAGATAGTCCATGGCTCTATTCGGTTCCCCTAAGCTCTGGATCTCAACCATCCTGGCCGCGCTGGCGCTCGTGCTGCTGGTGCCGGCTGGATGCGGATTGATGTCGGCCGGCGGCTGGCCCAACAACCATCTCTCCGCGCCCGCGCTGGCGGACGGCGTGATCGATGCCAGCGACTGGAACCACTGGGAGCGCGGCGGCGCCAAGCTCACAGCCAAACTGCGCCAGCGATTTCCGATTGGGTCGCCCGTGCCGGACATGTTCGTGGCATTGCAAACCGAAGGCTTCCTGACCGCGCATCAGGCAAATTGCGGCAATCCTGACGCGCATGACGGCACGACGGCGGCGGAATGCCAGAACCAAGGCCGGGTCTTGGGCGAGATGACGGCCACGAACGGAGAACTGATCTACCGGTGGGGCGGCATGCCCTGCGTCGAGAGCGTCATGGTCGATTGGGAGGCGGACAAGAGCCATCGGCTCCGTGCCATTCGGGGCCGTTATGGGGCGGCGTGCCTCTAGATTCCCTCTGCATTGACCCCTACCCGCCACCGGGCTATACGCCGCGCCTCTTTCCGCCTGCTTGAGGAACCAAGGACGACCCATGCCCAATATCGCCTCCGCCAAGAAGCGCACCCGCGTCACGGCCAAGAAGACCGCCGTCAACCACGCCAGGAAGACCCGGATCCGCTCCTTCACGCGCAAGGTCGAGGAAGCCATTGCGTCGGGTGACAAAAAGGCCGCGGCCGCGGCGCTCAAGGCCGCCGAGCCGGAGATCATGCGCGGCGTTTCCAGGGGCGTTATCCACAAGAATACGGGCAGCCGCAAAGTCTCGCGCCTTTCCAAGCGCGTGGCACAACTGAAGGGCTAAGCTGCGCGAATTCTTGCGGAAACGCTTTTTGGTGCGTTTGGGGCCGGATTCCGGCCCCTTTTTATTTGTCCGCACACGGAGCAACGTGCGCGTTGTCACGAAACTCTCACCGGACTGTTGTTAACGCTTTGATTCGGCGATGAAAGACATTTTCAGCATACGGTACAACGTTTTAATGCACGTCATCCCATTGTCGCTTTGCGCACGAAGTGCATTTTTTAACCTTCTGATTCGCGATTTCGCTTGCAACGGAGAGCACCAGCGGCCTATCTTCCCCGTCGCGGTTGCGGGGACGTGGCAACAATGCCAAAGAACAATGATAATAATATGAAAGTATTGGCAAATATTGCGCGTCTCGTGGGCCTTAACCGCAAGTCTAACATCTAAACGAGTTCTGCAGGAAGCGGACGCGGAGCGTCGCCAGACGCGCCGGTGCCTTCGCTTTTGCTGGAGTGCGAGACGTGACGACGACCACCACCGGCGCCGACTACGCGGGAGACCTGCAAGTTCAGGATGCCTGGGACCTCATGAAGAGCGACGCCAAGGCCCAGATCGTCGACGTGCGCACGGCGCCGGAGTGGAGCTTCGTCGGCCAGCCAGACGTTTCGAGTCTCGGCGGCCGGCATGCCCACCTGGTCGAGTGGCAGACCTATCCGGCAATGGCGGTGAATCCGAATTTCGTGGACATGGTGGCGCGGCATCTGGCCGCCGCGGGCGCCGGCAAGGACACGCCGGTCCTGTTCCTCTGCCGCTCGGGCGCACGCTCGCGCGCGGCGGCGGTCGCCATGACCAAGGCGGGCTTCAGCCGCGCCTACAACATCGCGGGCGGTTTCGAGGGCGATGTCGACGCGTCCGGCCATCGTGGCCGGACCAATGGCTGGAAGGCCGCGAACCTGCCCTGGCGGCAGAGCTGAGGAGGCGCACGGAATGAACCACCGCGCTTAAGGCCGCCGCACGAACGGCCGGACGGAAGATCTCGACAAGGGGAAACCGGCGGCAAAGCCGGACAAGAAAAAGAGGCAAGGGACATGACACAGGCCATGGCGTCGAAGATGGAGTGGGAAACGGTGTGGGCGGCGGCGCGCGAGCGGTTGCGCCGGGAGCTGGGCGAGGCGGTGTTCGACGCCTGGATTTCGCCGCTGGTGCTCCTGAGTTTCGACAGGGACGAGATCCTCCTCGGCGCACCCAAGCCCTTCCACCGCAACTGGGTGGCCAACCAGTACATGTCCCGCATCGAGCGCGCGCTGCGCGCCGAAGGGGGCGATCCTGCTGCGCTGTCCATCGCCGTGAACGCGCCCTCGCCCGCCATCGGCGCCCGGATTGCCAAGGAGCCGCAGCCGGAGGCCGCGCGCGAGCCCGCCACGGTCTCCTATCTGGGCGACGCGATGCCGGGCGAACGGGCGGAGGCGCGCCGCGGCCTGTCGCACCGCATCGTCAATCCCTCGCAGAGCTTCGAAAGCTTCGTGACCGGTCCGGCCAACGATTTCGGCTACCGCGCCGCGCGGGCGCTGGCCGCGGGAGAGGCCGAGGATTTGTCGCTGCTCTACATCCATGGCGGCTTCGGCTACGGCAAGTCGCACCTGCTCAACGGCATCGCGCTGGAGGCCCGCAAGCGCGGCCGCCGCGCGCTGTTCCTGGGCGCCGAGGACTTCATGCGCCAGTTCCTGGGCGCGCTGAACCGCAAGGACACGCTGAACTTCAAGGAAGAGCTTCGCGCCGCCGACATCCTGCTGATCGACGACCTGCAGCACCTCTGCCGCTCGACCTACACGGTGGCGGAATTCCTGCACACGCTGAACGCCTTCGCGGACCTGCACCGCAAGCTGGTCATCGCCTGCGACCGCACGCCCGCGATGCTGGAAAACCTCACCGAGGACGTGCGCTCGCGGCTCACCGGCGGACTCGTCATCGCGCTCGACAAGCCCGACCGCGCGACGCGGCTCGCCATCCTGAAGGCGCGCGCGGCGGAGTACCAGCGCCAACGGCCCGACGGCGCGCTGCCCGAGGAAGTGCTCGAGCGCATCGCCGACATGGAGGACGCGAGCCCGCGCGACCTGATCGGCGTCTTCACCAAGCTCGCGACCTATGCCGACCTCACCAAGCAGCCCGTGACGATGGAAGTCGCCGAGCAGACGCTGGGCAGCCGCACGGCCGGCACCCGCAAGACCTCCATCGAGGACATCCAGCGCAAGACGGCGGAGTTCTACAAGCTCGAGCTTCGCGACTTCCAGTCGGCGGGGCGCGCGCGGCGCATCGCCCGCCCGCGGCAGGTCGCCATGTACCTGGCGCGCGAACTGACCATGCGTTCGCTGCCCGAGATCGGCAAGCGCTTCGGCGGCCGCGACCATACGACCGTGCTCCATGCCTGCCGGCGCATCGCCGCGCTTTGCCAGGAGAGCCAGGAGTTCAAGGAGGAAGTCGAGTTCCTGCGCACGGTCCTGTCGCGAAACGCATAAGGGCCGCGCTGTTAACCAGCCGGGCTTGCTTGCCTGGAGCGCGCCCGAAGCCCTAGCATGGGCTTCGGGGGGTGTCCGGTGAATTCGCTGATCTTCATTCTCGCGCTCGGCGCCATGGCGCCTGCGAGCGCGCCTCCCAATGCGGCGAACGACGCCGCGCCGCCGTCGCACTTCTGCACCGAGGCTGCGACGCTCTCCAACCAGGAGGTGCCACCCAGCGATCCCAGGACCATTCCGCTCAGGCTGCGCGACCTGGCCGATCAGTGCATCAGGAACGGCGGCGGGGGCGAAGGGCAGATCCTCCGCGGCCAGGCCGACTATGCGCTGGCGGACTATCAGGCAGCCGAGAAGGATTTCAGCGCGGCGGTGCTGCTGATACCCGGCGCCGCCTACGCCCACTACGATCTTGGCCTCACGGAGATCCAGCTGCAGAAATACGACGCGGCGATCTCCGAGATGACCGCCGCAATTGCGATCGACAATTCGGACGCGACGTCCTTCTACCAGCGCGCGCTCGCCTACGTGGACAAGGGCGACGACGATCACGCCATCGACGACGCCAACCACGCCATCGCGCTGAGACCCGAACTGGCCGATGTCTACACCGTGCGCGGCCTCGCCAAGGCGGACAAGGGCGATTTCGACGGCGCCATCGCCGACTACAACATCGCGATCGAGAAGGATCCCAACGAGCCGGCGAACTATGCCGACCGCGGCAACGCCTACATCGCGAAGAAGGACTATGCCACCGCGAAGAAGGATCTCGACGTCGCGCTGTCGCTCGATCCGGCGGATGCCTGGACCCTGCGCAGGCGGGGCGAGGCCGAGCTCGATCTCGAGCAGTACGACGCGGCCATCGCGGACTACACCGCCGCGCTCAAGATCAAGCCCGGCGACATCGACGCGCTGAACGGACGCGGCCTCGCCTACTACCGCAGCGACAAGGATACGCTCGCGCTCGCGGACTTCACCGCCGAAATCGCGGCCGACAAGACCGACTCGGCGCCCTACTTCGACCGTGGCCTCACCTATGACGACATGCAGAAATACGACCTGGCCATCGCCGATTACACCCAGGCGATCGCGCTCGATCCGAAGGAGGCCGACTATTACGGCGAGCGCGGCAGGAGCCACCGCAAAAAAGACGAGCCCGATGCGGCGATCGCCGATCTCCAGACCGCGCTGAAGATGGACCCATCAAGGGAAGCCTTCGAGGTCGAGCTGGGCCTCGCGCACGCCGACAAGAGCGAATGGGCGGCGGCGATCCCCTGCTACGACCGCGCCGTCGCGCTCGATGCGTCGGACTGGGCCGCCTGGTACGATCGCGGTATCGCGCATCACCAGAGCGGCGACGACGATGCCGCCATCGCCGACTACGGCAAGGCGATCTCGCTCAAGGCCGACGACGCCGATTTCTACGCCGACCGGGGCGTGGCGGAGATCGCGAAGGGCAAGAACAGCGACGCCATCCAGGACTTCAACCGCGCGCTGACGCTCGATCCCAAGAACACCGACGCGCTCTATGGCCGCGGCCGTGCCTATATCGAGACCGGCCGCTACGACGACGCACTGGCCGATTTCAACCAGACGCTCGTCGTCGATCCGACTGCCGTGAACGCGTATTTCCAGCGCGGCATCGCCTATGAGCGCAAGGGCCAGCCCGCGCTCGCGATCGCGGAATACGACAAGCTCCTCGCAAAGCAGCCGGACGACGCGGACACCTATTACGAACGCGGCCTGGTGGAGTACAACGAAAAGGACACCGATGCCGCCATCGCGGACTTTACAAAGACGCTTTCCCTGAAGAAGGACTACACCGACGCCGCCTACAATCGCGCGCGCGCCTACGCGCTCGCCGGCAAGGACGACCTCGCGCTCGCCGATTTCGCGCTCGCGATCCAGCTGGAACCCAAGGCCGACGGCGCCTATCTCGAGCGCGCCCGCATCTATTACAAGCGTGGCGACCTGGACGCGGCCGAGCGCGACACCAGCGCGGCCATCGCCATCAACCCGCAGAATTCCGCCGCCTACAACAATCGCGGCCTCTACAGGATGGACAAGGGCCAGCTCGGCCCGGCCATCGCGGACTTCGATGCGGCGCTGAGACTGGAGCCCGACGACGTCAACGCAACCCTGAACCGGGGCATTGCGCGACTGGGCAACAACGACCCTGCCGGCGCCGCCGAGGATCTGGCTCGCGCCGCGAAGCTCGATCCGAAAAGCGAAGCCGCGGCCTACAGTCTCGGCGAGGCGCAATTCCTGCTCAACGCCTACGACGACGCCATCGCGTCATTCACCCAGGCGATCGCCCTCGCCCCGAACGACCCGAAGGCTTTCACCGACCGCGGGCTTTCCCGCCTCGAAAAGCACGATTTCGACGGCGCCATCGCCGACGAAAACCAGGCCATCGCGATCGACCGGACCGATTATCTTTCCTACACGGACCGCGGCCGAGCCTATATGGGCAAGCACGATTTCGATCGCGCGATCGCGGACTTCACCAGCGCGATTTCGCTCAGCAAGACGCCCTATGTGACCCTTTCGCTGCGCGCCCTGGCCCAGCTCCGCCGGCGCGACTGGGCGGACGCCATCGCGGACTACGACAGGTCGGCTGCGCTGCGGCCCGATTACGCCGTGGCGCTCAACGGCCAGTGCTGGGCCCGGGCGGTCGCCAATCGCGACCTGGGCGCGGCGCTGGAGGCCTGCAACAAGGTCCTCCAGCTCCTGTCCGGCGCGCCGGGCTACATCGACAGCCGGGGCTTCGTGCACTTCCGCCAGGGGGATTACGCGGCGGCGCTGGCGGACTATGAGGCCGCGCTGGCGCTCGCGCCCAAGCAGGCCAGCTCGCTCTTCATGCGCGGCGTGACCAAGCTCCGGCTCGGGCGGACGGCCGAGGGCCAGGCCGACATCGATGCGGCCAAGGTCCTGGACCCCGATGTGGCCGGCGAATATGCGGGCTATGGCGTGACCCCCTGAGGGCTTTTGGCCGCCATTTCGCTGTTCACTTTCCCCCCCGCTTGATATACTCGGCACCCTGAGTCTGAGCCCCCTCGAAAACTCAGGTAAATCAATGATTTATTGGCTCCCTCGGGGCGGCGTTCCGGGGCCGGTTTTCAGGCGATAGGGACCAGTGCAGAACCGATGAAAATCACCGTCGAACGTGGCGCCTTCCTGAAGGCGCTGAGCCATGTCCAAAGCGTCGTCGAACGCCGCAACACGATCCCGATCCTGTCCAACGTGATGATCGAGGCGGCGAAGGGCAAGCTGAAGCTCACCGCCACCGACCTCGACATCGAGGTGGTCGAGGCCATCCCGGCCGACGTGATCCGCAACGGCGCCGCCACCGCCCCGGCCCACATGCTCTACGACATCGTGCGCAAGCTGCCCGAAGGCGCGCAGGTGCAGGCAGAGCTGCTGACTCAGGAAGGCGGAAGGCTGTCCGTCTCGGCCGGGTCGGTGCGCTTCGAGCTGGCCTGCCTGCCGAAGGAAGACTTCCCCCAGATGGCGGCGGGCGCGCTGCCCCACAAATTCCGCATGGAAACGGGGGACCTCAAGCGGCTCGTCGACAAGACGCGCTTTGCCATCTCCACCGAGGAGACGCGCTTCTACCTCAACGGCATCTACCTGCACGCCGCCAAGGAAGGCAAAACCAGGGTGCTCCGCGCGGTGTCGACGGACGGCCACCGGCTGGCGCGCTTCGAGATCGATCTGCCGGACGGGGCGGGCGACATGCCCGGCGTGATCGTGCCGCGCAAGACCATCGGCGAGCTGCGCCGGCTGCTGGACGACGCGGAAGGCGCCATCGACGTTTCGCTGTCCGACACCAAGATCCAGTTCACGTCCGACGGGGTGGAGCTGACCTCCAAGCTGATCGACGGCACCTTCCCGGACTACCAGCGCGTCATTCCCTCCGGCAACGACAAGTCGCTGTCGCTGGAGAGCAAGGAATTCGCGCAGTCCGTCGATCGCGTGTCGACGATTTCGGCGGACAAGACGCGCGCGGTGAAGCTCAACCTCGCCAAGGACAAGCTGACGCTGACGGTTGTCAATCCGGATTCCGGCACGGCGGTCGAGGAACTGGCGGCCACCTATAGCGCGGCCCCGCTCGAGATCGGCTTCAACGCGCGCTACCTGCTGGACATCACCGGGCAGATCGAGGGCAAGCAGGTCCGCTTCCTGCTGTCGGATGCCGGCTCGCCCACCATCATCGAGGACGAGGGCGACACGCACACGCTCTATGTCCTCATGCCGATGCGGGTGTGAGTTTGACGAGTCCTTCCTCTTCCTTCGGTGCGCCACAAGGCGGCGCATTCCGGGATGACGAGATCGTGGATTCTCGTCATGCCGCAGCGCGGGCCCTTGGGCACGCGCGGCTCGCCGTCACCCGCCTGCTGCTCACCAATTTCCGCTCCTACGCCCGCGGCGAGATCGCCGTAAGCGGCCGCCCGGTGGTGCTGGCGGGACCGAACGGCGCGGGCAAGACCAACGTGCTGGACGCGCTCTCGCTGCTTTCGCCCGGCCGCGGGCTGCGCGGCGCCAGGCTCGGCGAGCACACCCGCCATGGCCCGGCCGCGCAAGGCGAGGCGCTGTGGGCCGTGGCGGCTACCGTGGCGCAGGGCGAGCAGGCCTACGAGATCGGCACGGGGCTGACGCTCGGCCCCAATGGCGGCGAGCGCCGGCAGGTCCGGCTGAACAACGCGCCCGCCCCCGGCACGGCCGAGCTCGCCGAGATCGTCCAGATGGCATGGCTCACGCCCGCCATGGACCGGCTCTTCATCGAAGGCGCCGGCGGGCGCCGCCGCTTCCTCGACCGCCTGGTATTCGGTTTCGAGCCCGGCCACGCCCGCGTCGCCACGCGCTACGAGACCGCCATGCGCGAGCGGGCGCGGCTGCTGAAATACGGTCCCCGCGACCCGGCCTGGCTCGACGGGCTGGAAACCGGGATGACCGAAGCGGGCCTCGCGCTGGCGGCCTCGCGCGCGCGGACCGTCGAGCGCCTCAATCGCGCGCTGGCGGAGCGCGGCGATGCCGGCGCGTTCCCCTGCGCCCAGCTCGCGCTCGCCGGAGAGGCCGACGCGCTCCTGGCGGAGGCCGACCCCGCCGCCGCCTTCCGCGAACGCTTCGCGCGCGCGCGCGTCCGCGACGCCGAGGCCGGGCGCACGACCTTCGGACCGCACACCGCCGACCTCAACGTCCGCCACACCGTCAGGCGTGCCGATGCCGGGGGATGCTCCACCGGCGAGCAGAAGGCGCTGCTCATCTCCATCGTCCTTGCACATGCGTGGGAGCTTTCCCATATGAGGGAAGGCCGCGCGCCCATCCTTTTGCTGGACGAGATCGCGGCCCATCTCGACGCCGCCCGCCGCTCCGCCCTGTTCGAGGAAATACTGGCGCTCGGCGCACAGGCCTGGATGACGGGCACCGACATCGAAATCTTCGCGCCGCTGAAAGGCCGGGCCGACCTCTTCTCGGTCGTGGATTCGCGGCCCGCACCCATTCCAGAGTGAGCAATGGCCAGCATCGGCAGCAATAACGACGGCAGCAACAACGGCGAGCGCGAATACCGCGCCGATTCGATCAAGGTCCTCAAGGGCCTCGACGCCGTGCGCAAGCGGCCGGGCATGTATATTGGCGATACCGACGACGGTTCGGGCCTGCACCACATGGTGCACGAGGTGGTCGACAACGCCATCGACGAGGCGCTGGCGGGCTATGCCACGCGCGTCGACGTGGCGCTCAACGCCGACGGCTCCTGCACCGTGCGCGACAACGGCCGCGGCATTCCCACCGATATCCACGCCACCGAAGGCGTCTCCGCCGCCGAGGTGATCATGACCCAGCTCCACGCGGGCGGGAAGTTCGAGCAGAACGCCTACAAGGTCTCCGGCGGGCTGCACGGCGTGGGGGTGTCGGTCGTCAACGCGCTGTCGGAGTGGCTCGATTTGCGCATCTGGCGCGACGGCAAGGAACACTACATGCGGTTCCGCCACGGCGAGGCCGAGGCGCCGCTCAGGGCCGTGGGCGAAGCCGGGGGCCAGCGCGGCACGGAAGTCACCTTCCTGCCCTCGTCCGCCACCTTCACCAAGACCGAGTTCGACTACGCCACGCTGGAGCACCGGCTGCGCGAGCTCGCCTTCCTGAATTCCGGCGTGACCATCGTGCTGGCCGACAAGCGCGGCGTGGAGAAGAAGGAGACCACGCTCCATTACGAAGGCGGCCTCGAGGCCTTCGTGAAGTATCTCGACCGCGCCAAGAACGCGCTGATCGCCGCGCCCGTCATGCTCTCCGCCGAGCGCGAAGGCATCGCCGTCGAGGCGGCGCTGACGTGGAACGACAGCTATCACGAGAGCATGCTCTGCTTCACCAACAACATCCCCCAGCGCGACGGCGGCACGCATCTGGCCGGCTTTCGCGCCGCCCTGACGCGCGTGGTGACGAAATACGCCGAGGAGATGCCGGCGACGAAGAAGGACAAGGTCGCGCTTACCGGCGACGATTGCAGGGAAGGCTTGACCTGCGTGCTGTCCGTCAAGCTTCCGGATCCGAAATTCTCCTCCCAGACCAAGGACAAGCTTGTCTCTTCCGAGGTGCGTCCCGCCGTCGAGGGCGTGGTGCTCGATCAGCTCGGGCACTGGTTCGAGCAGCATCCCGCCGAGGCCAAAGCCGTCGTCGGCAAGGTCGTCGAGGCCGCGGCCGCGCGCGAGGCCGCGCGCAAGGCCCGCGAGCTGACGCGGCGCAAGGGCGCCCTCGACGGCGCCTCGCTGCCCGGCAAGCTGGCGGATTGCCAGGAGCGCGACCCGGCCAAATGCGAGCTCTTCCTGGTCGAGGGCAACTCGGCCGGCGGCTCGGCCAAGCAGGGCCGCAACCGCGACAACCAGGCGGTGCTGCCGCTGCGCGGCAAGGTGCTCAACGTGGAGCGCGCCCGCTTCGACAAGATGCTGTCGTCGGGCGAGATCGTGACGCTGATCACCGCGCTCGGCACCGGTATCGGCGCGGAGGAGTTCAATCCCGACAAGCTGCGCTACCACAAGATCATCATCATGACGGACGCGGACGTGGACGGCGCCCATATCCGCACGCTCCTGCTCACCTTCTTCTTCCGGCAGATGCCCGCGCTGATCGAGCGCGGGCACATCTTCATCGCCCAGCCGCCGCTCTACAAGGCGGCGCGCGGCAAGAGCGAGCGCTACCTGAAGGACGAGCGCGAGCTCCAGGACTATCTCGTGAGCGAGGGCTCCTCCGGCGCGGTGTTCACCCAGCACGACGGGGAAAGCATCTCGGGCGCCGACCTCGATGCGCTGATCGAGAAGGCGCGCGCGGCCCGCGCGGCGCTGGACGGCTTCCCGCCACACTATCCGCGCTTCGTGCTCGAGCAGGCCGCGATCGCCGGCGCGCTCAATCCCGACGTCCTGAACGACGCCGCCAAGGCCGCGGAGGCCGCGACCTACATCGCCCACCGCCTGGACCAGCTTTCGGACGAGACCGAGCGCGGCTGGCACGGCGAGCCGACCTCCGATGGCGGGCTCAAGTTCTGGCGCGAGGTGCGCGGCGTGCGCGAGGCCGTGGCCATCGACGGCGCGCTCATCGCCTCGGCCGACGCGCGCAAGCTTGACCGCATGGCCGCGGGCCTTCAGGCCGTCTATCTCCAGGCCGGCAGGATCCGCCGCAAGGACGAGGAGCGCGAGGTGCGCTCGCCCACGCAGCTGCTCGACGCCATCTTCGAGTGGGGCCGCAAGGGCCTGACGCTTCAGCGCTACAAGGGGCTGGGCGAGATGAACGCCGAGCAGCTGTTCGAGACCACGCTGGACGAGAACGCGCGCACGCTGCTCAAGGTCAAGGTCGAGCACGCCGACGAGGCCGACGACCTGTTCGCCAAGCTAATGGGCGAAGTCGTCGAGCCGCGGCGCGAATTCATCCAGGACAACGCGCTGAACGCCGCGCTGGACGTGTGACCTGCGGTTTTGTCGGCGCCGGCCGACTTTACTTCAGCAAGTGACCGCGCAATATTGCTCCAATAGTGGGGGCAATAATGGACCTGTCTCTCGACCGTTTGTTTGCGTTCTCCCGCAGCAGGACCGGCCTTGCCCTGGGCGCCGCGCTGGCGGCGGCAGTGCTCGCCGGCGGCGGCTTCTGGGCCGGGCGGGCGACAGCGCCCGTGCCCGCCATTTCACCCTCCCATCTCGCCTCCACCAGCGTGGACGGCGACGACGACGACACGCCCGTGCCGGACGCGGCCGGCTATCCCGCGCCGGCCGCTGCCCCGCCGGCCCGGACCCACGGCCATCGCGGGGACGCGGCGGGCGCCGCGATCATCGCGGCGGCGACCAAGGTCAGCGGCACCAAATACGTCCACCGCAACAATTCCGACCTGCGCAAGGCGCCGTCCTACGCCGCGGAGACGATCAAGAAGGAGCCCAAGGGCGCCAGGCTCCAGGTCGTCGCGCTCTCCGACAAATGGGCGGAGGTGAAGGACGGCGACATCGAGGGCTGGATGCGCGCCAGCGTGCTCAAGGACGACCCGCCCGACGCCTCCGGCCATTCCCGCAAGAAGAAGGCCGCGGCGGACGGAGACTAATTCACCGCCCCCACCAGCCAGCATGCGGCGGGCGGCGTCACGCCTTTCGGGCCCGCGAACTTGCCCAGCGTGGCCTTGACCACGCCGCGGATTTTCGCGCGCGTGGCGTCGTCGAGCTCGAGCGCCGCGCGGGCGAGCGGGCCGATGTTGAGGGCCTGCGCCGCCGCCTCATCCGCGTCGGCACCCATGTACATGGTGGTGTCGAGCACCTCGACGCGGATGCCGCGATAGCCCGCCGTTTCGAGGATACCCTTCAGCCTTTCGCCGTCGGCGAACGCGAACGGTCCGGGCGCAAGCGGATCGGGGGCCGGCTGCGGCGGCAACAGCTCGCGCGCCGCGGCGAAGGGCGCCGAAGCCCAGAGGTTTTCCGCCGCCGACCGCCAGCACACGAAGGCGAGCCGCCCCCCGGGCTTCAGCGCCTTGCGGATATTGGCGAAAGCCGAAGGCGGATCGGAGAAGAACATCACGCCGAAGCGCGAGAAGACGAGATCGTGCGTGGGATGGAAGATGTGCGCCGACGCGTCGGCTTCGAGGAAGTTCACGCCCGTGGCCGCGCCGCGCGCCCGCGCCACCGCCAGCATCGGCGCCGAGATGTCCACGCCCGTGATGCTGCCGCCCGCGCCCACCGCCTTCGACAGCGCCAGGGTGGTCGTGCCGCAGCCGCAGCCGATGTCCAGCACGCGCTCGCCGGGCCTGGCGCCCGCGAACGCCAGCGCCGCCTTGCCGATCTCCGCGAGACTTGCGTCGATGGTCTCCTGCAGCTTCGCCCAGCGCTCGCCGACGCTGCCGTTCCAGTACTCGATCTGCTCGCCGTTGCCGCTCATTTCCGAAACCTTCCGCCAGATTCTCCGAATGCGGCCCCCGGTTCGCGCGCTTGCGAGCCGTATCGCGCGTCCGGCTCGATATCTCGCGCCGTCTTGCGTGTCGCGCGCTTTGGCCCGCTTCGCTCCGCCCCGCCTGCCGCCCGACCCACCACATGAAACTGAACGCCCGCATATCGCTGGAGCGCCGCAACGACCGACAACAGATTGCCAGCCTGGGGGTTTCCACGCGGACCCAGCATGCGCATCAGGCTTTTCACGGGAATGCCGGCAAGGCGGGACAATTCCTCGAACCCCAGGGTTGCGTTGACATAGTCCCGAAGCATGTCCTTCGCGGTGTCGAATTCCTGGCTCAGGAGCGCATCCACGCCTTCACGCAGCAACGCTTGCCCGAACGCGGGGTCGCGCCTGATCCGGTCGACGATCGCTTCCTTGAAGGACACCGTCAATGCCAAACGCTTCTCCTATTTACGCCGCTTGTAGTCATTCCAGCGTTCATGGGCCTGCGCGATGTCGCGTTGCTGGCGCTTCTTGCTTCCGCCACCGAGCACGACCACAATCTCGTCTCCCTCCCGGCCAAAATAGATCCGGTTAGCCGGGACCGAAATCCACTTTCACTTCGCTCACGCCGCCGCCGACGGAGCGCACATGCGCGATATTGCCACTGGCGAAGCGCGACAAAGCCCGGGTGACCCTGGCCGCCGCCGCCGCGTCCAGGTCGTCGAACCAGGCGCGGAAAGGAATGCGGGCCTTCCGCGTCCCGGTAGAGGCGGATTTCGAGTGTCATACTGGTAACACATATGGCACCATCGTCAAGGCCGCGTCCGCCTCTTCCGCATCGCCAATGTTCTCAGCCGCAGGGCGTTCAGCTTGATGAAGCCCTGGGCATCCTTCTGGTCGTAGGCGCCCTTGTCGTCCTCGAAGGTCACCAAATCCTGCGAATAGAGCGACCAGGGCGACGAGCGGCCGATGACGATGACGTTGCCCTTGTAGAGCTTCAGCCGCACCGTGCCGACGACGAATTCCTGGCTCTTGTCGATGGCGGCCTGCATCATCTCGCGCTCGGGCGAGAACCAGAAGCCGTTGTAGATCAGCTCGGCATAGCGCGGCATCCACTCGTCCTTCAGGTGCGCGGCGCCGCGGTCGAGCGTGATCGACTCCATGGCGCGGTGGGCGGCGAGCAGGATGGTGCCGCCCGGCGTCTCGTACACGCCGCGGGATTTCATGCCGACGAAACGGTTCTCCACCAGGTCGATGCGGCCGATGCCGTTGGCGCGACCCAGTTCGTTGAGCGCGGTGAGCAACGCGGCGGGCGACAGCGGCTTGCCGTCAATCGACACGGCATCGCCCTTCTCGAAGCCGATCTCCACGACCGTCGCCCTGTCGGGCGCGTCCTGCGGATCGATGGTGCGCTGATAGACGATGCTTTCGGGCTCGACCGCCGGATCTTCCAGCACCTTGCCCTCCGACGAGGAGTGCAGGAGGTTCGCGTCCACCGAGAACGGCGCCTCGCCGCGCTTGTCGTGCGGGATGGGAATCTGGTGGGCTTGCGCGAATTCGATCAGCTTCGTGCGGCTGGCCAGGTCCCATTCCCGCCAGGGCGCGATGATCCTGATGTCGGGCTTGAGCGCGTAGTAGCCGAGCTCGAAACGCACCTGGTCGTTGCCCTTGCCGGTGGCGCCGTGGGCGACGGCATCGGCGCCGACCTGCTCGGCGATCTCGATCTGCTTCCTGGCGATCAGGGGCCGCGCGATGGAGGTGCCGAGCAGGTAGACGCCCTCGTAGAGCGCGTTGGCGCGGAACATGGGGAAGACGTAGTCGCGGACGAATTCCTCGCGCACATCCTCGATGAAGATGTTCTGCGGCTTGATGCCGAGCAGTTCCGCCTTCCGGCGCGCCGGCTCGATCTCCCCGCCCTGCCCCAGATCGGCGGTGAAGGTCACCACCTCGGCGCCATAGGCGGTCTGCAGCCATTTCAGGATCACGGACGTGTCCAGTCCGCCCGAATAGGCGAGCACGACTTTTTTCACGGGCGCGGGCAAGCGATGCTCCTGTCAAGGCGCGAATGGCGAATGGCGAGTAGCGAATAGCAAAAGCCGACCGCCGGCGCCACTCGCGCCAAATGCCCGCCAAATCCCCTGTTCGCCATTCGCCATTCGCTATTCGCGACCGTCACCATGTCCCTCCATCCACGCGGATGACCTGTCCCGTAACATAGGACGAGGCGTCGCTGGCAAGATAGAGCGCGGTGCCGACGATCTCGTTCGGCTCGCCAAAGCGCTTCAGGCCCAGCGACTGCTCATAGGCCCTGTTCTCGCGCCACACGGTGGAGACGTCGGTCAGGAACGGGCCGGGCGCGATGCAGTTCACCCGCACCCTGGGCGCGAAGGCCTTGGCCAGCGCCACCGTCATCGCGTTCACCGCCGCCTTGGCGCCGGAGTACGGGACGGTATGCGGCTCCGGCTTGAACGCCGCGGTGGAGGAGAGATTGATGATCGCCCCGCCCGCGCCCGCCATCATCGCCTCGCCGATCAGGACGGAGAGCCGGAACGGGCCCTTGAAGTTCACGTCCATCACCTTGTCGAACAAGGCCTCGGAGGCCTCGGCGAGCGACGGCGCCAGCGGCGACATGCCGGCGTTGTTGACCAGGACATCGACGCGGCCGAATTCGGCCAGCGCGCGGGCGGCGAGCGCGTCGTTGTCCTCCCACCTGCCGACATGGGCGGCGACGGGCAGCGCCCGGCGGCCAAGCCCCTCCACCTCGCGCGCCACCGCCTCGCAGGCTTCGAGCTTGCGCGACGCGATGACCACGTCCGCCCCTTCGCGGGCGAAGCCCAGCACCATCTCCCGCCCGAGCCCGCGCGAGCCGCCCGTGACGAGGGCGATCTTGCCGGAAAGCGCTCCCATATCTTGTGTCCCCTACCCTGTCGGCCACATCGACTTGAACCTCCGGAATCGCGAGGGGGGAGGGGGTATCTTCAAACCCAGGCAAACCCTGGGCCGTTGAATTTCGATTTCATTCATTTCGTGTCCGGCGCGATGTCTCCCCGTCCACCTTCGGCAAAACCCCACCGCTCCCGCAAGGCGCTTCGGCCCGCCGCGGCGGTTTGGCGTCGGATTGGCCTATAGCACATATCGGGAACAATATCCAACCATCGAGGGTGTCGCGGCTATTGCAGAGGAATATCGGCTTCGTGAACGTCGATCGCCGTCAGGCCGTTGGTCCTGAGAAACAGCTTGAGCGCGAAGATCCGCTCGATATTGCGCGCATGAGGGCCGACGATGATGCGCTCGATGGCACATTCTTTCGTCAACAATCCCCCGCCGAGGATCTCGATATAGGGGATGTGCAGCCCGGCGGCTTCGCGAAACCGCAGTGGATACAGGCTGCCCGCGACGCCGCGAAACAGGACGATGCGTGCCTCGCGTTCATCGCGGAAGAACTCCGATTTGATGCACCCAAGAATATTCAGGATGGGCTCATAGTATTTTCCGAGATCCAATTTGTCCCTTCCGAAAACGGCGCAATGAAATACCTTTGAAGCAAGTTCGACTACCGAATTGAGGGCATGCTCGAGCGCCGCCGTTCGCGGGTCGCCCATATAGGAGACCTTTCTGAGCACCGCGAAGTCCTTCGAGTGGCCGGGCGCTCTGTCCAAAATCGCGAGCAGCTTCTCCGGATTGAGCTGGATCGCGTAGCCGCCCGTGCTCGCATAGCTGTGCCAATGCTGAAGCGTGCCATCGGTGAATCGGCTGCCTTCGGACGGATTGCAGGACAGCATCGAGAAGACGAACGGATCGGCGACTTCGTGGGCCGGATCGACAATGATCTTCAGGAGATACGCCAAGGCGTCGTCGATCTTTTGATCGATGACGGCTTGCGGCGGCTTGGCTACATGGCCGCTTTGGTACAGTGCATCGATCTCGCGCGAAAGCGTACCGCGCAGAATGGCGTTGAGCATGTTGTTGGCGGCGACGAACTCCTTTCGGTCGTTCAAGAAGCGGAAATGCGTCGCCCAGACCGTACCGGATGTCAGAATCCCGTAGAGGCCAGCACTGTTTGTGTAATGGAACAGGCGGTCAGAACTGGTGAAGTCCAAATCGGTCACCCGAAAAATTGGTTAACCGCTTATGACTTGAAGCCAATTCTGACTTTCTGTCAATTCTATGATATGCGCAGCCTATCCTGGAATCCGCTGCAGCGCCGCGCTCTCCAGCTCCCCCATCCGCTCCCGCGCGCGGGCCTTCACGCTTTCGCTCCTGAGCTGGCCGCAGGCGGCCATGATGTCGCGGCCGCGGGGGGTGCGGACGGGGCTGGCGTAGCCGGCGCGGTTGACGATCTCGGCGAACTTCTCGATCTGCTCCCAATCCGAGCATTCGTAGGGCGCGCCGGGCCATGGGTTGAAGGGGATGAGGTTGATCTTGGCGGGGATGCCGCGGATCGCCTTCACCAGCTCGCGCGCATCGGCCAGGCTGTCGTTGACGCCCTTCAGCATCACGTATTCGAAGGTGATGCGCCGCGCGTTGGAGACGCCGGGATAGTCGCGGCAGGCCTGTAACAGCTCGGCGAGCCTGTACTTCCTGTTCAGCGGCACGATCACGTCGCGCACCTCGTCGCGCGCGGAATGCAGCGAGATGGCGAGCGCGGAGCCGATCTCCTCGCCCGCGCGCCGGATCATCGGCACCACGCCGGCGGTCGACAGCGTCACGCGGCGCTTCGACAGCGCCAGCCCGTCGCCGTCGGCGACGATGGCGATCGCGGCCTTGACGTTGTCGAAATTGTAGAGCGGCTCGCCCATGCCCATCATCACCACATTGGTGAGGCGGCGCCCCTCGGCCGTGCTCGGCCAGTCGTTCAGCGCGTCGCGGGCGATCATCACCTGGCCCACGATCTCGGCTGGCGTCAGGTTGCGCACCAGCTTCTGCGTGCCGGTGTGGCAGAAGCGGCAATTGAGCGTGCAGCCGACCTGGCTGGAGACGCACAGCGTGCCGCGCCCCGGCTCGGGGATGAAGACGGTCTCGAATTCCACGCCCGGGCCGCTGCGCAGCAGCCATTTGCGGGTTCCGTCCGTCGAGATCTGCTCGGCGACGATCTCCGGCCGCGCCAGCGTGAAGCGCTCGGCGAGCAGAGCGCGCACGTCCTTGGCCAGATTCGTCATGCTGGCGAAATCGCGCGCGCCATGGACGTAGATCCAGTTCCACAGCTGGCGCGCGCGCATGCCCACGGCCTTCTCGGGCACGCCGGCGCCGATGAGGGCGTCGCGGAGCGCGTCGGGAGAGAGACCGAGGAGGGGCTGCATGACGCCTCACATCCCGCAGGCGTCGTGGGCCTTGTCGAGGGCGTCGGCGAGGCCGGAGAGGGAGTAGGTATCCCGGATCGTGGAGCCGCGCGAGGAGATGCCGGTCACGGTGGCGGAGGAGCCGCTCCTCAGGGCCTCGACCATCGGCTTCTCGTCGGAGAGTTCCTGCACCCAGGCGCTGCCGTCGTCGCCGTCGTTCTTGGTGAAGAGCTTGTAGGTCTGCGCGCCCACCTTCAGCGTCACGTCGCTGCCGTCCTTGTACTTGAAGCCGGGCACGATCTCGACCTCGCCCCGCGCCGCGGGATGGCGGCCCGGCCAGTCGGAGATCAGGAAATAGATCTTGTCGCGCTTCTTCTTCGGCACGGACGATTTCGGCTGCGCCAGCGCGTAGCACACCTTCTGGTCGCCCGATCCCGACATGTAGGCCGACCAGTCCCTGAACGTGCCCAGGCTCTGCGGCTGGTCGGCGGCGGCAAGCGCGGGCGCGGCGGTGGCGATGACAATAGCGAGGCTGAGGCGGCGCAGGCGCATGGGGCTTCCTTCATGGGTTCGGCGGGCGGGCAATTTCTGCAAGAGAATTCGGGCCTTAGCAAGGCGGAATCTGCGCCGGCAGTTAACCTTTGGCCACCGGCGGACGGCGCGCGAAGGTGCCGCTCCTGCGCGTGAATCCTCTACTTCGTCCGGAAGATCTCCGCCTCGACCTCCGGGAGCGTGTTCTTGCCGAAGTAGATTTCGGGGCCGACGAAGAAGGTCGGGCTGCCGAAGGCGCCGCGGGCGACGGCGTCCTCGGTGGCGTTCATCAGCGCCTGCTTGATCTCCGGTGTCTGCGCGGCGGCGATCAGCGCATCGGCAGCGAGGCCGGACTCCACAAGCGCGGCGCGGATCACGTCCGGATCGTCCATCTTCTTCGGCGCTTCCCACATGTGATGGAACGCCGCGTCGGCATAGGCGGGCAGCACGCCCATCCGCTTCGCCGCCGTCGCCATGCGCATCAGCGCCAGCGTGTTGACCGGGAAGTGCGGGTTGAACTGGAACCGGTCGAGCCTGTGGCGCGCGATGAAGCGGCGCGTCTCCAGCATCTCGTAGTCCATCTTGTTGCGGATGCCGCCGAAGGCAACCATGGGCGGCTTGTTGTTGGTCAGCTTGAAAATGCCGCCAAGCAGAACCGGCACGTAATCGAACGTCGCGCCGGTGCGCGCCTCGATCTCGGGGATCACCTTGTGCGCGAGATAGGCGTTGGGACTTCCGAAGTCGAAGAGGAATTCCGGGTTCATCACCATTTCTCCGCGAAGGGCCTGAGGTCCAGCTCGTGCGTCCAGCCGTCGCGCGGCTGGGTATGGAGATACCAGTACGCGTCGGCGACCGACTGCGGCTCCATCAGCGTGTCCGGCGGCAGCGAAGCCGCGTCGCCGCCGCGGCTGCGGATGCGCTCGCGCACGAATTCGGTGTCGACGCCGGCGTCGATGATGAGATGGGCGACGTGGATGTTCTTCGGTCCCAGCTCGCGCGCCATGCTCTGCGCCACCGCGCGCAGCCCGAACTTGGCGGAGGCGAAGGCCGCATAGCCGATGCCACCGCGCAAGCTCGCCGTTGCGCCGGTGAAGAGGATCGTGCCCTTGCCGTGCGGCAGCATCAGCCGCGCCGCTTCGCGCCCGGTGAGGAAGCCGCCATAGCACGCCATCTCCCAGACCTTGCGGAACACGCGTTCGGTGGTCTCCAGGATGGGGAAGTTCACGTTGGCACCGGGATTGAAGATGCAGACTTCCAGCGGCGCCTGCGCGTCGGCCTCGGCGAGGAAGGCGGTGATGTCCTCTTCCTTGCGGGCGTCGAGCCCGCGGGCGACGCAGGCGCCGCCTTCGGCCTCGATCTCGCTCTTGAGCTTCGCCAGCTTCTCCGCCGTGCGCCGCCCGGCGAACACCGTGTAGCCCTCGCGCGCGAAGCGCTTTGCGATCGCCGAGCCGATGAAATCGCCCGCGCCGATCACCGCGCAGGTGGCGTTGCGTGGAGGCATGGAAGGCTCTCCTTGCGGAAGTGCCATAGTAAGTCTTGTTTTAAGACTGAGTCAACTCTACACTTGTCATCCCGGCGGAGCGATGCGCAAGCATCGCGGAGAGCCGGGATCCATCGCGACATCATCTCGATGGGTCCCCGCTCTCGCTGCGCTCGGCCGGGATGACAGTGTGGAGTGGACGACGGTGCGCTGGCCGGAACTCGCGAAGGAGAACTGCTCGCTCGCCCGCGCGCTGGCGGTACTGGGCGACCGCTGGACGCTGATGATCCTGCGCGACGCGTTCCTGCGCGTGCGCCGGTTCGAAGCGTTCGAAGCGAGCCTCGGCATTGCGCGCCGCGTGCTGGCCGAGCGGCTGGCGCTGCTGGTCGAGGAAGGCATCCTGAGAAAGGTCGCCTATCAGGACAATCCGCCGCGCCATGAATACCGCCTGACGGAAAAGGGGTTGGAGCTTTATCCGGTGATCCTGTCGCTCGTACACTGGGGCGACAAATACTATGACCGGAAAAGGGGCCCGCCCTTGCTCCATACGCACAAGGCCTGCGGCCGCGACTTCCGCTCCGTCCTGACCTGCTCGGAATGCGGAGAACCCGTGCGTGCGCACGAGGTGACCGTGCACGCGGGACCGGGTGCGAAGAAGCCCGCGTGACCGGTCATCATCAGTCGCGGGCCAGCCGGCTCATGACCGTCAACAGGCAGCCGACCGCGAACAGGGCCGCTATAACGACGTAGGTCGCAATGTTCTCGCCGCCCTGCGGCGCGTTCGGAAAGAACATGCGGTAAAGCCCGGCCGCCAGAGCGAGCCAGCCGACAAGCGTGATCGCCACTGGCCAGCGCGGGGGCCAGATATTGTGCGCGCGAACGATCGACAAACCCGCGACGAAGAGAAGGCACCCATTCAGATAGACGACGGGTGCTGCGACTCCTGACCAGATTTTCAGGTTGAGCGCTTCGGATGCCGTGACGGCAATCAGCGTCGGGCCGACAAGGGCGGCAATCGATTTTGAACCGGGCATGTCGCAATTTTGCCTGGCGGGCGCCGGACAGCTTTGCGGTAGGTCAAGAGTCCTCGCTCAACCCAACCGTCTCCACGACGGTATCGAGCCGCTCCCGCTACTCCCTCAGCCCGTATCCCACCGCGAACAGGCGCCAGACGATGAGGCCCATGACCGTCATCAGCGACAGGGTGACGGCGGCGCCGATCAGGACCACGTGGGCGCCGTCGGAATAGCCGATCATGGAATGCCTGAGCCCGTTGACGAAGTAGAAGAACGGATTGCCCCAGGCGATCCATTTGAGCCAGCCCGGCAGCATCTCCACCGTGTTGAACACCCCGCCCACCATCGACAGGGGCGTGATGAAGAACACGTTGAGCATGGTGAGCTGCTCGAAATTGTTGGCCCACAGCCCCACGATGATGCCGAGCAGCCCGAAGATCACCGCCACGCCGAACACCCAGAACAGGAATTCGGGGATGTTGGAAAGCGAAGTCGCGCCGAACGCCGCGCCGATGATGAGGATGCCCAGCGCCGTCACCATCGAGCGCACGATGGTCATGGCGAGCGAACCCACGATCATCTCGACATAGGAGAGCGGCGAGACCAGCGTCTCCTCGATGTAGCGCAGGAAGCGCTGGAAATAGATCTGCGAGGTCGATTGCAGGAACGCGGCGTTGACGACGTTGAGCATCAGCACGCCCGGCAGCACGAACTCGATGTAGCGATGGCCGCCGATGGAGGTGATGCGCCCGCCGACGACGTAGCCGAAGATGAAGATGAAGAGCAGCGCCGAGATCCACGGCGCCAGGAAGGCCTGGATCGGCACGCGCATGACGCGCGACCATTCGCGGCGGATGATGGTCCACAGCCCCACCCAGTTGACGGTCATGGGCCGCATCGGCGCCATGACCGGAAGCTCCTCGCGGGTTTCGCTCACGTCGTTCATGCCGCCCCCGCCGCCGCCAGATGCTCGGGCGTGGCGCCCGTCGCCGTGAGATACGCCGTTTCGAGCCCGTGTCCCTTTAGGAAATCGCTCTTCGGCCCCTCGCGCACGATCCTGCCGCCGGCGATGATGGCGATGGTGCGCGTCAGCCGCTCGATCTCTTCCAGGTAGTGGGAGGTGAGCAGGATGGTCTTGCCTTCCCGGTTCAGCTCCTGGAGGTAACGCCACAAATCGAGGCGCAACTCCACGTCCACCCCGGCGGTGGGCTCGTCGAGGATGAGCAGCTTCGGATCGTGCACCAGCGCGCGGGCCAGGATGACGCGGCGCTTGAGGCCGCCGGAGAGCTCGCGAAACTGCTTCTTGGCATGCGCGGTCAGGTCGAAGCGCTCGATCAGCATCTGCGTGCGCGCCTTGCGCTGGGCGGCATGCAGGCCGAAATAGCCCGCCATCCATTCCACGATCTGGGTGACCGTGGCGAAGGTGTCGACGTTGAACTCCTGCGGCGAAAGCCCGATCAGCCGGCGCGCCTCGCGATAATCCTTCACCGCGTCGATGCCGAAGACCTCGATCTTGCCGCTCGTCGGCTTGGCGATGCCGGTGATGCAATGGATGGTGGTCGACTTGCCCGCGCCGTTCGGGCCGAGGAAGCCGAAGAAATCCCCCGGCGCGATCGTCATGTCGAGATCGTCCACCGCGACCGTGCCGCCACGATAGACCTTGCGCAGGTGGGAAATGGAAATCGCTGGTGTCGTCATGGGGCGCTGTGACTATCATAGGAGCGGCAGACAGGGAAGGAGCCGAAACCATGGTGATCCGTGTGGGGATATTGGGCGCGTCCAGGATCGCGCCGGCGGCCGTGATCGCGCCGGCGAAGGACAATTCGGACTTCCTGGTCATCGCCGTGGCGGCGCGGGAGCGCCATCGCGCCGAGGCCTATGCGCGGGAGCACGGCATCCCGGGCGTCATGGCGGACTACGCCACGCTGGTGACTCATCCCGGCGTCGATCTCGTCTACAACCCGCTGCCGCCCGCCCTGCATGTGCCATGGACGCTGGCGGCGCTGAACGCCGGCAAGGCCGTGCTGCTGGAGAAGCCCTTCGCGATGAACGCGGCCGAGGCGCGCGAGATGGTCGCGGCGTCGGAGCGGACGGGCCGGCCCCTGATCGAAGCCTTCCACTACCGCTACCACAACGTCATGCGCCGGGCCGTCGAGATCGCCCGTTCCGGCGAGCTGGGCCGGCCGACCGAAGCCGAGGCGATGTTCCAGTTCCCCATCGCCTTCGACCCCGGCGAGCTCCGCTGGATCGCGCCGGTGGGCGGCGGGGCGCTGATGGACATGGGCTGCTATCCGCTGCATGCGCTGCGCTCCGTCATCGGCGGCGAGCCCGAGATCGTCTCCGCCGAGTGCGACATCCAGCACGGCGTCGACGCGGCGGCGAAGGCGCAGATGATCTTCCCCGGCGGCATTCGCGCGAAGATGTCGTGCTCGATGATGCCGGAAAGCTTTGGCGCCTTCCTGCGGCTTGCCGGTGAGCGCGGGACGCTGGAGATCGTCAACTTCCTGGCGCCGCAATACGGCTACAGCTTCAAGGTCACCGTGGACGGCAAGACGCGGGAGGAGAAACCGGACGGACCGTCGACCTACGCCGCGCAGCTTGCGGCCGTCGCCGACGTGCTGATGAACGGCGCCACCCCGCTCACCGGCGGCGCCGACGCCATCGGAAACATGGCCGCCATCGACGCGATCTACGCGAAGGCGGGGTATGTGCGCGGGACGTAGCTCTGCTTGTCGTCCCCGGCGAGCGGCGCGAAGCGCTGCGAGGAAAGGGGATGACAAATGAGTTTCGGCGAAATCAACGGCGCCTATCCCTTCTTCCGCATGATCGGCGCGCCCCATTTGTGCTGGGGCGGGAGTTCGACGGGGCCACCGGGGCGGATGGGGCGGCCGGGATAGCCGCCCAGGCTGATCAGCCGGTCGTACATCACGATGGCGCCCGCCATGCCGACATTGATGGAAAAGCGCGTGGGGATGCGCACCACGAACTCGCAGCGCGCGAGCATCTCCGGCGACAGCGACATGCGCTCCGCGCCGAACACATAGGCCGCCTGCACGGGATGCTTGAAGCGCGGCAGTTCCGCCGCGTCATCGGTGATCTCCACGCCCACCAGCCGGCAGCCCTGCGGCAGCCGCAGGTCGGCGGCAGTGGCGTGCTGATAGAGCGGGAGATTGCTCGCGGCGCGCGAGGTGTCCGACAGGGCGTCGGCGAGCTTTACGCGCCCGGCGACGGTGAAGAAGAAACTTGCGCCGAACGCATGCGAGATGCGCAGGAGATTGCCGAGATTCATCGGCTTGGAAATCCCATCCACCCCCGCCGCGAAATAGCCCCGCATTGCGAAATCCCTTGTCATCCCCGCCGGCAACGCGTAGCGCTGCGCGAGCCGGGACCCTTGCCGGCGCCCGCGCGCTGGGTTCCGGAGCGGACGCTATCGTGTCCGTCCGGGATGACAAGTAGAGTGTTGCACGCATGACCAATCCCATCCTCGTCGAGATCACCCGGGGCGGGCGCGTCGAGAGCGTGCATCGCGGCGCCGTCGCCGTGGTGCGGGCGGACGGGACGCGCGTGCTGGCGCTGGGCGATGCCGAGGCCGTCAGCTTTCCGCGCTCCTCGCTCAAGCCGGTGCAGGCGCTGCCGCTGCTCGAATCGGGCGCGGCGGAGGCGTTCGGGCTCGGCGACGCGGAGATCGCGCTGGCCTGCGCCTCGCATTCTGGCGAGCCGATGCACACCGGGCGCGTCGCCGCCTGGCTCAAGCGCATCGGGCTGACCGAGCGCGACCTCGCCTGCGGCGCCCATCCCTCGCGCTACGAGCCGGTGATGGAGGCCATGATCCGCGCCGGCGAGGCGCCGACACGGATCTTCAACAATTGTTCGGGCAAGCACACGGGCTTCCTCACCGTCGCGCGCCATTGGGACGTGGCGACGGATGGCTATGAGCGTCGCGATCATCCGGTGCAGGTGGCGGTGGCGACAGCGCTGGGCGAGCTCGCCGCCGTTGGCAGCGACATCCCGTTCGGGATCGACGGCTGCGCGGCGCCGGCCTTCGCGCTGCCCATCGCGGCATTCGCCCGCGCGCTGGCGCAGTTCGCCGATCCTTCGGCACAGCCCGCGCCGCGCGCCGCCGCCATGCGCCGGATCGTGCGCGCCATGACGGCGCATCCCGAACTGGTCGCGGGCACCGGACGCTCCGACACGATCCTGATGCGCGCCGCCAGGGGCCGTGTCGCGACGAAGGCGGGCGCCGAGGCGTTCTATGCCGCCATCGTTCCCGAAGCGGGACTCGGAATCGCGCTCAAGATCGACGACGGCGCGGGCCGCGCGGCGGAAACGGTCATCGCCGCTCTTCTCGACAAGCTCGGACTCATCGGCGAAGACCGCGATGCGCGCGCGCTGATTCGCGCGCCGGTGCTCAATACCCGCGGCGCGGAGGCGGGCGAGCGCAGGCCGGCCGATGCTTTGATAAAATGCGCGCTGGAAGTGTTGCCGAATTGACTCAGTGACCTGTGGCCGTTCCGCGGGCGCGGAACCGCAGCGCCGCGTTTCCAATTACCTGCAAAGTACGGGCGTGGCGAAGGGGCGTGTGCCAGGACGACGCACCCAGGACGACAGCCATGAGCAACGTCATCTCCGCCCTCAGCGGCGAGTATCTCGATTCCCGAACCTTCCGCTATGCGCGCAACCAGCGCGACGCCGGCATCGAACATCTGCCATGGGAAACCCGGCTGCCGCCGATGCGGCCGCTGGTGACCGACGTGGCCATCGGCGTGGCCGTGGTCATCGCCGCCGTCGCCGCCATACTTCTGGGCTGAAGCGTTTGGAGGGATCTGCCGCGACCGGACGCGGCCCGGCCGCGGCAGCGCGCCATCATTGCGCCGGGGGCGTGTTCTGCTTTGCCGCTTCGGCGGCCTTGTCGGCCTTCTCCATGTCCGGCGTGTAGGGCACGACGGATTTGATCGGGCAGATCTGCGGCCCCGTGCCGAAGTTGCGGATGAAGATGTGGTCACCCGCGCCCAGGCAGCTCAGCTGCGAGAAGCCGCCGACGGACTTGAAGCCCACGCGCTCCTTGAAATTGAGCTGCGGGCACGGGCCCAACAGGTCCATCCTGAAGCGGTTGTGGAATTCGTCCTCGACGATCAGCGTGCGGTCGTTGACGACTTTCCAGTTGTAGACCTGCCCGACGGACAGGCAGGTCGGGCTGGCGAGCGCCGGCGCGGCAAGCGCGCACAACCCCGCCGCAAGCAAAAGCGATTTTCCCATGGCTCCATTCCCCTGGAAGGGACGCCCCTCGCGCGGAACTATAACAAACGAGGCGGCTGAAGGTTCAAATTTTGCATGAAACGCCCGTCATTCGGCCATGGCAGCGGGGGTTTGCGGGATATTCGCGTCAGTACAGCCAGGGGATCAGACGGTCGGTCTGGAGCATGTATTCCACATATTCGGGGAAGGCCTTTGAGAGCACGCCTTCCTCGTAGTTCATGCGATAGAGCTGGCAGCAGAACTGCAGCACCAGCAGCGCGATCGCCCAGGGCGATGTCACCAGCAGCGCCACGCCCACCAGCGCGAGCTGCTCGCCCAGGTAAAGCGGATGGCGGACCATCGAATAGGGCCCGCTGGTCACGAGCTTGCGGCCCTCCGGCATGATGCTGATCGAGCGGCCGAGCCAAAGCAGCGAATAGAGCGCGAAGGTGGTGCCGGCGAAGATCAGTCCGGCGGAAACGCCGAACCACGGCGAGCCGTGCACGCGCGTGGGCAGCGTGAGCAGCCCGATGCCGAGATAGCAGCCGAGGAAGGCGATCGCCCGCGGCGCCCATCCGCGCGTGGCCGCCACCGGACTGCGGCGGACGATGAGCAGCGCGATCAGCACCAGGGCGAAGACGAAGACCGAGGTTTTCGACAGCAGGTCGAGCCATGCCATCACCGCCTTGCTCGGCGAATCGACGGCGGCGAACTTCGCGGCGAGATGCGGAAACTGCACCCCGCAGCAGTAGACGTACCAGACGATGAGCGGCGACGCGGCCAGGATGTCGTAGGCCTTGGTGCCGCGGCGGAGGAAGTGGGGCATGATCGTCCCGGAAGCGGTGGCGCGCACCCCTCAATATGCGCGCATCCCATTAAGCCCCCGGAAACTTACGCGGTTAGCAAACCCCTAACCCAGCGCGCCGGCGGAGCCCGGTTGGCGGCGCAGGCGGGCTTGGTTAAGGTCCGCCAACCGCAATTTCGGGAGACCCCGCCATGAAGGCCGCCCTTTGCACCCACTACGGACCGCCCGAGGAGCTGGAGCTCCGCGACATCGCGAGCCCCAAGGCCGGAAAGGGCCAGATCGTGGTGTCGGTGAAGGCCTGCGGGGTGAATTTCCCCGACGTGCTGATGATCCAGGACAAGTACCAGTTCAAGCCGGCGCTGCCCTTCCCGCCCGGCGGCGAAGTGGCCGGACTGGTGAAGGAAGTCGGCGAAGGCGTCGAAGGCTGGAAGGCGGGCGACCGCGTCTGCGTCTCCACCGGCAACAGCGGCTTCGCGGAGGAGGCACTCGCCGACGCACGCCGCTGCATCCATGTGCCGGACAACGTGCCGTTCGACATCGCCTCGTCCTTCATCGTGACCTACGGCACCTCGTGGCACGCACTCAAGGACCGCGCGGACCTGAAAGCGGGCGAGAACCTCGTCGTGCTGGGCGCGGCCGGCGGCGTGGGGCTTTCGGCCTGCGAGATCGGCAAGGCGATGGGCGCGCGCGTGATCGCGGGCGCCTCCAGCCAGGAGAAGGTCGACCTCGCGAAGAAGCACGGCGCGGACGACGGCTTCGTCTATCCGCCCGCGCCGCTCAACCGCGACCAGCAGAAGCAGCTGTCGGAGGACATCAAGCGGCTGACCGGCGGGGCGGGCGCGGACGTGCTCTACGATCCCGTCGGGGACGATTATGCCGAGCCGGCGCTGCGCGCCATGAACTGGAATGGCCGTTACCTCGTGATCGGCTTCGCCGCCGGCAACATCCCCAAAGTGCCGCTGAACCTGACGCTGCTCAAGGGCTGCCAGATCGTGGGCGTGTTCTGGGGCGCCGCCACCGCCCGCGACCCGAAGCACGCCCAGCAGAGCCTGCAGGCGCTGATGGGCATGATCGCCGACGGCAAGCTCAAGCCCTACGTCTCCGAGCACATCCCGCTCGCCCGCGCCGGCGAAGCCATCCGCCTGCTGATGGACCGCAAGGCAAAGGGCAAGGTCGTGGTGACGATGGAGTAAGCCGAAGGCCCGAGATCGGAGTCCGTCACCCGTCAACATCGCAGTGCGGCCGGCGACACGAACAATGTGGTACGATTGGGAGGTCAGATTGCGCATGAAAACGTGGATAGCATTGATCCAGGCTGCGATGATTTCGATGCTCCTTTGTGCGACGGCGGATGCGGCCCCCGTCGAGACCAAGAAGATGTCGGAGGTTCATACCGTTGCAATCATCGCCGCTCTTGGCAACGAGGCGAAATACCAGAGAGTCGGGATAATGGTATTCGGCAATGAAAGTGGTCCCGTTGACATCTCACAGTGGGGGCTTGACGACATTCTCGCCGGCGAGATGACGGCGGCGCTCCAGGACCACTACAAAGTCAAGACCGCCGACTTCGATCACAACGCGTTCGCGACTGCGAACGAAGACGACGGGAACTGGTTCAGCTCGAATCCGACGCTCTACGATCTCATCGTCCAGCGAAACGATCGGGCGCTGGTTGATGCCTATATCGTCGTCGTACGCGGCGGCTTGCAGGATGTGATCGGCGGCACAAACCAGCCGCTGATCGGGCTGGGAATGTACCGGCATCCATTCGGGTTGTCGGGACACGTTGTCGCTGATTACGCAATTTTCGACGTGTACGTGGTCGATTCCTATACCTGCAAGGAAATTGCCCGTTCGCAGCTCATTCTTGGCGAGGATCAATCAGATAATCCGGAACCGCCGATCCGGCAGGCGAGCGAATCGGATTTCCCGGAAAACTACTCGGACCTGACCGACACGCAGCGAAACGATTTGCGGCAGACCGCGATCGAACTGCTCAAAGCCGCCACGCGCCCCACGCTGTCTCATCTTGGCTTTCAGGTCGAGCCGGAGAAAATCCATTGATTGCGACAGGCTGAACGGTCCGCCCATGACCCACGGCTCCCATGCGACGAATGCCTGCGCGGTGTGCGGCAACGCCAAGTCTTCGCGGGACATGGTGCCCGCGGCGCTGGTGCGGGGCAAGGTCGCGGCGCTGATCCAGGAGGCCTGCCCGCACTGGACGGCGGAAAACTGGATCTGCATTTCCTGCCTCAACCGCTTCCGCACCGAATTCGTGCGCGGCGAGATGGAGAAGGAGCGCGGCGAGCTTTCCGTGCTGGAGCAGGAGGTCGTCGACTCGATCCACGCCAACGAGCTCATCGCCGACAACCTCAACGAACAGTTCGACCAGAACCTCACGCTGGGCCAGCGCATCGCCGACAAGGTCGCCACCTTCGGCGGCAGCTGGAGCTTCATCATGGTGTTCTTCACCGTGATGGCGGCGTGGATCGTGGCCAACAGCCTCTATCTGCTGTGGCGCCCCTTCGACCCCTACCCGTTCATCCTGTTCAACCTGATCCTCTCGATGCTGGCGGCAATCCAGGCGCCGATCATCATGATGAGTCAGAACCGCCAGGAGGAGCGCGACCGGCTGCGCGCGGAGAACGACTACAAGGTCAACCTCAAGGCCGAGCTGGAGATCCGCGCGATCAGCGACAAGATGGACCAGCTCCTGCACAATCAATGGGTGCGCCTGCTCGAGATCCAGCAGATCCAGATGGAGATGCTGGAGGACCTGGCGGGCCGGAAGGGAAGATAGATGTCGGTTCTGGGCTGGGTGGTCTTCGGGCTGATCACGGGCTTCGTGGCGAGCCTCGTCGTCAACGAGCGCGGCGAAGGCTGCATCGTCAACATCGCGCTGGGCTTCGTGGGCGCCCTGGTGGGCGGCTTCCTCTACCGCCAGATCACCGGCTTCGACGCCTTCGCCTTCCATTTCAACCTGATCTCGATGCTGGTGGCGGTCGTGGGCGCGGTGATCGTGCTGGTGATCTACCACGCGGCGACGGGGCGGCGGGGACTGCGCTGATCCGCCGTGCCGGATTTCCAGGTTCGGAGTATCATGCGTGGGGGCGAGTCCCGTCCCAAAGGAAGGCCAGTGCGCACCTTCGCCCAGGTCCAACGCGTATTGCCGGCCGGACGCCGCCCTCAGGAGCCGGGCGCGCGGCGGCCGATGCTGCAGCTGCGCCCATCCGCGACCGGCATCGATCTGACGAACGTGCCGGCGCGCCACGACATCGCGCGCGAAGGCGTCAGCGGCAGCGCGACGGAGCTGCCCCACGCGGCCGCGATCCGGCGTGCTTTCGGATCGCACGATGTGTCGTCCCTGCGCGCCTACACCGACGCGCGCGCGGCCGCGGCTTCCGAAAGGCTGGGAGCGCGGGCCTACGCGTTCGGCGACCGGATCGCCTTTCGCCATCCGCCGAGCCTCTTCACCGCCGCGCATGAAGCCGCGCACGCCATCCAGCAGCGCAGGGGCATATCGGGCTCCGATGCCGGACGCGACGGCGCGCATGAGCGGCATGCCGACGCGGTCGCGGCGCGGGTCGTGCGGGGCGAACCGGCGGACAAGCTTCTCGATTCCCCGCCCGCTTCGGCGCCGCCTCCGCTTCAGCAGCAGGATGAACCGACGCTCACGCCCAGCATGTCCAAAGGCAAGGTCAGCGTGTACGCCTACGAGGAGGGCGGCAAGAAGACGTGGATCGATCCCTTCAAGATCGCGTTCCTCGGCGGCGAGGGTTTCGGGACATTGCTGGCCGCGCGGGCAAAGGGGTTCACCACCTTCGCGGGCATCTTCGTGCTCGCGCAGGCCTCGCTGGAATCGAACTTCGGGCAGGGAAATTTCGGAGCCCAGTACAAGAACCTGTTCTCGCTCATGGGCGGGCCGGCCAAGAACAAGGGGACGGCGCACGGCCACCTGCAGAGCTTCCCCAGCTACGAAGCCGGATTCGACGCCTACACCGCGACGCTGGCCAGGAAATGGCCGACCACCGTCGATCCCGCCACGGGGCTGTTCACGAAGGATACGTTCACGCCCGACGACATCAACAAGGCCTTCCATCAGAAAAACTACTGGGGAACGGGCGCCTATCTCGGCGACAAGAGCAGGGATTACGGCCGCGATCTCTTCCGCCGCATGGAATTCATCTGCGGGCCCCTGCTGGCGATCGCGCGGCAGAAGCAGGCCGAGAACAAGAAAGCGCTCGCGGACGCCATCGCGGGCGCCCGCGCGACGGGCAGGTACGGCGCAAATCCCGAGGTGCCGCTTGGCGACGCGGATGCCGTGGCGGCGGCCAATCACATGGTTGAGGTCTGCATGAAGTTCGATGCGCTGTACGCGGATATCGTCCCGAAAATCGGGACCGCCAGGAGCGCCATTCCGGGACTGCTTGCCGGGGGCGGCAAGGCGGCGCGCGCGCCGTGACGACACCGCGATGAGCGCCCGCACGTTCGAGCAGCGGCCACGGATCGCCGGCGCCGCGCCCGCGTCGGGCTTTCACCCCCACGGCCGCGCGCTGTCGGGCGGCACGCGCCTGCTCTCCGGCGACGGCCGCACCGGCAGCGAAGGCGCCGGCGACTTCTTCCGGCCCATCGACGTGTTCTTTTCCAATATCGGCGCGGGGATCGCGGGGCTGTTCGGCGTGGACATCAAGGCTGAAGACACCAACGGCCCGGCCTGGGATCCGCATGGCGAGTTCCGCTGGGACGTGAACTTCTCGACGGATGGAAAGAACGGCTGGCTGGTCCAGAAGAACGAGCTGAGCTACCGGGTGCAGGACGCCAGGGGCGCGGACCTGCCATTCTCCTACCCGCCGGTCTATTTCGAGGCGTGGCCGGTGGACGCGAACAGCCGCGTCCTTCCGCATCCCGGCGACACCTGGGCGCGCCCGAACATGGACAAGCTGCTCAAGACCCAGACCCAGGGACATTGGAGCACGCGCAGCCGCGTCTATTTCACCAGGAGCGACCCGGCCAAGCAGGGCTTCAGGCCGGGCGCAGTGAAGGAGGCTGGCGGACATCTTCTCTCCTCGACCTCCGAGCCGAAGGATCTCGGCATTCCCAAGCTGCACCGCTATGCGCAAGGGCTGTGGGATCTGTCAGGCAAGCATGAAGGGACGAAGGGGTAGTGGGCGAGCGGGCCGGCCTGTGGCGCCACGCGACGCCGGCGATGGAATCCTCTCAGCGCTGCCGCATGCCGCCTTGCGTCTTGGTGTCGTCGATCCGATGTGGCGGAAAATCTGCAATCACGCCAAAGCGGTAAAAACGGCCGGGGTGCCCGAGCTGTCCGCCATAGCGACCGGCTCTCGTTCACAGAAAAAGCATAGCCACAGACTTTCCAAATCCCGACAGTCTGCTAAATTTCGTGCAATATTCGCTGAATATTCGGGGGTACCTTCGTGCGAGAGCATGCTCGGAAGGCGGCTTGGCCCGCTCAGGCCGTCACACGCGCACTCACAAGACCGGCCGGCGCCCTTCCGTCGCTGCTCGCGCGCGATGCCGCCGCGTTCGACCTTACGGGCATCCCGGCCGCGACGGGCGGCGGGTTACTGTCGGGTCAGCCAGGCAAGGACTCCAAGGACGACGATCCGAAAAAGGATTTTGGGGATCGTCCCTATCATCCCGACCTGGTGCTGCCGTTCCATCCGGAGAAAGAGCATCTGTTCAATTTCGGCTTCAACGATCCGCCGGACCTTGCCGACGATTGGATCAAGCAGAGGAACTCGCCCGGCCAAAAGGACGCCGAGCTTCAATCGTTCGGGTTCGGCCGCACCAAGGGGATCAAGTTCAATTTCAACGCGGGCCCGGGCAAGCTATTCGAATAACTGAACGACAAGCCCATGGAACTCTCGAAGCTGCCGGGCGCGGGCATGCAGGGCTTGAACGCGGGCGTGACGATCCCGCTGTGGCAGCTCGCTAAGTGGTTCGGGAAGAAGTAGCGGCAAGATAGATCTCGCCTCCGCCCTGCTTGAACTCCTCCGCCTTCCTGGCCATGGCGGCGCGGATTTCGGCGGTGGAGAGGGTGTCGTTTTGGCCCTTCGCGGCGTCGCGGACTTCCTGGCTGATCTTCATCGAGCAGAATTTCGGTCCGCACATCGAGCAGAAATGCGCGACCTTCGCGCCCTCGGCCGGCAGCGTCTCGTCGTGGTCCGGCAGGCCGAGATGCTCCTTCAGCGTGACGTAGCAGGTCGAAGGAGCCAGTTCATTTCCCGCTTGCGGATACACACGATTTGTGTATGCTAACCGCATGGCGAAAAGCCTGTCCAGCCGGGAGGTCATTCGCCTGCTCGTCAAGGCCGGCTGGGTGGAAGTGCGGGTGAGCGGAAGCCATCACCATTTCCGCCATCCGGCACGGGCTGGAACGGTGACCGTGCCACATCCGGTGAAGGACATCCCGCCCGGAACGCTCAGGAGCATCGAGCGGCAGAGCGGCGTGAAATTGAGGTAGCAAAATGCAGCGTTTCTACACCGCCATCGTCGAGACCGCGCGCGATGGCTTCGGCGTGTTCTTCCCCGATCTTCCCGGCTGCACCAGCTTCGGCCGGACGGTGGAAGAGGCCGCCGGCAATGCTTACAGCGCAGCGCAGGCGCATGTCGCGCTGTCGCAGGAATATGGCGACACGATCCCCGACGCGCGCGCGCCCGACGCCATCCCGCGCGAGCGCGACGTGAAGGAGAAGGCTCGCCTGCTGATTCCGGTCGAAATGGCCGATGAGCCGGTGCGCGTGAACATTTCGCTGCCGGGCTCCGCACTGGAAGCGTTGGACCGCACGGCGAAGGAACTGTCACTGAGCCGGTCGGGCGCGATTGCGTATCTCGCGCTGGAGCGGGAGGTAAAGAACGAACGGTTCGGAAGGTCACATACCAAACCAAACAGGAAACGAACGAAGGCAGGTTAGTTAGAAATCAAATCCGATTCCAAGGCGGCACCAGACGTGAGCGCAGTTCGAATTCGATTGCCTTATAATCGGCTGTTGAATGAAACCACAAAGCAACGCCCTTTCCGGTTGTTACCTCGGAATAGATGAGATTGTTAAGCCTGCAATTCGTCTGCTGACCGCCCATATAGCAGTTCTTCGGAGAAATGTTCCCGTAACCCATGTTGAAGCGCGCAGAGAAATTCGCACACTCGCCGATATAGCGAAGTGCATTGTCCACGGTGAGAGCGTACACGCCGGGTATCCGATAATTGCTGGGAATTTTGAATTTGCAAAAAGGGCCGGTTCCATAGCGGTTCAGATGAACAGAGTCGCGCTTCGAATATCGCTCCTGAGGCAACAATGCGAGAATCCTACCGTCCTCACCCCTTTCAGGACTGAGATCGCATACCGCACTAAACTCATAGCCGCCCAGATTCATGACTGCGAAACGTAGATCTCGCTTCCGCCCTGCTTGAACTCCTCCGCCTTCCTGGCCATCGCGGCGCGGATTTCGGCGGTGGAGAGGGTGTCGTTTTGGCCCTTCGCGGCGTCGCGGACTTCCTGGCTGATCTTCATCGAGCAGAATTTGGGGCCGCACATGGAGCAGAAATGCGCGAGCTTGGCGCCTTCGGCCGGCAGCGTCTCGTCGTGGAAGGCCTGCGCGGTTTCGGGGTCGAGCGCGAGCGCGAACTGATCGCGCCAGCGGAATTCGAAGCGCGCCTTGCTCATCGCGTCGTCCCAGATGCGCGCCGCCGGATGGCCCTTGGCGAGATCGGCGGCGTGGGCGGCGATGCGGTAGGCGATGACGCCGGCCTTCACGTCGTCGCGGTCCGGCAGGCCGAGATGCTCCTTGGGCGTGACGTAGCAGAGCATCGCCGTGCCGAACCAGCCGATCATGGCGGCCCCGATCGCCGAGGTGATGTGGTCGTAGCCCGGCGCCACATCCGTCGTCAGCGGGCCGAGCGTGTAAAACGGCGCCTCGTCGCAGGCGGCAAGCTGGCGGTCCATGTTCGCCTTGATCTTGTGCATCGGCACATGGCCGGGGCCTTCGATCATCACCTGCACGTCGTGGCGCTGCGCGATCCGGTTGAGCTCGCCCAGCGTTTCGAGCTCGGCGAATTGGGCGGCGTCGTTGGCATCCGCCGTCGAGCCGGGACGCAAGCCGTCGCCCAGCGAGAACGACACGTCGTATTGCTTGAGGAGTTCGCAGATCTCCTCGAAATGGGTGTAGAGGAAATTCTCCCTGTGATGCGCGAGGCACCATTTGGCCATGATGGAACCGCCGCGCGAGACGATGCCCGTTACCCGATCCGCTGTGAGTTGTATGTAGGCCAACCGAACGCCGGGATGGATGGTGAAGTAATCCACGCCCTGCTCGCATTGCTCGATCAGCGTGTCGCGATACAACTCCCAGGTCAGCTCCTCGGCGACACCACCGACCTTCTCCAGAGCCTGGTAGATCGGCACGCTGCCGATGGGCACGGGCGAATTGCGCACGATCCATTCGCGGATGGTGTGGATGTGGCGGCCGGTCGACAGGTCCATCACCGTGTCGGCGCCCCAGCGGATCGACCAGACCAGCTTTTCCACCTCCTCCGCCGCGCCGGAGGTGACGATGGAGTTGCCGATGTTGGCGTTGACCTTGGTGAGGAAGTTGCGGCCGATGATCATCGGCTCGGTCTCGGGATGGTTGATGTTGGCCGGGATGATGGCGCGGCCGCGCGCCACCTCGTCGCGCACGAATTCGGGCGTGACGTGATCGGGGATCGCCGCGCCGAACGCATTGCCGTCGGCCAGCGCGCTGCGCCCCAGGTTCTCCCGCGCGGCGACGAAGCGCATCTCCTCGGTGACGATTCCGGCGCGCGCATAGTGGAGCTGGGTGACGTTGCGCCCCGGCTTCGCGCGCAGGGGCCTGCGGTCCGCACGGTCGAATTGCGGCACGGTCAGGCGCTCGCCGCGCTTCAGCCCGTCGTCTTCCGGCTTGCGGGCGCGGCCGTCATAGTCCTCGACGTCGCCGCGCGCCAAAACCCACTCGCGGCGGCGGGCGGCCAGGCCCTTCTCGATATCGATCGCGGCCGAATCATCCGTATACGGACCGGAGGTGTCGTAGAGCCGCACCGCGGGCTCGCCCCCCGACAGCGCCACCTCGCGGAACGGCACGCCGCCGACCATGAGCTTGCGCGAGCCGGGCAGCGGCCCGCGCGTGACCTGAATCGATTTCGGATTGAGAACAGGCTTGTTCACGACACCTCTCCCTACGCCGGTCTTAACCGGATCAGGTTCAAAGGGACCCGCGGAATTGCGGTCTCAGCTCCCCTTCGGAGCGCCCCTGGGATGGCGGATTCATCGGTGCGTCCGGCGGCCGAGTCAAGGCGGAACCGGCGCTCTGGTATTCCGGGGCGTCATGGGCTATAGAGGGGCCACGTGGTTCTTGCGTCTCCGTCAGACGAAGCGCTTTCCGTTGTCACGACCCGCCTTGAACAGCGCGCCGAACCAACCGAAACCCCTCGAAACCTGATGCTCTCGTTCTAGCCGCGGCCGTGTCGCGCGTGTTGCGCGCGCGGAACTCAATCGACTCAGGGAAGTGCAAAATGACTAACGGTACTGTGAAATTCTTCAACACCTCGAAGGGTTTCGGGTTCATTTCGCCGGAAGGCGGCGGAAAGGACGTATTCGTCCACGCCAGCGCGCTCGAGCAGGCAGGCCTGCGCAGCCTCGCCGAAGGCCAGAAGGTCTCGTTCGAGATCGTGCCCGACGCGCGGGGGTCCAAGGCCACGAATATCAGGCTCGCGTGAGCCGAATGGAGCCGGGCGGCGGCGATCCCGCCGCCCGCGTTCCCCAGGACCAGGGAGCCCCCCAATGAATCAAGTAGCACGCGACCGGGAAGGTGCGCGCAAGCGGGCACAGGGGCATTTCGCCGCTTCCGAGCGGCGCGACGCCACCGTGCGCGAGATGATCGCCAGCGAGCAGGCCGCGGTCGCGGCGAAGACCGCGAAGCTGCGCGCGCTCAGGCTGGCGAAGGAAGAAGACGAGCGGCTCGCTGCCGCTGCGGATCCGGCCCCGCCGAAGGCCCGCAAAACACGCGCGAAGAAGTCCGGCCCGGCGGCGACGTAAGGCATAGAATCCCCGGCGCTCAGGCCAGCCGCAACTCGAACTCGATCTCGTGGCGGATCGGGATGCCGTCTGCGCCAGTCGCGGGAATTTCCGGCTTCAGCTTGCGCGCCTCGTCGACCGCGCCACGGTGCAGCGCCGCCATGTTCCAGCCACGCCGCTGGTAGAAGCGCAGCGCCCGGATGTTGTCGTTGGTGGTGACGAGCCAGGCGCGGTGCGCGCCTTTCTTCCGCGCTTCCGCAACCGCGGCGTCGAGAAGCGCGGTGCCGACGCCGTGATCTTCCACAAAGCTGTCCAGCGTGACGATCTCGAACCGGCCGCCCTCCTGTGCCCAGGTGACGACGCCCACGACAGCGCCGCCGTCCTCCGCGACGAGGCCCTGGAGCGACGCCGCGTCCCTTGCCTGCCCGCGCGAGACGATCCGCGAAGAGCCATAACGCTCCCGCCAGGCCTGGGCGAACAGGAGCCCGTCCGTCTGGACCTTTCGGCGAATGGCGATCACGACGCCGCGAACTGCCGGAACTCGCCGATCACCGCCTTCACCGCGGCCGCCACGATCTTCTCGCCGGCGGCGATGCTGGCCTGGGACGGGTCGGAGCCGATGCGGCCGTCGGGGAAGCGGCGGCGGTAATCCTCGGCATCGAGGATGGGGCCGGTCGGCGCGATGCGGGGCGACATCGCCACCTGTTTCTGCGCCTCAGGATATCCGTAGTAGGTGACGGAGACTTCGCTGGGCGTGGCGTGATGGCCCTCCCCCACCGGGAAGAGCTGGCGGCAGAGATCGCCCACGCCCGGAAGCTCCCACCAGTTGCGCAGCATGCAGCGCAGCGGCGGGTTGTTGCGGCCGGTACGGTCGAAGCTGATGCCGTGATAGATCTCGGAGAAGGCGGCGTTGATGGTGTTGATGTTGCCGCCATGGCCGTTGAGCCAGTACAGCCGCTCGAAGCCGTGGCGCGACAGGCTCTGCGCCCAGTCCATCATCGCGGCGATCATGGTGGAAGGCCTGAGCGTGATGGTGCCGGAAAACGCCATGTGATGCTGCGCCTGGCCGACATTGAAGGTTGGCCCGATCAGGATGCCCGCCTCGTCGCCCGCGCGCCTGCCGATGATCTCGGGGCACAGCGCGTCGGTGCCGAGCAGGCCGTTCGGCCCGTGCTGCTCGGTCGAGCCGATGGGAATCAGGATAGCCTTGGAGGTCTGCAGGTAGGCGTCGATCTCCGGCCAGGAGGAGAGATGAAGCTGCATGGCGGTTCCCGGGTGCTTTTCCGGGAGCGATTGTCTATGACATCGCCGGGGCTTGCAAAAGGGCGCGCATGACGGCGCTTCGCCACCTCGCGGACCTGGCCGGACTGGGCGCGCCACCGTTCACGGGCGCGGTGTTCGCGGTGCTGTGGCTTGCGCCCATGCTGGCCTGCAGCCCGCTCGCGGACTGGCTGGCGCGCCGCGTTTTCACCGATACGCCGCGGCTCGGCGCCTTCCGCGGGCTCAAGGAATCCCACGCCAGGCTGATCGTCGGGATCGCGATCGCCTGGGTGCTGGGCGGATTCATCGAGGAACTCCTGCTGCGCGGCGTGGCGCTGCAGGCCGTGGCCTTCGTCACGCGGCCGGCCGTGGGCGTGGCGGGCGGCGAGACCCTCGGCATCCTCGCCGCCGCCGCGCTGGCCTATGTGCTGCATCTCTATCAGGGCCGCCGCGCGGCCTTCATCGTCTCGCAGCTCTCGGTGCTGTTCGGGTTGCTCTTCGTGATCAGCGGCAACAACCTCTGGGCCGCCATCCTGTGTCACGGCCTCTACGACACCATCGCGTTCATCCGCTTCGCGACCGGGAAATCACGCTATTCCAAATTCGACGGATCGTCAGCCGAGTAGCGTCCCGAGCTTCTCGACCGCCTTCTTCCAGGCGGCGCGCTCGGCTTCGACCGCCTCGCCGTCCGGCAATTTGCCGATGTCGAATGCGACCTGCGCCTTGTCCGCGCCCTTGGCATAGAAACCGACCGAGATGCGCGCATCCGTCTTCCACCTGGCGCGGAGATATTTGTCCCTGGTGCGGGAGGTCTCCTCGAACGCGCCCTTGGGCATCCATTCGGGCCAGCGCCTGGCGTCGCCCACCACGGTGAAGAGCTTCCCCAGCGGCACCGGAAACACTTTCGTCACGCCGACCGAGAATTCGCCGTCGCATTTCTGGTTCATGGCGCGGATGCCGCGGGCGCGCTCGTAGGAGACCGCGATCATCTGGCCCCACCACGGGCCGGGTTTCCACTTCTTGTCGAGGAGCGCGGCGATGGCCTTGTGGTCGAGCCTGGCCGCGCCCGCCTTGTCCAGCCGCGCGAACCATTCCTCCCAGCCATGCCCGGTCTTGGCCGCGATGCCGTCGTCCGTCATGATGGGCCTGGCGCGCGTTCTCGTGGCCGCCCTGGACTTCGCTTGCGCCTTCGCGGCCATGCCCTAATCTCCCGTCCGACGCGCCATTCTAGCAACGCCACGGAGATCGTCCATGCCGGGTCCGCTTCAAGGGGTCAGGGTTCTCGACCTGACCGAGTTCATCTTCGGGCCCTACGCGACCCAGGTGCTGGGCGATCTGGGCGCGGACGTGATCAAGGTGGAAAATCCGGGCGGGGACCGGCAGCGCCACGGCTCCAAGCACGCGAAGAATTCCGACATGGGCGCCACCTTCATGACGCTCAACCGCAACAAGCGCTCGGTGACTTTGGACCTCAAGACGGAGGCGGGCTGCGCGAAGCTCGCCGCACTTGTGCCCACCGCGAACGTGTTCATCCATAACGTCCGCGCCGACGCCATGGCGAAGCTGGGCTTCTCCTACGACGCGGTGGCCAGGCTCAATCCGCACATCGTCTACGTCCATTGCGTCGGCTACGGCTCGGAAGGGCCTTACGCGGGGCGCCAGGCGTTCGACGATCTGGTGCAGGCGGCGAGCGGCGCCTCAGATCTCCTGCCCCGCGTCGACGGGCAGGAAGGCATGCGGCTCCTGCCGAGCTACGTCGCCGACAAGGTGTCGAGCATGCACGCGCTGTGGGCGACGCTGGCGGCGCTCTATCACCAGAAGGCGACGGGCGAAGGCCAGTTCGTCGAGGTGCCGATGTTCGAGAGCTTCACCTCGTTCATGATGGCGGAGCATCTCTACGGCGAGACCTTCGTGCCGCCGGTCAGCCATGTCGGCCACACGCCGGCGCTGGCGAACGACCGCCGGCCGCTCAAGTGCAAGGACGGATTCATCTGCATCCAGCCGGTGAGCCGCGCTGCTTCGGCGAAATTCATGGAGCTGGGCGGGATTCCGAACGCCTATGAAAGCGAGCGCTTCCTCGCCGCGCCCAAGGGGAGCCGCGTCGGGGTCTACTACGCCATGCAGCGCGAGGCGGCGATGGCGCATGGCGTGGAGGAATGGCTGAAGCTGGGCGAGGAGCACCGCATCCCCATCATGCGCGCCAACGCCCTGGACGGCGTGCTCGACGATCCGCATCTCAAGGCCGTCGGCTTCTTCGTCGAGCGCGAGCACCCGAGTGAGGGCAAATGGCGGGCGATGAAGCCGCCGGTGAAATTCTCCAAGACCCCCGCCACCATCCGCCTCGACCCGCCGCGGCCGGGACAGGACAATGAGGACTTCGAATGATTGCGCAAGCCTGTGGAAGAGGTATATGATGTATACCTCAGAGCAGGAGCCACCGCCATGGCGAAGCGCCCGACGAAGTCCGTGACGATCACCGCAAAGGTCGCACCGAAGCTGGACAAAAAATTGTCCAGATACGGCAAGCTGACCAGCCGGACGAAATCGTCCGTGGTCGAACGGATTCTCGCTGATCATATCGACTACGAACTCTGGTTCATCAAGGAAGTGCAAAAAGGCATCGATCAGCTTGAACGCGGGGAAGGCATTTCGCACGAGCGGGCCTTGAAAGAAATCCGCGAATACATCGCCGCCGAAAAGCAAAAGCGGCGGCGCGACCACAAGAAGGCGGCTTGATCTGGGATGATTATCTGGGCGCCCGATGCAAGGCGGGATATCAGAGAAGCATGGTCCTATGTTGCCGCCGACAACGAGCGGTACGCCGACAGGTTAGTCGACCTCATCATTGCGGCAAGCGAGCGCCTTGCGCGGTTTCCTGCGCTCGGCCGCAAGGGATTCCATGCCGGAACCAGGGAGTTTCACGTTCCGCGAACGCGCTATTTCCTAGTCTACAGGATAGGGGCGGACGACATAGAGATCGCCCGCGTGATGCACACCTCGCGCCGGTGGCCGCCCGAGGGTTGAACCCGGTTCGTGGCCCCGCCAATATCTCCGCCTCTTTCCAGGAACCCAGCCATGTCCGACACCCTCATCCCCGTTTCCGCCGAATGGAAGCAACGCGCCTATATCGACAAGGCGAAATACGCGGAAATGTATGCCCGCTCGATGGAGGATCCGGAGGGCTTCTGGCGCGAGGAGGCGAAGCGCATCGACTGGGCGAAGCCCTTCACGAAGGTGAAGAACGTTTCCTGGGATCCGGACAATCTCTACATCAAGTGGTTCGAGGACGGCGCGCTGAACGTCTGCGCCAACTGTGTCGACCGGCACCTGCCCACGCGCGCCAGGCAGACCGCCATCGTCTGGGAAGGCGACGATCCGCTGGACAGCCGCCATATCACCTACGAAGAGCTGCACCGCGAGGTCTGCAAATTCGCCAATGTGCTGAAGGCGCACGGCGTCAGGAAGGGCGACCGCGTCACGATCTACCTGCCGATGATTCCGGAAGCGGCCTACGCCATGCTTGCCTGCGCGCGCATCGGGGCGGTGCATTCGGTGATCTTCGCCGGCTTCTCGCCGGATTCCATCGCCGGGCGCATCCAGGATTGCGATTCCAGGATCGTGCTGACCTCGGACGAAGGCATGCGCGGCGGAAAGCCGATCCCGCTCAAGAAAAACGTCGACGAGGCGCTGGAGAAATGCCCCGGCGTGAAGGACGTCATTGTCGTCAAGCGCACCGGCGCGCGGGTGAGCATGAAGCGCGGCCGCGACGCCTGGTACCACGAGGAAGCAACGAAGGTTCCGGCGGAATGCGCAGCCGAGCCGATGGGCGCGGAGGATCCGCTGTTCATCCTCTACACCTCGGGCTCGACCGGAAAACCCAAGGGCGTGCTGCACACCTCCGGCGGCTATCTGCTCTATGCCGCGTTCACCCACCGCATCGTCTTCGACTATCACGACGGCGACATCTACTGGTGCACCGCCGACGTCGGCTGGGTCACGGGGCACAGCTACATCGTCTACGGCCCGCTCGCCAACGGCGCGACCACGCTGATGTTCGAGGGCGTGCCAAACCACCCCTCCACCTCGCGGTTCTGGGAGGTGATCGACAAGCACAAGGTCAACATCTTCTACACCGCGCCCACGGCGATCCGCGCCCTGATGCGCGAGGGCGAAGGTCCGGTGAAGAAGACCTCGCGCAAGTCGCTGCGCCTCCTGGGCTCCGTCGGCGAGCCGATCAATCCGGAAGCGTGGCTGTGGTATCACCGCGTCGTCGGCGACGGCCGCTGCCCCATCGTCGATACGTGGTGGCAGACGGAGACAGGTGGGATTCTGATCTCTCCCCTGCCCGGCGCGACCGACCTCAAACCCGGCTCGGCAACCAGGCCGCTGTTCGGCATCGTGCCGCAGGTGGTCGATGCCGAGGGCAAGGTGCTGGAGGGCGCGACCAGCGGCAATCTCGTGCTGCTCGAAAGCTGGCCGGGCCAGATGCGAACGGTCTATGGCGATCACCAGCGCTTCGTGGACACCTACTTCAAGACCTATCGCGGCAAGTATTTCACCGGCGACGGCTGCCGGCGCGACGAGGATGGCGACTGGTGGATCACCGGCCGCGTCGACGACGTGATCAACGTTTCGGGTCATCGCCTCGGCACCGCCGAAGTCGAAAGCGCGCTGGTCGGCAACACCAAGGTCGCCGAAGCGGCCGTGGTCGGCTTCCCGCACGACATCAAGGGCCAGGGCATCTACGCCTATGTCACGCTGAAGCAGGGCGTGGAGGCGAGCGACGCGCTCAATGCCGAGCTCAAGCAATGGGTCAGCCACGAGATCAGCCCGATCGCGCGGCCGGACGTCATCCAGTTCGCGCCGGGCCTGCCCAAGACCCGCTCCGGCAAGATCATGCGCCGCATCCTGCGCAAGATCGCCGAGGGCGACACGAGCAATCTCGGCGATACCACCACCCTCGCCGACCCGGCCGTGGTGACCGATCTGGTGAAGAACGGTCCGAAGAAATAGGAGGACGATATGACGGGCAACCGGTTGATCGCGTCATGCACGGCCGTTCTGACCGGCGCCCTGATCGTGGTGGGCGCGGTGAGCGACGGTATCGTCCGTCACGTCCTGCAAACCGCGCCCGGCTGGATTGTCATTGTTCTTGGCCTCAGGAATTCGGTGCTGACGCGCTGGGCGGCACTCCCGGTCTTTCTGGTCTGGCTTCTGATCTTTGTGCTGATCTGGCTCTATCTGCTCGACCTTTCCGACATCATCGACGGACATTTTGGCCCCGCCGAGATCGCGATGACGATCGTCGGCGCGATCGCCTGCGCGACCGGCCTATTCGCGGCATTGCGCACCGGCGGCTCCGCGAAGTGGTGGTCGGGCATGCTGATCTTTCTGCTGATGGCGGCGCTGCAAATCGGCGTCGTCGCGCTGAGCATGAAGCCGGCGATCGCCAGCGACACGGGTTTCCGGAATTGGCTGAAGCACGCACAAACAGGCTGAACGCGCTGGTTGCTTGACCGGCCGTCACCCTTTCCAGCGCCACTGGATCAGCAGCATCACGATCACGGCGAGCGAGGCGAAGGACCCGACGGCGAGCGGCAGCAGCGCCGCCTGTTCCTGCCATTTGAGCGCCGCATGGCCCGCGCCCGCGATGGGCAGCGTCCTGCCCGTTCCCCACACCGCCCCCAGCACGATGCCGATCCAGATGAGGAAGAACGACAGCCACAGGACGTGGGCGAGCGGCGCGCTCCAGCCGCTCCAGAACCGCAGCCGCTCCCACAGCAAGCCGAACGCGACCAGCGCGATTCCCATCTGCGTGGCCGCGACATGCGCGGACAGGCCAATGCGCGGCGCCTTCAGCGCGGGCAGCGCGAAGCCCGTCAGCAGGCCGAGCAGGAAGAGCAGCACGCCCATGAAGCAGAGCAGCGAGGCGAGATTGCGGGCCATCTATGCCTCCATCGCCGCAAAACGCGCGCGGGCGGCGGCGCTGGCCCGGCGCACGTCATCTGGGTCGTAGCCCGCCTGCTCGCAGAGCGTGAGCATGTCGTACCACAGGGTTTCGCCCGCCATGGCGCCGTCGCGGAACTCGATGCGCGCCACGAAGGGCAGCGCGACAGGACGGCCCGTTGGCGGCAGGCCGAGGAACGGGCCCCTGGCGGTGCCGTAGAGCGTGGCGCTGTGCATCAGCACGTTGCCCTCGACGACCTCGTTCTCGATCTCGAAGGACTGGTCGGGGAAATTCACGTAGGACGCGGCGTATTGCAGCCGCACCTGGCCGCGGCCATGGCAGCGCAGGCCCGTCGGCATGTGGTGATAGTAGCCGTCCGCCAGATAGGTACTTGCGGCGCGGACCGAGTCATGGGCCAATTCGGCGGCGATATGCTCCCGGTAGATCCGCATGATTTCATCGCGCGTCACAGCCCGCTCCAGAAACAGACTACGAGTCTGTATTTATAGACCCATGGTCAGTAAGTCAACGGGGGCCGGCGCGTGGTAAGCCAGGCCGACCGCCGCGCCGCCACCGTCGCCGCGATCCTGGCCGCGGCGCGCAAGCTGTTCGACGCGCACGGCTTCGAGGCCACCACGATGGACGACGTGGTGGCGAAGGCGGGCACCGCCAAGGGCGCGATCTATCACCACTTCCCCTCCAAGGAGGCGCTGTTCGGGCGGGTGCTGGAGACCATCCAGGAAGAGCTGGCGGCGGCGCAGGTTCCCGGCGCGAGCCGCGGGCTGCGCGATCCCATGGACCGGATCGCGGGCGGCGTGCTGCGCTACCTGCTGGCGGCCACCGAGCCGGGGCGCAAGCGCATCCTGCTCGTCGACGGCCCGGCGGTGCTCGGCTGGCGCAAATGGCGGGAGATCGACGACCGTTACTTCGGCGCGGGCGCGCGCATGGCGGTGACGGCCGCGCTGGGCGAAGGCGCCGCGGCCACGGAGATCGAAGCCGTGACGCACCTGCTCCTCGGCGCGGTGATGGAAGCCGCGCTGGTCTGCGCGGCCGCGAAGAACCCAAGGAAGGCCGCGCGCGACCAGACCGCGGCGCTCAGAAAAATGCTGGAAGGATTGCGCAAATGACGAACCTGGCCTGGCAGATCGGCGCGGTGAAGGTCACGCGCGTGGTGGAGATGGAGCTTCCCGTCCGTTACAACCCGAGATATTCCTTCCTCAGGGACGCGACGCCGGACGCGCTCGCCGAGATGCCATGGCTCTACCCGCATTTCGTCACGCCCGAGGGCGCGCTGGTGCTCTCGATTCACGCGCTCCTGGTGGACGCGCCCGGGATGAAGCTCGTCGTCGACACCTGCGTCGGCAACGACAAGGCGCGCGCGCTCCTGCGCGGGCAGAAGCTGCAGACGCAGTTTCTCGCGCACATCACCGAGGCTGGCTTTGCGCGCGAAAAGGTGGACGCGGTGGTATGCACGCACCTCCACGTCGATCACGTCGGCTGGAACACGATGCTGGAAGGCGGCAAATGGGTGCCGACCTTTCCCAACGCCCGCTATCTCATCGGGCGCACCGAATACGAACACTGGATGAAAGCCGGCGAAGGCGAGACGGTCGAGATCATGGCCGACAGCGTGACACCGGTATTCCAGGCGGGATTGGCGCAGACCGTGGAGATGGATCACCGCCTCTCGCCGGAGATCCGCCTGGTGCCGACGCCGGGCCACACGCCCGGGCATGTCAGCGTGATGATCGAGTCCGGAGGACGGACCGCCGTCATCACCGGCGACATGATGCATCACCCCTGCCAGGTCTCGCGACCCGATTGGCCGTCGGAATTCGACGACGACAAGCAGGCTGGCGCCGCCCGCCGCAACACCATGATCCGGGAGTGGGCCGACAGGCCCATCCTCGTCATCGGCACCCATTTCGCCGCCCCGACGGCGGGGCGGATCCGGGCCGACGGGCACGGCTACCGATTTGACACCGCGGCTACTTGAGCACCACCGGCGGAATGTCCTGCATCGCGGCCGATGTGACGGTGACGCCGTAACGCGCGCTTCCGACCTGCAGGACGTAGCTGCCGGGCGCCACGCCCATGAAGAAGTAATACCCGCTGCCGGTGGTGACGGTCTGCCACGACGGCCGGCCCGCCGCCCCCGTGAGCGTGACGGTGACACCCGGCCTGCCCACCCGGACCTGGCCGAGGAGCGCCGGCGCGCTCACCACCACGCCGCGCAGGCTGGCCGCGCCGGCGGCGGACGGCGCCAGCGCCAGCAGCGCGAAGACCGCGGCCAGGATTGCGCCCGCCGGCGTCGCCCGCACGCTCATTTCTGCCCTCCGGGGGCGGGCGCCGCCAGCGGCTGGAGCGGCGCGGCGTCCGCGTTGTAGGGCGTGGCGCTCACAAGCTGCATGGCGATGGGCTGGCGGAACTCGATGAGGGAACCGGTGTGATCCTGCGGAAAGGCCTTTCTGTCGTTGACGTCGACGACGCTCGAGCCGAGATCGCCGAGATCGAAGATCAGCCGTGGGATCGTATTGTTGATGGCGGGAACCGTGATGGTGAACTCGCCATCCGCCATGGCGATGTTGGAAGGGCTGAGATCGATCTTGACGGCCTTCAGCAGCGACGAATCGGTGATCGCCTTGCCGTTCGCATCGGTCAATTGCAGCCTTCCGGTGATCGTCCAGCTCGGCGAGGAGACGTCGTTCACGAGATCGTAGGTGCGATAGGCGAAAGGCGCCATCACCAGGAAAACGACGATGTAGACCGAGAACGCGCCGCTGCTCTTGAGCGTGAGCCCCGATAGCGGGCCCGATGCCGCCACCATCGTGCTGGGGAACAGGCGATAGATGATCACCGCGGGGAGCAGCGGCAGCGACACCAGCACCACCAGGAGAAACATCGAGAACAACGCGGCAAGTATTGTGCCGTTCATGGTGGCACCCTCCGCAAATTCAATATTTGGCGAATCCTATCATTTATTTCGAAAACGGCAATAAAAAGCGCTGCCATTCTTCGCCGGGATTTCGCGACCCGCGCGCGGCTCAGCTCGCCCGCGCGAAATCCTCCATTGCTTTCGCCATCGCGACGTCCTTGTCCGTCACGCCGCCGGCGTCGTGGGTGGAGAGGGTGACGTCGAGCTTGTTGTAAACGTTGGACCATTCGGGATGGTGATCCATCTTCTCCGCGAGCAGGGCCACGCGCGTCATGAAGGCGAAGGCGGCGCTGAAATCCCTGAACTCGAAGCGGCGCGTGATGGCATCGCGGCTGGGCACTTCGCGCCAAAGGGGCAATTCCTTCAGGGCGGCCTTCGCGCCGGGCTTCTGCATCTTTCGCCTCCACCGGAACATCGCGTCATCCTATAATGCGCCATGGACTGGGCGAACAGCGAATCTCCGGCGCTGGAGGAATTCGAGGCCATGGCGCGCGCGGCCTTCGCGGGCCTGCCGGCGGAATTCCGCGCGTTGGCCGGCGGCGTGGTCTTCGCGGTTCAGGAGTTCCCGGACGAGGAGGTCGTCCGCGACATGGATCTTCACAGCGAATTCGACATCCTGGGCCTGTTCCAGGGGCCGGACCTCGCGGGCCAGGATGCCGGCGCCATGTCCCAGACCATGATCTTCCTCTACCGCCGGCCGATCCTCGACTATTGGGCGGAGCATCGGGAGACGCTGGGCGGCATCGTCCGCCACGTGCTGATCCACGAGATCGGCCACCATTTCGGGCTGTCGGATGACGACATGGACGCGATCGAGAACCGCGCCTGAGCGCCGCGCATTTCAGCCCAGCGGGTAGCTCCGCTCCGCCACATAGATGCTGCCGCCCGGCGAAAGCCGGCTCGAATAGAGGATGAACTCCGCCACCTCGAACGGGGCGCTGGCGTAAAGCGCGTGATCCGTCAGCCAGTCGAGCACGCGGCCCCGCGGCGCGGCGCGCAGGCGCGCCAGCGTCACGTGCGGGATGAACTTGCGCTCCCCTGCCGGCTGCCCGGCGCGCTGGACGGCGGCCTCGATCTTGCGCGCGAGATGCGCCACGGGCCCGGGCTCGCGCACGCCGGCCCAGAGCGCGCGGGGATTGCCGCCGCCGAATTCGCCTACGCCTTTCAATGCCAGCGGGAAGCGCGGCGCGGTTATGGCGGAAAGCGCGTCGTCGACGGCGTTTGCGTCGCGGCCGTCCACCTCGCCGATGAACCGCAGGCTCAGATGCAATTGTCCGCGCTCGCTCCAGCGCGCGCCCGGCACGCCGGCCTGGATCAGCGCGAGCCCATCCGCCACCGCGGCGGGTATCGCGAGCGCCACGAACAGCCTCATGCGCGGCCCAGCGGCAATCGGCGCCGGAAGACGAGAACGACGGTGCCGTAGGCGACGCCTGACAACAGCACGGCCAGACCCAGCACCAGCGCGTCATGCCAGCGTCCGCCGTGGAACGCTCGGGCGCCGATCCACACGGCGCCGAGCGCGCCCAGCCCGGTGGCCGCGGCGGCGCCCAGCGCGGGACCGAGCGCGCGCCGGAACTGGGCATTGATGCGCAGCAGCCCACGGGACCGGCCCGCCACCAGCAGCAGCGCCACGTTCAGCCAGGCACCGAACGCCGTGCCCAGCGCGATGCCCGCGATTCCCAGATGCGCGCCCCATACCAGCACGATCTTCATCCCCACATTGGCGGCGATGGCGGCGACCGTGACGCGGGCAGGCGTCATGGTGTCGTGGCGCGCGTAGAACGTGGACTGCACGATGCGGGTGAGCGCCGAAGCGGGCAAGCCGATGCCGTAGGTGGCGAGCGCGATGGCGGAGAGATTCGCCGCGTTCGCGTCGAACGCGCCATGGGCGAAGATCGCGCGCATGATCGTGCCGGGGATGGCCACGAACACCACCGCGAAAGGCAGGATGAGCAGAAGCGACAGCGAGGCGGCGCGGTTCTGCGCGGCCTCCGCGCCCGCGGCGTCGTTCCTCGCCAGGCGCGCGGACATCTCCGGCAGCAGCACCGTGCCCAGCGCGATCCCGAGCACGCCCAGCGGCAATTGGAATATGCGGTCGGCATAGTAGAGCGCCGTCCGGCTGCCGACGGGCAGAAGGCTCGCGATCACCGTGTCGATGAAGGGCGCGATCACCACGCTGGCGGCGCCGAACGTCACGGCGCCGAAGGCCTTGAAGAACTCCCTGATCTCCGGCGTCCAGCGCGGCCAGGCGATGCGCAGCACGATGCCGTCCCGCGCCGAGGCCCACAGCATGAAGAAGAGCTGCAGGAAACCGCCCAGCAGGACGCCCCAGGCCGCGGCCTCCGCCACGTCGGGGAACCATGGCGCGGCCAGCAGCGTGGCGATCATGGCGAGGTTCTGGAAATTCGACCACGCCGCCGCCGCCCAGAACTTCTCGATGGCGTTGAGCATGGCCGACAGCTGCACCGCCACAAGCGTGAGAATGAGATAGGGGAACGTGATGCGCGACAGGTGGATGGTGAGCGCGAACTGCGCCGCATGATCGGAAAAGCCCGGCGCGAGCACGCGCACGATATAAGGCATGAACGTCAGTGCCAGCAGCAGGATGACGAGCTGCGCCGACATCTGCCAGGAGAACACGCGGTCGCCGAACAGGTCGGCGGCGCGGCTCTCTCCGCGCGCGCGCAGGGCGGCGTAGCGCGGCAGGAAGGCGGGATTGATCGTGCCCTCGCCGAAGATCTGGCGGAAATAATTGGGGAACAGGAACGCGACGATGAAGGCATCCGAATAGATGCCCTTGCCGAGCGTCCAGGCCATGAGCACGTCGCGCGCGAAGCCGGTGATGCGCGACAGCAGCGTGAACCCGCCGACGGAGAGAAGGCGCCGGAACATCTAGTGTTTCACCAGCTTGAGCACGTCCGGGAAGATCCGGCCGACGATGACGTTCACGCCGGCGGGATTGGGATGGATGCCGTCCGCCTGGTTGAGCCTGGGATCGAGCGCCACGCCCTCCAGCACGAACGGATAGAGCATCGCGCCATATCGCCTGGCGAGCCTGGGATAGATCGGATCGAATTCGGCCGCATATTCCGGCCCCAGATTGCGCGGCGCGCGCATGCCCAGCAGCAGCACCGGAACATGGGCCGCCTTCAGCTTCGTCAGGATGGCCGAAAGGTTCTTTTCGGTATCGCGGGGATCGATGCCGCGCAGCGCGTCGTTCGATCCCAGTTCCACGACAGCCGCGCCGGGGTGGTCCGCCAGCGACCAGTCGATCCGCGCCAGCCCGCCGGCGGACGTGTCGCCGGAGACCCCGGCGTTGATCACCGTGGCGTTCACCCCGGCCGCCCGGAGCCTCGCCTGCAGCACGGCCGGAATCTCCGTCCCCGGAGGCAGCCCATACCCTTGCGTCAGGCTGGTCCCGATCATGAGGATCTTCACCGGCGGGGCGGCGGCGACGGCGGACGCGGCCAGAAGTGCCAAGGCGGCCAGCGCCAGCGCCGCAATCCTGTCCTTGAATCGCCACCGCGTCATGCCATATCGCCTAGCATGCCCTTTCCGCTCGCGCGACCGCGGGCCTTCGATCGAGTCACCCATGCACGGCCCCGCGCCCGCCATCCATCTGGACAATATCAGCCTCACCCTGAAAAGCGCCGCCGGACCGGTGGATATCCTGTCGGCCCTGACGCTGACGGTGAATGACGGCGAGACGGTGGCGCTGCTCGGACCCTCCGGCTCGGGCAAGTCGTCGCTGCTCATGGTGGCGGCGGGCCTCGAAGCGCCGACCTCCGGCCGCGCCATCGTGGCGGGGACGGACATCACCGCGCTGGGCGAGGACGCGCTGGCGCGCTTCCGCCGCGGGCATGTCGGAATCGTGTTCCAGTCCTTCCACCTGATCCCCACCATGACGGCGCTGGAGAACGTCGCCGTGCCGCTGGAGCTCGCGGACGCGCCGGACGCCTTCGCGCGGGCGCGGGCCGAACTCGAGGCGGTGGGGCTGGGCGCGCGGCTCGAACATTATCCGGGACAACTCTCCGGCGGCGAGCAGCAGCGCGTGGCGCTCGCGCGCGCCATCGCGCCGCGGCCGCGCGTGCTGTTCGCGGACGAGCCCACCGGCAATCTCGATGGCGCGACGGGCGCGGGCGTGGCGGATCTCCTCTTCGCGCTGCATGCGCGGGCGCACACGACATTGTTTCTCGTGACCCATGAGGAAGCGCTGGCGCGGCGCTGCGGACGCATCCTCAGGCTCAAGGACGGCCGCATTGTGGCCGATGAAGCCGTGGGCGCGAGATGAACGCCTGGCGCATGGCATGGCGCCTCGCCCGGCGCGAGCTGCGCGGCGGGCTGTCCGGATTCCGCATCTTCTTTGCCTGCCTGGTGCTGGGCGTGGCCGCGATCGCGGGCGTGTGCTCGCTGGCGGACGCGCTGCTCACCGGCATGTCGCAGCAGGGGCGCGTCATCCTGGGCGGCGACGTCGCCGTCGGGCTGGTCCATCGCGAGACCACTCCGGCGGAGCACGCCTTCCTCGCGCGGCACGGCACGGTCTCCGAAATCGTCTCCATGCGCGGCATGGCCTATGCCCTGAAGAACGGTGCGGAGGGCGAACGCCAGCTGATCGAGCTGAAGGCGGTCGATGGACGCTATCCGCTCTATGGGCATGTCACGCTCGCGCCGGACATGGACCTGGCGTCCGCGCTGGCCTGCGTCGCGCGGATCTGCGGCGCGGTCGCCGAGCAGCCGTTGCTGGATCACCTGCATGTCGCGCGCGGGTCGCTGCTGCGCATCGGTACGCAGGCGTTCCGCGTCAATGCCGTGCTGGCCGGCGAGCCGGACCGGCTATCCGGCGGCTTCAGCCTGGGGCCGCATGTCATCGTCTCGCAGGCGGGGCTGCAGCGCACCGGACTCGTCATGCCGGGCAGCCTGATCGAATATTCCTACCGCGTCGCCATGCCGCCGCGCGCCTCGACCGAGGCCTTCCGCAAGGCGGCGCGCGCGGCGTTTCCCGACGGCGGCTGGCAGATCGGCGACCGCGACCATGCCGCGCCGGGCACGCAGCGCTTCATTCGCATGGTCACGATGTTCCTGACGCTGGTGGGGCTGACGGCGCTGGCCGTGGGCGGCGTGGGTGCGGGCCAGGCGGTGGGCGCGTTCCTCGACCGCAAGCGCGCGGAAATCGCGACGCTCAAGGCCATGGGCGCGGAGGGCGGCACCATCTTCCTGATGTTCTTCTTCCAGGTGATGACCATCGCGGCGGCGGCAGTGGCGCTCGGGCTCGTCATCGGCGCGGCGCTGCCCTTCGCGATCGGGCGAAGCTACGGCGCGGACATCCCGGCGCCCGCGATCTACGCGGTCTACGCCGGGCCGCTGGCGCTGGCGGCGGCGTTCGGGCTGTTCTCCGCGGCGGCATTCGCGATCCCGCCGCTGGCGCGGACGCGGGAGATCGCGCCCGCGATGCTCTTCCGCGACATCGTGGCGCCGGCGCGGGCGCGCGGACGCATGCGCTATCTCGCGCTGGCCGCGGGCGCGGCGCTCATCGTGGTGGGGCTGGCGCTTGCCGTCGCGCCCTCGCCTTTGTTCGCCGCCTACTTCCTCAGCGGCATCGCAGGCGGATTGCTGGCGCTGACGCTGTTCGCGGCGGGTTTGCGGTGGCTCCTGCGGCAGCTGCCGCGTCCGGGCTCATCCACGCTGCGCCTGGCGCTGGCCAATCTCACCCGGCCGGGCGCGGCGACGGCATCCGTGGTCGTGGCGCTCGGATTGGGACTGACGCTGCTTTCGGCGGTGATGCTGCTCGACGGCACGATCTCCGCCCAGGTGAAGGACGAACTGCCGGCCACCGCGCCGACGTTCTTCTTCGTGGACATCCAGCCGAACGAGACCGACGCCTTCGACCGCACGATCCACCGCTTCCATGCGGACAACTACATCCGCTCGCCCATGATCCGCGGGCGCATCACCGCGCTCAGAGGCGTGCCGGCGCGGCTGGCCAGGGTGGACGAAGGCTCGCGCTGGGCACTGGCGGGCGACCGCGGCGTCACCTACGCGGCCTCGCAGCCGAAGGACGCGGACATCACCGAAGGCAAATGGTGGCCCGCCGACTATGACGGGCCGACACTGATCTCCTTCGACGGCGAGCTGGCGGAAGGGATGCACCTGAAGCTCGGCGATGCGATCACGCTCAATGTTCTCGGCCGGGAAATCACCGGCACCATCGCGAATTTCAGGAACGTGGACTTCTCCAACGGGCGGCAGAATTTCGTGCTGATCCTCTCCCCCGGCCTGATCGACAAGGCGCCGCACGACTTCCTCGCCAGCGTGCGCGTGCCGCCCGCCGAAGAGGAAGCGATGTACCGCGCGGTGACCGACCGCTTCCCCAACGTCTCGACCGTGCGGGTGAAGGACGCCATCGCGCAGGTGAACGGGCTGCTGCAGGAGCTGAGCGACGGCGTGCGGGCCGCGAGCCTCGTCACCATCCTGGCCGGGCTGTTCGTGCTGGCCGGCGCCATCGCGGCGGGGCAGCGCGCGCGGCTTTACGACTCCACCGTGCTCAAGGTGCTCGGCGCCACGCGCGCGAAGATCGCGGCCGTCTACGCGCTGGAGTACGGAACCATCGGCCTCGTCACCGGCGCGCTCGCGCTGGGCGCCGGCGCGCTCGCGGCCTGGGCGGTCGCGCGCTACGTGTTCGAGGTGAGGCTGGTGTTCAGTCTGGCCACCGCGCTCGTCACGATCATGGGCGGCGGCGCGGCGACGCTCCTGTTCGGACTGGCCGCCGCCTGGGCCGCGCTCTCCGCCAGGCCCGCGCAACTGTTGCGCGCGCCCTAGCCGAACGCCTTCGGATAGGTCACGCGCCAGCGCCCGCCCCTGAGCGCACCGTCGCGCAGTTCGATGGCCTGATAAGCGTGTCCCGAATAGACGCTGACAAGGGCGGAAGCCGCGCGGCGCGTGAAGCCGAAGCGCTTGTAGTAAGCAGGATCGCCCAACACGGCGACCGCGTCGAAGCCCATGGCCTTGCAGCGCACCAGGCCTTCGCGGATGAGCGCGCCGCCGATGCCCATGCCCTGGCGCTGCGGCGCGACCGATACCGGCGCCAGGCCGGCGAGCTTGAGGGTTGCCGGTTCCACCGGAAGGCGGCTGAAGAGGATGTGACCGGATGGCGGCGCGCCTCCGGCGACGAGTTCCAGCACCGAGTCGTTGTCGGCGCGCAGGCGGTTGACCAATTCCGCCTCGTCCGATCGGCCGAACGCCGCCGCGACCAGCGCAAAAATCGCGTCGCAATCGCGCCGCGCCGCCACCCGGATCGCCGGAGTCCGCCGCACTTGATCCCTCTCCGTTCAGGTACGATATTATAGGGAAAGCGCCCGCTCCCCGGGCAAAGGAGATTTCGCCACATGGCTGACTACGACAATCGCGCCATTCGCGCCACGACGGCGGCGGCCGACATCGACGCCGGACTGCGGGCGTTCATGCTGCGCGTCTACAACTACATGTTCCTCGGCCTCGCGCTCACCGGCGCGACGGCCTACGGCACGTTCCTCGCCGCGGTGACGGCCGATCCGTCGGTCCCACACAAAACGCTGCCCAACGGGGTGATGCTGACGCAGTTCGGCCAGATGCTGTTCGGGCCCCTCATGTGGGTGTTCCTGCTCGGCTCGCTGGGGCTGGTGCTGTTCCTCAGCTTCCGCATCCAGAGCATGAGCGTGGCGGCGGCGCGCACGAGCTTCCTCGCCTACGCCGCGCTGATCGGGGTGACGTTCTCCTCGATCTTCATCGTCTACACCCAGGCAAGCGTCGCCGAGGTGTTCTTCATCACGGCGGCGACCTTCGGCGCCATGAGCCTGTGGGGCTACACCACGCGCACCGACCTGACGGGCTTCGGCTCGTTCCTGTTCATGGGGCTGATCGGGATCGTGATCGCCATGGTGGTGAACCTGTTCGTCCATTCCGCCATGATCAGCTGGGTGGTCTCCATCATCGGCGTGCTGGTGTTCACGGGCCTCACGGCTTACGACTCCCAGAAGATCAAGGAGAACTACGTCGCCTCCGACGACGGCACGGTGCTGGGCCGCAAGGCCATCTTCGGGGCGCTGCAGCTCTATCTGGACTTCATCAACCTGTTCCTGATGCTGCTGCGGCTGATGGGCAACCGCCGCTAGGCGGAGAATTCGCGAGCGGCCCCGGTGGCGACACCGGGGCCGTTTCCTTTCAGGGGACCGTCATGGATCCGCGCATCGACAAGCTCGCCGTGGAACTGGTGCCGCACCGCGCGGAATGGGCCGGGATGGCGCGCGCCGAGACGGCAAGGCTTGGCGGCGCGCTGGGCGGCGTGCTCGTCGCCGTGCACCACATCGGCTCGACGTCGATTCCGGACATCATGGCCAAGCCCATCGTCGACATGATCCCCATCGCCACCAGCCTCGCCGGGCTGGACGCGAAGGAAGAGGCGATCCGCGCCCTGGGCTATCGCTGGTACGGCGAGTTCGGGCTGCCGGGCCGGCGCTATTGCACGCTGACCGATCCCGTCACCGGCAAACGCAGGTTCCAGCTTCACTGCTACGCCGAAGGCGACCCGGGTGTGCGGCGTCATCTCGCCTTCCGCGATTACCTGCGCGCCCATCCCGGCATCGCCAGGGCTTACGAAGCCGAGAAGCTCCGCGCCGCCGCGCTCCGGCCCGACGACACGCTGGCCTACAACGCCGAGAAGAACGACTGGATCAAGCGCGTGGAAGCAGATGCGCTGGCATGGTGGGCGTCTAGGCCCGCGCCGCCAGCGCCTTGAGGAGCTTCTTGTCGAACACCCGCAGCACGGCGGCGAGGTCGTGGCCCCGGCGCAGGATGTGGCCGGTGGCGTCGATCACGGCGTACTGTCCCTGGCGGCCCCGCAGCTTGGGCCGCTTCTCCACCCGGAACAGCGGCATCTCGCTTGTACGCCGGAAGATGGAGAAGACTGCCACGTCGTCGCGGAAATCGATGGCGTAGTCGCGCCATTCGCCGGCGGCGACCATGCGCCCGTAGATGGTGAGAATCCGGTTGAGTTCGTGCCGGTCGTAGCGCACCGACGAGGCGGCGAAGCCCGTTTCGCTCCAGGGTACGATCCGCGCGGCCGAGCGATGCTCCGCGCGGAGGAACGCTATGGGTTCCTCGGCCATGACGGAATGATGAACCCGGACAAGCGCCGGCGCAAGGCGGCCGTCCGGTTAACGCTTCCGCGCCAGCATCACCCCGTCGCCTATGGCGGCCAGCGCCATGTCGACCCGCGGATCGGCGTGAATCTTGGCATTGAGGGCGCGCAGGGCGGCGGTATCCTTGTCGGTGTTGGATGGATCGGCGACCGCGCCGCTCCACAGCATGTTATCCAGCGCGATCAGCCCGCCCGGGCGCACCAGCTTCAGCGCGCGCTCGTAGTAGCCGTCGTAGTTGGACTTGTCGGCATCGATGAAGGCGAAATCGAAGGCCGGCTCCTTCGCCGCGATCATGGCGTCCAGCGTGTCGAGCGCAGGGCCGAGCCTCAAATCGACCTTGTCCGACACGCCGGCCTCCGCCCAGTAGGCTTTCGCCCTGTCGGTGAATTCCCTGCTGACGTCGCAGCATACGCATTTGCCGTCCGCCGGCAGCGCCTCGGCGACCGCGAGGGAGGAGTAGCCGGTGAACGTTCCGATCTCGAGATAGCGGCTGGCGCCGATCAGCCGCGCAATCAGCGCCATGAACGCCCCCTGGTCGGGGCCGATCTGCATCATGGCCATGGGCAGCTTGCGGGTTTCCTCGCGGCAATGCGCGAGCGCCTTCGATTCGCGCGCACCCGTGCGCTCGACATAGGCCTGCACGGCCTCGGTAATCTGCATCAGGCGGCTCATGCTCCCGCTCCCGTGATGTGCGGCCACGAAATGGCCTTGATTGCGCCGCTTCGCCGCCCTGCGCGGGCGGGATAGTACTGGCGTCGGCTGGCCCATTGACGGCGGTGTCCGGAGATTAAGCAAGCCCCCCAGCCCGTCTCGGGCAAAGCCTCGGGCCAGCCGGCATTTTCCCACATTGCGAGACAGGAATTCTCGCGGCACGCTTCTCCTCGGACGCCATGGGGAGACTTGCATGCGATTGAAGGACCGCGCGGCCATCGTCACGGGCGCCGCTTCGGGCATCGGCCGGGCGACGGCGCAATTGTTCGCCGAGGAAGGCGCGCGCGTGCTGGCTGTCGATCTTCCCGGCAAGGGCCTGGCGGCCGGGCACGCGAACATCCGCACGCTGGAGAAGAGCGTGGGCGACATGGACGCGGGCGAGACCATCGCCGCCGAAGCCATGAAGGCGTTCGGCCGGCTCGACATCCTGATGAACAACGCGGGCGTCGCCTCGTCCACCCGCATTGAGGAGATGACGGAGGAGATCTGGCAGCGCACGCTGAACGTCAACCTCTCGGCCCAGATGCGGCTGGTGCGCGCGGCGTTGGCGCACCTCAAGCAGTCGCCTGCCGGGCGGATCATCAACGTGGCGTCGGTGATGGCGGAGGGCACGGATTACGGCCTCTCCGCCTATTGCGCCTCCAAGGCGGGCGTCGCCGGGCTCACCCGCACGCTGGCTCTTGAGCTCGGAAAATTCGGCATAACCGCGAATTATCTGGAACCCGGCGCGATCCGCACCGGAATGACCGGCGGATTGTGGGACGCGCGCCCCGACATTGCGGAGATCTGGGCCAGGAAGGCGGCGCTGCGCCGCCTCGGCCAGCCCATCGACCTGGCGCGCGCGGCGCTGTTCCTCGCCTCCGACGACGGCGGCTTCGTCACCGGCCACGGCCTCGTCGTCGACGGCGGGCTGATGCTGCGGGTCTAATACCCCATCTGCCGCAGGCGGAACGACATCTGGCCGAAGGGGCCGCCGACCGCGCCGGTGACGATGGAGATGACGGTGCGCAGCCAGAAATCGTGCAGCGTGGTGTCGCCGAGCCCGACGGAAACCGCCAATCCCACCAGCGCGCAGGCACCGCCGATGACGGCGCCCACGAGGAGCCCGCGCGCATGGCCGGGACCCACGTCGCGCGCATAGAGGAACGACGCGGTCGCCGAGACCATCATGCCCATGAACAGATAGGCATTGTCGTAGATCCACGGGCTGTAGTGGCTCAGGACCGCAAGCGTGACCTGCAGCAAGGTGCCGACCGTGACGGCGCGGTTGAGGGCCCTGACGTCGATCATCCGACCATCCGCGAGATTGGCGCGAGACAGGCCGCCATTCTGGCAGTTTCGGCGCGCCCGTCCACGGAGATTTCCATCAACTCGCCGCGCGCGGCCATCATTTGGTGTCCGCTTTGTGAACGCTGGCCTCGTCCGCCGCGGCCTGCGCCTTCCAGTCCATGGGTCCCCTGGCGAAGCGGGCGGCAAGTGCGGCGAATTCTTCCGCGTTGCCGTCATGGAAATGCCGGAACAGCGAATCGTATCCGGGCCCGTCGCCGTAGCCGACCTGGGATTCGGTGACCCGCGTGCGGCCTTTGCCGATGTCCTCGAACATCACGATCGTGCGGATGGTGCGGATCAGCACGGGATCGAACGGCGCGCCATTGGGCACATGGGCGTTGCGATAGGCCACCATCCTGCAGGGCAGATAGGCGACGATCTCGTTGCGGATATTGTCGGGATCGCCGATCTTGCCATCCAGCGAATAGGTCGCCTCCACCATGCCGCCGCCGTTCTCGAGCGTCACGTGCGCCACCGGCGCGGCCCAGGAGGTGAAGCCGGCGTCGGTCATGAACGCGTCCCATACTTGCCTGACGGGCGCCTTCACCGTCAGCACCAATTCCTGCACGCGATGACCATAGGGGTCGACATGGGACGTGTCCCGGATCGCGGGCGCGGCCAGCGCGGGCGAAGCGAGCATTGCGAATACCAGAACCAGGCTTTTCATGTTTTCCTCCTCGCTTGGGATGCTTCGCGCTCAAGCCGCGCCACATAGTCGCGCAGCATGGCGACGGAACGGTCGAAGGCGTCGAGGCTGCGCTGCGTGCGCGCCTGCATGACGCCGCCTTCCATGGTCGTGAGGGTGAACATCGCGAGCCCGCGGCGGTCGAGGTCGGGCGGCAGCCGCGCGCCCGCCTCCGCATAGCAGCGCTCGACCGCGTCGACCCAGCCGTCGAAATTGACGGCGAGAAGCTCGCGCACCGGCGGGTCCGGCTCATGGATCTCCAGCGCGAGGCTGCCGATGGGGCAGCCGTAGGCGCATTCGCTGCCTTCGAGCGCGCGGCGGTAGGAGGCGAGCAGCGCGAAGACCTTTTCGATGGGATCGGCAATCCCCTGCCAGGCCGGCTCGAGCAGCATCGGACCGATGCCCTCGCGATACATGCGCAGGACTTCGAGCAGCAGGTCCTGCTTGGTGGGGAAGAAGTGGTAGAGGCTGCCGGAATTGGCGCCGGCGGCCTTCAGGATGTCGGCCACGCTCGTGGACTCGTAGCCTTTTTCGGCGAACAGCCGCATGGCGGTCAGGACCAGTCGCGTTCGGGTGTCGTCCGGCATCGGCGGCTATAGTTGATTGAACGTTCAACTCAGTCAAGTGGCGCATGCGGGCAACGGTCCGGCACCCATGGCTATTCCTTAATTTCCATGGGCTTGCAGCGACTCGTCGATTTCTCTAAGGGCCCCTCATGCCCGCACCGATGATCGAAATCGCCGGACTGACGAAGCAATTCGGCACGATCGCGGCCGTGGCCGGCATCGATCTCAAGGTCGGCAAGGGCGAAGTGCTGGGCTTCCTCGGCCCCAATGGCGCCGGCAAATCCACGACGATGAAGATGGTGACGGGCTACCTTGCGCCCAGCGGTGGCAGCGTGCGCGTCTGCGGCCACGACATGGCGACGGACGCCATCGCCGCCCAACGCGTGATCGGCTACCTTCCGGAAGGCGCGCCCGCCTATGGCGACATGACCCCGCGCCATTTCCTCGCCTTCATCGCCGAAGTGCGGGGCCTGCGCGGCGACACGGCGAAGAAGGCGATTGCCGATGCGGTGGCGGGCACCGAACTCGATCCCGTGCTCGATCAGCCCATCGAGACGCTGTCCAAGGGCTTCAAGCGCCGCGTCGGCCTGGCGCAGGCGATCATGCACGACCCGGCCGTGCTGATCATGGACGAGCCGACGGACGGCCTCGATCCCAACCAGAAGCACGCGGTGCGCGGCCTGATCCGCAAGATGGCGCCGGAGAAGGCGATCATCGTGTCCACGCATCTTCTCGAAGAGGTCGAGGCGATTTGCACCCGAGCGGTCATTATCGACCGCGGCCGCGTGGTGGCCGACGGCACGCCGGCGGACCTGCTCGCGCGCTCGCGCCATCACAATGCGGTGACCATCACGCTGCCTGAAGGGCAGGCGGCAGGCGCCAAGGCGAAGCTGAGGGCGCTGCCGGGCGTCGCAGGGGTGGACGAGACGCCGCTGCCTGGCGGCCTGGTCGATCTCACGGCCTTTCCCAAGAGCGAAGTGGTGCTGGCAGAGGAGATCAGCCGGCTGATCGCGGGCGAGCACTGGAGCCTCAAGAAGCTTCACGTCGAATCCGGGCGGCTGGACGAGGTGTTCCGCGCCATCACCACGCACGACGCGGCGCGCGCGCGGGAGAGCCGCGCATGAGCCAGGTCTGGACCATCTTCAAGCGGGAATTCCTCGCCTACTTCGCCACGCCGCTGGCCTATGTGTTCATCGTCATCTTCCTGATCGCGATGGGCTGCTTCACCTTCTACATCGGGCAGTTCTACGAGAACGGAGTTGCCGACCTTTCGGTGTTCTTCTCCTACCATCCCTGGCTCTACCTCTTCCTGGTGCCCGCGCTGTCGATGCGGCTGTGGGCGGAGGAGCGCAGAAGCGGGACGATGGAACTGCTGCTCACCCTTCCCATTCCGCTCTGGGCGACGGTCGTGGGCAAGTTCCTCGCGGCCTGGGCGTTCACGGGCGTGGCGCTGGCACTCACCTTCCCCATCTGGATCACGGTCAACTACCTGGGCAGCCCGGACAACGGCGTGATCCTGGCGAGCTATATCGGCAGCTTCCTGATGGCGGGCGGCTATCTCAGCATCGGTTCGGCGATTTCCGCGACAACGGGCAACCAGGTGATCGCCTTCGTGGTCAGCGTGGTGGTGTGCTTCCTGTTCACGGTCTCCGGCGCGCCGTTCGTGCTGGAGTTCTTCCGCGCCTGGGCGCCGTTCGCGGTGGTGAGCGCGGTGGCCTCGTTCAGCTTCATCACCCACTTCGCGTCCATCACCCAGGGCGTGATCGATTTGCGCGACATCGTCTATTTCTTCTCGCTGATCGCGCTGTTCCTGGCGGCCAACATCGTGGCCATCGACCTCAAGAAGGCGGGATGAGGCCATGACCCCGCTCTCCCGCCGCCTCTATGCCATCGCCGCCCTCGTGCTGGCGGCCGTCATCTTCGTCGCGCTCAACATCGCGGTGGACGCGACCGTCACCACGGCGCGCCTCGACCTCACGCAGAACCATACCTTCACGCTGGCCAAAGGCACGCGCAACATCATCGCGGACATCAGGGAGCCCATACATTTCAATTTCTACTTCTCCAGGAAGACCGCGCAGAACTACGCCCAGGTAAGCAACTATGCCGGGCGCGTGCGCGATCTGTTGCGCGAATACCAGGCGCTGAGTCACGGCAAGATCATCCTCAGGGAAGTCGATCCGGAGCCCTATAGCGAGCAGGAAGACGAGGCGACGGCGGACGGGCTGACCGGCGCACCCACCGATTCCGGCGACATGGTCTATTTCGGCCTGCTCGGCACCAATTCCATCGACGGCCGCGAAGTGATCCCGTTCTTCAACCAGGAACGCGAGAACTATCTCGAATACGACATCACCTCGATGCTCTACCGCCTGTCGGAACCGAAGAAGCCCAAGCTGGCGGTGATCTCGAGCCTGCCGCTCGACACGGGCCTCGGCGGCATGGCGGCGATGATGCAGGGCGGCGGCCAGCCCTTCCTGATCTACCAGGAGCTGGCCAAGAGCTACGACACGCAGATGCTCGACCCGTCGTTCACCAGCATCCCCGCCGGCGTCGACGTGCTCATGATCGTGCATCCGCCGGAGCTCGGCCAGGCGCAGTCCTACGCCATCGACCAGTTCGTGCTGAAGGGGGGGCGCGCGCTGGTATTCGTCGATCCCTATTCGGAACTGTCGCAGGCTGGCGGACAGGGCAGCGGCCCGGTCTCTTCCAATCTGCCGCAGCTCTTCAAGGCTTGGGGCATCGCCTACAATCCGGACAAGGTCATCGCCGATCCCACGCTGGCGCAGCGTGTGCAGACCAGCGACCCGCGCAATCCGGTGGCAAGCTATCCGGCGTGGCTGCATCTTGGGCCCGACAATTTCGACACGGGCGACCAGATCACGGCGACCCTGCAGAGTCTCAATCTCGCCAGCGCCGGCGCCCTCGGGCACGCCAGGGGCGCGACGACGGATTTCACGCCGCTGGTGTCCTCGTCGAAGGACGCAGGCCTGCTCGACGCCGCCGAAGTCCGCTTCAATCCGCGGCCGCAGGACCTCATCAGCTCCATCCCGCCCCAGGGCGGCGGGCCCTATGCGATCGCGGCGCGCATCTCCGGGCCGGCGCGCACGGCCTATCCCAACGGTGCCGCGACGGCGCCCGGATCGGCGCCGCAAGTGAAGGGCGCCAGGAACATCAACGTCGTCGTCATGGCCGACAGCGACATCTTCGACGACCGTTTCTGGGTGCATGTCGAGGACGCCTTCGGCAAGAAGGTCGCCGCGCCGTTCGCCGACAACGCGGCGTTCGTGATCAACGCGGTGGAGAACCTCACCGGTTCCGACGACCTGATCTCGCTGCGCACGCGGGCGACCAACGACCGGCCCTTCACCGTGGTCAAGAAGCTGCAGGCCGACGCGCAAGCGCAGTACCAGCAGGAGGCCGACGCCCTGCAGACGCGCCTCACCGACATCGAGAACCGCCTGCGCGCGCTGCAACAGGGCGGCCCGGCCAACGGCCAGGCGGACAACTCCACTTCGCTCACGCCGCAGCAGCAGGCCGCGATCGCCCAGGCCAAGCGCGACCTTTCCGACACCCGCGCCCAGCTGCGCGACGTGCAGCACAATCTGCGCAGCAAGATCGACCGGCTGGGGACGATCCTGGCGCTGATCAATATCTGGCTGGTTCCGCTGCTGGTGTTCCTGTCCGCCGTGGGCCTGTGGCTGGTGCGCCGCCAGCGGCGCGCCCGCGCGGTGCCGTTGTGAGGCGGCCATGAACGCGCTCCTGAAAGACCCCCGCCGCCGCAACCTCGCGCTGCTCGCGCTCGCCGCGCTCATCAGCGTGGCGCTGGCCTTTTTCGCGCTGTGGGCGGAGCAGCAGGAAGTCGCGCCCAAGGAGACGCCGCAATCCTTCTTCCCGGGGCTCGCGGGGCATATCCGCGAGATCGCGCGCATCCATGTCGTGTCGAAGAACGGCGCGTTCGATATCGTGCTCAAGCCGTACAAGGGCTGGGTGATCCCGGCGCGCAACGACTATCCCGCGTCCTACCAGCGGCTGAAGGAGACCATCGTCGGTTTCGCGGCGCTGATGACCGTGGAGCCCAAGACCGCGCGGCCGGACTGGCTGCCGCTGGTCGATCTGGGCGCGCCGCCCAAGGGCAACGGCGTGGAGATCGAGTTGCGCGATGGCGACGGTCACGATCTCGCGGCGCTCATCGCGGGCAAGAGCGTCGATATCGGCGATCCCAACGGCTATGTCGGCCTGTTCGTGCGCAAGCCCAATTCCAGCCAGAGCTGGCTGGTGAAGAGCCCCGTCGAATTCAAGGGCGATCCGGCGGACTGGATCGAGAAGGACATCATGGAGGTGGACCGCGCCCGCATCGCGGAGGCCGATGTCGATCCGGCCAGCGGCGAGTCCTGGGAGGCACGGCGCGACAAGCCGAGCGACGCGGATTTCGCGGTGAGCGAGCTGCCCAAGGGCCGCGAGCTGAGCGATCCCGGCGCGGCGGACAACGTGGCCACGGCCATCGCGAACTTCACCTTCGACGACGCCCGTCCCGCCAGGGATTTCGATTTCGGCAACGCCGCACGCCTTATCACCAAGACGTTCGACGGCCTCACCGTGACGGTCCAGACGCTCAAGCAGGGCAACGACTACTGGGCGACGGTCTCCGCCGAAAGCGCCCCCAACAAGCTCCTGGCCGCCGGGGAAGCGCGCAATATCAACGCGCACACCGACGGCTGGGCGTATAAGCTCCCCGAGGCCGAGGGGCAGCTTTTCATGACCACGCTGGACAGCCTTCTGAAACCCATCGCCGCGAAGACGCCCGCCAGGCCATGAGCGCGGTGGGCGACGATCCGTTCCTGCGCGATTGCTGGTACATGGCCGCGCTGGGGCGCGACCTGCGCCGGGGCAAGGTCAGGCGCCAGATGCTGCTCGGCGAGCCGGTGGCGCTGGGGCGGATGAACGACGGCACGCCGTTCGCGCTGCGCGATATCTGCCCGCACCGCGGGGTTCCGCTCTCCGCCGGCAAAGTGCTGCCCGAAAACGCGGTCGAGTGTCCCTACCACGGCTGGCGCTTCAAGGCCGACGGCGTGTGTTCGCTCATCCCCTCCACGGTCGAAGGCCAGACGCTGGAGGCGAACCGGATCCGCGTGCGCAGCTTTCCCGTGCGCGAGCAGGATGGGCTCATCTGGGTCCACATGCCGGCAGGCGAGCGCGGCGAGGCGCCGAAATATGAACCGCCGCGCGTGCCCGTGCCGAAGGCGGCGCCGCGCTGGCTGGAGAGCCAGCTTTTCCCCTGCGGCATCGACCACGCGGTGATCGGCCTGATGGACCCCGCGCACGCGCCTTACGTCCACGGCCGCTGGTGGTGGCGCGTGAAGCCGCGCGAGAAAGTGAAGCACTACGCGCCGCTCCCCAACGGCTTCGTCATGACGCGCCATGCGCCGAGCAAGACGGCCTACAGGATGCTCGGCGGGGCGGAGGTTTCCACGGAGATCACCTTCGAACTGCCCTCGACCCGCTTCGAGAACATCCGCGGCACCATCTTCGGCCACAGCTTCGACATCAGCGGGCTGACGGTGTGCACCCCGCTGGACGCAGACAACACCCAGGTGACGCAGATCTTCTACTGGCCGGCATGGCTCGGCTTCCTCAAGCCCTTCTTCATGTTCTTCGGTCCGACCTTCCTGGGTGACGACCGGCGGATCGTGGAACTGCAGAAGGAAGGGCTGAAGTTCAACCCCTCGCTCATGCTGATCCAGGATTCGGACGTGCCCGCGATGTGGTACCACCGCCTGAAGAAAGCCTGGGCCGAATCGACCGCGACCGGCGCGCCCTTCGTGAATCCCGTGCAGGAACGGACGTTGCGCTGGAAGAGTTGAGTCGCCCTGCGTCAAAACTATCCACAACCCCCAGCCAAAAGGGTTGCCCATCGCCGACCGCGGGGCTAAACGATCCCCTTAACCTGCAATCCAGATGTCGCGGGGCGCTCCTTTGGCGCCGGGTCCGCGCGCGTGCGAGAGACAATGCCCAAGCGCCAGGATATCCACACGGTCCTCATCATCGGCGCGGGGCCTATCGTGATCGGGCAGGCCTGCGAGTTCGACTACTCCGGGGCGCAGGCCTGCAAGGCGCTCAGGGCCGAGGGCTATCGCGTGGTGCTGGTGAATTCCAACCCCGCCACGATCATGACCGATCCGGGGCTGGCCGACGCCACCTATATCGAGCCGATCACGCCGGAATTCGTCGAAAAGATCATCGCTCACGAGAAAACGAACGTGCCGGAAGGCCGGGTGTTCGCGCTGCTGCCCACCATGGGCGGGCAGACCGCGCTCAACACCGCGCTCAGCCTGCGCAAGCGCGGCGTCCTGGAGAAATACGGCGTCGAGCTGATCGGTGCTTCGGCGGAGGCGATCGACAAGGCGGAGGATCGCGAACTCTTCCGCCAGGCGATGATGAAGATCGGGCTGGACGTGCCGCGCGGGCAGACGCTCAAGGGCTATCTCCGCCACAAGAAGGACGATGCCGGCAACTTCCTTTATGACGGGCAGAACAATCCCATCATGGAGCTGTCGCCGGAGGCCTTCGCGCGGGCGCTGGAGGCGCTCGACGAAGTGGGGCTGCCGGCGGTCATCCGCCCGTCCTTCACGCTGGGCGGCACGGGCGGCGGCATCGCCTTCAACCGCGAGGAATTCTTCGAGATCGTCGAGCAGGGCCTCGACGCCTCGCCCACCAACGAAGTGCTGATCGAGGAGAGCGTGCTCGGCTGGAAGGAGTTCGAGATGGAAGTCGTGCGCGACCGCGCCGACAACGCCATCATCGTCTGCTCCATCGAGAACGTCGACCCCATGGGCGTGCATACCGGCGATTCCATCACGGTGGCGCCCACGCTGACGCTGACCGACAAGGAATACCAGCGCATGCGCGGCGCCTCCATCGCGGTGTTGCGCGAGATCGGGGTGGAGACCGGCGGCTCGAACGTGCAGTTCGCCGTCAATCCCGCCGACGGGCGCATGGTCATCATCGAGATGAACCCGCGCGTCTCCCGCTCCTCCGCCCTCGCCTCCAAGGCGACCGGATTCCCGATCGCCAAGATCGCCGCCAAGCTTGCCATCGGCTACACGCTGGACGAGCTCGAGAACGACATCACCCGTGTCACGCCGGCGAGCTTCGAGCCGGCGATCGACTATGTGGTCACGAAGATCCCGCGCTTCGCCTTCGAGAAGTTCCCCGGCGCGGAGCCAGTGCTCACCACCTCGATGAAGTCCGTCGGCGAGGCGATGGCCATCGGGCGCACCTTCGCGGAGTCGCTGCAGAAGGCCTTGCGCTCGATGGAGACGGGCCTCACCGGACTCGACGAGATCGACCTGCCCTCCGATCCCAACGCCATCCGCGCCGCCCTGGCCAGGCAGACGCCCGATCGCCTGCGGCTGGCGGCGCAGGCCCTGCGCAACGGCTTTCCGGTCGAGGACATCGCCGAAATCACGAAATACGATCCGTGGTTCCTGGGCGAGATCGCGGCGATCCTGGCCGTGGAATCGGAAATCCGCGCCGATGGACTGCCGGCGGAGCCGGAGGCGCTCAACCGCCTCAAGGGCATGGGCTTCTCCGATGCGCGGCTCGCGAAACTGACGGGGACGAAAGAGCCCGAGATCCGCGCGCTGCGCCGTTCGCTCGGCGTCGCGCCCGTGTTCAAGCGCATCGACACCTGCGCCGCGGAGTTCAAGGCCGAGACGCCCTACATGTATTCGACCTACGAGACCGCCACCAACGGCGCCCCGGAATGCGAAGCCGGGCCGAGCGGCCGGCGGAAAGTGATCATCCTGGGCGGCGGGCCGAACCGCATCGGGCAGGGCATCGAGTTCGACTATTGCTGCTGCCACGCGGCGTTCTCGCTCTCGGAGCGCGGATTCGAGACGATCATGGTCAACTGCAATCCGGAGACCGTCTCCACCGACTACGACACGTCCGACCGGCTCTATTTCGAGCCGCTGACGGCCGAGGACGTGCTGGAGATCGTCCGCGTCGAGCAGTCGAAGGGCACGCTCGCCGGCGTGATCGTGCAGTTCGGCGGCCAGACCCCGCTGAAACTGGCCAACACGCTGGTCGCGGAAGGCGTACCGCTGCTGGGCACCTCCGCCGACGCCATCGACCTCGCCGAGGACCGCAAGCGCTTCCAGGTGCTGCTCAGGGAACTCGGCCTGAAGCAGCCGGTCAATGCCACCGCGATGACGCCGGGGGAGACCATCGAAGCGGCGCGCGCGATCGGCTATCCGCTGATCCTGCGCCCGTCCTACGTGCTCGGCGGCCGCGGCATGGTGGTGGTGCCGGACGAGGCGACGCTGAAGGCGACCGTGCAGTCCGGCGAGGTCTTCCGCATCTCCGAGAACAATCCCGTGCTGATCGACGGATTCCTGCAGCATGCCATCGAAATCGACGTGGACGCCATCGGCGACGGCACGGGCGGCGTGTTCATCGCGGGCATCATGGAGCACATCGAGGAGGCCGGCGTGCATTCCGGCGACTCGGCCTGCGCCCTGCCCCCGCATTCCCTGAAGAGGGAAACCATCGCCGAGATCGAGCGGCAGACCGTGGCGCTCGCCCGCGCCCTCGGCGTGAAGGGCCTGATGAACGCGCAATACGCCGTGCAGGGCGAGGAGATTTACGTGCTGGAGGTCAACCCGCGTGCCAGCCGCACCGTTCCTTTCGTGGCCAAGGCCGTCGGGCTTCCCATCGCCGCCATCGCCGCGCGCGTCATGGCGGGAGAGACGCTTTCCTCCTTCGACCTGAAGCCCAAGACGTCCCGCCACATCGCCGTCAAGGAAGCCGTGATGCCGTTCAACCGCTTCCCCGGCGTGGACGTGGTGCTGGGGCCGGAGATGCGCTCCACCGGCGAGGTGATGGGGCTCGACGAGAATTTCGGGCGCGCCTTCGCCAAGAGCCAGGTGGGCGCCGGCCTCAGGCTTCCGCTTGCCGGTACGGTATTCATCTCGGTGAAGGACGCCGACAAGGAACTCACGCTGGCTCCCGCGCGCGCGCTGATCGAGATGGGGTTCGAGATCATCGCCACGCGCGGCACGGCAAGGTTCCTGCGCGAGAACGGCGTGGAGGTGAAGACCGTCAACAAGGTGCTGGAAGGCCGGCCGCACGTGGTCGACGCCATCAAGAATGGCGAGGTCCAGCTCGTCTTCAACACCACCGAGGGCGCGCAGGCGCTGGCCGACTCCTTCTCCATCCGGCGCACCTCGCTGTCGCAGAAGATTCCCTACTACACCACCATCGCCGGCGCGGCGGCGGCCACCCAGGCCATCGCGGCGCTCAGGGCGGGGTCTCTTGAAGTCGCCTCGCTCCAGTCCTACAGTTTGTAGCGAATTCGCCGATGTACGGGATGGAACGCCCCGGCGGATCAAGGATTTAGGGCAAGGTGCCGCCTTCGGACCGGCCGGGTTCCCCCCGGGAACGGCCGCCGGGGCGTCTTTGCCGTTGCGCAGGACCTGAGATTTCGATGGAACGGATTCCGATGACCGCCGCGGGCTTCAAGGCCCTCGAGGACGAACTCAACCACCTCAAGAACGTCGAACGCCACGACATCATCAAGCTGATCGCCGAAGCGCGCGCGCACGGCGATCTGTCGGAGAACGCGGAATATCACGCGGCGAAGGAACGCCAGGCCTTCATCGAAGGCCGCGTCATCGAGCTCGAGGACTGCATCACCCGGGCCGACGTGATCGACGTCTCCAAGCTATCCGGCGGCACGGTGAAGTTCGGCGCCACCGTCACCTTGATGGACGAGGACACCGACGAGCAGCGGAAATTCCAGCTTGTGGGCGACCTGGAAAGCGACGCCAAGAAGGGCCGCATCTCCATCTCGTCCCCCATCGCCCGCGCCCTCATCGGCAAGGCCAAGGGCGATACGGTCGAAGTGGCCGCCCCCGGCGGCGCGCGGAGCTACGAGATCCTGAAGGTGGAATTCCGCTAGCCGCGCCGGGCGATCAGCGCCTGCAGTTCGGCGATCTCCGTGAACCGGCCCTCCGGCGACAGCGCGGCCAGGGCGCCGCGCAATTCCTTCTCGAATTCCGCCGCCTGCGCGCCCAGCTTCTGAGGCGCGGTGGTCGAGAGCGAGAAGGCGAGGCCCACGATATCGTCCGCGGTGATCTCCCGGCGGATGAAGATGCCAACCTGCTCCAGGCGGTTGAACGCGGAGTCCATCAGGACGGACACGTGGTTGCGGTAGTCCGGCCGCCCGGAGGCCTGCACGTGGGGCGAGGCCGTGCGCCCATATTTGTTGCCGAGGTCGCGCAGGATCAGCCGCCAGCGATTCTCGGCCGTGCGCGGATGGTCGTCATGCAGCATCGCCACCGCGCCGCCCGGCACGATCATGGCGTCGAGCATGCGCAGCGTCGCCGGGCGGTCCATCCAGTGGAACGATCGTCCCATGGTCACGAGCCTGAACGGCCCCATGCCGTCCGGCATGTCGAAGGAGCTGCCCTGCCGGAAATCGATCTCCACCCCGGCCTCGCCCGCGGCGGCCTTCGCTGCCGCCAGCATCTCCGGCTCCGGATCGACCGCCGTGACCTTCATGCCCGCCCGTGCGAGGAGAATCGCGATGGGGCCGGGCCCGCAGCCGAGATCCATCGCCGCCTCGCCAGGCTTCATGCCCACCACCTCGATCAGGCGGGCGATCAGCGCGGGCGGATAGGCCAGCCGGTAGCGGGCGTAGAACGGGACGGTCGTGCGGAAGCGGCGCGGGTCATAGGCCGCGGGCGGTGCGGGTTCTGCCATGGCTTTGCTTTGATTTGGACATCTTCTCCTCCTTATACTAACCGCCGGCGGTTAGGGGAGTGACATGGCGACCATCGCGCTCGTCGACGACGACAAGAACATCCTGGCATCCGTCAGCATGCTGCTCGAGCAGGAAGGCTACACGGTGCGCACCTTTTCCGACGGCGCCGCGGCGCTCGCCGGCCTCACCTCGGCCCCGCCGGACCTCGCCATCCTCGACATCAAGATGCCCCGCATGGACGGGCTGGAGCTGCTGCGGCGGCTGCGGCAGAACGGCGACCTGCCGGTGATCTTCCTGACCTCCAAGGACGAGGAGATCGACGAGCTGATGGGCCTGAACGCGGGCGCCGACGACTACATCCGCAAGCCGTTCTCCCAGCGGCTGCTGCTGGAGCGGGTGAAGGCGGTGCTGCGGCGCAACGACCACCACAAGGTTCCCGCGACCGCCGGCGAAGCCAAGAAGGAGGCGCTGGTCCGCGGCAAGCTGGCGCTCGATCCGCTGCGCCACGAATGCACCTGGGAGGGAAAGCCGGTGCGGCTCACGGTCACCGAGTTCCTGATCCTGCAGAGCCTCGCCCAGCGGCCCGGCTTCGTGAAGAGCCGCGACAACCTGATGGACGCGGCCTACGACGATTCCGTCTATGTCGACGACCGCACCATCGACAGCCACATCAAGCGGCTGCGCAAGAAGTTCAAGGCGGTGGATGACAATTTCGAGGCCATAGAAACGCTCTACGGCGTGGGTTACCGCTACAAGGAAGCCTGACGCTGGCCCTCTTCCGCCGCTCCGACGACCAGCCGCGCGGGCGTTTCTCGGCCCTCTCGCTGCGCATCATCCTCTTCAATGCCGTGGCGCTGGTGGTGCTCATCACCTGCGTGCTGGTGGTGCAGTCCAACAGCGCCGACCTGGTCGACGAGCGCCTTTCCGGCATCCGGCTGCAGGGGCTGATCGTGGCCGGCACGCTGGCCGAGTACACCGCCAATGCCGACACCCGCACCATCAATGTCGAGCAGGCGGCGCCCCTGCTGCGCCAGCTCATCGCGCCGACCAAGCTGCGCGCGCGGCTGTACGGCACGAACGGCCGGCTGCTCATCGACACCCGCAACCTGCTCGCCCGCAACGTGGTGCAGATCGCCGAGCTCCCGCCGATCGATTTCTGGAGCAGGCTGAAAGGCTCGCTCCGGCGCATCTATGACGGCGTGATGGGCGTCAGGCCCTTCGAGCGGCTCGAGCCCTATTTCGAGGCCGGCAAGGACGGGCGCGTGTATTCGGAGGTGAACGCCGCGCTCAGCGGCGACGTCGCCACCGCCGAGCGCGTGGACGAGCAGAATCGCCTCATCCTCTCCGTCGCCGTGCCGGTGCAGCGCTTCAAGGCGATCTACGGCGTGGTGATGGTCTCCACCGAAGGCGGCGACATCGACGGCATCCTGCGCCAGCAGCGCGCCACCCTGATCGAGGTGTTCCTCATCGCGTTCGCAGTGATGGTGGTGTCCTCGCTCTACCTTTCGGGGACCATCGCGGAGCCGATCCAGCGCCTCGCCACGGCGGCGGACCGCGTGCGCTTCGGGCATCTGGGCCGCGAGACCATTCCCTCGCTCGCCGACCGCAACGACGAGATCGGCGACCTTTCCGAGGCGCTGCTCGCCATGACCAACGCGCTCTACGCCCGCATCGACGCCATCGAGAGCTTCGCGGCCGACGTGGCGCACGAGCTCAAGAATCCGCTCACTTCGCTCAAGAGCGCGGTCGAGATGCTGTCACGCGCCCGCGACGACGAGGGCCGCCGGCGCATGATGGAGATCGTGCGCGACGACGTGAAGCGCATCGACCGGCTGATCACCGACATCTCCGACGCCTCACGGCTCGATGCCGAGCTCAGCCGCGAGAAAGGCGAACCGGTCGACCTCGCGCATCTGCTCAGCACCATCGTCGAGATCTACCGGCTGACCCACGATCTGAAGGGCGTCGAGCTGGCGCTCGCCATCGACCTGCCGCAGGGCGCCACCGTGATCGCGCGCGACGAGCGCCTCGGCCAGGTCTTCCGCAATCTCATCGACAACGCGATGTCGTTCAGCGCGCCGGGCGGCAAGGTGACGATCGCGGCCGTCGCCGAAGGCCGCATCGCGCGGGTGACGGTGGAGGACGAAGGCCCGGGCATTCCGCCGGAGAACCTCGAATCCATCTTCGACCGCTTCTACACCGAGCGGCCACCCGAGCACGGCTTCGGCGCCAATTCCGGCCTCGGGCTGCCCATCGCCCGGCAAATCGCGCAAGGGCTGGGCGGACGCATATGGGCCGAGAATCGCCGCGAAAAAGGCGCCCGCCTCGTGGTCGAATTGCCGCTCGGCGAACCCTGAGCCGGGGAAGCGGTCTCGCGCCAGCAACGCCCGCCGAGGTTCGTGGAGCGCGGCGCCGTCCCGAGGCCTGCCGCCGATGTCAAGTAGACGCCCGCAAATTTGATCCTTCCCTGGGGACGCGGGGTTGATATCGTGCGCCCGCTTCCCGACATTTACGGATCCGATGATCGGCATCGTTCTCGTCACCCATGGCCGCCTGGCGCAGGAATTCATCGCGGCCATGGAGCATATCAAGGGGCCGCAGAGCCACCTTCGCGCCATCTGCATCGGACCGGAGGACGACATCGAGCGCCGCCAGCGCGAGATCGCGGCGGCCGCCAAATCCGTCGATCTGGGCAAGGGCGTGGTGCTGGTGACCGACATGTATGGCGGCACGCCGTGCAACCTGGCGCTCACGCTCCTCAAGCCGGGCAAGATCGAGGTTTTCGCCGGCGCCAACCTTCCCGGCCTCATCAAGCTCGTCGACGTGCGCACCAGGCTGCCGCTGGAGCAGGCGGTGCAGACCGCCATCGAGGCGGGACGCAAATACATGCGGGCAGGCTCGGCGGACCTGCCGGCCGCCGCCGGATGAGCGAAGCCGCGCCGGAGCGCCACCGCGCCCGCGCGCGGATCGCCAACGAGAAGGGGCTGCACGCGCGCGCCTCCGCCAAGATCGTGGAGGCGACGGCCCGCTTCAAGTCGCACATCACCATCAGCTTCAACGGCGAGACGGTGGACGCCGATTCGATCCTCGACCTGATGATGCTGGGCGCCGGCATCGGCAAGGACATCGAGATCGAGGCCGTGGGGCCGGACGCCGCCGAGGCGCTCACCGCCATGGTCGCGCTGGTGAAGGCCCGCTTCGGCGAGGATAAGTGATTTGCAAAGCGCCGAACCGCGGGCGATTGTTGCGGCCAGAGCGAGGGGATTGTGCATGAATCCGGACAGGATGCCGCCCGCCTGGGGCGCGGCCGCCATCGTCGTGGTCACGCCGACCGCGGCCCGGGCGCTGCTGCCGGGCCTGCCCAAGTCCGGCGGCGTCGCGATCCGGGACGGCGATCCGCGCGACCTTGCCGCGCCGGCCGCGGTGTTCATCACGGGCGGGAACATCCCGCCGGTGTCGCGGCAGACCGAGCCGCACGACCGTCACCGCGATCCCGACAACAGGAACCCGCCGTTCTTCCATCGCTGAGCCATGCCGATGCTGCGCGCTTTTGCCTTCCTTCTCGCGTTCCTCGCGGCGGCGTCCGCGACCGGCGCCCGCGCCTCCGACGACATGGGCACCGTCTCGGCGCACCCGGTGCTGTGGACGGTGCACGGCAAGGGGGGAACGGTCTACCTCCTCGGTTCGCTGCACCTGTTGCCCGCCAACGTCGCCTGGCACACCCCGGAGATCGACACGGCGCTGGCGGCTTCGGACGTCTTCGTCTTCGAGGCGCCGACGGATGCGTCGGGCCAGGCCGAAGCCGCGCAGTTCGTGGCCGAGCACGGCACGCTGCCCAGGGGCGAGGCGCTGTCGCACCTCCTGCCGCCTTCGGCCCTGCCCGACTACGCCTACGCCATCGAGACCACCCATGTCGCGCCCGAACTGATCGACACCAAGGAGCCCTGGCTCGCCGCGCTGATCTTCGAGGTCGCGCTGATGAGGGAGCACGACTACGATCCCGCCAACGGCATCGACCGGCAGGTCTTCGGCTACGCGGCGGCACGGGGGCGTAACGTCCGTTACTTCGAGAGCGTGAAGCAGCAGCTCACGCTGATCGCGCCGAAGGACGGCAAGCTCGCCATCGACGAATTCGTCACCGACCTGCGCGAATTCCGCCACGAGCACGACGACGTCGGCGCGATCGTGACGGCCTGGGAGCACGGCGACGTCGCCACCATCGACCGGCTGATGAACAGCGAGCTCGCCAAGGAGCCGGAAGCGAAGAAGGCGCTGCTCGACGACCGCAACCGCGCCTGGATCGCCAGGCTCGACCGGATGCTGGCGGAGAAGAAGACCTTCTTCGTCACCGTCGGCTGCGCCCACCTCGCCGGCCCCACCGGCGTGCCGGCGCTTCTGCGCGCGCAGGGCTATCAGGTGGAGGGGCCATGACGCGTCCCTCGCGGCCTTCCATCCCCGCGCCGGCGGAAGGATGAATCACACCAAAGCCCTGGACCATCGCGATGGCCAGGGCTGGATGTGATCTCCCTTGGGCCGGCGGCGTGACGGAGGCTAGGCCGTCAGCCGCATCGCCCGTGTGGAGTCTCCACGGCTTGCATGCGCGGG